>Ga0209634_1000109_pt1 | contig 65637 bp, 109 predicted proteins | sample LinPmetageLP40_FD_184043 | JGI IMG/M metagenome (GOLD analysis project Ga0209634, IMG submission 184043) | Marine viral communities from the Pacific Ocean - LP-40 (SPAdes) (version 2) | ecosystem: Environmental > Aquatic > Marine > Oceanic | place: Pacific Ocean | collected 2010-08-26
TACATCATATAAACCATACCCATCAGGAAATTCTGATTATAAATCAGCTTCATCAGTAGAAAGAATAGAAGCATTTATAAAATTAGGTAGACCTGATCCCGTACAGTATGAAGATGAAACGGGCCCCGTAGATTGGAATACGGCAAAATTTTATGCTGAAGAATTATTATATGAATGGGCAGCAGATAAAGGAAGGGATTAATATGAAACAACCAGACGCAAAAAAACACCAAACAATTAGTTTTATTAAATCTTGGATTAGGATCATTGGATATTTTTTCATACCTTTTAGTTTAGTAACAGCAACAATAATATTAGTAATAAGTGAAATAATAGGAATAATAGAAGAATTAGTATAATATGGGAAAATATCAATCAACAAAAATATTTGACAACTACTCAGTTGCAATAAGGCAATGGAAAGCACAACATTCACACTGTCAGTTATTACATGGATATGCTTTAAAATTTAAAGTATGGTTTGAATCTAATACTCCATTTGATGAAAATGATGGGTTAGATGATATGAACTGGATTGTAGATTATGGTGGGTTTAAAGATGCACCTAAAGGTAATGGTTTAAAATCATGGATGAATCATATGTGGGACCACACCACATTAATACAAAAAAATGATCCTTATGCTGATATATTTGAACAGATGGGTCAAATGGGATTAGCTAAAGTACATTTTTTAGATAAAATGGGAGCTGAATCTTGTGCTAGAATGGTATATGAACATTTTAATGAAGTTCTATCTAAAAATGATGCTGGAAGATGTAAAGTAGTAAAAGTAGAATGTTTTGAAAACGATAAAAATTCAAGTATATATTATGAAAACAAGTAAAACACCAAAAAATTATATCTACTGGGTATTTACAGATCATTATTTTAATAATAAACAAGGTATAGGAAAATTTATAGGTATGTTATATGGAATATTCCAAGTAATATATGTTCCACCTTTTGTATTAGAAGAATATTATGGAGGATGGATTCCACTTTTCCCAGTTATATTAATGTATATAACAATATGGGGATTTTTAATAGGAATTACCTTACAACCTTATGGAATATATAGAAAATTAAAAAGAATGAATTGGTGGGATAGAATAAATAATGATTTTAAATAAGTTATGGGATTAAAAAGAATAGAAGATTATAATAAAGTATTACCAATTTTAGAATTATATAGGTGTGTACAATCAGAAGGGTCAAGATTTGGAAGGCCTACAATAGCAGTTAGAACAACAGGATGTACCCACAGATGTTTCTTTGGAGATGGTGGTTGGTGTGATTCTTGGTATACAAGTATTCATCCTGAAAAGGGTACATTTACATTTAATGATATTATTAAAATATATGATGAAAACCCTCACATAAAAGAAATGATGTTAACAGGTGGTTCACCTACAATGCATCCTGCTTTAGTAAATGAAATAACTCATTTTGCTAATGAAAGAGGGATATTAATTACTATTGAAACTGAAGGTTCTCATTTTTTAGAAACAGATTACCCGATAGGTTTAATATCTTTATCACCTAAATTTTCTAATTCAGTACCTGTAATAGGGGCATTAACACCTAATGGAAAAGTTACAGATGAAAGAATGGTTAAAACCCATAATAGACTTAGATTAAATAAAGAAGCTATAAAAAAAACAATATATTACCATCTTGATTATCATTTTAAACCTGTATGGGATGGTACTGAAGAAAATCTTAAAGAAATTGAAGAATTTAGAGAAGATTTAAGAATACCAAAAGATAAAACTTATATAATGCCTGCGGGAGACACAAGAGAAACTTTAATACCTATGTATAAAAAAGTATTTAAAATGTGTGAAGAAAAGGGATACAATATGACTGGCAGAGACCACATAATAGCTTTTGATACAGAAAGGGGGGTATAGTGAAACTTTTATATAAGGGATATACCCCAAAATCATCAGATAAATACATTTTAACCTCTTGATTATGTTATATTAATTAATTTTACTTCATTTTTAGCGTATTTATAGATATAAATTTTATTAATGGCTACAATAAAAATAAGTGAATTAACAACCCTTACTAGTGGAAGTGTTACATCTGCTACAGATATACTACCTATAGTAGATAGTGATGCTAGTATTACTAAAAAAATAACTGTAGACGATTTAGCAGGAGCTATGTCATCTACTCTTCTTGAAGCAAAATACCAAGATACCTTTTTTGTTTCCCCTTCTGGATCGGATTCTACGGGTGAAAAAGGAAACATTTCATTACCTTTTGCCACTATAGCAGGTGCAAGAAATGCTGCTACTGGATCTTCAGGATATAATAAACTAATTCATGTATTTCCTGGTACATATGAAGAACAAGGATTAGCATATAGTGGTAGTTTTTATTTTGCTCCAGGTTCAATTTTACAAGCCCCAGTTCAAGCATCTGCAACAGAAATACCATTATTCTCTGTTGGTACTGATAATATTCAACATATTAATATATTTGGTAAAGGTAATTTTATCTCTCAAAAATCAACAGATAATGATGATAATTCAAACATTTTAAGTGTAATAGGAACAGGTAGTGCTTATTTGGAAGCTAATTATATTTTTAATGAAAAAAGTAATGGTATTTTCCTTCAAGATAGTGCATCCGCTATATTAAAGGCAAATGAATATGAAATTGCTGATGGTTATATGATAACCCAAAGAGATTACTCAGTAGCTACTATAGACTTAGATACTATAAACCATTATGGTGCTGGAGCTTTTGCTTATGGGATGTTTTTTAGACAAGGATCAAGCGCTGGTTTTTTTGGTCAATCTACAGTAAATGCTAATAAAATAATCTCTACAGATAGTACATTTTTATCATGTACTAAAATGGGGGTTGGAGCTAGAGTTGATATAAATGCAAACACAATACTTGTTTCAGGTTCATCTGATGAATTTATGACTTGTATTAATAGTTTTGGAGAGCATTACATTAATATAAATGGTAATTTTAATACTACTAAAAAAATATATAGAACTTACCCAGCAGCATCTAATTCTGGTATGAGGCTTATTTTAACGGGTACCGCAAAAGTATCAGGTTCACAATTTCTAGAATTTACCTCTAATGAAAACAATGCTGAAATAACCTCAGATATGTGGGTAGAGGTAACAGGAAGTACTAATGCTATAACACATAATGGAAGTACGGGGGCTAATTTATTTTTAAATAGAGGATTAACTAATGAAACTGTAGATGGTAATGGTATTATATACACGGGGACAGGTAATTTAGTAGTAGATAATTATAAAATTACCCTATCAGGATCTTTTATTTCACCTACGGGATATTCTATTTCAGGTTCTTCAACCCAAGATATTTTAGTAATGGGTCAATTATCTTCAAATGCTTCTACTAGTACAGGTTTAAATAATACAGGACCAGGTTTAGTTAATACAGGGTATTCAGGATCTAATAATTTAACTATAGCAGGAGCTACAAATTCAACAGCATCATTTGGTTCTATGGTTTTAGAAAGTTTACCAACAACAAAACCAACTCTATCAGGATCTCTTTGGTTATCAGGTAGTGCGGGGCAAGGATCTCAGTACTTAGTAGTATTTAATGGAATTTAACATATTTATTACAAATAAACATTATGGCTTACAATATTCCTCCTTCAGTTTCAAAAACTATTATTTCTAATCAAAGAAAATTACAAGGACCAACAGGAGGGAATAGCAATATCCAAAATAAACTTCAACGTGGGACTGATACAACATCAACTCTTTTAATGACATCAGATCAACTTAGAAGTCAAGGACCTAACGGACCAACAGGAGGGAATAGCAATATTCAAAATAAACTTCAACGTGGAACTTCAACAGTTAGTCCTGTTATCTCAGATCTTTTAATGGTTGGTAAGGGACCTAACGGACCAACAGGAGGGAATAGCAATATTGCTAATCAACTTCAAACTTATTCTGGTGGGTATGTAAAACAAATAAAACAAAAATCAACAATACAAAGCCCAACTGGAGGGAATAGCAATATTGTAAATCAACTTTCACGTGGAATACCAGCATTGAAAAAAATAAAAGGTGACCTAAAACCTTCTAAATCATCAGGAATTAGTCCTAATAATCAATTATTTAATAATGCTCAAGCTGAACATAACCCAACAACCTCAATTCCATCAGCTAAACCATATCAGACTCAAACAGTAAGTGTTTCACAAAAACTACAAAAACAACAAACTGAAGGAAATGTTCATTTTGCACCTTCACAAGGACTTATAAAATTAATAAAATTACAAAAATCAAGAGAATTAGGAATTAATACAACGGCTATTGCAGCCCTTGCTTTTGCACCAAATGAATCAGGTGGTGGAAGTCAAACCCCAGGTTCTACACCACAATTAGAGTTAATAACACAAACTTCATTCCCTTTAATGACACAAGGTGGAGATTTTATTATAGCAAATCAACTTTAATTTTTTTGGTAATTTTTATTATTTTTAACGTATTTATACAACGATAATATATAAACATTAACACATAAATGGATTATTCAGTATTAGATTGGCAAGCATTTAGAAAACTTCCAGAAATTGAGGGTTTACCTCTAATGGAACAAAAACAAAGATTTTTAGCAATTCAAAACAATGTTAATTTACTACTAGAAGGTAGAGCTCAACAACAGCTTATGATGTTTATGATGTCTATGGCTGCTTCCGGAGGATTTGTTCCAGAAGTTACAGACCCAACAGCAGGACCAGAATTAGAATTAACAACAGAAAGTTTAATACCCTTAATGACTCAAGCAGAAGAGTACATAATAGCAGAACAACAATAAAATTAAAACATGGCAACTAAAAAAATTACCCAATTAACAGGATTAGTAAGTGGAAGCGTCGTTTCCGCCAATGATGTACTTCCTATAGTAGATCTTGCTAATGACATAACTAAAAAGATTACAGTAGATAACTTAGCAGGAGCAATGACTGCAAGTTGGGCTTTAAATGCTATTTCTGCATCTCATGAAATAACACATGAAGTATCCTCATCTTATGCTCAAACAGCATCTTTAGGTGCATTAGGATTTACAGTAGAAGCTAATATTTCAGGAGGTTTTACATCAACAGCATCCTTTGGAACATATGTAGGTGATACAGCAACTTTTATACAGGGAACAGGTTTAGATAGTGTAGCAGTTGGTCCTAACTCAATAGCCAGTACAGAAGGCGCAGTTGGAATAGGAAGTGCAGCACAAGGGAAAGGTGATATTAATTCTACCGCAGTAGGTAAAAGTGCAATAGCAAATGGAAGAGGTGCCACAGCAATTGGTGATGATGCAGATGCAACAGCAAATCAATCAGTAGCAATAGGTGCAGCAGCAGCAGCATCAACTGTAGGAGCTGTTTCTATTGGTTTATCTTCTCAAGGAAAAGGTGGTGTTAATGCCACTGCAGTAGGTAAAAGTGCAGTAGCAAATGGAGCAAGTGCTGTAGCAATTGGTGATGATGCAGATGCAGTTGGAAGTAATGCAATAGCAATAGGAGCAGGAGCAGGAGCAGCGGGTGCAAATTCTATAGCAGTAGGACAAGGAGTAAATAGTGTCCCAGCAAGTCAATTAAGAATGGGTAATAGTTCAGTTATCCCATTATCAGCTTCTTTAACAACAGGTGATGTATTATTTCCAAGTACAGCATCAGCTGAATTTTTTGTAGGTGATGGTTCTCTTTTAACAGGAATATCTTCTTTATATGAAGCTGGATCAGGAACTCTTTCAATCCAACCAACGATAGATACCCAAAACACATCTTCAGGAGCTTGTTCTAGTATAGGTGGTGGAAAAAAGAACACAACCTCAGGAACCTATGGAAGAGTAGGTGGTGGATGTGGTAATCAAGTAACTACAAATAGTGTACATGGAGCTGTTTTAGGTGGTAGAAATAACTGTGTTGCTCCTGCTAATTCACAAACAGGAGGAGGTATAGTTGCAGGCCAAAACAATTGCGTTTTAGGTGGCTGGGGATTTATTGGAGGAGGATTTGGAAACTGTGCTGGTGGATTTGCACAAATAACAATAGGTGGTGGTCAAGCAAATACAGTATCTAGTGCATATGGTACCATTTCAGGAGGATATACTAATACAATACCAGCATCTTCAAATGCTTCAAACATTGGTGGTGGTGTTAAAAATTTAGCCTCTGCAGGATGTGCAACAGTTGGAGGTGGTCAACAAAACACAGGATCAGGAGCACATTCAACAGTAGGTGGTGGTGAATTAAATAATAGTACTACACTTCATAGTACTATAGGAGGGGGTAAAAATAATTTAATTGATGGTCAAACTTGTCAAGTTATTGCAGGTGGGCAAGATAATATTAGCTCAGGTCAACACAATGTAATAGGTGGAGGTTGTAAAAACGATACAGGAACTGGAGCAGGTGTTACAATAGCTGGGGGTAGATGTTCTACTGTTCAAGATGGGGCAAATTCATCATTTATTGGTGGTGGATTTAGAAACTGTGTAAATTCTAATGGACAAACTGGAACCTTAGCAGGTGGAATGTGTAATGTTGTAGATGCAAATAATTCAACAGTTTCTGGTGGATATAAAAATTGTACTACTGGTTATGCAAGTTTTGTAGGTGGAGGAATATGTAACCATGCTACAGGTTCAGGTTCAACAATTGGAGGTGGATCAGGAAGTTTTGCTCCTGGTACAATGGGAGTAGTAGGAGGTGGTTATCATAACACAGCTTCAGGAGATTGCTCAGTAGTAGTAGGTGGTACATCTGGTCAAGCTACAGGTCAACAATCAAGTATTGGTGGTGGTGTTACTAACCAAGCAACTGGAACTCATTCTACAATAGGTGGTGGAGAAACAAACCTAGGTTCAGGGGCAGCAGCAACAGTAGCAGGTGGAAGTACAAATATTGCTTCTGCTAATTGTGCAACAATAGCAGGTGGAAAGAACAACTTAGCTAGTGGTGTTATATCTACAATAGGAGGTGGTATAAATATTTCATCATCAGGAACAGCAGCAACAGTAGGTGGTGGTCAAAACAACGAAGCAACAGCAACAACATCAACAGTAGGTGGTGGTAAACTTAACATAAGTTCAGGTGCAGGATCAACAATATCTGGTGGATATGGTAATCAAGCTGTAGGAACATGTAGTATAATAGCAGGTGGACTTAGTAATTGTGCAGATGGAATACAATCATTTATTGGAGGTGGAATATTTAATTCAGGTTCAGGAGCAGGTTCAACAATTTCAGGTGGATCAGGAAGTTTGGCTGGTGGTGTTATGTCTACAATAGGAGGTGGTTCTCATAACACAGCTTCAAAAATCTACTCAACAGTAGCAGGAGGATTTAATAACCAAGCTACTGGTAATTGTTCAACAGTAGCAGGAGGATGTGGTAATGTTGCATCATCTTTTGTAGCTACCATTGTTGGAGGTAGAGGCAATACAGCTTCTTCTAATTATACATTAGTAGGAGGTTGTGGTAATACTGCAGCAGCAATAGCTGGAACATCATTTGGTAGAAATAATGCTAATAATGGACAATATGGAACATTATCAGGAGGTTATCGAAACAGTGTTGTTGAACCAGGGAAATTTGCCACACTAAGTGGTGGATATAACAACGTAGCCTCAGGTTCACTTTCAGTAGTTGCAGGTGGATCAGGAAGTATAGCTAGTGGTGTTATTTCTACAATAGGAGGTGGTTCTCATAACACAGCTTCAGGATTTTGTTCAACAATTGCAGGTGGTGCTTATAACTGTACCATTAGTACTAAAGGATGTAATTCAATTCTTGGTGGACATAAGAACTGTATAGGTGGAGCTTCACAACATTCAACTATAAGTGGTGGATATGATAATAAAATTTCTGCGGGTTATAGAGGATTTATTGGTCAAGGTTACCAAAACTGTATTTCAGGTAATAATAGTGCAATTGTTGGAGGAAGTAGTAACGTTGCATCATCAACCAATAACTTTATTGGAGGAGGTGGAAATAATACAACCTCAGCAAATTATGCTATAATAGTTGGTGGTAATCAAAATGTAACATCAGGGGTTAGATCAGCAATAGTTGGAGGTCAATGTAATCTCGTCTCTGGAGCTTGTTCAGTAGTTGTTGGTGGTAGATTTAATACAGGATCAGCTGCATTTTCATCAGTATTAGGTGGTGGAAATAATGCAGTAATACATGCCTCAGCATCTGCAGTAGGACATGATATATTAACAGTAACAAGTTCATCTTTACACGTTAATAACTTAGTAATCCAAACAGGAAGTTTACCAACAGGAGATCCAGGAATTTCTGGAATGTTATGGTATGATGCAACAAGTGGATCATTAAAAGTATCATCTCTATAATAGAGAAAATTAAAAAACAATATAAAGAGCTTGGATTATTCCAGGCTCTTTTTTATATTACGGTTACATTTAAAAAAAGTATATGGAAAAATATTCTATATTCCACCTTGAGGGTGGATTAGGAAAACACGTAGGAGCAACAGCAGTTGCTTTGTGTATAAAGAACAATCACCCTGATAGAAAACTTATAGTAGTTTGTGCCTATCCAGAAATATATTTAAATCTAAAATTTGTAGATAGGGTTTATAGAATAGGAAATACTCCTTATTTTTATGATAATTACATAAAAGATAAAGATTCTCTTATTTTTAAACATGAGCCTTATTTTACTACAGAACACATTCATAAACAAATGCCTTTAATTGAAAATTGGTGTAGATTATATAATTTAGAATATAATGGAGAAATGCCTGAAATTAGATTAAATAAAAGGCAACAACAATTTGGGGTTAGTAAATGGATGAGGGAAAAACCTATTATGGTTATCCAAACTAATGGTGGTCCTTTTGAAGAACAACCTTATCCATATTCATGGACTAGAGATTTACCTTCAGAAAATGCTGTGGATATAGTAAATTATTTCAAAAATGATTATCATATATTTCAAATATGTAGAAATAAATCCCAAATAATTCCAGATACAGAACCCGTAATAGAACCAATGTCTAATATGGAACTTTTTTGTTTACTAGGAATAAGTCAAAAACGTTTATTAATAGATTCATGTTTACAACATGCGGCTTATGCTTTTAATTTACCATCAACAGTAGCATGGGTTGGTACATCCCCTTCTATATTTGGATATTCACTCCATAATAATATAACAGCAGACATTCCAGAGGGAGTAAAATTAATAGATAGTTATTTATTTGATTTTAATTTTACAGGAACTTTACATGAATGTCCTTTTATTAATGAACAAATTTTTGATTCAAATGATTTTATTAACTCTTTAGAACAATAACAATATGAAAAACTTATATTTCCAATCATCATTACCCCGCGCAGGATCAACATTATTACAAAATATAATGGGACAAAATCCTGATTTTTATGTAACACCCACATCAGGAGTTTTAGAACTAGTTTACGCAGCAAGATCTAATTATTCAGATTCACCTGAATTTAAAGCTCAAGATACAGAATTAATGAAAAAAGGATTTTTATCTTTTTGTACAGGTGGAATAAATAGTTATTTTGAAGCTATCACAGATAAAAAATATGTTATAGATAAAAGTAGAGGATGGGGAGTTCACTATGATTTTTTAAATTCATTTTACCCAAATCCTAAAATTGTTTGCATGATTAGAGATCCTAGAGCTATAATGGCTTCAATGGAGAAAAATTTTAGAAAAAATCAACATTTAGATTCTGGTATAGTTAACCATGCAGAAATGACGGGCACTACAACTGAAAAAAGAATAGACAATTGGGCTGCAGGCCCACCAGTAGGACTTGCAATGGAAAGGTTGTATCAAATGGTAAAAGAAGGTATTAATGAAAAAATTTTATTTATTAAATTTGAAAACTTAACATCTAACCCTGAAAAAGAAATTAAAAGGGTTTATGATTTTTTAGAAGTACCACAGTTTAAACATGATTTTAATAATGTAAAACAAATTACTAAAGAAGATGACGAAGTATATGGTATTTATGGAGACCATAACATTAAAAGTAAAATAGAACCTGTAAAAAAAGATTATAACCAGGTTTTAGGTACCCAAGCTGCAAATTGGGTTAAAAATCATTACAAATGGTTTTATGATACATTTAAATATTTTTAAATTTATTGTAAAATTAAAAAATGTCTAATAAAAAAATGTCTAAAGGAGAAGTACTAAAAATATTAGAAGAAGTAAAAGAAAATGTTAATACTTGCTGCGCCATAACAATGGAACCAGATGAAGTATTAGATTTAATAGAAAAAATAGAAAAATTTATACAAGATGTTTGAATACAACGCAACAACAGTAAGAGTAGTTGACGGCGATACAGTTGACGCTCTAGTAGATTTAGGATTTGATACTTGGAAAAAAGTAAGAATTAGAATGCATGGTTTTAATGCTCCTGAATCTAGAACTAGAGATTTAGAAGAAAAAAAACGAGGTTTAGCTGCAAAAGCTAGACTAATTGAACTTTTAGACTCCATTGATAATAAATTTATCCTAAAATCTCATGGGGTAGGTAAATATGGAAGATGTTTAGGTGAAATAATGTTAAATGATTCCTCCACAGCACAAGGCCAGTTAATAAAAGAAGGTCATGGTGTAGAATATTTTGGAGGTAAAAGATAAAAAATAGAAATTATGAATGGAATAAATTTATTAAAACGTATGCATCTCTTAAATGGTGATGTAATAGAGTTAAAATTAAGAATTAGTAAACTAGTAATATTAGATATTTTTATAAGCAAAAAAAGGTTTAAATTTTTAATATTTAATCTAGGTTTTGAAAGTGATAAAAAAAATAAATGAAAGAGTTATTTAACCCTCGTGTTATAGATTTTGAAACAAAGATAATAGCTAAACAAATAACAGATCATCACAGAGATGATAAATCACCTATTGTATTTATATGTTTATTAAATGGGGGTTTTATGTTTTTTTCAGATTTAGTTAAAAATTGTAATTTTGACTTTGAATGTGATTTTATGAGAGTAAAATCTTACATAGGAAAAAAGAAACAGGGAGATATAGAAATAACAAAAGATTTAGAAGTTTCAATTAAGGGTAAAACTATATACATCGTAGATGATATATTTGATTCAGGTAATACAATGAAAGCAGTTGTAGAATATTTAAACCTTAAACATCCATCTAATATAAATTTAGTTACATTAGCTAAAAGAAAAAATAATAAATGGATCCCCAAAAAACCAGAAGAAGTAAATACTTTTAGATATGGGTTTGAATTAGATAATGAATGGGTAATAGGTTATGGGATGGATAATGATAATGGTCATTGCCGAAATTATAAAACAATTTATAAAATTTAGGTTGGAATTTATATTTTTTTTTATTACATTTAATCACAAATTAACAATTAAACACAAATGAAAGAAACTAAAAAGTTTACTAAAAAGTATGAATGGGTAGGTGATGTTAAATCCTACACTGAACCACAAGACAATGAACATTCACTTAAATATAATGAACCAAATAGAGAATATGATTCAGAGTATAAACCTACTAAAAAAGACATAGAAACATTCCCAGATTTACAAAATGGTCCTTCATCATTAATTCAAGGTTCTCCTGTTGAAATCCAACAAGTAGGAATTCATAATTTTAGATTACCATTAAAATATAAAACAAGAGATAATGGTATTAAAGAATTAGAAACTAAAGTAACAGGAACTGTATCACTTGAAGCTCATAAAAAAGGAATTAATATGTCTCGTATTATGAGATCATTTTATGAATTTAAAAATGATACCTTTAGTATAGATAAATTAGAAACAGTACTATCAGCTTACCAGGAAAAACTAAATTCATTTGAATCTAAAATAGCACTTAAATTTTCATATCCTATTATTCAACCATCATTAAGATCAGGCTTAGAAGGGTATCAATATTATGATGTTACATTAGAGGGTGATTTAAATAAACAGGGTGAACTAAAAAAGATTATACATTTTGACTTTGTATACTCCTCAGCATGCCCTTGTTCATATGAATTAGCAGAATTTGCAAGAAAATATAGGAATAAAGCAACAGTATCACATTCACAAAGATCAGTAACTAGAATATCTATTGAATTTGATGATATGGTTTGGATAGAAGATCTAAAAGAAATGTGTGATAAAGCATTACACACTGAAACCCAAGTAATTGTTAAACGTGAAGATGAAATGGCATTTGCAGAATTAAATGGGTCTTATTTAAAATTTGTTGAAGATGCAGCTAGGCTATTATATGAGCAGTTAGTTAAAGATAAAAGAGTTAAAGATTTTAGGGTAATATGTTCTCATCAAGAATCATTACATTCGCATGATGCCGTTTCAGTAATACTAGCACCAAATAGTAATTTTAGTGGAGATGTTCCACATGAATTATGGTCAAGTTTAATACACATTTCATAAAAAATAAAAAATGGAAATATTTCAAATACCTAAGTATGACCCACAAACAGGAGAATTGAATCCTTATTACGCTGAATTAACAGGAAAAAATGATTTTAACCAATTAGAAATCCCCTTTGATTATAAAGGAGTTGATTTTGTTAATGAAGTAGAAGAATTTAATACAACATTTGGTAAACCTAATAATTATAAACCCACAATCCCAGAACAGAAAGAATGGCAATTCGTCTATGATTTCATTCTTGAAGAACTTGAAGAATACAAAGAAGCCTGTGAACGAGGAGATATCGTGGAAGTTTTGGATGCTTTGTGTGATATTGCTTATGTTTCCCTTGGGAACGGTACTATGTTACACGGCCTTAAGGATAAGATATGGCCAGCATATCAAGAAGTACAAGCATCAAATATGTCAAAAGCTTGTGAAACTAAGGAAGAAGCAATACAAACTGTCTCCAAAAGAGCTAAGGAACAGGGTGAGGAATGTCATTATGAAAAAGTAGGTAATTATTATGTAGTTTACAGATCACGAGATAAAAAAGTAATGAAATCAATAAATTATTTTAAACCTGATTTAGTTCAATTTTTTACAGGGGATGAATTAGCAAGAATAAAATTTGATAATTTAGGAATATAATGTATAAAAAAATATTTGCACAAAAAATAGGAAATAATAAACATAAAATTCATCTTTGGACAGATATAGGATATGAAAAAGTAGAATGGACAAACTATGCATATAAAGAATGTCCTGAAGCAGATGCTTCTCATATAGGTTTAAATGGAGAACCATTAAGAAAGACTAGTAAATGGAGTTCTGATAATTCAGGACTCCATTTTCATGATATGAAAATTCACCAAAAATTTTTAATTGAAAAATATGGAACTAATGATGAACCTTCTACCACTCAAAAAGAATTATTTTTTGATATTGAAACAGAAATGGGTGATGCTCTTACAGTTGAATATATTCAATCTGCACCAAAAAAAGTTACATCTATTGCATGGTATGACAAACAAGTAAATGAATGGGGTATATTAATTTTAGATACTAAAAATCAACTAAAACATAATAAATTTAAAAATAAAGAAATAACCCCCGTTAAATCAGAACAAGAGCTATTAGCTAAATTCCTAGAAAAATTTAGAGAAATTGATCCTGATATTTTAGTAGGTTATAATAGTGATTATTTTGATATACCTTACCTATACTACAGGATGTGTAATGTATTAGGTGAAGATTGGGCTAGACATTTATCCCCAATTGGTTATGTAAGAGAAACACCTTGGTTTAAAGACCAATATATTCAAATAGCAGGAGTTGAATCTTTAGACTATATGCGTTTACATAAAAAATATAGCTGGGCAGATGAACCCAGTTGGAAATTAGATGCTATTGGTGAAAAGTATGCTGGTATGAATAAGATAGAGTATGAAGGTAATTTAGATACTTTATTTGAAACTGACATACAGAAGTTTATACAATATAACTTTGTTGATGTTGAAATATTAGTAAAATTAGATGAAAAATTAGAGTATTTAGCTTTAACTAAAAACTTATCTCATAAAGGTAAACATAACTATAGTGAAGTATATGCTAATACTAATACTCAAGATGGGGCTATTTCTGCATATTTGCTTAGCAAAAACATTATTCCACCAGCTAAAGATAAAGATGGTAAAGCAGAAAAAGGGTACGCTGGTGGGTACCTATTTTGCCCTAAAGCTGGGATATACAATTATATGTTTGATGAAGATTTAACTTCACTATACCCGTCAATTATAATGTCTCTTAATATTGGTAAAGAAACATTAATGGCTAGAATTAAAACTACAGATGATAGAAATAATAGATTAGGGTTAGATGATTTAAAACTTAAAGACCCAAATGAAATTGTTACTATCTTAAAAGATAAAAAAAGAGCAGAACTTCCAATAAATAAACTTGTAGAACATATTGAAAAAAATCAATGGACCATATCAGCAAATGGTACAATGTATGCTACAAATAGACAATCAGTACTATCTACAATATTGGCTAAATGGTTTAGTGAAAGGGTATTTTACAAGGGTGAAATGAAAAAAGCATTTAAGTCCGGAAATAAAGAATTGGGTACTTCATTTCATATGAAACAATATACAATGAAAATTTTATTAAATTCTCTTTATGGTGCAACTGCTCTTCCAAGTTTTAGATATGGTAATGTTCAATTATCAAAATCAATCACATTAAGTGGTCAACGAATAATTCAAGAAAGTGCTTTAGCAGCTAATAGACATATGAATAAAGTAATAAAAAATGAAATAATGTTATAATTATGTTAAGTAAACAATCAATAAGAAAAGAACACACTATATTCCTAAACAGAGTAGAAATGTCAAAAGATGAAATTCTAGAAATTACAAAAGACTTTACAGAAAATGAAGAACTAACCTTTAGAAAAATGCTAAAACAAGGTGGTATTTTTACAATCCGAGGTAATGAATATGAAATAAAAAGAACTGAGAATAAATATAGAAATAGTAAAGGTGAATATGAAGCAGCTGCTAAACCTCATAAAGACTCAGATTGGGAATGAAACATTTAGAAGATACACCATGGTGGATTTGTGATCCTGAAGATACTAATTATTGTGCTTATGTAGATACAGATAGTAATTATTTTCATGCTGAACCTATACTAAGACATTTATATCCTGATTTTGATAAAATGTCTGAAATTGAAAGGGAAAGTAAATTAGAAACAATTGCTTTAAAATACCAAGATATAATTACAGACCACTATGACATATTAGCAAAAAATACCTTTAATATACATAAATTTCCATGGTTTAAAGATAAAAAAAGAAACCATTGGCTAGAAATGAAAACTGAATGTATAATTAGAGCTTCGTATTTTAGGGCTACCCGAAGATATGCCCAATGGATTACTAAAGAAGATGGTACACCAAAAGATACATTAGACATAAAAGGTTTAGAATTTAAAAAAGCAAATTTCCCCCCCATTTTAGGTAAATTTTTTCATAAAGCATTGGTAGATGTTCTAAAAGGAGCTGAACAAAAAGAAATTGATGGGAGAGTTAAAGAATTTAAAAATCAAATATTAGGTGGAGAAATATCTTTAACTGAACTAGGTAATCCAACAGCTGTTAAGCAATTAAACAAACATGCAGGTAAACCTGCTAGAGCGGGTCAAATGTTTTCAACTCTTAATCATGTAGAAAATGCTAGGGGACATAAATTAGGAGCACCTGCTGCTATAAAAGCAGCTATTGCCTATAATGATCTAATTAGATTTTGGAAATTAAGTAATAAACACAGTTATATAACACAATCAGATAAAATTAAGTGGATATATTTAAAACAAAATCCATATCAACTTGAACAAATTGCTTTTATAGAGTTTGATATGCCAGAAAAAATTCGTATATTCCTAGAAGAATACGCAGACCGAGAAAAAGTATTTGAAAGTATATTAATGAATAAATTAGAGGGGTTTTATAGTGATCTGGGATGGACATTAAATTTAAACCCTTATATAAACCAATTTTTTGAATTATGATAAGTAAATCAATTTTACAATCAATTATAAAAAAGTACCATTTAGGAGAAATTGAACAAGTTAAATGGGAAATAGAAGATAATAAACTTGAAATTAATTTTGTTGCCCCAAGCAAAATAGTAATAGGTAAGGTAGAATGTACTGATTTCCCGCTAGAAGACGCTGATTTAGCCATATATAATACTAAAAAACTAGACACTTTAGTTGGGATTACTAGCGGAGATCTATTACTAGAATTAGAAAAACAAAATGAGTTATTATTAAAATTAAATATAAAAGATTTAAACTATAATTTATCATATGCATTATCAGATCCACTTTTAGTACCTAAGAGTGGTAAAGTTAATTCCCCTAATACATGGGAAATTGATTTACAACTAGAACATGATGATGTTTTTAATATTTTAAAAGCAAAAAATGCATTATCTGAAATAGATAATATGATTATTACTACTACTCAAAATTTAGATGGGAAAGTAGTATGTGAGTTTGTTTTTGGAGATGAAGCAGGCCATAATAATAAGGTAACATACCAAATTCAAGGTAATATTACTAAAGAAGATATGAAAATTAGATATAATTCTAATATGCTTAAAACTATATTAACTGCAAATAGGGATGCTGAAGATGGAATATTACAGGTTAGTAAAATGGGATTAATGAGATTAGAATTTAAAAATGAAACTATTACAAGTGAGTATTATATGGTTCCTCAAGAAGGAGGAGTTTATTAAGAACTTATTTTGTATGTATGTATAACTGCAAACTTAGGATGCACAACCGGCTCACCAAAATGGGAGCTATTTTATTAACAAAACATAAATTTAAGAATTATGACACATTTATTAAGAGAGCTAGACAATAGCCTCTCCCCTCGATTAACAACACCTTTTGACATATTAGTCAGAAATTTCTTCGATACCGAAGCACCATTTAATCCACTACATTCAGTCAAATTAAAACATCCAGTAGATGTTTATGAAGATGAAAAAGGCCTTCATTTAGAAGTAGCTTGTACTGGGTTAACTAAAGAAGACGTAAACCTTGATATTGAAGGAGACGTTTTAAGAGTTAGTTATGAAAAAACAGAAGATACAAATGAAGGTAGAAATTACCATTACCAAGGCATAGCAAAAAGATCATTTAACTTTGGATACAAAGTAGCCAATAGATTTAGATTAACTGAAGCTGAAGCTGAAATGAAAAATGGACTGTTAAATGTAACAGTTCCTTATTCACCACAATCAATTACGAAAACTAAAACATTAAAAATTAAATAAGAAAATTGTATCCTAGGTTTGCTTATTAAATTATTTTTCGTATATTCACCACAAATTAAAAAATTATAAAATTATGGAATTAGAAGCATTATTTGATGCAGTTATAGTTAAACCTCAAGAAGAGGAAGAGACTACCTATGGTTCAATAGTAGTACCAGATTTAGGTAAAGACAGAAATGAACATGGGACAGTAGTAGCTATTGGCCCCGGTCGTCATGTTGCTGGAATTGGGTTTATAAAAACTGAAATAAGTATAGGTGATAAAGTTATTTTACCTACAATTGGTTTTACTAAATTAGAACACAAAGGAGATGAATATTATATTGGTGCTGAAAATCAAATTTTAGCAAGAATTAAAAAAGAAGTTAAAGTTGAAGATATTTTAGCTGAAACCAAAGTTACACCAGAAGAAAAAACACTTTTAGAAAATGAGTAAAATTATAGAATTAGGCCCAGAAGCTAGAAAGAAATTAGTTAAGGGTATTGATCAAATAGCAGATGCTGTTGTATCAACATTAGGACCAAATGGAAGGAATGTAGTAATTTCAAAACCAGGTGAATCTCCACAATCAACAAAAGATGGGGTAACTGTAGCAAAAAATATTTCATTAGAAGATCCAACCGAAGAGTTAGGGGTTCAAATGTTAAAACAAGCAGCAATTAAAACAGCGGATAAAGCAGGAGATGGTACAACTACTTCTACATTATTAGCTAGAGAAATGGTAAAGGCTGGTTTATCAGCTTTAGATGATGGGTTAAATGCTGTAGATATTAAAAGAGGAATTGATAATGCTGTAGAGCAAGTAATAAATAATTTAACCCCTTTTCAAGAAGATGTTTCTTCACCTGAACAACTAGAACAAGTAGCTACTATTTCAGCAAATAACGATGAAACAGTAGGAAAACTTATTTCTAGAGCAATGGAAAAGGTAGGCAGAGAAGGTGTTGTTCATATTGAAGAATCTAAAACAGGAGAAACATATTTAGAAACTGTTGAAGGCATGCAGTTTGATAGAGGTTATAAATCCCCTTATTTTGTTACTAATAACAATACAATGACTTCTATTTTAAATGATGTTTATATTTTAATTGCAGACCATAATTTTACTTCAGTTAAAGAATTATTACCAATACTAGAAAGTGTTTCTAATACTAATAAATCTTTATTAATTATTGCAAAGGATATTGATAATGAAGCATTAGCTACTCTTATTGTTAATAAAATGAGAGGTACACTAAAGGTATGTGCTGTTAAAGCCCCGGAATTTGGAGATAGACAAAAATTAGTTTTAGATGATATAGCAGTTTTAACAGGTGGTCAAGTATTTTCTAAAGAAAAAGGAATGAAACTTGATAAATTTAGTTGGGAATGGTTTGGTGAAGCTAGAGTAGCTACAATTACTAAAGAAAAAACAACTGTTGTTGATGGTAAAGGTAGTGAGGAAGCTATTACTAATAGGGTTGAAGAATTAGCAACACAAATTGAACATTCACAAACTCCATTTGAATTAGAAAGGCTTCAAGATAGAATGTCTAAATTTGTAGGTGGAGTAGCAATTGTTCATGTAGGTGGAAATACTGAAACTGAAATGAATGAAAAAAAAGACAGAGTTGATGATGCCTTAAATGCTACAAAAGCAGCAATCGAAGAAGGAATACTCCCAGGTGGGGGTGTTGCTTTAGTAAGAGCTTCACAGGGAATAGAATATAATGGAAACCCAAATTTTAATATTGGGATTGATATTGTTAAAAAAGCATGTTGTAAACCTTATGAACAAATCTTAATAAATGCGGGTATAAATGAATTCCCTGAATTAGATTATAGTGATGAATGGGCTGGTTTTGATATTAAGCAAAATAAAATGGTAGACTTTAAAGAAGCGGGTATCATAGATCCATTTAAAGTTACTAGAAGTGCATTACAAAATGCATCTTCAATAGCAGGTACTATTTTACTTACAGAAGCCACAATTGTTGATAAGCCATCAGAAAATAATACACCCCAAATGGATCCATCTATGATGGGTATGATGTAATATGATTGTAAAAATTATATTTTTAATAATCTGTTGTATATTAACAATAACAAAGGATAAAATATGAAAACAAAGGTTATAGAAAGAAATGAGGTTATAGCAACAAGAGTACCACCTGGTGACAGGTGGTCTTTAGTTGAAGATTCTAAAAAAATTATTCACAAATCTTTAACAGATGCTTTGGAAGCGTACCTAGAAGTTAGTACATTTAAGGGTGAATATAGGTTAGCCCCTTTAGATGGTAAGTTATATGCTATTAAAACATCTGAAGAGGAGGTAAAACCCGAACCAATAAAGAAATATAATATATATGGTGATGAATACTAAGGAACACTCATTATTAGTAGAAAAATATCGATCAAAAACCCTAAATGAATATGTAGGGAACGAACATATAAAAACCCAAATACAAAAATATTTAGATCAAGATGACATTCAAAATTTCATTTTTTATGGACCCGCTGGTACTGGTAAAACTACTCTTGCTAAACTCATTATTAATAACTTGGACTGCGACCATTTATACATTAACGCTAGTGATGAACGTGGTATCGAAACTATTAGGGATAAAGTCACCAACTTTTCAAGTACTGCTTCGTTTCGACAGATTAAAGTTGTCATATTGGACGAGGCAGATTTCCTCACAATTCAAGCGCAAGCATCACTAAGAAATGTAATAGAAACATTTTCAAGATCCACACGTTTTATTATGACGTGTAATTTTATAGAAAGAATAATAGACCCATTACAATCTAGATGCCAGGTATTAAAAATAGTACCACCAAGTAAACAAGAAGTAGCAAAACATCTAAATAAAATAATAATAGATGAAATAGGAAAAGGTTTTAATGTAGATTTTCTTGTTAACATAGTTAACGCCCATTATCCGGATATACGAAAAATGTTAAATACAATTCAATTATCAATTAAAGATAATGAATTAGTACTTGATGAATCTATTATGGTGTCATCTAACTACATTAAACAGGTTATAGAAGAGTTAAAACAAAAGAAAACTAATTTTAGAAAACTAAGACAAATAATAGCCGATTCAGGAGTTAAGGACTTTGAAGAATTATATAGAGCTTTATTTGATAATGCCAATGAATATGCTAAAGGTAGAGAAGGTAGTATAGCAATAATATTAAACGAACATCAATATCATTCTAATTTTAGAATAGATAAAGAAGTAAACATAGCAAGCGCGTTAGCGAAAATAATAGAAATAAAAAAACCACAAGTAATATGAACCAACAAAATGGAACGGGTCTAAACATAGACTTTAAAAACACAACAGCAGTAGAAGGATTTAATGGAGAACAATTATTCGGTCAGGCCTTTGTCTTAAGAAAAGTAAGTAAATTTGTAGTAGGAGGATCAGAAGATGCTCTTTTACCAATTCCAGTATTTTATGACTTAGAAACTAAAAAAATACTATTAGATTCTATTCCTAAAGAATTAAAAGATGAATATAAAGATATGTCACTATAAATGGAGATATTATTTATAAAAGATAAAGAGTATGAAGTTTTAAATAAGGATGTTATTAATCCTTATAGAAAATATTATACTTTAAAAAATTTATATAATAATCAACATTATGCTTTAATAATTTCAGATTATAGAAAAGCTAACTTTGTAGTAGAAGGAAATATCACAGCCCAAATTCATAAAATAGGAACAAGTCCATTATTTACTGTAAAAAACCCGGATGAAATAATTTTTAAGACTATATCTTCTAAAAAAACATCCAATAAATTATTTAAGAGGTTTAATTTTAATAGTGGAACAGTTGATATAAAAAGACATATTGCTAAAACTTTAACATGGAGAGTTTTAGGAACTATAGATACTATAATATTATCTTATTTAATAACAGGAAATATGAAAATTGGGTTTACAATAGGGTCTGTAGAAGTGTTTACAAAAATGATACTTTATTATCTTCATGAAAGAACTTGGTATAAATTTTCAAAATTTGGGGTAAAAAAATGATGGGAAAGGGTATCCAAAAAATAACAATGAAAACCCAATTACTATTTAATGGGTGGTGGGCTCACTATCACCCTAATTGTTGGTTTAAAGACTCAGAAGATACTCAATATTTAGAAAAAGGTGTATTAGTTGGATTTAGACCTGAAGAAGAAGGATTAACCATGAAAGAAGCATATGAAAGATCCAAAAAAAGATAAAATAAGAAATATATTTGATTGGTTAAATCATATAACTTTGTATAAAACACCAAGTACAGAGTTTACCGATAACGACTGGGAAAATTTTAATTCATATATGGTGCATAGATTTATAAGTATGAATCAATATTATGTTGAAATCGCCGATTATGCGCAATCTTTAATGCCAAATATGAAAAAAGAAATATATAATTTTTATAAAGAAATGATACCAAAAAGCAAAACATATTTAAAATATGTTAAATCCCAAACTAAGGATTATAATAAAGAGTTAATAGAAAAAATAGCAGAATACTATGAAGTTGGAATCCGTGAAGCTCGTTCGTATATTGCTGTAATGGAAAAAGATGAATTAACCCAAATATTAGGAGAAATGGGGTTAGAACAAAAATATATTAAAAAATTATTTAAATGACAGAATCAGATGAAGTAGAAGAAGTTCTATTTGAAGCATATTATTTAGGAATAAGAGACCAAGTAATGAAAAAAGCCAATGATTGGATAAAGAGAAAAAAGATGCCAAAAGGAGTAGCATATCGAAGAGCACTTGATCGTTATAAAAAAGAGGGGAAAATAGAGATAGGCTCTAGTGGAACTTTCCATAAAGACAAAACACCATCAAATAAATGAAAAAAAGTAAAGTTATAGAAGCATTAACGGCACAAGCAAATGCAGATAAAGCAAAGGCCATGATGGCATTAGATTTATTAGAAAACCAAGCAGTAGGAATTGGTGATCATACAGTAAATGATTTTATGAAAGATGCCGTTGAAGCATTAGAATTATTAGTTGAAGCTGATGATAAATTAGAAACATTAAATAAATATTGGGGCGATCAACCTCTACCTTTTTAATATGGACCCAGTAAAAGTATTTGAAAAAGAATACCCTGAATTATCTCAGGAGTTTAAAGAAATTCAAGATGAAATGTATAGAATGTTTGCAGCTAAACATTTAGACTATGGATTAAATAACATCTCACTAGGTGGTGATTTAACCCAAGAAAAGGATAAAAAATTTTCATTAACGGGATTAGCAATTAGATTAACTGATAAAATTTCAAGATTAAGAAATTTATTAACTAATGGTAGAAATTTTGTTAGAGGTGAAGGAATGGAAGACACGTTTATAGATGTAGCTAATTATGGTATAATTGGTTTATTAGTAGGACGTGATAAATGGAAAAAATAAATGCCTAAAACTCCAACTATAGTAAGGGAAATCCAACAATCTCCAAAAAGAGAAGTAAATTATGCTTTTCAAAAGAATATTTCATATTCACAATATTCAATGTGGAAAAAATGCCCTAAACAGTGGGCATTACAATATAGAGATGGTCATAAAATTTACACCCCAAGTGTTCATACTGTATTTGGGAAAGCTTTACATGAAGCATTCCAACATTACATAGAAGTAATGTACACTGAGAGTGCAGCAGCAGCTGATAGAGAAGATATATTAGGATTATTAAAAGATAAACTTAGAGAACACTATCAGGATGAATATAAAAAAAACAATAGCCAACACTTTTCAGACCCAGGTGAACTAAGTGAATTTTATGATGATGGAGTAGAAATATTAAATTATTTAAAAAAGAACCGTGGAAAATATTTTTCTAAGAGAGGATGGCATCTAGTAGGAATAGAAACACCCATTACAATACCTCCTATACAGTATAACCCTAATGTTTTATTTATAGGATATTTAGATATTGTAATGTATAATGAAAAATTAAATAAGTTTAAAATTATAGATATAAAAACATCTACTAATGGTTGGAAGTTAAATTATGTTAAAAATGATGAAGATAAACAATTTCAACTTATTTTATACAAAAAATTCTTTGCAGAACAATTTGGAGTCCCAGAAAAGAATATTGATATTGAGTTCTTTATCACTCGGAGAAAAGTTTACACTGGGGGTGACTATCCTCAAAAAAGATTTCAAATGTATGAACCTCCCTCGGGTAAGATAAAAATAGGTAGAGCAACTAAAGCTTTAAATGAATTTATAAATGAATGTTTTATAAAAAGTGAATATACAACTAAAGAAATGCAAGCTAACCCAAGTAAATGGAATTGTGGTTTTTGTTCTTACAAAAATGATAAAAAATTATGTGGGCTAGGTGCGCATCTTTAAAAAGAATATGTATGTATGAATATACAAATAGTTATTAAAAATAAAAGATATGCCAAATAAAGAAAAAACACTAACTAGTGTTAAAATCCAAAGCGATTTATTCCAAGATTTTAAAATAGAATGCGTAAAACGTAAATTTTCATTCCAGAAACTTGCTGATCGTGCTATTCATTTATATCTTACAAATGAAGATTTTAGAAAAACAATAAACAATCATAATAACCTAGAACTATAAAAAATGAATAAAGATTTTAAATACCTCCCAAAAGATAAAAGAAAAAAAATACTATTATTATGTGATGATATTAGAGTTCATTCAGGGGTGGCTACTGTAGCAAAAGAAATAGTTTTAAAAACATCCCAACATTTTAATTGGGTTCAAGTAGCAGGAGCAATCAAACATCCTGATGAAGGAAAGAAATTAGATTTAAGTGAATCTATAAACAATGAAACAGGGCTAGAAGATGCAAGTTTAATTTTATATCCTACAAGTGGTTATGGTAGTCAAGAATTAGTAAGACAAATGATAAAAATGGAAAAACCTGATGGTATTTTCATCATTACAGACCCTAGATATTTTTCATGGTTATTTGAAATGGAAAATGAAATTAGAAGAAAATGTCCTATTATTTATCTTAATATTTGGGATGATTACCCAGCTCCATTATATAATAAAGCTTTTTATGAATCTTGTGATGCTTTATTAGGCATTTCAAAACAAACAGTAAATATTAATAAAATTGTTTTAGGAGATAAAGCTAAGGATAAAATTATAAAATATGTTCCTCATGGTTTAAATTGGAAAGTATATAAACCTTTAGATAAAAATTCTAAAGAAGTTCAAGATTTTAAAAATAAAACATTTGATAAAAAAGAAGTAGATTTTGTTCTATTTTTTAATTCAAGAAATATTAGAAGAAAACAAATCCCAGATACAATGTGGGCGTTTAGGATGTTTTTAGATAAACTCCCTAAGGAAAAAGCAGATAAATGTAGGTTAATTTTACATACTGAAATATCACATGAAGCTGGTACTAATTTAGAAGCTGTAAAAGAATTATTGTTTGATGATAAGTATCCAAATGCTATAAAATTTTCAACAAATAAATTAAGCCCAGATGATTTAAATTTAATGTACAACATGTCTGATGCCCAAATACTTTTAACCTCTAATGAAGGGTGGGGATTAACACTAACAGAAGCTATGTTAACAGGTAATCCTATTATAGCTAATGTTACAGGGGGCATGCAAGATCAAATGAGATTTGTTGATGAAAATGAAAAATGGTTTATACCTTCCCCAGAAGTACCTTCTAACAATTCAGGAAAATATAAGGAACATGGTGAGTGGGCATTTCCTGTTTATCCTGCTTGTAGATCTATTCAAGGTTCTCCTATTACTCCTTATATTTGGGATGATAGATGTAAACCAGAGGATGCAGCAGATAGAATTAGAGAAATATATGACCTTTCTCCTAAAAAAAGAAAAGAATTAGGTCTTAAAGGAAGAAAATGGGCTTTAAGTGAAGAAGCCGGTTTTACAACTGAGATGCAAGCTAAAAGGGTAATAGAGGCTATAGATGAATTATTTAAAACTTGGAAACCTAGAAAGAGATATGAATTAATAAATTCTAATATTAACATTAAACAAACACAAACACATAATTTAGTATATTAATATGAAACCAATATTTGTAATAAGTTGCCCTATTGATACCTATTCAGGGTATGGGGCAAGAGGAAGAGATGTAGCAAAAGCTATAATAGAACTAGATAAATATGATGTAAAAATTTTGCCTCAAAGATGGGGTGCTACTCCTTGGGGATTTATAGAAGATCACTCTGAATGGGAATTTTTAAACAAACATTTAGTTTTTGATAATAGCCAAATTACCCAAAAACCAGACATATGGATGCAAATAACAATTCCAAATGAATTCCAACCACTTGGACATTTTAATATTGGTATGACAGCAGGCATAGAAACTACCTTATGTAAAAAAGAATGGATTGATGGGGGTAACAGGATGGATATAATATTAGGATCCTCAGAACATTCATTAAATGTATTAAAAAATACTAAATATGAACAAAGAGATAATAAAACCCAACAGGTTGTCCAAATAATAGAATTAACAACCCCTACAGAAGTTTTATTTGAGGGATTAAATTTAGACATTTATAAAAAAACAGACTCAACATTTGATCTTTCTAATATAAAAGAATCATTTGCTTTTCTATTTGTAGGACATTGGACAGGAGGAGGATTAGGACATGATAGAAAAAACATTCCAGCTTTAATAAAGGGTTTTTGTGAATCCTTTAAAAATCAAAAATCACCACCTGCTTTAATATTAAAAACTACAACGGGTATTCCCTCTTATATAGATAGAGATAGAGTTTTAAGTATGATCCAAGAAATTAAAAAAACCGTAAGAGGAAAATGTCCTAACATATATTTACTTCATGGGGAATTTACAGATAAAGAAATAAATGATCTTTATAATCACCCAAAGATTAAAACAATGATTAGTTTAACTCGAGGGGAAGGATTTGGAAGACCTTTACTTGAATTTACTCAAACTAAAAAACCAATCATTACTACAGGATGGTCAGGTCATACGGATTTTCTAAAACCTAATATGAGTACTTTACTTCCTGGAAAATTAATTGATCTCCATCCTAGTTCAAGAAATGATTGGTTTGTAGAAGGGGCTAAATGGTTTGAAGTTGATATTATGGCTTTAGGAAAATCATTAAAAGAAATGTTTAAAAAGTATAATACTTTTTTACATGGGGCAAAGAAACAAGGTAATTATTGTAAAGAAAATTTTAGTTATGAAAAAATGAAAGAAAAATTCAAAAGAATTCTTTCTCAAAACTTAAAAGAAAAGCCAAAACAAGTAGGACTAAATTTACCGAAATTAAATAAAGTTTCAAGTCCTCCACCTAAATTAAATTTACCTAAATTAGCTAAATCTAATCAAGATTCACCTAAATTAAAATTACCAAAACTTCAAAAAGTATAAATTATGCAAGGTACAGATAAATTAACAATATGTCCTAGATGTGGATCAGACGCATGTTATGTTACTGAAGTAAACCAAGATATAAATAATTATTTTTGTTATGGATGTGGTTTTCAATCAAACACGTTAATGAGAGAAGGAGAATTATTAATGGAAGAACAAATGGATGTTCTTCCTGAGCTTTATAAAGATTTAAAGTTTGAACATGAAAGTGGTCAAATATGGTTCCCTTCAACAATAAATTTAACAGAACAGGGAATGGTATTTGCAAACGGGTCTACAACTGATAATTGGGCATGGGCTGCTGTTAAATCCATTGAAGTAACTGAGGAAGAAAAAGAAAAATATCCAATACCTAATAAAGAAGGGGAATATTATAAACATAGGATGGATATGACTACTATGAAACAATTTAAAGAACGTGATTTTATAGAAGCTCTTTCATATATTGGGGTATTACCAGGTTAAAAAATATGAAAATAAGTTATGCAATTACAGTCTGTAATGAATTTTTAGAAATTCAACGACTAGTAAAATTTCTATTAAAAAATAAACGTAAACAAGATGAAATAGTAATACTATTTGATTCTAATAATAAGGGTAATGATGTTGAAGAGTTTTTAAGGGCAAAATCAGTTAATGGAGAATTTAATTGGGTCCCTTATAAATTTGATGGTCATTTTGCTAATATGAAAAATCAATTATCTTCTTTATGTTATGGAGATTATATTTTTCAAATAGATGCTGATGAAATTCCCCATAAATATTTAATAGAAACACTCCCAATTATATTAGAATCTAACCCTGATAATGAAGTTTATTTAGTTCCCAGAGTAAATACGGTTAAGGGTTTAACCCAAGAACATATTCAAAGATGGGGATGGAGAGTTGATGAAAAAAATTGGGTAAACTACCCAGATTATCAATATCGTATTTGGAAAAATAAACCTGAAATTAAATGGAAAAATAAAGTTCATGAGATTTTAGAGGGCCACATTAATTTTTCTCCTTTACCTAGTGAAGAAGAATTATCATTATATCACCCCAAAACAATAGAAAAACAAGAAAAACAAAATAACTACTATAATACCTTATGATACAAATAGTTTTACATTGTCTTCCTAATGAATTAGATCAAATAGGATGGATAGTAGATCAATTAAAGAGATCTTCTAGATTTGTTAACCCTAATAATTTTATTTTAGATTTTACTCTTAATGTATCTGATGAAGATGTTAATTGGGAAAAATCAATATTAAAAAAACAATTTTGTATTGATAAATTCAACCTTCTTTTTGAAAAAAGCCCATTTATTAACCAAAACAAAATTTCAGAAATAAAAACAGGTTGTAATACTGTAAGAAGAAATGCTTTAAGAGAACAAAATAATAATGTAACTCACATAATAGGATTAGACCCTGATTTATTATTTCCAGAACAATTACTATATTATCTATATAATGCAACAAAAATTATTGAAAATAAATATAGTATAGTTACACCTCAAATTTTTCAATTATGGGATTCTTCTTGGGATATTATATCTCATGATGAGTATAAAGATACCCCTAGAAATGAAAAATTATGGTTAAAAGACCCTTATAGGTTATTTGATCATGAAACTTCAAATGCCCAATTAAAACAATTACCCTACACTAAATTTGATGGAGGGTGGATGACTATGTATAGTAAAAATCTTTTACAGTTAATTGATATCCCCGATAGTTTAGGACATTATGGTTTAGATGATACTTTTATTTCTGATTGTTCAAACCTTTTAATGCAGAAAGATTATGATGTAAAGCATTACATTATTGAAGATGTTATTGTGATGGAAGATAGGGTATACCGTTCTAGTACAATGGATCCTTTTATATCTTTAAGAGACCATAAAAATAGTATGAGAGATAATTCTCATGTTAAATATGCTTTAGAAATAGAAAAATTTAAAAATAGAATATAGATGAAAATACTTTACGTTTTTGTAGCACATATAGATGATTTAGAATTTTCATGTTTAGGATATTTACTTAATTCTAAATATGATAAAATAAAAGTAATTATAGCTACTACATGGGAAGCTAAAGAAAAAATATTTCAAAAAAATCTAAAATTATTAAAAAGTAATATAAATAAAAAAAATTTAATTAAACATATTGATTTAGAATATATTAATTTAGGATTTGAACAGAGAGTAATTCCTACACATTTTGATAAAGTTAAGGATAAATTTTATAAAAAAATTGATTTTAATAGTGATTTTGATATATTAACCCATGATATAAATGACGCTCATACAGATCATAGATCCTTATATGATATTTCATTAGGTCTTTACAAATATGCTAATAAGTTTATTACAATTTATAGCCCTGAAGCTATTAACTTTAAACCTAATTATTTTGTAGAATTATCAAAGGAACAAAATGATCTAAAAAAAGACCTATTAAATAACTATAACTTTAATGAAGAACAATCATATGCTCAAAAAGGTAGTTATTTTAATGATAATAGAATAGATTTACCAACACATTTTGCACTTGAAAACTTTCATGGAAAAGATATAGAAAGTTGTGAAATATACAAAATACACAAATGGTTACAAAATTAAATTACAAAGTTTTAGATTGCACCTTAAGAGATGGAGGGTATTACACTGATTGGAAATTTGAAACCCCTTTAGTTCGTAAAATGGTTAAAGCCTTAGATAATAATAAGGTTGATATAATTGAATTAGGATATAAATCTCCAATAAAGGGAGGACCTTATAGGAAATGTAATGATGGGTTTATCTCAGATATAATAGATTTTAAAGTAAATGCTTCTTTAGCTTTTATGATTGATGTTAAAGATTATGTACTGGAGGGTAAAGTAAACCATGAATTACTTTTAGATATAATTAAACCCCAAAACACATTCCAAGTTTGTCGTGTAGCAGCTAAATATGATGAACTTATATATCTTTCTACAATTGTTAAATTAATTCAAGGTTTAGGGTATAGAGTTATTTGCAATTTAATGGCTGCTTCAAGATTAACTAAAAAAGAAATAACTAATTATGTTTCTATTGCTAATTCTTTAAATTTAGAGGCTATTTATGTAGCAGATAGTTATGGAGCTTTATATCCTACAGATGTAAATTCAATTTTTTCTAATAAAAAAATTACAGGGATTCATACCCATGATAATATGGGATTAGCATTTGCTAATTGTTTAGAAGCTATAAACCAGGGAGCTACATATATAGATGGAACTTTAACTGGAATGGGGCGTGGAGTTGGGAATGTTACAACAGAACAATTATTAATCCATAGGGGGGAGATTAATTCTGATTTATTAGATTGCATTAATATATTTAATAAGATGAAAAAGCATTATGGATGGGGAGTAAATGCCCTTTATCATCAAGCAGGTAAACACCATATTCACCCTCTATATATGCAAGACTTAAACCAATCAAATTTAACTCCAAAGCAACTAATAGATGTTATTCAATCTTTATATGAATGTCATTCATATGATAATGAAGCTTTAAATGAATTAAAAAAACAACGTTCTGTAGTTGTAATTCCTGCTAGATATAAATCAAGTAGATTTCCAGGCAAACCATTGGCAAAAATTAAAGGAAAAGAAATGATACTTCATGTCGCGGAAAAAGCAGAACAAGCTATAGGAAAAGAAAATGTTTACATAGCTACTGAAAATCAATTAATAGCTAATATTGTGAGAAAATCAGGATATAAAGTAATAATAACCTCAGATTCTTGTTTAACTGGAACTGATAGGATAGCTGAAGCTTCTAAAGAAATTAATGCTGACATTTTTATAAATGTTCAAGGTGATGAACCCATGATTGATCCTAAAGATATAAAAAAAGTAATTAAGTTAAAAAAAGATAACCCAAATTATGTAATTAATTGTATGTCCCAACTTCATAAAGATGAAGATTCTAATGATAAAAAAATTCCAAAAATTGTTTGTGATTTAGAAGATAATTTATTATATTCAAGCCGAAATTCAATACCAACAAGAAAATCACAGGATAGTAAAAAAATAATGAAACAAGTTTGTATTTATGCTTTTAGTAAATCTCAATTAAATAAGTTTTATAGTTTATCAAAAACTCCCCTAGAATCTGAAGAAGATATTGAAATAATTAGATGTTTAGAAAAAGGAATGTTAGTAAAAATGTTAAAGGTAGATAAAGTATCATACGCCGTAGATTATCCTGAAGATATTAAAATAATTGAAAAAGTGTTATGAATATAGAAGAATATGATATTATCCAAATAAAAGAAAATAATAATCAAATTGCTATTGATTTTGATGGTGTAATTCACAAAAATTCTAAAGGGTTTTATGATGGAACTGTATACGATCCCCCTATTGAAGGAGCAATTGAAACCATTAAAAAACTTTCAGAAAAATATACAATAGTTATTTTTACAGCTAAGGTAAAACCTGATAGACCTTTAGTAAATGGTAAAACAGGTGAGGAATTAATTTGGGAATGGCTTGATAAATATAAAATTTCTTCGTATATTAAAGAAATTACGTGTGAAAAACCACGAGCAGTAGTTTACATAGATGATAGAGCCATTGGGTTTAAAGATTGGAATTCTTGTTTAATTGAATTAAAAACTATAGAAGAAGAAAGAGAAAGATTAATTCAACAAAGTAAAACTTTATTTCAAAAAATGGAAGAATTTTTTATAAAAACTTTAAGTGATTTAAATATATTAAAAGAAAAGTAGTAAATGCACAGTAATACTAATATTTTAAGAAACCGAATGCTTCAATATGAAGATATCCCTGATAGATTAAGAGTTTTACAAGATTCCTATAAAAATGAAACTTGCTACATAATATCCGCTGGACCTTCTTTAAAAAATTACTCTAAAGAATATTTAAAAGAAAAATTAGATGGAAAGTTAGTTATAAGTATAAAACAAGCTTATAATGTTTTACAAGAAATAGCAGATTTTCATGTTTTAAATTTTACAAATTTTCAACCCTATAATTATGTTAATGAAGATAGTATAGTAGTTTGGGAGGTATTTGAACAGTTCCACCCAGATATGATACTGCAAAATAATTTAAAGTGTGAATTAATGTTACCAGTTACAGGAAATCATAACCCTGATATTATTACTAGAATAAATGAATCACAGGCAGGTAAATTAAGTTTTGAAAATTTTACTTTAGATAAAACTTTAGATAGAATGTATGGTCCTGGAATAATGTATGAAACTGTAATACATTTAGCTTTATACTTAGGGGTAAATAAAATTATAACTTTAGGATGGGACATAGGAGATGTTAGTAAATTCAATGGAAATGATCTAAGAGAAGATGTATGGCAAGACCATTTCTATGAAGACACATCAGAAAAAATGGCGTATGCTCCTACACCTATGAACTTTCATGAAGTAAATACTGTAGTAAATTCAACAGAATATTTAAATAAATGGTTAAAATCAAAAGGAGTTGAACTTAATATAATTTCAGATATTAACCCATCACATAAATCAATAAAAAGAACTAAATTATGAGTAAAATAACAAATTGTATATCATCATTTAATAACTTAAACTATGTTAAATTAGCTGTTAAATCAGTTAGAGAAAATTCTTATTATAAAGATTCACCATTAATTGTTTTAGCTGAAAATTGTCAAGATGGGACTGATGAATGGTTAAAAGAAAATGCTAAAAAATGGGGTATAGAATATTATATTGAAAAAAACAAAACCCCTATGGGCATAGGAGGTGGGATGAATTTTTGTGCTAAAAGAGTTAAAACAGAATTTATTAATTTTATACATGCTGATTTTTATGTGTCTAAGAATTGGGATTTAGAATTATTAAAAACATTTGATAAATATCCAAATCAAAGAATGATGGTATTTAGTCATAGAGTTCAACCTGATATTTTTAATGAAGAAAGCAGGTCTGGTACAGTTATAGTCCCTATGGATGAATTTGGAGAATATCATCATAATTTTAATGAAAAATATTTTTTAAGATGGGCTGAGGAATTTTCATCATTAAATAACTTTGAAATTAAAAAAAGTGAAGGAGTTTCAGGATTAATCCGTAAAAGAGATTGGGATTATATCGGAGGGAATGACGATAGGTTTGCCCCTGCTTATTGGGAGGATGCAGATTTATTTATTAGAATGATTAATGAAAGTTATAAATTTGTTTTAACCTCACAATCAGTAGTTTTTCATTTTGCTTCAAGAGCAAGTAGATTTCCTGATGATAACTTAACAACTAGACCAGTTAATCTAGCAGAAATAGAACAAAGAAGCACTCAAAGATTTATTGAAAAATACGGACAATTACCTGGGAGAGATGAAAATGATTTTTATATACCTCTCCAAATAGTAGATGGTTCACCAAATAGAATTAATCAATAATGTTAAATTATAGTAAAAAATACCCTCTTATTTTCTTCCATTTACCTAAAAATGCAGGAAAGAGTATATGTCAAGCTTTACAAATAGATAAAGAATACCACCCACCCAATTTAAACCAAACAGTTTTACTTGGAGATGATATAAAAAATTCTTATACTAATCAACAATGGGCCCAATTATTTAAATTTACAATTATTAGAAACCCTTGGGATAGAATGGTATCTTTATATCATTTTAGAAAAAAGGAAAATGATTTATTGATTAGACTTCAAAATGAAGGATTATGGGAACCTCAAAACGGGGATTCATCACAAGAAGGGTGGACTTTTAAAAAATGGTTATTAGAACCTAAAGTAACTGGAGTAATGAATCATGAAGTTTTTGTAGATTACAAAAACATTTTAAAACAACAACCTCAATCAAGCAATTTCTTTAGAACAGCAGCTGAATATATTAATCAACTAGATTTAATTACAGATAGTAATGGAATGCTTTATGTTGATTATATTATAAAATATGAAAATTTGACAGAAGAATTAAATAGTATGTTTAACTATTTAAAATTAACACCTTTTGAACTCCCAGTAATTAATAATTCTAATCATAAAAATTATAGAGAATATTATGATGAAGAAACAAAAGGTTTTATAGGTAGATTATTTAATAAAGATATAAATTATTTTGGATATGAATTTTAAAATACAAATAATAATATGTGGTTGGTGGTTTGATAAATTTGATAACCAGGAAGGTCAAACAGATTTTATTGAATCCCTAAAATGGATTAATGATAGTAATGATAATATAAATGTTTTTTGGGCATGTCATAAAGACCCAATTCCATTAGTAAAAGATAATTTTGAATGGAAGTTATATGAAAATGTAGGACTAGAATGGGGGGCTTATGATAAAGCTTTTAATACCCTAAATTTAGATGATGATACTTTTGTGTTTTGCATACAAGATGATATGCTTATTAAAGATTGGGGGTTTATTAATGCCTGTGTTGACTATCTAAAAGATGATCAAATTAAAATAATAGGTAATGGGTTTAACTATCCTTATAATATGACTCCAAATGAAGAAGCTAGACTTAGTTATTGGTTAAAAACTAATGATCGTTGGGTTGATTACGTAAAAACTGAAAATCAACATATGTTTAATACACCAGTAAATTGTTTATCTATTAGGGGTAGTTTTTTAGCTACACGATATAAACACATTAAGTTAATAAATGGGTTTGAATATGTAAATAAATCTTTAGAAGAAGGTATAAAAGAAGATGGAACAAAGTTTTTATTAATTGACCCTTTTGGAAATACTTCTCTCTATTTGAATGCTTATAAATTTTCAAAATATTTTGGTAATGCTGGATTTAAGTGGTTATCAAATACTTACAGAAGATCTAAATGGATGGTTGAATGTGGGAGAGGAAATATTGATTTACCTCAAGATGAAGAAACCCAACCTTTTGATATACCCCAAGAATTTTTAATAGATGGATATGAATATGAAGAAGATAAACGTACTTAAACCTAAATTTAGGACAGAAGAGATTTTAGAAACTATACGAGAATGCCTTGATAAAGGATGGACTGGTATGGGATTTAAAACAGAAGAATTTGAAAATGCTTGGAAAGATTATACTGATTTACCAAACTCCCATTTTATTTCTTCTAATACAGTAGGATTACATTTGGCTTTAAATGTTTTTAAGAAAAAAAATGGATGGGAAGATGGAGATGAAATAATAACAACCCCTCTTACTTTTATTTCAACTAATCATTCTATAATGTATGAAAGATTAAAACCAGTTTTTGCTGATGTAGATAAATCTTTATGCTTAGACCCAAAATCAGTTGAATCTAAAATAACTAATAAAACAAAAGCCGTAATTTACGTAGGTATTGGAGGTAATACTGGACAGTTAGAAGAAATTCAATCCATTTGTAAAAAACACAATTTAAAATTAATCTTAGATGCAGCCCACATGGCAGGAACTAAAATTAAGAATATGTTTGATGGAATGGGGTACACAACAGAACATGTGGGAAAACAAGCGGATGTTACTGTGTTTAGTTTTCAAGCTGTAAAAAATCTTCCAACAGCAGATAGTGGAATGATATGTTTTAAAGATAAAGAAGATGATAAATTAGCTAGAAAATTAAGTTGGTTAGGAATTAATAAAGATACTTTCAATAGAAGCACTCAGGGATCTTATAAATGGAAATATAATGTTGAAGAAGTTGGGTTTAAATACCATGGAAATTCTATTATGGCTTCCATTGGATTAACCCAATTACAATATCTTGATGAAGATAATGATTATAGAAATTATATAGCAGAACAATATATTTCTAACCTTAAGGATATTAAAGGAATTAAAATAATATATGATTCTCCTTTAGTAGAAAAATCATCAAGACATTTATTTCAAATTAGAGTAGATAAGAATAAAAGAGATTCTATAATCGAACAACTATATAAAAATGAAATATACCCAGGTGTTCATTATATTGATAATACAACTTATCCAATGTATAATTATGCTTTTGGATCTTGCCCTAATGCACATCAATTTTCAGATGAATTAATTACTTTACCAATCCACTTAGATATAACCTTGGAGGATATAAGTAGAGTTTGTAACGTTTTAATAAATACAATAACATGATAAAAAAATATGGAGAACCTAAACATTATATAAATAGACCATTGTGTCGATTTGATATAATTAATTACTTTATTGAAAAAAACAATTATCTTAATTATCTAGAAATAGGGGTTAGAGCTCCTCAAGCTTGTTTTAATAGGATTATTGCTTCACATAAGGATGCAGTAGATCCTGCACCCTTACAACCCGGAGAAATTAACTATCCAGTAACATCAGATGAATTTTTTCAATTATTAGAAAACAACCCAGAAATAAAATATGATATAATTTTTATAGATGGTTTGCATTTATATGAACAAGTTAAGAAAGATATATCTAATTCATTAAACCATCTAACAGATAACGGAACTATAGTAATGCATGATTGTAGTCCACCATCAATTCACCACCAAAGAACTAATTATGGTGATTATTCAACACCTGCGGGATCTGATTGGAATGGTACTACATGGAGAGCTTTTGTAGAATTAAGATGTACTAATCCAAATTTAAATATGAGTGTAGTAGATACTGATTATGGGGTAGGTATTATCCAAAAAGGTAATCAACAAGTATGGGATAAAGAAAATATTGAAACCTGTATGACTTATGAATATTTAGATAAAAATAGAAAAGATTTATTAAATTTATTTAATGTAGAACAGTTTGAACAAAATTATAAAACCGGATTTTTAAAATGAAAACAGCACTTGTAACAGGAATAAATGGAATGGATGGCAGCCATCTATCAGACTTACTTTTATCAAAGGGATATAAAGTTTTTGGGATGGAAAGAAGGTCATCATCCAAGAATAGAACAAATACTTTACATTTAGAGGATAAAGTAACTTTCCTCCAGGGGGACTTAACTGACCAAAACTCACTATTAAGATGTTTAAAAGAGTCTAATCCTGATGAAGTATATAATTTAGCAGCACAATCATTTGTAGGTGAAAGTTGGAATACTCCAGAACACACCTCTGAAGTAACTGGGTTAGGGGTATTAAGAATATTAGAAGCAATTAGAGAATTTAACCCAAAAATTAAATTCTACCAAGCAAGTTCATCAGAAATGTTTGGTAGAATGGTTGAAAATCCTGCTAATGAAAATACCCCATTTTACCCGAGAAGCCCCTATGGAGTATCTAAGTTATATGGACATTGGATAACAAAAAATTATAGAGAATCATATGACATGTTTGCTTGTAGTGGTATTTTATTCAACCATGAATCAGAAAAACGAGGAATAGAATTTGTAACTCGAAAAATATCAGATGGGGTAGCTAAAATTAAATTAGGTCTAGCTGATTATATATCTTTGGGTAATTTAGATGCTAAAAGAGATTGGGGGTATGCTCCTGATTATGTAGAAGCTATGTGGTTAATGTTACAACAGGAAACCCCAGATGATTATGTTATAGCTACTGGTAATACTTACTCTATTAGAGAATTTTTAGATATTGCTTTTAACCATGTTGGTATTAAAAATTGGGAACCTTATATTAAACAAGATCCAAGATTTATGAGACCTGCGGAAGTAGATGTATTAAGAGGTGATTTTACAAAAGCTAAAGAAAATTTAGATTGGATTCCTAAAACATCTTTTGTAAATTTAGTGAAGAAAATGGTTGATAACGATATTAATTTATTAAATAATGGATAAAATTACATTTTGTATTCCTAGTAAATCTAATCTTAGATATCTTAAAACTTGTATATCTTCAATTAGAAAAAATGCTTATAGAAATGATCATGAAATTATAGTATTTGTAGACGAAGATACAGATGGTACTTGTGAATGGTTAAAAGAAAATGCTGATAAATATAATGTAGATTATTATATTAATTTTAACTTAGGAGATAAATTATTTGGGATTGGTAAAGCCTATGATTATTGTATAGAAAAATCTACTACAGATATTTTTATGATATTTCATGCTGATATGATGTTAGGGAAAAATGCAGATTTAAACGCATATAATCAATTAAAATCAAAATCTGTAGTATGTTCTACAAGAATAGAACCTCCACTTCACCCTAATGGAGGAGAAAAAATATTGCTTGATTTTGGAATGTGGCCTGAAGAATTTAAAGAAGAAGAATTTGATGTTTATGTAAATGAACATTTAGAAGATACTAAAATAACAGAGGGTATATTTGCCCCGTGGATGATGTATAAAAATGATTTTCTAGAAATTTTAGGAGGACACGACCCAGTAATGCATTCTTGTAGAGAAGATTCTGATTTATTTAATAGAATGTTATTAGCTGGATTTGATTTTATTCAACCCTGGAATTCTTTAGTATACCATTTAACAGGAAGAGGAGCAGGTAGTTTTGATGGTGACCCTGAAAGACATGAAAAATGGAAAAAAGATATGAATGATTCAACTTTAGAATTTATTCAAAAATGGGGAAGTAATGTTAATCATACCCCCTTAATGAAACCTATAGTTTCCCCTGTTTATAAAAAATGTGTTAATATTATTAACTCAAATCCACAATTACAAGAAGCGTTAAAACCTTGGTTTAATGGAGGAAGAGACATAATAGTTGAAATTGATGGTAATAAATTTACTCAACAAGATTATCAAATAATTCAACAACTCTCAGCGATTATCCAGGATAGTGGAGAAATTGGTACATTTGAGTTAGGTAATTTAAAAATTACAATTAATAATTTAAATTCATATGAAAAAGATTTAATAAAAATATGATAAAAAAAATTGCAGTTATTACCCCAGTATCCCATTTAGTAGGAATAAAGGAATTATTAGATACTAAAGGAGAAATATTCTACCTAGAGGATAACCCAATAAAATCAAAAGTAAGAGTACTATTAGAAACTAAAGATATTGATACTATAGTTTGTAATCCTAATCAACAATCATTTAAAATTGATAAACAATTATTAAATAACACTAAAGTAAAAATTATAAATTCATGTTCAACTGGGTTAAATCACATTGACTTAGAATATTGTAAATCTCAAAACATTGAAATTCAATGTCATAAAAACGATTATGAATTAATAAATCAATTACCATCAACTTCAGAATTAGCTTTTGGGTTAATGGTTTCTTTATTAAGAAATATCCCAAAATGTAATAATCATGTTAAAAATTATGGGTGGGATTATACTAGGTTCATGGGGAGACAAGTTAAAGATTTAACTATTGGTATTATAGGGTATGGTAGGTTAGGTAAAATGATGAAAAAATATTGTGATGCTTTTGATGCTAAAACTTATGTTTATGATCCTTACGTTGATATTAAACAAACTTCTTTAAAAGAAATATTTAAAAAATGTGATGTTGTTTCACTCCATGTCCATGTTACGAATGAAACAAAATATATGATTTCAGAGGAATTACTTGGATTATCTAAAAAGGGTTTGTATATTATAAACACAAGTAGAGGAGAAATTGTTAAAGAAGAAGATGTGGTTAAAGCATTAAATAATGGTAAATTAATAGGTTATGGAACAGATGTTATTGAAAATGAATTTGATAATATTAAGGATTCACCAATAATAAAAGCAATGAATAAAGGTAAAAATGTTATAGTTACTCCTCATATAGGAGGGATGACAACTGAAGGACAAACAAAAGCGTATAAATGGTCAATAGATAAATTATAAAAATGGAAAAAGTATTAGTAATAATTCCTGCAAAAGCAGATTCAACAAGGTTTATTGGGAAAAATAAACAATTAATCCAAGGTAAAACTTTAGTAGAACATGCTATTAGTTATGCTAAAAACAGTAAACACCAAGTTAGAATTATAGTATCAACAGAAGATGAAGAAACTAAATTAATAGCTCTTAATAAGGGGGTTGAAGTAATACATAGAGAAAAAGAATTTATGGGTGATAGAGAGGTAATGGATGTTTATGTAGATGTGTTTGAGAAACTAAAAGATGATAACATTGATTATGTTATAGGTTTACAACCAGACAACCCAGATAGGAATGTTACTTTAGATGATGGGTTAGAATATTTTATAGATTTAAAATATGATGATTTAGTTACAGTTAGTTCTGATGGATCGAGAAATGGAGCTTTAAGAATTACTAGGGCATCACACATTAAATCTGGATATGTTAGTAGAAGAGTAGGTACTATATTAGATAATTGTACTAATATTCATTCTAAAAATGATCTTACAAACGCTGAAAAAAATATAAATGAACGAGTATATTAAATCATTAAAAAACCAGGATAAATTAAATATATCAATTAACCTTGATAAAAAGTTTAAATGGGAACATTTTAAAATAGCAGGACCCTGTTCAGTAGAGGGAGAAAGTATTATTGAGATTTCAAAAGAAATTAAAAAATGTGGAGCAGATGCCTTAAGAGCAGGAGCCTATAAACCTTGTACTTATCCTATTTTAAAAGAAACAAATGGGTGGAAAGAAGGTCTTAGAAAAGAAGGACTTGAATTACTTAAAGAAGCTAAAAAACAATCAGGTTTACCTATTGTAACTGAAGTAATGGATGCTAGTATGATAGAAGAAGTTAGTGAAGTAGCAGACATATTTCAAATAGGAACTAGAAATTTTCAAAATTATACACTTTTGGATGCTTTAGGAAAATCTAATACCCCTGTATTATTGAAAAGAGGAACATGGGGTACTTTAGATGAAATATTAGGAGCATGTGAGCGTATTTTAGTTGGGGGTAATGAAAATATTGCTATATGTTTAAGAGGTGTAGTAGGTATGCCTAATTATAGACATATTTTTCCAACAATTAGATGGGCACCTGATTTAATGATGATCCCAGCTTTAAAGGAATTTACTAATATCCCCATTATATATGATCCAAGTCATTCTACTGGGTATAGAAATTTTGTTAAACCTATTTCTAGAGCAGCAATAGCTGCAGGTGCCGATGGTTTAATTATTGAAGCTCACCCTACACCTGATGAATCTATTAGTGACCCAGCTCAAGCAATTAATTATAGAACTTTAAAAACTATCTTTAATGATTAGTATTATAATAAGAAATAAAGATGAGTCTGATTTTATAGGGCATGCTATTCAATCTTGTGTTGATAACTTTAAAGATCCTGAGATTATAATAGTAGATGATAATTCTCAAGATGATTCTGATAGAGTAATTTCACTGTTTGATAACACTAATATTAGAATTCATTCTTTACCTAAAAAATATTCCCCAGGATACTCTTTAAACTATGGGGTAAGTGAATGTAATAATAACACAATTTTAGTCCTTTCAGCCCACTGTCAACTTACAAATTTAGAGGGTTGGGAAAAAAGGGTTAAAACCCAACTAAATGATTATTGTGCTGTTTTTGGGAAACAAACCCCAATATATAGAGGTAAAAAAATAACACCTAGGTATATTTGGAGCCATTTTGGGGATACACAAGAAAAAAATTTATTTTCAAAAATTGAACAACGTTATTTTTTACATAATGCTTTTTGTTTTTATAATAAAGAATTTTTAGAAAATAACCCATTTGATGAAAAACTTCATGGAAAAGAAGATAGATATTGGGCAATTGATATGGTTAAACAAGGGCATAATTACTTATATGACCCTAAACTAAAATGTAATCATTTTTGGACTCCAAGGGGAGCTACATGGAAAGGAATAGGATAAAATAAAAATACATGAAAATAAAAAATAAAAAATTCACACAACAACATTTAGATAAATGTGATAAAATTAAACAACAGGCTAATATTCAATTTAATTTAACCCCTGTTAATAATATTTGTTTAATTCTTCAAAAACTAAAAGAATTAAATGATACTGAAGGTCATTATGTTGAATGTGGTACCTATAGAGGAAATACTCTTATTCCATCAGCACTGTATTCTTTAAATTATGGGTATTTTAGTGAAAAAAAATTAATAGGTATTGATACATTTAAGGGTTTTCCTAAAACTACACAACATGATTATAGAGATCTTCCTAATTATTTTGAAACTTTAAAATCACAAAATTTAATCTCAGAAGATCATTTTAATAAATCAAAACTTAGAACTAAAAATTTTCAGAGTTTATCACATTTAGAAAATGAATATTTTTTAGATACTCAAGAAGTATTTAACAATTGTAATGAATTCAATAATATTTCTTTATTAAAAGGCACATTTGAAGAAATAACCCCTACATTTAAAGATAAAATTTCGGTTCTTCATTTAGATGGAGATTTATATAAAAGTTATTTAACATGTTTAGATAATCTATATGATAATGTAATTAGTGGGGGTGCAGTAATTTTTGATGAATATTATTCTCATAAATATCCTGGGGCTCGTGTTGCTGTAAATGAATTCTTTTTAGATAAAAAAGGACATTTTGAAAAATATTTAACTGATGAAGGCCATGAAAGATGGTGTTTTATAAAAAAATAATAATGAGTAAGATTTTATTAATAGGAAATGGCCCCTCAGCTATAGAAAAAGAATTAGGATCAAGGATAGATTCAGATGAATTTGATAAAGTTGTTAGGTTTAATAGATGGAAATTTAATGAAGATGGATCAGAGTACGAAAAAGATCATTCAAAATTTGTAGGTACTAGATGTGATTATTGGGTTATAAATGATTTACATTTAACAGAAACTAAACTAGGAATAAATAAAAGACTTTATTATGAATTAGTATTAGTAGTAATGCCTAATTTTAAATTTAATAATAATTTAGTAAATGAAGTTGAAAATAATTACCCTAATATAAAGTTTCTTAGACCCGAATTAGAAAATAATGTTAATCAGGTTATTAGTTTCTCTCCATCATGGCCTTCGACAGGTGTTATTGCAATGGAATTTGCTATACAAAATTTTGATGAAGTTTATTTACATGGGTTTGATACTTATGATATTAAATATGATACTTTACATTATTTTGAAGGAATAAATGAAACCTATGGTAAAAATGTATTTAAATTTAAAAAAAGAAAAGATCATACCCCTGAAAAAGAATTACAATATATTAATCATATAATTAAAAACCATAACGTAAAATTTTTATGAAAAAAGCATTAGTAACAGGAGGAGCTGGTTTTATTGGCTCTAATTTAGTAGATAAGTTAATAAATAAAGGAATAGATGTTATAGTACTAGATGATTTATCCACAGGTAAAATTGAAAATATTAACTCAAAAGCAAAATTTTGGAAAACTTCCTTATTAGATTTAACAGATACTTCATTTATTGGGATGGAGATTGATGTAGTATTTCATTTAGCAGCATTAGCTAGGGTACAACCTTCAATAGAAGATCCAATTAAATATAATAGTATAAATGTGGAAGGTACTCTTAAATTATTATTTGCAGCTCATAAAGCAGGAGTAAAACGTGTAGTTTATAGTGCTAGTAGTTCTTGTTATGGTAATGCTACTATTTTTCCAACTCCTGAAACCCACCCAACAAATCCATTATCTCCCTATGGTTTACAAAAATATATTGGAGAACAATATTGTGAAGTGTTTAGTGAAGTATATGGTTTAGATACTTGTTCGTTAAGATATTTTAATGTATATGGTGAGAGAATGAATTTAGAAGGAGCTTATTGTTTAGTTATGGGTATATTTGCAAAGCAAATGTTAGATGGTAAACCTTTAACAATTACTAATGATGGAGAACAACTTAGGGATTTTACGTATGTAGGTGATGTTGTAGATGCTAATATATTAGCAGCAACCCATAAAAAAAACTTACAAGGAGAATCTTTTAATATTGGGAATTGTGATAATTATTCTGTTAATGAAGTAGCAGATATGTTAGGAGGTGAAAAAACTTACGGAGAAAAAAGATTAGAACCCTTTAAAACTTTAGCAGATAATAAAAAAGCTAAAAATATATTGGGTTGGGATCCAAAAGGAGATTTACCCCAATGGATTAAAAAATATAAAAAAGACTTAGGAATATGAACAAATATAAGTATTTTCATAGATCAGACTTAAACAAGGAAACTGTAGGGGTTGTAAAAGCTAAAAATGAAAAAGAAGCTTTTTTAAAGGCTGCTAATAAAAAGCAACTTTCAATTTCTCATTTTATAAACTTATTTGCTATAGAAGAAATTAAATAATGAAAGAAAAAATCAAAAAATCTTTATTACCTATTGGGGGGAAAAATGTTAAAGTTGAAGAAAGTAAAAAATCTAAGGAAAATAAACATAAATTATTTTTTCTTCAAACTTTAAATACCTTAGTTTCAATCCAAGAACGTTCTGAAAAGTTATTTGTAGAATATGGAATTAATCAAATTATGTATGAAGATTTATATTTTCAAATTATAGAAGATTTAGTATATGAACATTTTGGATCATCAGTAGCTGAAGTAGTGTTTTGGTGGGTTAGTGATGTAAATTCTCCAAAAAATGAAACTTTTTATATTCTAGATGAAAAATCTGGGGTAAAACACAGGGTAAAAACTCCACTTCAAGTATATAACACTTTAAAAAAATTAAAGATATTTAAAAATATATAATATGTATCAAACAAAAACAATGGAATTAAAAATGATTGAATGTCCTAAATGTGGAGATGATTTTCCAAAACTAAGAAAAGAAAAATATGGTTATCATGTTTGTGTTAACTGTTCAACAGAAACCGCAAAAAGAGGAATACCTGTAATGAGAGGAACAGGGGATCATACATGGGTAGATTTAGAAGTAATGACTCAGGAACAATTTGAACGTTTTGAAGAAATGGAAAAGAAAACAAAAAGTGAAGTAACCCCACTTAGAAATGAAGATAATAACCTACAAGGCCCATTTACTATAAAAGAAACAGATAATTAATGCCTGCAGCAAAACCCATATCAAAAGATATGTGTTTAGCAGCTATGGATAAAACGAAATCAGTTAAGGCAGCTGCTAGATATCTAAATTGCTCATATCACCATTTAAAGCGTTATATGAAGCTGTATGTTGATGAAGAATCAGGTAAAACATTATTTGATAAACATAAAAACCAACAAGGTAAAGGTATACCTAAATTTTTAAGAGCAAGTGGTAAAGAGCCTGCTTTATTAGATATTATAGAAGGTAGAATAGATGTATCTTCATTTTCACCTGATAAATTAAAATACAGACTTACAACTGAGGGTTATTTAGAGGAATGTTGTGGTAATTGTGGATTTCAAGAACATAGAGTAACTGACCATAAAGTCCCATTAATATTACATTTTAAAGATAAAAATAAACTAAATTATAGACTAGAAAATATTCAATTTTTATGTTATAATTGTTATTTCTTATTTATAGGTGAAGTATTTTCAGAACGTGATATTATTAAACTAGAAGATAATAAATCAGTGACTAAAACTACAGATGCAGTAGATATGCAACTAGATGACTACCATTTACAGAGGCTACGTGAGTTAGGTTTAGATGGTGAAAATCCAACAGATGATGATGATCCTTATAATTTAGTTTCCTATAGCTAATTTGGTTTTCCCACGCTTTTTTATTATATTTATTACTGAATGAAAAAAGGTAAAAAAATACCACTTCTTAAAAAAAATAAGCATAACAAAATTGTAAATGATTTTGAAACTACAAAATCAAGACATCTTGAAAAGCAGGCTACTAAAATGCTTAAAAAAGATGAACAATTTCAAAAACTTAAGGAGAAAAAAATAAATACTAACTTTTTAAACTTATTTTAATATGGCACGAGAATTTGAAGTAAAAAATGCAGAGGAATTTGAACAATTAATTCAATCCCAAGATTTTAGAGTGTATGAAGCATTGGTTAGTACAGTATTAAAAAATCTTAAAAGTACTAAACGTCACCATCATGCTTTAAGTGTAATAAGCACTGATGAAGATTCAGTATATGATGTTACTATTGATAAAAAAGATTTCCACCATACATTAGAAGAAAGTTTATCAGCATACGAAAAAGAAGAAAAATATGAAGAATGTGCTAAAATAAAGGAAGCGATGAAATTTTTATCAAAAAAAAAGTTGAAGAAGAAATAAATTCTATTATAAATTCTTTGGCTACCTGAAGAAGGATTCGTATATTTACGGCATAAATAAAAATAATAAAGGTTATGAATAAAGTAGAAAAAATAAGTCAAATATGCGATGAAATGCTTGCATTTTCAAGAACCGCAGGTACAGTTGTAAAGGATGAATTAGATTATGATATATTAGCTGAAGAGCAAGCACAACAAGATGCTTATGAATCAGGTAGAGTTTTCCATTAAAATATTTGGTTACCTGGGAGAGGGTTCGTATATTTACGACGTAAATAAAAAAATAAATAAAGGTTATGAAAGAATTAGATTATTATATGTACCAATTTTCAGATGGAACAGTTGCCCCACATGAATTGAAAGATAAAGTTATAATAGCAATTTGGAAGGTTTATCAAAAATTAAGTAAATAAAAAATTAAGGTTATGGCATTATTCAAATTTCAAAATAACAATAAACATGGTAATCTAAGAACTAGAATAGTTCATAGTCCTACCTCACAATTTTCATTTAAACCAAGAGGTTTAGGAAAATTTGTAAATGTGCAAAGATTTTACTATGAAATGGAGCATGCAACTCTATCTCCAATTCTATTTAAAGATCAAAATGGGGATAAAATAATGATGCCTGATGGTATTAAAGTTCATCCTGAAACTACCTTGGATGATATTAAAATAAAGAGGCCAAAACCTAAAAAGCGTAAAGAACCAATAATAGAAACACATATTAGCAGTTCAAGTGGTGATGAATATACTACAAAATATTTCCCGGATTCAGGTAAGATATATTGTTCATGTCCAGGTAGTTGGAGAGCAAAAGATAGGAGATGTAAACATATTAAAGCAATGGAATTAAAAGTTAAAAAATGAAAGTTATGGATAAAAAAACCTTAAAACATTTAAATAAATATTACCCTTTATTTTCAAATAATGGTAAAGCTTCAACTTCAGGTTATTTAGGAGAATGTATCTTATGTGATATATTAGGGTGGAAACAAATAGATGGTGATGGTTATGATGCCGAAGCTGAAGAAACAGTTTATGTTAAAATAGGAAATTTAACCGTAAAAGATGCAACTAGGACTATAAGATTAGAAATAAAAACAATGACAGATAATACTGACACTCATATTTTACCTTACAGCTCAGAATCTAAAAAAGGAAAACATCATTATTTAGTTGTATATTTCTTTACCCATGATAGAGTATCTATTATCCCCCATGATGAACTAGAAGATTTATTAAGTGAATCTGGTGTTGGAAAAACTATAAATTTAAATCCTGGTATAAGACATAACCACAGTAAACCAGTATATAGCCCCCTTACAAAATTATTTCTTAAATATGAATTAGATGATTTTAAAACATTATTAAATGAAAGGTAGATATTATTGCGAAATGGAAAGCCCTATATACAGGCAAATAATAGCTGAAAAGCTAATAATAGAAGGTAAACAAATTAAAGGAACTAAAAAAGGAAAAAGGAAAAATGCCTAGACAAAAAAGTTACATATTCCCAGTATCATTAGTATTTAAAACATCAAATCGTTCAAATGCTAAAACTAAAATAAAAGTCTATAAAACTAGAAATGTAGATGAAATTATGGATGATTTAGAAAAAGGTAAATTACCTGGGGTACCTCCTAAAGCTAAAATAATCACTATTGGCTTAGGTGAGGGTATGGTTAAAAAATATAAACAACAATATAATTTATAATATTTATAAATATGGCATCATATACATCAGAACAATTAAGAGGAGCAGGTACACCTATAGAAGCAATAAGTGGTAATGTAACATTTACTTTAACTAATCCTTCAAGCTCAGCTTATTTTACAATAGAAACAGTTAGAAATTCAGAAGGATTTTATTCTTCTTCATCACCCAAAAACTCCTTAGGGGTTTATAGTTCATTAAACCAAGTAAAAAGTTTAGTAACATCTTCTTATATAGCATCTGTTGTAGTTCCAATTGGTGGTGGGTCTTTTGATTTTAATCCTACTACAAATATATCTGTAGGTACTTCTATGTTACGTGCAACTGGTAATATTTCATTAGAAATTTCTTAAAGACTCCTGCGTATATATTTGGTTACCTTGAATATTGTTCGTATATTCACCATGTAGTTAAGAAAATCTTAACTTATTAAATAAAAATTAAGGTTATGTTTAAATTTCAAGTTATTTTAAAAAATGGTAAAAATGCAGATAGGTTATACAGTAGTATACCAAAAGCAATTAAAGCAAATTCTGGAAATATCCAATCAATTACTGAGATCCAATTAATGGATTTAAGCGATTCAGCTGATGGTAAAAATACATCCAGAGGTAAACAATTTCAAAGTAGAAAAAATAAAAACTATTCTAGGTAATTATTTGGTTACTTAAAGTAGAATTCGTATATTTACACAATTAAATTAAAAAAATAAAAGTTATGTTAAAAGAATATAAGTACAAAGATGGATTATTAGAAAAAGGATTTTTACAAGCAAAAACCTTAATTGAAGAAGGAAATAAAGATAAAGCTCGTGATATTTTAGATGCTTGTATAGCTATAGTTGCTGAAACTAGATATACTAATGGTAAAGATATAGAAGATGAATTAGAAGGAGTTAAAATTGGAGTTTGGTTAAAAAGATTTTGGAATACTTTAGAAAATAATAATTTATTACTATGATAGAAGGTTATGACAAATTTATAACATCATATGCTCCTAATTATAATTTTGGGATGTTTACTGAATATGGAAATGAAGAAGTTAGGAAAATGTTAGAAGAAACTGCATATGTTATATTTACCGATCCTAGTTTAGTTAGAATTAAATTTATTGAATATGTTAAAAAAACTATCAAAAAACTATACAATAATAATAGTAAAAGTTTAGCAGAAATTAGAGATACTGAGGTTGAAGAAGAAATAGCCTTATATTTAAACACAGCTCTTGAATTTGCTGGTCATAGGTTTAAATTAACAAGATGGAATATACAAAATTAAAAAATAATGAAAAATAAAATAACAATAGACGATGTATGTAAATATGTTTCAAATTGTAGTAAAAGAGATTTATATTTTATCAAAAAATCAATAGATTTTAATAAAGAAAAATTAAATATGTTTGAAGACTCAACTAAGTTATGAATGTAAATTTATTATACGGGGTATTAATTTTTACCATAGCTCATATAGTAACTTGGTTTCAATTAAATGGACAGTTTAAATGGGAATGGTTTACTAAACATGAATGGGTATTAGCTTTATTAGGGATACCAATGTCATTACTTTATATTTGGGGGACTAAATATACGGTTCAAGGAATGGGTGGTTTGTTATGGCCAACACGTTTTATAGGATTTGGAATTGGAATGGTTATCTATTCAATATTAGTAAGTCATTTTTTTAATGAAGGTATAACAACAAAAACATTTATATCTTTATCATTAGCTGTTATATTAATTTGTATTCAAGTTCTCTGGAAATGAAATATTACCATCACCAAGGACACTTATATAACATTCTTAGAGAAATCCCAATCCATAATTTCCCAGATAAGGGTATGATTAAAAAGTTTATGGAAACTATAATACACTGTGATCATGTATTAATGAATAAAACCCATTATTTATTTTGTGAAACAGTGCAAGAAGCAGAAGTAGTTGAATATTTATAGTATATAATTAAATTATGAAAGATTTTAAAAAATTTATTAAAGAAGCATATTTAGGAAATCCCCTAAATGAAGACAGAAAAGCCACAGAATATATTAAATCTATTTCAGACCCTGAAGAAAGGGAATCTGAAAGGAAAAGAATGTTTGGTGATGATGAGCTAGATGAAGCAACTGATTTTAATGATCCTGCTTTAATAGCAGCAAGAGCAGCTCAAATGGCAGATGAAAAAGAAAAAGCTAGACAAGCAGCATTAGATAAAAAATATGGATCCAATTTTATGGATAAATTAGATGCTGAATTAGATTTAAAAGCTGAACTTGAAGATCTAAACCAAGAAAGGGAAATGATCATGATTGACATGGAGGAAGAAGCAGAACCAGAAGGGGGACCAATAGCTGATAGATATGGTGAAAGACTTAATCAAATTGATCAAAGAATAGCAGATATTCAAGAAGAATTAGATGATTTAAGAATGTATGAATCAGTTAAAGAAATAACTACATCCCCTGTATCTGGCACAAAAGCGGGTGTTATTCATTCATTAGATAATAGAAAGTATGTGTTAACAAGTGATATTAAAGGTGCTCAGATTGGAGATTTTATAAATGTAACTCTTCCTAAAGGAACAGTTATATATAATTTACCTGGTGGAGTATTTGCAGATCATTTTTCTTTAAAGAACAAATATGCAAGTAGATCATCAAGCGGCCCACAATATTTTGAAAAGCCTACATTTAGTGGCATATCAATTAGACGAATGCCTGATATTTTAACTGCTATTGAAAATAATAGTAATGTTATTGAAGAATCATTAAATGAAGAATTTAAAGTTGGAGATAAAGTAACTTATCTTGGACACCCAGGTGTAATAACTCACACTGAAAAAGACCCAATTGGTAGAGATTTTGTATCTATATCTTATGATAAAGGTAAGGGTAAAACAAAAGTAAGGATGATTTTAGCTAAAAGTCCTGTTGTTAAAGCTGTTAATGAAATGGAAGATGAAATGCTATTTATGGATAGAATGTATAAAGATGCAGCTGAAACTTCAATTAATTTAGATGATTTTAAAAGAACCATTAAAGCTACATATGGCAAATATGCTGAAGATGATGATACATTAGAATCAGCATATGAAAGGTTTAGAATTACTAGACCAGATCTTGAAGAAGAAAAAGATACTGATGTAGGTGGTGGAGCTAAACAAGCAATTGGACTTGATATTGATGATGTCCATGGTGGAGATGCTGCACTTGATGATGAAGTAGAAAAAATGGGGTATAATGAATCTAAAAAATTTGATTTTAAAAAGATGGTTAAAGAAGCTTTAACACCTGACTATCTTAAATAATGAAAGGTAAAATATTATTTTTTATATTATTAGTTTTAATAGGATGTCGTAAAATTGATTCTGAGGGTTATAAAACTTACACAATAAAAGAAGGTAAACATCGTTCAACTTACGCATATAATACTTCAAGAGATACAGTTTTTAATTGGTCTATAATATTTGATTCTACAGCTATTTACACAACCCAAGACTCAGCAAACCAATATGATATTAATAAATTAATTGGGTGGAGTGATTGTGATGAAAATCACATGGATTATTCAATTAGGTTTGGGTGGAGATGGTTAAATGATAATCTCGAAATACATTGGTTTAAACATACTAATGGTAGTTTTGATTTTGCTAAAATATGTAATGTTAGTTTATGTGAGGCCCATGAGTATTATCTTTCATTAACTGGTTATAAATATAAGTTATGTGTTGATGGAAATTGTGTTAATTTAGATAGGTCATGTTCTAATGATTATAAAAAATATAAATTATATCCTTATTTTGGGGGTCAAGAAGTTGCACCTTATGATATAAAAATTAAAATAAAATAATTCTTACTAGTATTTATAATAAAAGTTATTCTTACTTTAAAAACGAAAATAAATGAAAGAAGTATTAGACCTCGTTAAAGAATTTGGTTTATCTTTAGTAATAGCAATTGGAGCCTTATATGCTCTATACAAGTTTTTCTTCTTTAGCATTAGAGAGGTTAAAAATGAATTTGGAAAAAGACATGAAACCATGGCTAAAAACATGGAAGAAGTAAAAGTAAGCTTAGCTGAAGTAAAATCAGATCTAAAATTAATAGTAGAATTTATTAAAGATGCCAAAACAAAATAAGATGAAAAAAATATTATTTAGTTTTGTAACAGTTCTATGCTTATTTTCAACTGTTAATTTTTCACAAACTGTAGCACCAGTTACTTTCAGACTAGATCTAAATGATGTCATAAGTAATGTACCTAATTCTGATTCAGCACAAGTATTTGTACAAACAAATGTTGCCAGTTGGGTTGATATACCAATGGAAGATATTGGTGGAAATGGTATATGGAGAAAAAATATCAATATAACCCACCCAGCAGGTCAAAATGTAGATGTATTTTATAGGTTTAAAGTAACATCATTTGGATCAAATGGGTTACCTTACATCTTATGGGAAGGAGGACCTAATGCAGATACTAGTTGTTTAGCTGACCCAAATGATTATGGATTAGCAGGAGGATTGGTAAGAGAAGTACTAGTACCACAAGAATTAATTGATAATGGTACTTATGTTAACCCATCAGGAGAATTTAAGTTAACGCATTGTTTTAATATATGTGGTAATGCACCATGCCCACCAGAACCTTGTATTAATGGTTTAACTTCAACTAACGCCTATCAACAGTGTATTAATGGGGGAGCTCAAACTCTTATAGTTTTTGAATGGCAAACCGACTGCGAAATCCAGTCTGTTGAATATACTAATGCAGAAGGCGTTGGTCCATTTACATATCTAGTTAATTTTGATGCTTTAAATTTTGGGGTATTTGCGGGAACACTAAATATGCCACCAAATTGGTCAGTAGAACATCAATTAACAGTTAATTTTGTTGATGGAACACAATCTGCTCCTATTTTTTATACTCCACAACCATGTATTCCAGGTTGCATGGATCCTAATTCAATATCTTATAATCCATGGGCAACTAACGATGATGGCTCCTGTATCAGCAGTGGTAATAGCGGTGGTTGTGATACAAATGATTTTGAAATAACAATATCAATAACTTTAGATAATTGGCCTGGAGAAACCTCTTGGACACTAGTGTCGTTATCCGATGGAGGAATTCCTATACAGATGCCACAAGGGGAATATGACTTTGCAGATGTAGGTCAAACATATGATTATACAGTTTGTATTGATAGTTTAGGAGTCGAACTTATTATAAATGATTCATATGGTGATGGTTTACAAGGAGGTAACACACCTGGAAATGTTATTATATATAACTGTGATGGCGATACCATATGGGAACTTCCTGCACCAAACTTTGGATCTGTAGCTTATTCAGGACCTGTACAGGGAAGTGCATGTAGTGGAACAACACCTGTTCTAGGATGTACAGATCCGATGTATCAAGAATTTGATCCTACAGCTAATATAGATGATGGAAGTTGTTTAACTTCTCACATATTTGGATGTACTGATCCAACATCATTTAACTATGATCCAGTTGCAACAATGCAAGAAATAATTCCTACATGCAACTATGAGTTATGGATAGGAGATGCAGCTGCTGATGGTTGGGGCAATTCCTATATTGGTGTAATTCAAGGAACAAATCAATGGACATTTACAATTGGGCCTGGATCTTATAATCAAACATTTCCAATAACATTAGACACAGATAAACCTATTGAAGTTTATTATTTTGAAGTAGCAGCACCACAACAATCAGCACAAGAAGTTGAATTTCAAACATGGCATAATTCATTTAAACTAACTAATGCAGACGGAGTGGTATTAATACACGAAGGACAAAACCCATTTGCTAATAATGGACAAGGCGCTTTACAGCCATTTGAATCCCCATTTTATGAAAAATATCAAGCAATACCTTTTTGTGGAGATTTATGTATTCCTGTTATACTCGGATGTACTGATTCAACATCATTGAATTATGATCCATTAGCTAACACAGATAATGGTACATGCATTCCAATAATATATGGTTGTACTAATAACTTAGCATTTAATTATGATTCAACAGCAACAGTAGATGATGGCTCTTGTATAGCAACAATATATGGGTGTACAGATTTAACTTCATTTAATTATAATCCATTAGCAAATGTTGATGACGGTTCTTGTATATATTTTGGTTGCACTGATTTAACTGCATTAAATTATGATCCAAATGCTAATGTTGATAATGGTACTTGTATTTACCCAGTTTATGGTTGCACAGACCCAACTATGTTTAATTATGATCCTAATGCAAATGTAAATGATGGTAGTTGTGTACCTTTTATTTATGGTTGTATGGATCCAACTATGTTTAATTATAACTCAACTGCCAACACAGATAATGGATCATGTATACCTATAGTATTTGGGTGTATTGATTCAATCGCATTAAATTATGATCCAATGGCAAATACCGATAATGGAACTTGTATTATACCAGTAATAGGTTGTACAGATCCAAATGCTTATAATTATGATCCTACAGCTAATGTAACAGATTCTACCTCTTGTTTATATGATGCAGGTTGTATTACAGGGCCAGGTAATCCTTATTGGCTAAATGATGATTGTTATGCTTGGGTAATTAGTATAGACCCTTATTGTTGTAATGTAGCTTGGGACAACAATTGTCAAAATACTTATGATTATTGTGCTTCAAATAGTGGTTGGGTTGGAGTTGAAGATTTAGTTCAAGGTGGAGGTGTAGCTATTTATCCAAACCCTACTACAGATAAATTAAATATAGTAAGTTCAAGATTAAATAATACATTTGTAACTATGTATTCAACATCGGGTCAAATAGTTATTAATGAAACTAATAATAGTGTTATTGATATAAGTCATTTAGAAAATGGAATATACTTTATGAATGTAAAAGTAGGAAAATTAACTTATATTAAAAAAGTAATTAAACAATAATGAAAAGAATATTATATATATTAATATTAATACCATCTTTAATATTTGGACAAGAAATAGAAAAGAAGCCATTTGAAGATTTTAATAAAAAATTTAAAAAGGCAATTAAGTTTGCTACTTTCTATGGAGCAGTAAATGGAAATAATAGTATTGCTGATGTAGACATATATTCAGTTAATACAGGCCAATTACAAAATAGTACGATTAAAACCCCATTTGATTATTCAGTTGTATTAGGTGTTAGAAAAATAGCTAGATTTGGATATGAAAATAGAGCAAATGTGTTTTATAATGGTACAGAACATTCATATGCTGATGCAGCTACAGTAGGTAAAGTATCTGGATTTGAATTTTTATTTGAAGTAGATTATAAAAGAAGATTTGGTAATTCATTTTTAGACCAACAACATTTTTTAAGATATGTAGCTGATAAATGGATAATTAAAACAGAATATGTACAACAAGGATTTGCTGATATAAAATACTTTGAGTCATCCCAAAGGTATAGACATAAAATGGGAAAGAAATTTTCATGGAATGTTGGTATAGTTCAAAGAATATCTGAACCCTATGGTTATAACCCACTTGAAGAATTTATACTACCAAATGGTAGTTTACATTATACTTCATTAGCATTACAAGAGGGATACAATATAGAATTTTTACCAAATGGAGAAACTAATTATCTAAACCCAGAGGGAAATGTAGTTGCAAATAATTCTATAATATGGGAAGAAGTAATAATTCCCCAAGTATTATCTGATTATGTAAGACGTAAAAAGGAAGAAATACCACAACAATGGAATCATTCTTTTGTATTAGGGTATGATTTTTATCATTATACTAAAACATTCTGGATACATTCTTGGGCTAGTGTTATGCCATTTCATTTAGAAACAGGAACTTACGCTTATCATAAATTTATAGCACCCAAGCAAACATGGGTTGATTTAGGGGCAGGTTTTATCTTAGGATATAAATTTAATAAACATCTTGGGGTATTTATGGAAGGTAAATATAATAAATATTGGAATAGGCAATGGCACGATTTTAGTGTTGGATTAAACTATATAATTTTCTAAAGAACTAGTAATGGCTAAAGAGTTAAATGAAGATACAGGTTTTAAAGTAAGTATCAAAACCTTAGTTGGGATAGGAGCAGCAATGGCTACAGTAATTAGTATGTGGTTTGTATTACAATCGGATATAGCTGAAGCAAAAGAACTTCCTATACCACCCCCACCAGATGTAACTCGAATGGAGTTTGATATGAAGGATCAATTAATACGTCAAACTATTATGTCAACCCAACAAACGGTTGATAAATTAGAAGAAAATATGAAGCGTATTGAGGAAAAGTTAGATAGGTTAATCGAAAAAAGATAATATGAAAAAGATATTAACATTAATCATTTTATTATTTACCCTAAGTGTTACATCACAAATCCAAGTAATACAATTTAATGCTAATTGGAATACAGCTAATGGGGTTAAATGGTTAGACCAATTAACAGATTGTAAAGTTAAAGAAATTTGTATAGTAGCAGATAAAAATGCTCAATCAAAATATAAAATAGTAGTAGTACCAACAATTATTGTTTTGAATCATGGTGAAGAAGTAAAACGTTACCAAGCAAATATCATGATGAAAATGGAAGCTAAATTAGAAGATATACAAAATTTAGTAGATGAAACAGTAATGGAATCTTTTTAAATTATAAGTGAGATATAAGATAACAACATATTGAAGGTGTGCACATAAAGGAATAGACAAAGGGGCAGTTAACCCCTGGTAGGACCTTGAAAAGCCATTGAAGATTGAAGCTCTTAACTACAGTTCTATTCCTTTTTTTAAAAAAACTTGATATTTTTATAAAAGTTTATTATATTCCAAGTAAAAATAATATGAAAAACATTTCTTCCTCTATAGAAGATGAAAAATATTTTTGTATGCTTAATAGATTAAATGGTTTTGATTTAATCAAACATGAACAATCAAAACAAATAGAATTAGGTATTGCAGAAGCTAATAATAATCTTATTTTATCCAAAAATCTAGAAAAACAATTAATGTTTATTGATGCTATTTTAGAAGTAAGATCTATAAAAAATTAATAGAATTAATAAAAATAATTTGGCTTTTTAAATAATTTTTCGTATATTCCGGTAAATTAAAAATATGAAAAAAATTACTACCTCACGTTCTTTTTATAAAGAATTAGTTAATAAATTCCCGAAAGTTAAACCAACAGTTATGCCTAGACTTTTATTAGAAATAGCTGAAGGGATGGATAAACAGGGATTAATTGCATTTAAAGAAGTTTCAAAACCTAATCTTATGGATTTGGGTCATTTAGATGAAGTAGAGTATAAAATGCAGGCTTATGCCTTATCTCCTACTGAAATTGAAAATGCAAGAAATTTAATAGCAGCAGTAAAAACATTACTCCCTGAAAACCATAGAGTGTTAGCTGAAAAATTAGAAAGTATACTTTTAATTAATCAGTAAAGTTATGGCAAAATTAAGAAAAATGGTTACTTACACTGATTACAGATGGGAAGAAACCGAGGATTTAACTCCTGAACAAATTAAAAAATGGAAATCTGAAGATGAAGATCTTCAAGAAGAAGTATTAGAAGAAGTAGAATTTGACTTGTCACATGATAAAGTTTTAGAAGATCATGATTGGCCTGAGTTAATAGAGGATGAATAATTTTATCAAATTTACTTTAATATGGATAAGTCAAAATTTAGCTATACCATTTTGGATAGTAGGACACATCCATTTATCAATAAATGTGTATAAAGATATACATGAGTTAGGAGCATCAGTAGGAATGAATCTTATAGTATTAATAGGATTTATATTAGATTATAAACAACAAAATAAAAAATAAGTTATGGCAAGAAAAGGAAGACCCTCAGGTAGTGTAACAAGAACATGTTTAATAAAAGATAAATTAATATTACCATATGAGATTCATATTGATGAAACAACAGGTTCATATTTAAAAGTAGTAGCAGAATCACAATCAACAGTTGGTTATTATGCTTCATTAGCTCATTTAATAAAAAGTATTTCAAAAGAAAAACATGTACCTCAAGGTGCTAATGGTAAAGTTTATTCATTAAATGAATATGTTAATGCAATGTCTAAATTAGAAAAATCAATGAATGAATTACTTTCGCCTTCTTTGTAAGGCTTCCGGTGGAGTGCTTGGATACCACAGATCTTGTTCGTATATTTACGGCATAAGAAAGTTAAGAAATACTTAACAAGTTATAATTAAATAAATAAAAGTTATGTTAGATTTAGAAAAAAGTGAATTTTTAAATGATGCTCAAATTGCAGAGCAAGCTCCATGTGTATTCAATGAAAGCCCAAGTGCTGAAGTTTCAAAACATTATACACACATTCCTACTAGTAAAGTAATTAACGATATGAGAACATTAGGTTGGGATGTTGTTGATGCTAAAGAAGTTAAAGCAAGAAAAAATAGTACTAAAGGTTTCCAAAAACACCTAGTAGTATTTAGAAATCCAGATGTTATTATTAATGGTAAAGATGGAGATACAGTTTTCCCACAAGTATTACTTACTAATAGCCATGATGGTAAAAATGCATTTACATTTACCGCTGGATTATTTAGAATGATTTGCGAAAACGGTTTAGTTATATCAACTTCAACATTTGAAGATGTCAAAATGAGACATATGGGTTATTCATTTGAGGAATTACAGGTTAAAATTAAAGAAATGGTTGAAAAATTACCTTTAACTGTTGAATCAATGAATAAAATGCAAGCAACCGAAATTGGTGAGAATCAAGCAGTTGAATTTGCTAAAAAAGCTCTTAGTACTAGATTCCCAGAAAAGGAATTAAAGAGAATTAAGATTGATTTTAATCAATTACTTACACCTACTAGAGATGAAGATTGTGGATCTGATCTTTGGAGTAGATTTAATGTAGTTCAAGAAAAAATTATTAGTGGTGATTTTACTTACATTGCAGGTGGTAAAGTAAGAAAAGCTAGAGAAATTAAAAATTTCAAGCAAGATCAAAAGATTAATAAAGATTTATTTGAATTAGCGTTAGAATATGCAAATTAATTTAAAGGCTTATGCGCAGAGGCTTGGTTACCTGAGCCTCTGTTCGTATATTTATGACATAAGAAATTAAAAATAAAGGTTATGAAAAAAGTTTTAAAATACATCAATAATAATATAGTAGAATTAGTAGCACTTAGAGATATAGCTATACTTGCTGTTATGTTAGTTGCGGCATGGGAATTAATTAAATTTTTAATTATAAATGTAGCATAATGAATAAAGAAGAAATTTTAAATATAGCAAACGAAGTCTATCCTAAAATAGTAAAACATTTTGGTAAAGGTGAAAAATCAATCCCAGAGATAAAGATATATAGAAATGTTTTTGTTGCTTTAACTGGAGATGAAGATGCAGAAGGTGAAGATACACCAACTGGTAGATATGATAGAGAAAGTAATGAAATACAAATATTTTCAGATTATATTCCAAATAAAGAAGAAGTAATTAGAAATCTAATTCATGAATATACTCATTATAAACAACCAGATGGTATAGATAAATGGTATTATGATAGAGGTTATACTTACAAAAGTAACCCTGCTGAATTAGAAGCAATAGATGCAGAGGATGACTGGAAGTTATTTTCTTAATATTTATAAGCATGGAAAATTTCAATAAACTAATAAAAGAAGCATTATCAGGAAATCCACTTCCAGAAATGATGTCTGCTGAGATGAGAAAAGTTATGGATCAAGAAAAGGCAAAAGTAGAAGATACACTTCAAGCCTTTGATAGAGAAAATCCTGATTATAGATATAAATCATATGATGTTAATGATCATGAAGGTGAAATTTTTATAGTATATAATACTCAAGCTGATTATGATCAAATTAGAGGCAAAGAGGCATTATTAGATTTATTAAGCAATTTTCAATTTCCTGTTTACCTACACTACACAGTTAGAGATGATTATAGATCAGATAATCATGATATCTATTCTAAAAAAGGCTATGAATTAGCTTAAAAATAATTGCGTAAATATTTGGCTACCACAGATATTGTTCGTATATTCACCATGTAGTTAAGGTTAATTACAATTAAAAAATAAAGGTTATGATAAAAATAGATGATTTAGTAGGTGTTTTTCAGTTTGGAACTGATACATTCAAAGTAAAAAGAATTCAAGGTAATAATGTATTAATTCAAGGTGCTAATAAAGCAACTACCACAGTTAATATTCACGATTGCATTAAAAAAACATTTAAAATAGTATAAATAAAGGTTATGAAATTAGATTACAGCACATTAACAAAAGTAGAGCAATTATATAAATCAGATGATTTTAAAATTGAAACAAAATCCAATAAGTTTGAAGGTAAATCTCTTATGCTTAGATTTGGATATTGGAATGAAGTAGATATTACGGGATTAATGAAAATATTTAGGCCCTTAGGTTTCACAGTTGAAATGAGTGAATGGGAAGATGATGAATGTGGTTGGAAATATAGTTACCACATTAAAAAATCAAGCAATCCCTTAGAATTAATTCCAGGATTTATGGGCACTGAAAAAGGATAAAAATAAAAGTTATGAGAAAATTAAAAAGATACGCAGTAGTAATAGACACATATGTTTATGCTGAAAATGATTATATGGCTAGAAAGAAAGCCCATGAATGTAAAAAAGAGGTAGATGGTGTTTCATTTAGTGATCACACTCGAGTAATAGAAATTACTGAATGTCCTTTTGCTAGTATAGAAACTAGAGCATTAGATAATATAGGTGAACCATATAAGGTTCAAAATAAAGTGAAATTTGAAATATCAACATCTAAATGGACTAATAAAGACCCTTTACCGTTTTGATAGTAGTAATGCAAATAACTCTTGACTATCTGATAGCCCATCAGATGGTACAAGAATTAGATAATTTAATGGGGCATAATTTACCTTGGCATCAAACAGAAACAAAATCCCAAATAAAATATTTTAAATTAGACTGAAATGAATAAATTAGTTTTAATATCTTTATTTACATCCCTAATTGGAATAGGTTTCATACCTAAAAGTAAATCTATTCTAATTTCTAAGGATAAAGCATTAACTGTAACTGATTCTACTTATGTAGAAGAAATAGATGGTGTAGGGGGGGTTTGGGTTAAAGATACTTATATTATTAATTTAACACCTATCAAATTAACAGATGAAGAAATAAATGCTATTAGATTAATTCAAGCATTAATTCAAGTTGAAAGTAGAGGTAAAGAAAATTGTGTTGGGGATAAACATTTAATAATACCTTCAATAGGTGTTTTACAAATTAGACCCATAATGGTTAAAGAAGTAAACCGTATATTAAAAAGGCAAAATAAAAATAAACGCTATAAAAATAAAGATAGATATAGTAGAGTTAAATCTATTGAAATGTTTATTATATGGAGAGATTTTCACCATAAAGACCATGATAATGAAATAATAGCTCGTTGTTGGAATGGTGGTCCTAAGGGATGGAAGCGTAAAGCAACATTACATTACTGGAATAAAGTGCAAAAAGCATTAAAGAAAATTGCATAAATATTTGGCTACCGCAAATATGGTTCGTATATTTACCATGTAGTTAAGTTAAAAAATATATAAAAAATAAAGGTTATGTTAAAAGTAGAAAAAAAAGTTAAAAGAGGTCGTCCAAGTAAAAAGCAAGTTGTAGGTAATGCTACAGTTAGTAAATGGAAGCCTGAATTAGTAAAAATGGATAACTTATCATTCGATAAAGATTTATTCGTTCCTATGAAAACAGGTAAAAAAATTGATTCATTACTTTCAAGCGAAGGCGGGTTAATGAAAGGTACAAATTTTGCTTTTGTTGGAGATCCAGGAGTTGGTAAATCAACAGTTATGTTAGATGTATTAGCTGATTTACAAGAAAAAGGTCAAAAATGTTTATTCATTTCTGGTGAAATGACAAGTATTGATATGTTTGGGTATGTTAAAAGATACCCAAAGTTTGGTCAATTAGATATTTTATTTATGGGTGATTATATTGAAAAAGATCCTATGGTTGTATTAAAAAGTGTATTAGCTCAAGGGTTTGATGTTGTATTGATTGATTCAATGGCTGAAGTTTGTACTAACATTGTAGATTTTCATGGTGGTACTTTTAAAAATGCTGAGAGCCAAGTGTTAAATTTACTTGAAAAGCATAATAAAGCTGAAAATACTGCTAATAAAAATACTTCATTCATGATCATTCAACAAGTTACTAAAGGTGGTGAGTTTGCTGGTTCAAATAGATTCAAGCACATGCTTACTGGAATGGGTCATATGAAATTCACTGAAGGCAGTAGAGTATTATTCTTTAGTAAAAATAGAAGAGGTGGTCAAATGGATAAATTACATTTTAGCCTTGATCAGAGTAATCATGTTGGATGGTTATTCACTGAAGCAATGAATGCTGAATAAAATATTAACTACACATAACCAATACCCCCATTTCCTAGCGCGTAAGCGCTTTTGGGGGCTGAAAAATAAAAGTTATGATTAGAGAAAAACAACCACCAAAAGAAATAATAATAGATTTAACAGGCCCAGATGGTAATGCATTTGCATTAATGGGTTATGCTAAACGATTTGCTAAACAATTAGAATGGAAAGATGGAGGAGCAGCTCTTATAAACGAAATGATGGAAGGTGACTATGAACATTTGTTAGAAGTGTTTGACAATGCTTTTGGTTCATTTGTAATACTAGAAAGATGAATAAAGAAGATAAAGGTAAAAAATACGCATTTAGAACAGAACAATCAATTCCACCAAAAGATGAATATTGTCACTACTCAGGTTTACCATCACCAAGTGCATATGGTAAGGATGATATAGATTATGATGGGATGGGTAATCAAGGCAGAGTGCCTTCTAAAAAGAAAAAAATGAGACATAGAGAAGAAATAGTATTAATGTGGATTATATTAGTAATAACAGGTTTAGGAGCAATAGTATATTATCCCCCTATTTTACTAGTTGGTATAATTTTATATGCATCAATTACACTATATAATCACTACAGGTATAATAAATGAGAAAGTTTGATATAATAAAAGATTGTGATGGTAATAAAATCCAATCAGGGGATCAAGTTCACCATAAATGTAAAATAGATGGTCAGTATAAGGAAGGTACTATCCATCATATGGTTGGTGGTTCGTTTGGAATTGGAAGTGATAGATTTAGAGCAATTTATAATTATAGTGAAGTGAAAGTTTATAGTATTAGAAAAATAAATAAATGATATGGTTAAATACATAATAGCAATATGTTTGTTAACAAGTTGTGTTAGTAAACAATTAATTTCGGATAAAGCAAGTATTGATGGTGCGTTAAAAAATCTAAATGAATTAAACAGGTGGGTTTATTATGATTATAATCATGGTAATATCAGTGATAAGACAATGAGAGAATACAATAACTTAATAGAATTGATAGAATATCAGTTAGAGGATATTAAATATAAAAAAAATAAGAAAAAATGAAATCATATTTAATTATTATATTATGCTCTATTAGTTTTAATTATTATTCTCAATTGATGAATCCTACAACATTAAATATTAATTTAAATACTCCCCCGCCTAAACATAAGGTAGATTATACTGAAAATGTATTAATGGTTGTTGGTGGTTTAGGTTTTATAACAGCGGGTGTTTTGGGTAATAATAAAAATCGTCGTGATCCGTTTAATAATAAAAATGCTTTATTTTGGAGGATTAGTCCTTCTAAACTTGCTATTGTGTTAGGTAGTGGAACTATTGTGTTAGGGTTAACGATAAGATTATAAAAAAATAAATAATGGGTACAAAAAGTAAGGTATTAGATTATATAGAAAATATTTTGGAAATACCCAGACAGGAATATGATGGAATGCCTGCTTGCCCCTTTGCTAAGCAAGAAAGAGAATCAAATAATATCTATTTGGATGAGATAACAAGTGGTAATAGTTTCCTTAAGTGTATAGGTAAGTTTTATAAATCAAATATGAATTCAGCAGTGTTTATTCAAAATGATGATATCGAGGAAAATGAAACTAGGGCGTATCAAAAGTATTTAAATAGATTATTAAAAGAATTTAATATAAAACATTGGAAGGTGTTGTGTATTAACCCAAAGGATGAATTAGATGCTAGTGGGCTAAATGTTAGATCATTGGCACCTTGCTTTTTAATATTAATTAATCCTAAACAACAGATAAATGATGCTCATAAGTCAATGTTAGATACAAAGTATTATGATAATATGAGTAGTAAGTATAAAAAATATTTAAACGTAATTAAAAAAGAACGTGATAGGTAGCAAAAAAGTTCGTATATTACCAATAAAAATAAAATAAAATAAAATAAAATAAAATAAAATAAAATAAAAGTTATGAGTAAAAACAGTTTAAGACAAATAGTGTTAACATTTAGTGCTTGGAGAGAGACTTTAAGCCATGTTAAAGAGAAAAAGGCTCGATTAGAGGAGAGAAAAAGGAGACAAAATAGGAAGTCAATGATTCAAAAACCTAAAAGCTCTTTTTAACATGAATAATGAATTTGATACGTATATACGAAAATTAAAGTATTATAAAGAATTGTATTTGATAGATGAAGAAGCTTATGGTGAGGGTGATGTTTATGATTTGAAGCCTGTGTTGGATGATTTTATAAAGTATGTTGAGTTGGCTTCTAGTATTAAGAGACCGTCTCAACAAGGTAATTGGTGTGATCCGTTTTTTGTGGATCAAAAAGGAATAAAAGTTAGTGATAAATAAATAAAAATAAAAGTTATGGATTTGGATTTTAGGAATATAGTTACTAGGTATTTGCAGTGTGAGATTAAAACTGAGGTTAATGATTTTGATGAGTGTGAGATGCAGTGTTATACAGAGTCTACTGCCGATGGGTATGATGTTTATGTTTTAAAGTATACTCAAGATACACTTAGTGTTTGTGAGAACATTTATTATTATGATCATGATTTGGCAGAACAAATTATGGTTAGTATTGATGAAGATAGGATTGATTCGATTTATATTGATGAGGATTTGTATGATGACATTTATTTGGGGGATGCGTTTGAGGAGTATTTTCAAAATAATGTTGATATGATTGTTAATGATAACCCTGAATTGTTTAGCGATGAGGAAAAGTCGTTTATTAGGGAAGAATTTGAAGTGGAGATATGAGAAAGCTAGGTGGGTATATCAGAAAATCGAAACATAAGCGGTATGTGGAGGAGATGGTTATTGTAATGAGGGATCGTGTGTGTAAGCAGGCTGTGATGTATGGGTCTTCTGATGTTAATACTCGTAAGTTGTATCTGAAGTATAATGAGTATTTGAATAAGTTGAATAAGGAATTAAATTAAATTGTGTATATGAAAACTAGAATAATAATGATAACAACGGTACTAGCTATGGGGTGCCTGGTTTGGTTACTTGGAGAGAATCGTGCTTATAAAGCGCAGTATGAAAAACAACAAGTTAAAGAAGCTGAGTTAATTGATCGGATATTTGATTTGCAATCTGAGTATGATATGTTGCTTGATGAGGCTCTTAGATTGGAGAATGAAACTCAAATATTGGGTTCTATGATTGATGAAATGGAGGTTTATATTGAGGAAAATAATGATTAGGGATTTAGTGTTGTTATTTTGGGCTGTGTCTTTGTTTATTGTTTTGTTGGCGTGGTATAAGGGTAAATTTAAATTGTAAATTAAATGTTATGGAGAATAAGTGTTATGTAATTTCGAGAGAACAAGTAAGTAATGAATTGGGTATTGAGATGGCTCATAGTGTTGGTGAGGCTAGGGAGATGCAACGTGAGAATAGAATGCATTATATTGATTCTGTTTATTTGACTTTGGGTGATTTGAGTGTGTTAAGTAAAATGGTTGAGGATAATGAGGTGTTTGGGGATTAAGTAGGGAATTAAGCGCAATGTGTGCCTATTAAGCGATATGGGTGGTAAACAATATAAGAATTAAGCGAGTATGTGAAAAATCAAGCGCGTGTTACGTGAGTTGAGATGCATTCAACGTTAACCCCTTGAGCCATCAATCCACCCCTTTTTAACTTACCTTAAAAATATATATGAACAATGCGCTGTTCACGCCTCTCCGCGAGGGGGGTTGGCTACCGCAGGAAGCGTTCGTATATTTATGGC
>Ga0209634_1000110_pt1 | contig 65574 bp, 64 predicted proteins | sample LinPmetageLP40_FD_184043 | JGI IMG/M metagenome (GOLD analysis project Ga0209634, IMG submission 184043) | Marine viral communities from the Pacific Ocean - LP-40 (SPAdes) (version 2) | ecosystem: Environmental > Aquatic > Marine > Oceanic | place: Pacific Ocean | collected 2010-08-26
TTTATATTGTTAAAGAACGTTGCGACGTTGTCGCTAGGGATGCGTATAATACATCCTTTATTTTTCGAGTCAACACTTAATTTTAAACTTTCTTACGATGATTTAAACTCAAGTTTTATTTAACTCTCTGAGTAGTTCGTGCCTCGCTATGCGTTGGCGTTCCCCGTCTCAGTGGGGTCGCATTATAGGGAGAACAGATTTTTACGCAAGTACTTTTTTAAAGAAAAACTAAAAAAACACACTGTTCGGTTAGTATCTGAGCGAAAGCAGGTGAAACTGGTAGTTTTATAATCAATATAGGCTTTGCTGGCACTAAAATAAGCGCTACTGTTACACTAATACTCTTAATATGTTTAATTTAAAGGTGCATATATGGCAATACGTTCTTATAAAGGAATCACTCCTGCGTTTAATGAATCTGTTTATGTAGACGAGTCGTCTGTATTAGTCGGTGATATCACTATAGGTGATGATAGCAGTGTATGGCCGTTAGTTGCTGCCCGTGGTGATGTTAACCATATTCGTATTGGTCAGCGTACTAATATACAAGATGGCAGCGTTTTACACTTATCAAGAGCAACAAAGAATAATCCAGACGGCTACCCACTTATTATTGGTGATGATGTAACCGTTGGCCATAAGGTAATGCTACATGGCTGCGTATTAGGTAATCGTATACTCGTGGGTATGGGCGCTATTATTATGGATAATGTGATTGTAGAAGATGAGGTTATTATTGGTGGCGGTGCTTTAGTACCCCCTAATAAGCGTTTAGAGTCTGGTTTTTTATATGTAGGTAGCCCAGTAAAACAAGCTCGCCCATTAACAGAGCAAGAGCTGAGCTTTTTAAAAGTGTCTGCTGATAATTACGTGCAGCTAAAAGATGAATACTTAGCTGAAGACGCTAGTTAATTTAACTAACTAGACTCACTTCTATTTGACCTGCCGAGTTATAGCATTCATCTTCAATAAGCTGCTCGGCACGTTCTTCATAATCAAAACGGTATTGCTCAAAATAACGCGTTGCATGACTCTCATCGGCTAAATTTAAACTACTGACAGCAATCACACACTCAACTAGCATGCCACTTACTTGTGCAAAAAAAACTAATTGATGAGTTGGCTCTCTAAATTCGAGTCGATCTATAAACTGTATTGCTTGATTCATTTAAGCACTCCCTGCTTTAGTGCAGTAATAACAGGAACAATCTCAGGCATTTTATTTCGCCATACATAATAAGCTTGTGCGGCTTGGCCTACTAGCATACCACTGCCATCTAATAGCTTAGCTGCTTTATTGTGTTCGCTGACCCAATTCATGAATAGCGTATTTTGCGTGGCGTAAAACATATCATAAGCCATTTCACATGTGCTTAAGTGCTTTTCGCTTAACGCAGGTAATTCGTTATTCATGCTGCTCGAGGTTGAGTTAATAACTAAATGATAATCAGCAAAAGGAAGGTCGTCAAAACCATACCCCGAAATATTGCCATGCCCAGTGAAGAGTTTTGCCAATGTTTGGGCTTTGTGTGCTGTGCGATTAACAATAACTATCTCTGCGGGATTTTGCTCTAGTAAAGGTAAGATAACTCCTCGAGCAGCGCCACCCGCACCAATGATCAACAGGCGTTTACCTGTTATCGTTATTTTATTGGTCAGTAAGTCGTTAACAAAACCAGTGCCATCAGTGTTATCACCGAGTAAACTGCCATCATCGCGCTTTTTAAGGGTGTTCACTGCGCCTGCCAGTTTAGCAACTGGGGTGAGTTCATTGGCTAAAGCAAAAGCCTGCTCTTTAAAAGGAACAGTGACATTGGCGCCTTTTCCCCCTTGCTCAAAAAAAGCAGCGACTGTTTTTTCAAATCCATCGATAGGTGCTAATATTGCGCGATAGTCGATTTGCTCTCCCAATGATTTTGCAAACTGCTGATGAATAATGGGAGATTTTGAATGTTTGATTGGATTTCCAAAAACCGCATATTTGTCCATTTTAAACAACCTCTTCGCAGTTTTAGTACTGCCTATTAACGATGATAAATTTATGATTAAAAGACTCTTTTCAAGATCAAAGCCGTCTACAACTACGCAAGCACCTACGCCAGATAAAACCCCGTATGAAATCATTGGTGGAGAAGCCCCCACGCGTGCAATTGCTAATAGATTCTACGACATAATGACCAGCGATGAATACGCTAAACCGTTATATGATATGCATCCTCAACCATTAGACAGAATTCGCCAAGTATTTTTTGAGTTTTTATCCGGTTGGCTTGGTGGGCCTGACCTATTTGTTGAAAAGCATGGCCATCCGATGCTGCGTAAACGTCATATGCCGTTCCCTATTGATCAAGACCTACGCGATCAGTGGATGTATTGCATGAATAAAACCTTAGATATAGAAATTGATAACCCCGTGTTACGCGAGGGCTTACGTCAGTCACTGGCCCAGCTGGCCAGCCATATGATTAACCAGCATTAACCTACCTCATTCTTTAATTGGGGATTATTTGCGCTAAGTCAAAACCCGCTTTTCTAAAATATAGATAATACCCTATCAAATAATTAGAAAAGCGTGGCACGTGTGAAATCAATCCAACATAAAATTTATGCTTTATTAGCTCTAACTGGCGTTATTGTATTGATAGCCAGTATTTTTAGTAGTGCTAGCCAACAACGCACGCTCGCCCAGGATACGGTGGCAGAAAACATTAAGCTGCTTGCCGATAATTATTTTGATTCAATAAACACCATGATGCTAACCGGTACTATGGCTAATCGAGAATTATTGAGCCAAAAGTTACGCAAACATCCTAATATAGAAGATGCTCATATTATTCGCTCAGATATAGTTAATAATCTGTATGGTTCCGGAAATAAAAACCAAACAGCAAGTAATAACAACGAACGCGAAGCACTAAAGGGTAAAGAAAGCTTATTTATAGAGCAAAACACCGATAGCCGCAGTATGACCTACCTACGTCCTATGTATGCTAGCTCTGATTATAAAGGTACTAACTGTTTAGGCTGCCACCAAGCGCAAGAAGGCGATGTACTAGGCGTGGTAAAAATTAGTTATTCCTTAGCTGATATTGATAATGAGGTAACTTACAACACCTTAGTAACCACCAGCCTACTTTCTACTATTTTTATTATTGCCTTTGTGCTGCTAGGTATAGTGTTTAGAAAAATATTTATAGTGCGCCTTAAAAAGCTCGGCCATGCAATGCACTTAGCTACTACCAATAAAGATTTAACCTTACGCATTGAAGATAACGCCGAAGATGAACTCGGCTGGCTTGCCACCAGCTTTAACCAAATGATTGCTACGTTTAAAGATAACATTGCACAGGTATCTCACTCTTCAAAAGTGCTTATTCATTCAGCAGAGAAAATTTATACCTCGGCCGATACCACCGAACGCGCTATTTTAGAACAAAAGAAAAGTACCGACTCGGTAGCCGCAGCAATTAATGAACTAGAAAGCTCATCCAATGAAGTAAGAAACACCACCCATTTTGCTCAAGAAAAATCTGAGAACAGTAATGAACTAGCACAACAAAGCATGCAGGTTGCAGAGCAAACCGAACTCAGTATTAATCAATTAGCAGAAGATGTACGCCAAGCGGCAGATCAAGTAAGACAGCTGCAAGAGCAAACGCTTGAAGTGGGAAAAGTACTTGAGGTGATCAGCAGTATCGCCGAGCAAACAAATTTATTAGCGCTTAATGCTGCCATTGAAGCTGCCCGTGCAGGTGAAGCTGGCCGAGGCTTTGCCGTTGTTGCTGATGAAGTACGTACTTTAGCAACTCGAACTCATGCATCTACCGATGAAATACGTCGCACCATTGATAAGCTGCAGTCAGAAGCCGCGCAAACCGTTAAAACCATGGGGGAGTCCTGTGCAGAGGCAGACGAAAGAGCGCAACAAGTACAGCAAGTTGCACAAGCTTTAAAAGATATTTCAGGGCAAATGAATGAAATAAATGAGCTCAATATACAAATAGCCGATGCAACAGAGCAACAAAACCAAGCTGCTGAAGAAATAAATATAAGTGTTGTTGGTATTAGCGATAATGCCGAGCAATCATTAGTGGATGCCGATGAAAATCAAAAAGTCAGTGAAGAGTTACTCAACTTAGCTCGCTCGTTAGATGAGCAGGTACGCAGTTTTAAACTTAAGCGATAATTTTAAAAGCCAGTCAATAAGCCGTTTATTGACTGGCATATCATTCTTAGCCCAGTGCTAACCAATCTCGAGGCTTTAAGAAATCTTTATATAGTAATGCCTCTGCGCTGTCTTCGGCTGGGGTATAGTTATACTCCCAACGGGCTAAAGGTGGCATCGACATTAAAATAGATTCCGTACGGCCACCGCTTTGTAAACCAAACAATGTGCCACGGTCCCAGACTAAATTAAACTCAACATAACGACCACGGCGGTATAATTGGAAGTCGCGCTGCTGCTCGGTGTACTCATCGTTTTTACGACGTTCAATAATAGGAACGTAAGCATCTAAAAAGCCATTACCCACCGATTGCATAAATGCAAAGCTTTGCTCAAAACCTAACTCATTTAAATCGTCAAAAAATAAGCCGCCTACGCCGCGGGTTTCATCACGATGTTTTAAATAAAAGTATTCGTCACACCATTTTTTATATTTTGGATAAACATCATCGCCAAATGGCTGACACACATCGTGCGCAACTTGGTGCCAATGCACTACATCTTCAAGTACAGGGTAAAACGGGGTTAAATCAAAACCACCACCAAACCACCAAATCGGTTCTTCACCTTCTTTTTCGGCAATAAAAAAGCGTACATTGGCATGGCTTGTTGGTATATGTGGGTTTTTAGGGTGAATCACTAACGATACACCACACGCATGAAAACTACGTCCTGCAAGTTCAGGCCTATGTGCAGTGGCAGAGCCCGGCATAGAGGCACCAAATACATGAGAGTAATTAACTCCGCCTTGCTCAATCACATTACCATTGGTGATAACGCGAGTACGACCACCGCCGCCCTCTTCTCGCTGCCAGCTGTCTTCAACAAATTGTGCTTTCCCATCTGCTGCTTCTAAGCCTTGGCAAATGGTATCTTGCAAAGCCATAAAGTAGGCTTTTACTTGTTTTAATAATTCGCTTTGCATAGTTAACCTCTGAATATATTGCCTGTTGTGGCATCTTTAATGGTGCTTGGTTGTGTATTACCACCTAATGGTTCATCAACATAAAAACTAACCTGATCTGCAAACTGCTGCTGCGCCTCAACAATACTTGTTACCGTTGCTTGACCAGTTAAATTTGCACTTGTTGATACCAATGGTTTACCAAACTCTTGGCATAAACGTTTAACTGTAGGATGGTTAGTTACTCTCACTGCAATAGTATCAAATTGCCCTGTTAACCACTTCGGCGTGGTTTTAGCAGCAGGCATGACCCAGGTAATAGCACCAGGCCAACTTGAAAAAATATCAGCGCGTTTGTCCATGGGCAACTTAGCGTCATCCACGTACTTTAATAATTGCCCGTAATTGTCAGCAATTAAAATAAGCCCTTTTTCAACTGGGCGTTGTTTAATATCAAGTAAACGCTCCACCGCTTGTTGATTATCAGGATCGCAACCTAAGCCATAAACAGCTTCAGTTGGGTATAAAATAACATCGCCTTGTTCTAAGCTTGTTATTGCAGCAGATAAAGAAGAAAGGTCAGACAAAATTGTCTCCAGAGATATTTATGTTATTCAGTGGCAGCAAACTTATGCATACAGCTTTTTTGTGGGCATTGTAACACAACACCACTCGCGGCTTTTTTCTCAGTAACAACTGGCCAGTCACATACAGGACACGCTTGAGCTACAGGTTTATGATTAAGCGTATATTTACAGCTTGGGTAACAGTCGCAGGAATAGAATACTTTACCAAACTTATTACTGCGTGAAACTAAATGCCCTTTTTTACATTTAGGGCAACCAACCACAGGCTCTTCACTTGGGGTGTCGTCATCGTCACTGGCAATATAGTGGCATTCAGGATAACCCGTACAACCAATAAACATACCGTAGCGACCATTTTTCACCACCAGCGGCTTGCTACACTCTGGACACTCGCTGTCCTCAAGTACTTTTATTTCATTGCTATCATGATGTGCAAGCGGACGAATAAAATCGCACTTAGGGTAACTAGCGCAGCCTAAAAAAGGCCCCGACTTACTATTACGAATGACGAGTTCTGAACCACATTGCGGGCATATCTCATATTCTTTTTCTAAGGCGTGTTTATTGGCCGAGAAAAGTGAATGATCGATTTTACTCATGTAAATCCTAGTGGTTGGTGAATTTTCGCCTAATATACCCAAAACCCTTAAAGATACAAGCTATCGCAGTCGGTTTGTTAACGCTGAAAATAATAAAACACCCAATAATGGTTAATGTAACACTTCGCTAGGCTCATCAAAAATAAGATCTTCCATTTGCTCATACGCCTGCTGAGAATCAGGGGCATTGAATAACACCATCAAAATTAACCATTTTAAATCTTCTAAAGTAATGGCTGAATTATCAAGCGCCGCCAAACGATCCATCACCATTTCACGAGTGGTGCTATTAATAACGCCGGTTTGTTCAACAAACATTAAAAAGCCACGGCATTCAGTATCAAGAACTCGACACTCGCTATCGGTAAAGATTCGCACTGCATGCTGCTCAGTGGCTAATAAATAAGGCGACTCATTACTATATTGTAATGCGGCAAGTTGATCTAACCAGTCAATAGCTTTGTTTATTTCCGGCTTGTTAAACCCAGCGCGCAGTAGCTCATCAGTAAGCTTACTTTGCTCAACAAAAACATCGCTTTCGCTGTGAACATAGTTTTCAAATAAATACATAAGAATATCAAACATATTATCCTCCAGCGCTTAATTTAATATAGCCGTCTAATACTCGCTCAATTTGATCGTCTAACTCTAAATCAAGCAATCGCGCTTGTACTTTATCAATTGGCCACTGCACTCGACGCATAATATCGTCCACACTGGTCACCTCAAACCCAATACTATTAAGTACCTCGCAATCTGAGGTTACAGCATCAGTTAACTCTTTATAGTTTAGACCAGAAGGGTATGAAAAGTTCATCTCATCAAGGATATCTGCGACGTTCTCAACCAGCTTAGCACCTTGTTTAATTAAAAAGTGGCTAGCTTGTGCAAGCGGATTTTTAATTGAACCGGGTACCGCAAAAACTTCTTTATTTTGTTCAAGCGCGTAACGTACCGTAATTAATGAGCCGCTTTTAATTTCGGCTTCAACAATTAAAACGCCTAAAGAGAGCCCTGAAATAATACGATTGCGCCGTGGGAAGTTGTGCGCATTGGCAGCCGTACCAGGCAAAAACTCACTAACCAATAAGCCTGTTGCTAATACTTGCTCTGTGAGTAACTTATGGCGTTTAGGATAGTAAATATCAACGCCTGTCCCTAGCACTGCAATGGTTTTGCCATTTCCTGACAGTGCCCCTTTATGGGCAGCACCGTCAATACCTCGCGCCATACCTGAGGTTACTGTTATGCCAGCAAGGGTTAACTGGTGTGCAAACTCAGCAGCAATTTCAAGCCCTGTAGTCGTTGCGTTTCGACTGCCAACAATGGCTATTTGCGGCGAAGCCAGCAAGCTGATATCCCCTTTACAAAAAAGTAATAGTGGCGCACTGGCTATTTGTTTTAGCTGTTCTGGGTAGGTGGTATCAAAAATACTAATAACAACAATGTTTTGTTGGCTGATCAACTGCTCATAATGTGCAACTTGCTGCCAGTTAGTGTTAAGTAAGTTGCTAGCTTGGTGAGCCGTTAAACCAATGTTTACTAGCTCAGCGTGTGATAAAGAAAACAGCGATGCTAAACTGTATTGTTGAGACAGGGCTAAGAGCGTTTTAATCCCTAGCCCTTTGCATAAGTAAAAGGCAAGCCAATGATTTAGCTTGCCACACGATTGTTCCATGTTCCCTCCTAGAACACCAACTCGCTACTTAATGAATAACTGCTAAATCTCCAATGCGAATTGGGTGCTGATTTTTAGTGATCAGCGCATAACTAACTTTGTCATACACTTTAAAAATAATCATTTCACCAACTTTTTCAGCTGGCATTTTCCACGTTATGCTGTCTTCATCAGTTTCTGAGCCGAATAATTCGCTAGTAGCCGATACCAATTTTTCTAAACGACTTGAATCTTCGGTATAGCGCGGACCTCGAGCACCATCAATTACTTTAGGTGATTGGCGTTCAATATCAAGTACATGGCCCACTTCAACTTGTTGCTCAGAGCCTAAGTTTAGCACCACCACATCCATCGTGCTAAATTCTCTCACTTCACGAGGAGATGCAATTACATGACCCTGCAGCGGCTGGGTAGGACGATGCATATTAAAATACACTGGCAGCATCTGCCCTTCCATGGCGGGTAATAAAAAGTCACCTTGTTTAATTTCACGTTTTACTGATTCAACCCTGACGGAGGCAGGTTCGCCATTGGCGGCATCACCAGCTCTAAAGGCCCGGGCCATACCTACATAAGATGCTCTACTCGCTAGTTCTTCACCTGTTTTAGGGTCGGTGTAAGGCGCTCCTTCATGGTAAATAGCATAAGCCTGATGGCGCTTTAAATTACCTTTAACATATAGAATATGATCAATAGTTTGAGTTTTAGTATTTTCGTTTGCACCTAAAATATAGGGTTTTTCTTTTACCAAATCGCTGTTTATCGCTTGTTCAAATGACAAATACGGTTTAATCAACTCAAGCGGTAACGTGGTAATCGCGTCCTTCCCTTTGGGAGTAATGCGTCCTATAGGTGATAGCTTTCTATACGCTTTATTCATCACTAAACGCGGATTACCGTCTGTATCGTAAATTAATGCTAACGCATCGCCCGGGTAAATAAGATGAGGATTGCCTATTTGCGGATTCATTTGCCATAACTCAGGCCACAGCCACGGCTCGTTTAAATATATCGCTGAGATATCCCAAAGCGTGTCACCTTTTTTTACAACGTACTGTTTAGGCGCGTCTTTTTTTATAGTTAGTACATCTGCTAGCACAGGAAAAGTAGCACTTAATGCAAGTATTATTGCAATGAATGGAGATTTCATTGAGCTTCCTCATAGTGTTTTTTCATTATTATTAATCAAAACCTGTTAAAGGGGAACGTGAATGGCTAAAATAAGAACATACGATACCCTAAATTTAAGCATAAGTGTAAAAGGTAACTATGGCTAGGTTAGAAGTTTTAAGATTTCCAGATGAACGTTTACGTACAATCGCAAAAGAAGTAACTGTTGTTGACGACCAAGTACGTGAAATCGTCAAAGATATGCTAGAAACTATGTACGACGAAAATGGTATTGGACTTGCTGCTACGCAAGTTGATATTCACCAACGTATTGTGGTGATCGATGTATCAGAAGAACGCGATGAACCACTGGTACTTATCAATCCACAAATTATCAAAAAAGATGGCTCTACCGTGAGTGAAGAAGGCTGTTTGTCAGTTCCTCATTCGTATGCAAAAGTTGACCGTGCAGAGACTGTTACCGTGGCTGCACTCAACGAAGAAGGTAAAGAGTTTGTTCTTGATGCCGACGAATTATTAGCGATTTGTATTCAGCATGAGCTTGATCACCTTCAAGGTAAATTATTTATTGATTATTTATCTCCATTAAAGCGCCAACGCATCCGTAAAAAGCTTGAAAAAGAAGCGAAGTTTGCAGCGCAATAATAAGCACCTTAGTAAATAATTAGGAAACTCAGTGACACAACCATTACGCATTATATTTGCCGGTACTCCGGACTTTGCTGCACGCCACCTGCAAGCACTCATCAATAGTGAACACCAAATTGTGGGCGTTTACAGTCAACCAGATCGTCCAGCGGGTCGCGGAAAAAAACTAAAAGCCAGTGAAGTAAAAGCGCTTGCACTAGAACATGAGCTACCTGTTTTTCAGCCGCAATCTCTCAAAACAGATGAGGCACTTGAAGAATTAAACAGCCTCAATGCCGATATCATGATTGTAGTTGCCTACGGTTTAATTTTACCTAAAGCCATTTTAGATGCCCCGCGTTTAGGGTGTTTAAATGTGCATGGCTCTATTTTACCGCGCTGGCGTGGTGCCGCGCCTATTCAACGTGCTATTTGGGCAGGCGATCAGCAAACCGGTGTAACGATAATGCAAATGGATGAAGGGCTAGATACCGGCGATATGCTGCATATTAGCCGCTGCCCTATTGATAATACTGAAACCAGTGCCAGCTTATACACTAAGCTTGCTGAACTCGGGCCTGATGCATTAATCGATACCATAAATCGTTTAGCCAACGGGGAAATAACGCCTGAACCACAAAACGATACCGATGCCAATTACGCTAAAAAACTCTCAAAAGACGAAGCCAACATTGATTGGTCTATGGATGCCGAGCAAATCGAGCGCAACATTCGTGCCTTTAACCCATGGCCAGTATGCTTTACCCAAATGAGTGGTAATACGGTAAAAATATACCAAGCAAATGTGGTTGAACAATCAGGCACAGCTGGCACTGTCTTAGCAAGTGATAAAAACGGTATCGTTGTGGCTTGTGGTAAACACGCTTTATCTATTGGCGAATTACAACCACAAGGCAAAAAGCCAATGGCAATTAATGATTTTTTAAACGGTCGTAGCGATTGGGTCACACCCGGCACTGTATTAGGCGAAAATAATGAGTAATGTAAGCAATGTCAGAGCGCTAGCCGCTGAAACTTTATATAACGTGGTTGATAAAGGAGCATCGCTTAATCAAGAACTTCCTTTCGCTAGCCAAGGCCTATCACCTAAAGATAAAGCTTTACTGCAGCAAATTTGCTACGGAGTATTACGTTACTTACCTAGCCTAGAAAATTATTGCCAGCATCTAGTCGAGCAACCGCTTAAAGGCAAACGTCGTATTTTCCAGTTTTTATTGTATGTGGGCATTTACCAACTACAACACATGCGTGTACCGCCGCATGCAGCAATTAGCGAAACGGTTAATGCGTTACAACAATTGCGCGCTCTTGGCTTAAAAGGGCTTATTAACGCCATTTTACGAAGCTTTCAGCGTCAGCAAGTTGAGCTTGAAGAAAAAGCCAAACAAATTCCGGTATGTTTATACAACCATCCAAACTGGTTTATAAAGCAAGTAAAAGAAGCCTATCCAGATCACTGGGAAGATATTCTAGAAGCAAACCAACAGCAAGCGCCAATGTGGCTGCGAGTGAATCAATCGCAGTTTAGCACCCAAGAATATAGCGAAATGCTAACCGCTAACGATATTGAACATACTTTAAACCCTGATTTTATTGATGGCATTAAACTAAGCAAACCACGCGATGTGTTTTCACTTCCTGAGTTTGATACCGGTGCTTGTTCAGTACAAGATGCGGCAGCGCAGCTTGCAGCTCGCTACCTAGACCCACAAAATGGTGATGCAATACTTGATGCCTGTGCAGCGCCTGGTGGTAAAACCTGCCATATTTTAGAGCTTGCCGATGCAGATGTGCTCGCGCTTGATAGCGATGCCACACGATTAGAACGTGTTAAACAAAACTTAGAACGAATTGGTTTGGGAGCCGACTTACAATGTGGTGATGCATCGCAACCTCACACTTGGTGGGATGAAGATCAGTTTGATCGTATTTTGTTAGATGTACCCTGCTCTGCAACGGGCGTAATTCGTCGTCATCCAGATATAAAATGGCTACGTCGCGCATCCGACATTAACGACTTATCGACCCTACAAGGCGATATACTCGATAGCATTTGGCCATTGTTAAAACCAGGTGGCACATTAGTGTATGCAACTTGCTCGGTACTTCCTCAAGAAAACCAACAACAAGTTGCTAAGTTTTTAGCTAATAACGACGATGTGGAGCATATTCCTCTGCACAGCGAAGACACAAAAACCACACCAGGCTTACAGCTTTTGCCAGGTGAAAGTGACGGTTTTTACTACGCTAAATTAGTTAAAAAAGCCTAGTATTGCAACGCAACACATTTAACTACCTCGCTTTGAGGTAGTTATTATTTTGATGTAATTAGTATTAATAATACGGGTACATAATGAAAATAATCATACTCGGTGCTGGACAAGTTGGCGGCACACTCGCAGAAAACTTAGTGGGTGAACAAAACGAAATAACCGTAGTTGATATCGACGGTAACCGCTTGCGTGAACTGCAAGATAAATACGATTTACAAGGTGTTGCAGGCCACGGCGCCCACCCTGACGTGTTGAGTCGCGCAGGAGCTGAAGATGCCGATATGATTATCGCCGTAACCAGCTCAGATGAAGTAAACATGGTGGCATGCCAAGTTGCTTACAGTATTTTTAATACGCCAACCAAAATTGCCCGCATTCGCTCTGAGCAATATTTAAAATACCGCGAAAAACTCTTTCATAATGATGATTTACCTGTCGATCATTACATAGCCCCAGAAGCACTCGTAACTAAATATATTCGCCGTTTGATAGATTACCCTGGTGCATTGCAGGTACTACAATTTGCCGACGGCATGCTCTCTTTAGTAGCTGTAAAAGCCTACTATGGCGGTTTATTGGTAGGCTATGCCCTATCTACACTTAAGCAACATATTCCTAATGTAGAAACCCGGGTAGCCGCTATTTACCGTCAAGGCAAGGCAATAAAACCGCAGGGTACTACTGTAATAGAAGCCGACGATGAAGTATTTTTTATTGCCGCCACCAAACATATTCGTGCGGTAATGAACGAGCTACAAAAACTGGAACGCTCGTACAAAAAAATTATGATAGCCGGTGGGGGTAATATTGGTGCTGGCCTTGCTCGCTCACTAGAAAGAAACCACAGCGTTAAATTATTAGAACGCAGTAAAGAGCGCGCAGAGCAACTCTCTGAAATGCTAGACAACACCGTGGTATTTTGTGGTGATGCGTCCGATCAAGAGCTGCTCTCAGAAGAACACATTGAACAAGTTGATGTTTTTATTGCCGTTACTAACGATGATGAAGTGAATATTATGTCGGCCATGCTCGCAAAACGCATGGGGGCACAAAAAACCATGGTGCTTATTCAACGAGGTGCTTACGTTGATTTAGTACAGGGCGGCGAAATAGATATTGCTATTTCACCACAACAAGCGACTATTTCTGCGTTACTTACGCACGTGCGCCGAGGCGACATTGTAAACGTGTATTCACTGCGTAAAGGGGCTGCAGAAGCCATAGAGGCAGTTGCTCATGGTGATGAAAACACATCTAAAGTAGTGGGTCGCGCGATTGCAGATATTAAATTGCCAGCAGGTACCACAATAGGTGCAATTGTACGTAATGACGATGTACTAATTGCCCACGACGACACGATAATTCTATCAGGCGATCATGTAATTATGTTCTTAATTGATAAGAAACACATTAACGTGGTTGAAAAGTTATTCCAAGTTAGCGCAATCTTTTTATAAGTAACCCCTCCTTTTTATTCACAACGTGCTTGTAAGTAAAAAGGAGAATGCCCAAATCTAAATGAAAATCATTATCAAAAGTATTTACTAATAAAGAAAAATCCATTAGTCTCTTCTTGCTCGATTATCAAGCAGCGATATCTACTGATGTGAAAAGTTAATTTCACGTTTTTAAATAAAAATGGATTTCAAATGATACACCTACTCTCAAAGAAAAATTCTCCCGTAACTCATTACACTCTGGTTGGTCTTTTATTTTCAGCAGTTTCAACTCAAACGCTCGCCCACACTAGTAAAGATATCGAAAGGTTAACCGTTATTGGAGAGCAAGCGAACGGCTATAAAGTTAATTCCATGAGCTCTGCAACAGGTCTTGAGCTATCACATTTGCAAACACCGCAATCAACGATAGCGATAACAAGCGATTTTATGGCAGACCAACAACTAAACACCGCAATTGAAGCTATAACCAGTGTAACAGGCATAAATGCTCGAGAAGCAGATAATGGCAAGTTTTCTATTTCAGCCCGAGGTATTAGTGTCACCAGCATACTTTATGATGGCATAGCAACCACCTATGACACCCGCTTTAATTATGGAGATAACCTAACCGATACCGCAATTTATGATCGTATCGAAATAGTTAGAGGAGCAACGGGGCTAATGCTGGGCGCAGGTAACCCTTCGGCAGCAATTAATTTGATACGTAAACGTCCAACTGCAAACACTCAAATAAATCTTACTGCTTCATTAGGCTCATGGGACAACTACCGTGCGATGGTGGATGTGTCGGGAAGCATAAATAATAGCGAAAGTATAAGAGGACGGGCTGTTGTTGCTTATCAAGATAGACACTCATATCAAGATCGCTTCTCGCAAACCAGTCAAACATTGTATGGCATTATTGAGGCAGATCTTTCTAACAGTACTTTATTGACTCTTGCTGTTGATAATCAATCGACAACTCCTAAAGGAACAATGTCAGGCGGTTTGCCTATTTTTTATAGTGATGGCTCCCGCACGGCTTATGACAGAGGTGCTTCAACGGCTCAAGATTGGGCCTCTTCTCGAACCGATGCACTTAATGCGTTTATTCGTCTAGAGCATTACTTTAACGCTAACTGGCAGCTAACCGCTAATTATGTCTATGGTGATAACGACCTAGACTATGATGTGTTTTGGGTAAAAGGAGAGCCCGATCCTATAAACAACACAGGAATGAAACCCGGTTCTATAAACTATATTGATGCAAACAGAACGCAGGATACCTATGAGGTCGAACTCAATGGTCGGTTTAATTGGCTGGGCCAAAGTCACCAACTGCTATTTGGTTATAATACCCAAGAGCAACAGTTTTCTACCCCTTATTATGCTAGTCAACAAAGTGACTATATTATCGGCGATTTCACTGACTCTAGTTATAGCATTGCAAAACCAAATTGGCAGTCAGAAGCGGCTTACGGCTCTTATGGCACAACTAAACAAGATGCACTTTATGTTGCTGCACAACTAAATATAACCGATGCCTTGTCTTTAATTGTTGGAAGCCGGTTAAATCAATGGCAAACCAATCAAGATAATTTTGGTCGCATGCATGATTATAAAATAAGTGATGAACTAACTAATTATTTTGGGGCAACTTATGAACTGACACAGAGTTGGGCTTTGTATGCTAATTACACTGATATTTTTACACCACAAAGTCGAGTTGATAAAAATGGACATTATTTAAGCCCTATTGAAGGTAAGAATTATGAACTTGGCATAAAAGCTTCTGTACTTGATGAACGTTTAGACATATCCCTTTCTGGATTTAAAATTTATCAAGATAATGTAGGCGAGTACACGGGATATACCATTGCAGAAACACTTCAGGCCATCTACAAGCCCATTGACGGCACATTAACTCAGGGCTACGAGCTAGAAATCAACGGAAAATTAACCGACAACTGGAACGCTTATTTTGGCTATACCCATAGTAAAGGCGAAAAACCGGATAATACGGTATTAAATACCACCAACCCAAAAGATCAATTTAAACTTTTTACTAGCTATCAACTCTCAGGTGCATTAGACAATCTAAAAGTGGGTGGTGGCTATCGCTGGCAAAGCAATAGCTATGATGAAGTTAACAACCCTGTTTATGGTGCTGTTGAGGTAAACCAGCCTAGTTATGGTATTGCCAGCCTAATGGCGAATTATCAAATGAATGAGCAATTATCTGTTAGCCTAAATATCGATAACTTATTTGATAAGCATTATTACAGTCAAATTGGGTTCTATAACCAATATCGTTATGGCAAGCCAAGAAGCTTCTCTCTCCAACTTAAATATAGTCTCTAACAAGCACAAAAAAGCCGCTGACTATTAAGCGGCTTTAGTGGAGTATGATGGGGTAATACTTATTGTACTCTTGCAAACTCTTCTTTAGAAAGTTCACCATTTCCGTCAGTATCTAAGTCATCAAAAATATTCATGAGTTGTTTATTAGACGCAGCTTCCTGCTGACTAATTACACCGTCGCCATTGCTATCAAAAGAGGCAAAGTCTACTGCTGCGTATGCCGCTGATGATGATGCTAATACTAAAATCGCAAGTGTGGTATTTAATGCTTTCATAATAAGTCTCCTTAAAGAGGGAAATCCTTTTCTGAGATCCCTGTGCAATGAAAAAAGTTAAAAATTAAAAGTTTGCAAACTCAGCTTTAGAAAGCTCACCATTACCGTCAGTATCAAGCTCAGTAAATGCGGCCGTTAAATCAGCATTTACAGCAGCTTCGCTTTGACTAATAACCCCATTACCGTCGGCATCAATTGTGTCAAAGTCGCTAGCGGCAAAGGCCGCTGATGAAGAAGCTAGCGCGATCAGTGCGAATGTTTTGTGTAATGTTTTCATAATTTAATCCTTCAAAATGTAATGCTTTGTGCTATTGGAAATGTCAGGCTATAACCGTCCTTGTCATTCTTTTTCACAGGCTCCCTTGCCTACTTAGGTTGTCTTTGGCAACTCAGAATATACCCAGCTTTAGCTTATGCTTTAGAAAATTCTGCTTTTGATAGCTCACCGTTTTGGTCTGTATCAAGCTCTGAGAACATGCTCATTAGCTTTGCATCAACTGATGCCTCACTTTGGCTAATAGCACCGTTACCGTCAGTATCAAGTGTATCAAAATCGCTGGCAGCAAAAGCTGCTGATGAAGAAGCCAATGCGATAAGTGCGAATGTTTTGTGTAATGTTTTCATAATGAGTATTCCTTAAAATCGTTTAAATAATGTGGGAGATTTAGCTCCCAAAGTTTAATAGCTTAGGATTATGCTTTAGAGAACTCTTCTTTTGATAGCTCACCGTTTTGGTCAGTATCAAGCTCTGAAAATAGGCTCATTAGTTTTGCATCAACTGATGCTTCGCTTTGACTGATCGCGCCGTTGCCGTCAACGTCTAGCGTATCAAAATCGCTTGCTGCAAAAGCAGCTGATGAAGAAGCCAATGCGATAAGTGCTAAAGTTTTATTAATGCTTTTCATAATCAATCTTCCTTCAAAGTTTATGTTTTATGCGATTAAGTGTTTTACTTCAAATCACGTTTCGTTCAATACAACCTGACTATTACAACTTCGATGCCAACAATGAAAAGCATTTTATTTTCAATGGGTTAACCTTAAAATAGCTTTAAGTAGCATTATTTCACTCGTTATTTTGTTGCTCTTTAGCAACAGTGAATAAAGCGATAAAATTAAAGTCTTAAAAAACAATGGGTTGGTTTTTATAAAAACACCACACGATCAGTGAAAAACCACTAACAAAGCGAGTTAATTAAACAAAAAGGAAGGTTAGTTGAGATTTATTTTGTTATAAATAAAAAACTATAATTAAAAAATAGATTTAAGTTACTGTTTTTAAATAGTTTAAAAATAAATTTAAGATGACGTTGAAAATTTACAGCCGCACAAGGCTATTTGTTGCAAAATGACGAAATCACGTGAGTATGCTGAGCTTATAATAGAAGCTTGTTCAACTTGATATGCCCCTAAACTATTTCAACTTCAAGCGCACTAGGGTCAATAAAGTGATCTCCCATTAACGCTTTCATTTGCTCTTCACTGGCAAATAATCGAATCCCACAACAGATACCGCTAGCATGTTTTTTTACACTGCATATTTGCCCCTCATGCTTAGTATCACCATCAAATACAACCGTACAGCGCATGTCTTTTAACTCATCGAGTTCTTGGGTGGTTTTAATATCGAACATAACACCGGTGAGCGAAATGTCTTTTATAACCCCTTCAAAGGGAGGCTGCTCATCGGTTAATGTTAACTTAGCAGGAAACAAGGTGGGTATGCGTGCTTGTGAGCGAAGCGCAAACAACTGTACTTGTGAAGGGTATTGAATAAACAACAATTTAGCAGGGTGAGAGGCAACAGACATAAGTTGCTGACGAAAAGCAATAATGTGCCCACCACTGCCCTCTATAAGCGCCCTTACCACCACCATAACACCATCACGCAGGAAATCACTTGCCATGGGGAGTCGCTTAGCGCTGGGATAGTTTAAAATAATAAATTTGTTTTCTAATAAACCAATAAACTCCGTTTTTACACGTCGGCTACTGGTTGGCGTGAGTATTTCTACATCGACTATGCCACCTGTGACGATTTGGTTTAACTTTTCCAAATTGGTTTTTTGCATAGTTCCTTCCTAATATTTAAAACCTTATCCACGCCAAAATGTTGGGGTAAATAGCACTAATAATGTAAATATCTCTAACCGGCCGAATACCATAGCTACTGTTAATATCCATTTAGCGGCATCACTAATAGCACCATAATGAGAGGCTACGTCACCCAAACCTGGGCCCAAGTTATTAAGGCAGGCTGCTGTCGCAGAGAATGCGGTAATGTTGTCTAACCCTGTGCCCATTAACGCTAACATTATAATAATAAAGACTAGTGCATAAGCTGAGAAAAAGCCCCATACCGCTTCAACTACTTTGTCAGGTAAGGCTTTACGCCCGAGCTTTATTGAATATATAGCTCGGGGATGGACTAAGCGGTTAAGCTCGCGCACCCCTTGCAAGTACAACAAAAACACACGAACAACTTTCATACCACCACCGGTAGAACCCGCACAGCCGCCAATAAAGCTCGAAAAAATAAGTAAAATAGGTAAAAACAACGGCCAAGCTGAAAAGTTATCTGTGGCAAACCCTGCAGTACTACTGATAGACACCGCTTGAAACAACGCCTGATCGAGAGTTTCATCACCATTTGCATAAACATCATGAGACGAAAGCACAGTAAAGCAAATTACTACCAGCGCTAACTGAATACATAAGAATACTTTAAATTCAGGGTCGCGAATGTACACACTAATATTACGGCTTGCTACAGCGGCATAATGTAGTGAAAAGTTAATAGCGGCTATAATTAAAAAGAACACACAAATAAAGTTAATTACAGGGCTATCAAAGTGCCCCATTGACGCGTCATAAGTAGAAAAACCACCAATAGCAACTGTAGAAAAAGCATGGCATATAGCGTCAAACCAGTTCATCCCTGCGCTCCAATACGCCAAAGTACACGCAAGAGTAATAGATACGTAAATATACCAAAGGTGCTTAGCTGTATCGGCAATACGCGGGGTCATTTTGGAGTCTTTTACTGGGCCAGGAATTTCAGCTCGGTACAACTGCATGCCACCGACGCCAAGCATTGGCAGTATGGCTACTGCTAATACAATGATCCCCATCCCACCAAACCACTGTAATTGCTGGCGATAAAATAATACCGATTTAGGCAAGTATTCTATGCCAGTTAATACGGTCGCCCCTGTGGTAGTTAAGCCTGAGAAAGCTTCAAACACTGCATCGGCCAAAGAGAGGTTGGGTTCTTGTAAAAATATCAGCGGCAATGACGCAAACGCCCCTAGTACCAACCAAAACAAAACCACAATTAAGAAGCCTTCGCGTGCTTTTAAATCACCATGCTCATGCCTATTTGGATAGTAAGCCATTAAGCCAATAATAACGCTAAATATAAAGGCTAAAACAAACGGTACCCCTCCGCCATCTTTATAAATTAAAGACACGAGTGCTGGTGGCACCATTGTAATACTAAATAGCGCGACCAGTTGGCCAAGAATTTTTATGATGGTACGAAATTGCATTGAGCGTATCGCTTTTTTATTAGTAAATTAAAATAACTACTATATGACTCGAAAATTTAATCTGTAGTGATTAAATAGGATGGATGTAAGACTATTACTCTTTGATTGTTAACTCAACTGCACCGTGGCTTAAATCAAAAATATCTTTGCATGCTTGTTGTGCTTGGCGGCTATCAATAGTGATACTCCACTCAATATTTGCCGTAAACTGCTTTTCAATATTAAGTACCTGAAAGTTGGTTTTTAAGTGCTGTTCTATTGCGCCTTGCATACTGTATTCACTAAAGCCAACCAGCTCAATGCTGGGTACTTTTAACACTGTTTGTAATTTTGCTAAGGCATTATTAAGTGAGCCACCATAAGCACGAACTAACCCACCGGTACCAAGCTTTATACCACCAAAATACCGTGTTACCACAGCAGTTACTTCACCTAGGCCAGAGCCCACCAGCACGTTGAGCATAGGTTTACCGGCGGTGCCATTTGGCTCTCCATCGTCAGAAAAACCATAAACATGGCTTCCGCCAGGATTACCCGCAACATGCGCCCAACAATTATGGCGTGCATCACTGTATTTTTCTTCAATGTTTTTAATAAAGGCTTTCGCAGAGTTTAAATCAGGCGTGTGGCCTACATGCACAATAAAGGTACTTTTTTTAATTTCTTCTTGATGAAAAACATCGTCGGCTGGGTATTTATATTCTGACATAGCGCTTACTTGGCTGTTAAATTAAAAATGGGGCCAACAGGCCCCTTTCGTGGATAATATAAACTGTTATTAGTTAAATATTAGTCGAGTAATAAATCACGCGTCATATTTTCTAGGCTGTCTTCGTGAACAATAATATTATCTTCAATACGAATGCCGCCAAATGGTTTAAACGCTTCTACTTTTTCCCAGTTAATAAACTGCTTGTTGTCTGTTTGTGCTAAATCACCCAACAAAGAGTCGATAAAGTACAAACCTGGCTCAATAGTAAACACTTGGTTTTTCTCAATTAAGCGAGTGCAACGTAAAAATGGATGACCCTCTGGTGGTGCCTGATGTGCACCGGTTTCATCACGCATAAAGCCACCTACATCATGTACCTGTGCACCTAAATGATGCCCTAAGCCATGAGGAAAGAAGGTTGAGGTAATTTGACGCTCAACAATTTCAGCTGCAGGTAACTTAACAATATCAAAGTCACTTAGTAACTGTGCAATGCGGTTATGGCAGTCAATGTGTAGCTCGCCATACAGTACACCTGGTTTTAAGCTTTTGCCTAACTCAATCTGATGCGCCGTCATTGCTTTAACTAGATCAGCAAACTCGCCTTGCTTTTTAAAGTCGTAGGTACGGGTAATATCTGCAGCGTAACCATTAAAGTTAGCGCCCGCATCAATTAAAAATGAGTTATGTGTTTGCGGTGCTTTTGGCTCAAAATGGGTGTAATGCAAAATAGCGCAGTTTTCGTTAAGGGCCACAATGTTGCCATATGGCATTTCATTTTCGCTCTGACGCGTTGCCATTAAGTAGGCCTGCTGAATATCAAACTCGCTACCACCATTAAAAAACGCATCACGCGCCGCTTTGTGACCATCTACCGCAATACGGTTCGCATTACGTAAACATTCAAGTTCATATTGCGTTTTATAAGCGCGGTGATAATGAATATAGTTAAGTACTGGCTCAGGATTCATAATGCTAAAACCAAGTGCTTGGGCCACTTCTAGGTATTCACCAATGTAGGCAAATTTAGCTTTATCGTAAGGAAGTAGCTTTTCAACCTGATCAGGCTTTAGTAGCAATTCAATATCGAAGTACTCTGCCCAAAAATCTCTTGGTTCATCAGGTACCTTGTGCCAAAAATCAATTGGACGATAAAAAATAAGCTTTGGCTTATCGCTACCATTTACCACAATCCAGCAATGCGGATTATCAATAACCGGTAACCACGCTTTAAAATGGGGGTTAACTTTAAACGGGTAATACATATCATCTAAAAATTGGCGCTTAGCTTGGCCTGAATGAATGACTAATCCTTCTAACCCTTCTTGCTCACAAATAGTACGTGTACGCTGCTGCAATGTTGCAATATGTTCGGCGTATAATACGGCTAATTTTTCCATAATAAACCCATCTGTTAAATTTAACTTGCTCTGAGTCTATCACTTATAAACAAAGCGCTCAAAAAAGAGGGATAGTTACCGTGTAAATATCCCTCTGCTGTTGTAGATTTATTTTTACTACCCGCCCATGGTCATCTCTAATAGTGGCGCGAGTAAATTCCCCTCTCGGCCAAGGCGAGTGTGATAAACCTGCCGATACGCAAATACGTTTTTTACGTAGTCTCGAGTTTCTCTATATGGAATAAGCTCAACCCATAACTCTGCAGGCATTGCTTCTTCTGGTAGCCAACGCTTAATTCGATGATACCCGGCGTTATAAGATGCTGTTGCCAACACCTCATTACCGTGATTTTTCTTTTTTAAATACTGTAAATAACGGGTGCCAAGTCGAATATTGGTTTTTGGCTGATACAACCGATGGTTAGATACATCGCCTTTGTTAATATATTTTGCGGTGCTTGGTAATAACTGCATTAACCCGCGTGCATTTGCATGAGAACGGGCATCAGGTGCAAATGAGCTTTCTCGACGCGCAATAGCGATACTCCAAGTTAAATCTATTTTGCTACGCTTACTGTAGCGCTCAAACATGTCTTGAAACGCAAATGGAAAACGCAAATCAACATAATCCCATGCTTTTATTTTTGCTAGGGTAAATATTGTACTATCAAACCAATCAAGTTCTGCCGCAAGCACTGACGCTGCTAGCTTTTCATCATCTTCAGAAGTGTTGGTTAAATAATTCCATTCACGTCGGGCCGCTGTAAATCGCTCAAGTTCATATAGTGCCTTAGCACGCTTAAAGCCTGGTGCATTACTGACTTTTGTTACTAAGGCTTGATTTACATTGACTGGTAGCTCATTTAAATCAACCGGTAACCCTAAGCGAGCAGCGGCTAAAAAACCGTAATAATCACGGTTAGCGGCTACCTTACTCCAAATTGCCTTAGCTTTTTCATGATCTGCGCGTTTGTCATAACTATAAGCAAGCCAATACTGTTGCCCTAAGCTAAGATTTTCTTTACCGGTAAAAAATGCCGCAATGCCTTCCCAATCTTGAGTTTTAAGCATATTGGCTAGTTGCCATTGCATTAATTTACGATCTTGACGCGCTTTAGGGACTTTATTTAAATAAAAGCTCGCCTGACTATGGCCGCTCGACGCTAACGACAGCGCAAAGGTATAATATACATCCGCCTTTTCATCATCAGCAAAATCAAACATGTCTTCGATTTTTTGCCACGCCTTTAATGCCAGTTCTTTATCACGCCAAATTAAACGCTTAATACCATAAAGCGCTATTTCCCCTTCTTTGGCTGTTTTACGTTTATAGCGGTAAAGGCCTGCAGCAGCACTAGGATCGCGCCTTACCTTGGAATATAAATCAGCTAAATAACGCTCCTTGGCTGGCAATAAGGTTTTTAAATAAGGCAATAAACGATAAGAGCCCCCTTGTGCCGCTAAAGTAACACGCTGCCACACAACATCAGGGGTTAAATAACCATTTTGTCGCCAACGCTTAAAAAGCCCGTCACATTCACTAGGTTGTGACTCGCCTACCGTCCAAATATCGGTTACCTGCGAGAGTATTGCTTTTTTAGGCGCCCCTAAGTCAAGCTGATAACTAAGATGGGTACAACTAAGCTCAGTGTCAGAGGTTTCACGGTAGTTTTTAATAAATGCTGCTTTTTTATTTCTGCGCTTTAAATAATTTAACCATGCTTTGCGCACTGGCCACTCTAATGGCGTGTGTTCATAAATAGTGAGGAAGTTTTCTATTTCTGTTTGGTGTTTTAAACTGGGGTAGCGCTGCCAATAGGCTTTTTCTACATAGGGCTTAAGTGGGTGAGACAATGAGTCTACCGCTTCTTTAAAGCTTTTATAATCGCCATAACGGGCTTGTTTTTCTGCATCTAAAAATGCATCAAGTTCAGTATTTGCGTTGGCAGAGGGTAAAGATAAAAATAGAGTCGCTGCCGCTACGCTTAATAAATATTTTTTCATAATGTCCTTTAGGGCATAGTAACCTTCAAGGCTGACAAGGGTGTGGCTAAGGGTAAATAGAAAACAGCGCAGGCACTGTAACTCTATTTATTTACTTTGATAAAACCCAAGCTATAAACACCAAGACAGCGCAATAAAATGAATAAAGAAAACTTTCAAACCCACCTTAGCACCAAACCAGCTATATTTTAACCAGACGTTTGTAACCAAGATAAATTTTTCGTTGCATTTTTAATTTAAAGCAAGCACACTGGTCTGAATATGAACTCATCGTACCAGTCTTAGTTCATCAACTAGGGAGAATAATAATGTTATATAAAAGCGATTCCTTTGAAGTTAGCTTCGTGAAGGAAAACATCGCCGAGTTTAAGTTTTGTGCTACAGGTTCTGTAAACACATTATCTCAACAAACTCTTTCAGATTGCGCGGCAGCATTAAAAGAATTAGCCGCTAACACTGATATTAAAGGCATGATTTTTACCAGTGATAAAGACCACTTTATTATTGGTGCCGATATCTTCGAATTTTTACCTACTTTTACTAAGCCTGAAGCAGAATTAGTAACGTGGATCAAAGATGCAACTGACGTTTTTGATGCAATTGAAGACTTACCATTCCCAACACTCAGTGTTATAAACGGCTTGGCGCTTGGCGGCGGCTGTGAGTGGGCACTTGCTACCGATTATCGTGTTGCAAGTGACTCAGCAAAAATGGGCTTACCAGAAGTTAAATTAGGCATAATGCCTGGTTTTGGCGGTACAGTGCGCCTTCCGCGCATTATTGGTGCCGATAACGCGATGATGTGGATCACCACAGGTAACGAAAATCGCGCTGCTGACGCCCTTAAAGTAGGTGCATTTGACGCGGTAGTTAGTGCCAACAAACTACAAGAGTCAAGTTTAGCAACACTAGAATTAGCGATTGCTGGCAAGCTAGATTGGCAAGCAAAACGTGCTGTAAAATTACAACCGCTTAAATTAAACCGTGTTGAGCAAGGCATGAGCTTTGCAATGGCAGAAGGTATGGTAATGGGTAAAACCAAAGGCCACTATCCTGCTCCAGTTATGGCAGTTCGCACTATTAAAGCAGCAGCAAACAGCTCACGCGCCGAAGCAATGGCGATTGAAAATGCCAACTTTGCAAAACTAGCACGTACTAGTGAAGCTGCTGCTCAAACGGGTATCTTTTTAGCAGACCAATACATTAAAGGTAAAGCACGTAAATTTGCTAAACACAGCGATGTAGAAATTAAACAAGCGGCAGTATTAGGCGCAGGTATTATGGGTGGCGGTATTGCATACCAGTCTGCTTATAAAGGCACACCAATCATAATGAAAGACATCCAACAGGATGCGCTAGATTTAGGTATGGGTGAAGCATCTAAACTATTAGGTGCAAAAGTGAAGCGCGGCCACATGCCGATGGAAAAAATGCTAGCAACGCTTAGCAAAATCAAGCCAACGCTTAACGATGCAGACCTACAAAACGCCAACATTATTGTTGAAGCCGTAGTAGAAAACCCTAAAGTGAAGCAAGCCGTACTTGCTGATCTTGAAAAGAATATGCCAGAAGGCACGGTACTTACGTCAAACACATCGACTATTTGTATCGACCTACTTGCAGAAGCGCTTGAAAAGCCAGAAAACTTCTGTGGTATGCACTTTTTCAACCCAGTACCTAAAATGCCATTAGTTGAAATTATCCGTGGTGCAAAAACCTCAGATAAAACGATTAATGCCGTGGTTGATTATGCCCTCAAACTAGGTAAATCACCGATTGTTGTTAACGATTGCCCAGGCTTTTTTGTAAACCGTGTTTTATTCCCTTACTTTGCTGGCTTTAGCAAATTAGTGGTTGAAGGCGCTAACTTTGCAAAAGTAGATAAAGTAATGGAAAACGTATTTGGCTGGCCGATGGGTCCGGCGTACCTACTTGATGTTGTAGGTATTGATACGGCTTATCATTGTACTGGCGTAATGGCTGACGGTTTCCCTGAGCGTATGGCACGTGCAGATAAAGACCCAGTGACTGTTTTTGCTAACGAAAAACGTTTTGGTCAAAAGAACAAAGCAGGTTTCTATAAGTACGAAACAGATCGTCGCGGTCGTCTTAAAAAGTCACATGACCAAACAGCGATTGAACTACTTGCACCTATCACAGACGCACCAAAAGAATTTGATAAACAAGAAATCATTGACCGTTGTATGATCCCAATGCTCAACGAAGTACTACTTTGTTTACAAGAAGGCATTGTTGCTTCTCCTCAAGAAGCTGATATGGCACTTGTATACGGTGTTGGTTTCCCTCCATTTAGAGGCGGCGCGTTCCGTTACTTAGATCAAACAGGTTTAGCTAACTTTGTTGCAGCAGCAGACAAATACGCTCACCTAGGTGCGATTTACCAAGTATCAGAGCAAACTCGCAAGTGGGCTGAAGAAGGCCGTGTTTTCTATAAGGTGGAAGGTTAATATCATGAATAATCCAGTAATTGTAGATTGTATCCGCACACCAATGGGTCGCTCAAAGGGCGGCGTATTCAAGCACAAACGTGCGGAAGACTTAAGCGCTCATTTAATGAAAGGCTTATTAGAACGTAATCCGGCAGTTGACCCTGCGTCAATTGACGATATTTATTGGGGCTGTGTACAGCAAACATTAGAGCAAGGCTTTAACGTTGCACGTAACGCATCTCTACTTGCAGGCATTCCACATTCAGTGCCAGCAACCACAGTTAACCGTTTATGTGGCTCATCAATGCAAGCATTGCATGACGCTGCTCGCGCAATTATGACTGGCGCTGGCGACACATACCTAATTGGTGGCGTTGAGCACATGGGTCACGTACCTATGACTCACGGTAACGACTTTCACCCAGGCTTAGCTACATCAATTGCACAAGCATCTGGCTCTATGGGTTTAACCGCTGAGTACCTTGCTACTATTCACGGTATTAGCCGTGAGCAACAAGATGAATTTGCTTACCGCTCTCATCAACGCGCACATGCTGCAACAGTTGAAGGCCGTTTCCGCCGCGAAATTTTAGCAATGGAAGGTCACGATGCTGACGGTTCACTTATTCTTGTTGAAGATGATGAAGTAATTCGTCCAGAAACAACAGTTGAAGGTTTATCGCAGCTACGTCCAGTATTTAACCCTGCTACGGGTTCTGTTACTGCGGGTACATCTTCTGCACTTTCTGACGGCGCATCAGCTATGTTAGTAATGAGCGAAGAAAAAGCAAAAGAACTGGGCTTACCAATTCGTGCACGCATTCGCGCTATGGCTGTTGCCGGTTGCGATCCATCAATCATGGGTTACGGCCCAGTACCTGCAAGTAAAAAAGCATTAGCACAAGCCGGTATTACCATTGATGACATTGACGTAGCTGAGCTTAACGAAGCATTCGCAGCACAATCACTGCCTGTACTTAAAGACCTAGGTTTAGCAGACGTGGTTGACGAAAAAGTGAATTTAAACGGCGGCGCTATCGCACTTGGTCACCCTCTGGGTTGTTCGGGTTCACGTATTAGCACCTCGCTTATTCACTTAATGGAAGACAAAAACGCAAAATACGGTTTAGCAACTATGTGTATTGGTTTAGGCCAAGGCATTGCCACTGTATTTGAACGTGTTCAAGACTAATTAGTTTTTAACATGTAAAACCATCTTGGTGATTAAAAGGCGAACTAGCGCAAGTTAGTTCGCCTTTTTTATGCCACCAGCTTTTGCAGGTTTAAAATGAATAATGTGATCGGGTGCATTAAACTTATTTCAGATTATCTATTAATAAGTTGAGCTGTTTTGTTATACGTAAAATAGTTAACCAACAGCTTTATTTACGCTAAACTACCCGACCTAACCAAGCCGCGACTATTTTTACAGGTAATTTTTATGAGCTTTGATAACCCCGATCACCAATTAGATGCCATCGGCCTTCGTTGCCCAGAGCCGGTGATGATGGTACGCGCTGCGATTCGTAAAATGAGCGATGGTGAAACACTGCTTATTATTGCCGACGACCCTTCAACCACCCGCGACATCCCCAGCTTTTGTACTTTTATGGATCACACGCTAGTGGCTAAAGAAGTCGAAGAATCACCGTATAGGTATGTGGTGAAGAAAGGGCTTTAAGACTGCGTAGGTTGGGTTGAGTTTTACGAAACCCAACTATTTTATAATCTATACGACTTTACTCATCATATATTTCGCTTAAGTGAATACCACCTTCCCAATCGAGCGATAATATTGAATTTTTAACGTATCGATGAAAGCTTGAAAAAGGCCAATCACTTACTTTAGCAACATACTTATGTTTAACTGGATTGTAGTGAATATAATTTATATGATTTTCTAAATCTTGCTCATCTCGTATTTTATGCTCCCAGTAACGCCGCTGCCAAATTCCACGCTCACCTTTGGCTATTCGACTATTATTACAGAACTCAGTTTGTGGTAACTCTCGAGAAAAACCCGACTTTATTAACCGCCAACGAGTTGCATAATTATTATCGTGTTTAGGCAATTGCCAAATAGCATGAAGGTGATCGGGCATGATAACTATTGCTATCGTCTGAACTGGATGCTTTTTTACTACTTTTAAATAAACGCGACGTAATAACTCTATATTTTCAACGAGCAGTGCTTGAGTTCGATCTTCTAAATTAATCGTAAAAAAGTAACATCCGCCCGCCTCTAACACACGTCTATAGCGCATGAAGATTAACCTAAATAATTAAAAAGAGAATAAAATTATAGCTGGTTTTTTAAAAATGTATGTTGGGTTTCGCTGCACTCAACCCAACCTACGTAAAAATTACCTCTTAGTTATAGTCACTTCTGGCTTATCGTAGTCACTAAAATCAATGCTGACTATGTACGACCCTTTGATTGCGGGTGTGTAACTAAAGTAGTTGTAAATAGTGCTGCAATCGGCGCGCGTTGATTGGCCAAGTGTTAGGCTTTGCCCTGATGGCTGTGAATCGCTGTAGCCACAGTTAAAGCCTTCACTAAAGTCCGCATCCGCTATTTTAAATTCGTACACTTTGCCTGGGGTCGAAAATTTAACTTGGGCTTGGTAAAGCGCAGGGCCGACTTGTTTAAATTGGTATTGAGGTTCTGCATCCCATAATGTGAAATCCCCTCTTAAATAAATACTGCGATCCAATTCTTGCTGCGGCAAAACGTCGTTAATCGAAATTTGGCTGGTACAGGCCGTAAGTAAGCCAGCCATTGCTAGCGTTAAAATTCGTTTTATAGAGATCATCATTTGTATCCTTTGCATACAGTGAATACTAAAAAGCCAGCATAATGCTGGCTTTTTAAATAGCTATTGGCTGTTATTTTTGTAATACAGAAATATCTGCAATTTCTAAAAATAACCCGCTAAGCTGGCTTAAAAGTGCAAGACGGTTTTGCTTAACCGCTTCATCGTCGGCCATTACCATGACATTGTCAAAAAAGTTATCAACACTCTCACGAATGCCTGCTAATTGGCTTAATGCCTCTTGGTAATTTCCATCGCTGTACAGTGGTGCTAAATCAGTGGCAAATTTTGCAACTTGCGAAGCAAGCACTTTTTCAGCATCATCACTTAATAAGCTCTGATCAACATCACCTTGCGTTGTAATGTTATTTTTAGCCAGAATATTACTTACACGCTTATTAGCCGCTGCAAGCGATTCTGCGGCGTCTAATGTACGGAAATGACTTACGGCTTTAACTCGGCGATCAAAATCAACAGGCTTGGTTGGACGACGCGCCAGTACGGCTTGAATCACATCTACTTCAATACCTTCGTCTTGATACCAAGCACGGAAACGCCCTAGCATAAAGTCAAACACATCTGTTGATACATTTAGGTTAGTCAGCTTTTCACCAAACAGAGTTTGTGATTTAGCAACCAGGTCTAAAATATCAAGCGGTAGCTGTTTTTCTACCATGATACGTAATGCACCAATAGCAGCACGACGAAGTGCAAATGGGTCTTTATCACCTTTTGGTGCTTGGCCTATACCAAAAATACCCACCAGCGTATCAAACTTATCGGCAATGGCGACTGCACAGCTGATCACATTAGTTGGTAAGTTATCACCGGCAAAACGTGGCATGTATTGTTCGTTTTGTGCCACTGCAACTTCTTCTGCTTCACCATCGTGACGCGCGTAATGCATTCCCATTACACCTTGTACGTCGGTAAATTCCATTACCATTTCGGTCATTAAGTCTGTTTTACTTAATAAGCCTGCACGCGCTGCTAGCTCTTTGTCGGCACCAAGTTGCTCGGCAATGTAACCAGCTAGTTCACTAATACGCTGTGACTTGTCTTTAAGCGTACCAAGTTGTTTTTGGAACAATACACTATCAAGCGATTCTAAACGGCTTTCTAATGTTTTCTTTTTATCTGTTTCAAAGAAGAACTGCGCATCGGCTAAACGCGGGCGCACTACTTTTTCGTTACCAGAAATAACCACACTAGGATCTTTACTTTCGATGTTAGAGACAAACAAAAACTTATTTAAAAGTTTGCCGTCTTGATCTAATAACGGGAAGTATTTCTGATCATCCTTCATGGTGTAAATAAGCGCTTCAGCAGGCACATCTAAAAATGCTTCTTCAAATGTGGCTGTTAGCGTTACTGGCCATTCTACCAATGAAGTAACTTCTTCAAGTAAGTCTTCATCCATAGCAACAACGGCATTAACTGCTTTGGCTGCGTCTTCTATTTGCGCGCGAATCTGTGCTTTACGCTGTTCGTAGTCAGCAATAACGTAAGCTGATTTAAGTACATCAAACACATCATCGGCATGATCAATGCTAATTTTTTCAGGGTGATGAAAACGATGCCCTTGCAATTGATTGCTCACTTGCTTACCAAGAATTTCACCTTCAACAAGTTCACTACCGAATAAAATAGTTACCGTATGCACAGGGCGAATAAATTGTGTTTTATTCGCACCCCAACGCATTGGTTTAGGAATAGGTAACTTAGCGAGTGCTTTGCTTATAGCGTCAGTCATTAACGTTTTGGTTTCTTGCCCTGCTACTTTAGCAATGTGCAATAACCATGCGCCCTTATCTGTTTCCAGTGTTTGCGCATCTTTTACTTCAATACCACAACCACGAGCCCAACCCATAGCTGCTTTAGTTGGGTTACCCTCAGCATCAAAAGCGGCTTTAGTTGCAGGGCCACGTTTTTCAACTTCTTTGTCTTGTTGTTTAGCTTCAAGTGCTTTTACTTGTAAACCTAAACGACGAGGCGATGCATACCAGTTCACGCCTTGGTGACCTAGTTCTAGACTTTCTAATTCTGCTGTTAAGTTTGCAGCAAAGGCTTCGGCTAATTTACGAAGTGCTTTTGGTGGCAACTCTTCAGTGCCAATTTCTACTAATAAATTTTCTGCTGACATGCTTACTTATCCTTACACAGCGGGAAACCAAGTGCTTCACGTGCATCGTAATAACTTTGTGCACACGCTTTTGATAACGCACGAACGCGTAAAATATAACGTTGACGCTCGGTTACTGAAATAGCATGACGTGCGTCTAATAAGTTAAATGCGTGCGATGCTTTCATTACTTGCTCGTAGGCTGGTAATGGTAGGCTTGCTTCAATTAGCTTTTGGCTCTCAGCTTCACATTTATCAAACTGTTCAAATAAGTCGGCTACGTTTGCATGTTCAAAGTTATAGGTTGATTGCTCAACTTCATTTTGATGGAATACATCACCGTAAGTTACGCGCCCAAATGGACCGTCTGCCCATACAAGGTCGTAAATGCTATCTACGCCTTGAATGTACATTGCTAAACGCTCTAGGCCGTAAGTAATCTCACCCGTTACCGGTGAGCATTCTAAACCGCCCACTTGCTGGAAGTAGGTAAACTGCGTTACCTCCATGCCATTTAACCAAATTTCCCAACCTAGGCCCCACGCACCTAATGTAGGTGATTCCCAGTTGTCTTCTACAAAGCGAACTTCGTCAGTTAGGGTATCAATACCTACAGCAGCTAAAGAACCTAAGTAAAGCTCTTGAATATTGTCTGGTGATGGTTTTAACACAACTTGGAATTGGTAGTAATGTTGTAAGCGGTTTGGGTTTTCACCGTAACGACCATCGGTAGGACGACGACACGGTTGAACGTATGCGCTCGACATTGGCTCTGGGCCAATTGATTTTAAAAATGTTTGCGGGTGAAATGTCCCTGCGCCCACTTCCATGTCAAGTGGTTGAATAATGACACAGCCTTGCTGTGCCCAATAATCCTGTAAAGCCAGGATCAAACCTTGAAAGGTTTTAACGTCATATTTTTGCATATTTTGGCTTTTTACTATCTGAGAAGTAGCGTGAAAATTACCCTCAGTATACCTTGTGCACACTCAGGTTTTAAGCAGTTTGTGCGTTTGAAAAAATAAAAAAGGAGCCTAAGGCTCCTTTTTTGTTATTACGATAATGTTTTATACGTCTAAGTTAACCACACGCAGTGCGTTCGTTTCAATAAACTCACGACGCGGCTCAACTTGATCGCCCATTAATGTGGCAAATAATTGATCCGCTGCAACAGCATCTTCAATTGTTACTTGCAACATACGGCGTGCGCTAGGATCCATGGTGGTTTCCCAAAGCTGACTTGGGTTCATTTCACCTAGTCCTTTGTAGCGTTGAATGTAGATCCCGCGCTTAGACTCTGCGATCAACCATTCCAATGCATCCACAAAGTTATCAACAGGTTTTGTTTTCTCACCACGTTGGATATATGCACCCTCTGTGATGATATTAGCAATGTTTTTACCAGTTACAGCAATACGTTGGTAGTCTCTTGATGTAATAAAGTCATAATGTAGTACGTGCGCTTTATCCACACCATGCTGACGAATATTCACAACTGGATAGTACAAGTTGCGCTCTGTATCGTGCTCAGTTCCCGCATGGAAAATAGTTGCATCTTCATCACGTTCAATTAAGTCATCAACCAGCTCTTTAGTCCAAGCAACTACCTTAGCTTCGTCTGAAAGGTGTTCTTTTTTCAGCTCACTTTGGTAAATCAAACGGTTCATAACTGTGTTCGGATACTTACGCTTTAAGCGCTCGATAACTTTAACCGTGTTTTGATAATCGTGAACAATTGACTCTAATGCTTCACCATCAACTGCTTCAGCACTATCACTAGTGTACAGTGCTGCATTGCTTAGCGCTAAAGATGTAAGGTAATCAACTAATGCTGGATCATCTTTAATATAACGCTCTTGCTTACCTTTTTTCACTTTATAAAGTGGAGGCTGAGCAATATAAATGTAACCACGTTCAACAATTTCCGGCATTTGACGGTAGAAGAACGTTAGTAGCAAAGTACGAATGTGAGAACCATCCACGTCGGCATCGGTCATGATAATGATGCGATGATAACGTAATTTTTCAGGGTCATACTCGTCACGGCCAATACCACAACCTAATGCAGTAATTAGCGTTGCCACTTCTTGCGAAGATAACATTTTATCAAAACGTGCTTTTTCTACGTTTAAGATTTTACCTTTAAGCGGAAGAATCGCTTGATTCTTACGGTTGCGACCCTGCTTGGCTGAACCGCCAGCTGAGTCACCCTCCACTATGTATAGTTCAGATTGGGCTGGATCTTTTTCTTGGCAATCCGCTAATTTACCCGGTAAACCAGCTAAATCCATAGCACCTTTACGGCGGGTCATTTCACGTGCTTTACGGGCTGCTTCACGCGCGCGTGCTGCATCAATAATTTTGCCGACAACAATTTTTGCATCCATTGGGTTTTCTAATAAAAACTCAGTGAATTTTTCAGCCATTGCTTGCTCAACCGCAGACTTAACTTCACTAGATACTAGCTTGTCTTTTGTCTGTGATGAGAATTTAGGATCAGGTACTTTAACACTAACAACAGCCGTTAAGCCTTCACGTGCATCATCGCCCGTTGCGTTACTGGTTGTTTTAGCTTTTTTGTTAAAGCCTTCTTTTTCCATGTAGTTATTAAGCGTACGTGTTAGCGCAGATCTAAAGCCAGCTAAGTGCGTACCACCATCACGTTGTGGAATGTTATTAGTAAAACAGTAAATGTTTTCTTGGAATGCATCATTCCATTGCATTGATACTTCTACGCTAATACCGTCTTCTTCACGTTCGTGAGTAAAATGGAATACCCCTTTATGTACAGGCGTTTTATTACGGTTTAAGTATTCAACGAACGCTCTAATACCACCTTCATATTTAAAATGGTCACTTTTATTTTCTTCGCGCTCATCATTTAAAATGATGCTTACACCTGAGTTCAAAAACGATAACTCGCGTAAACGCTTAGCTAAAATATCGTAATGGAAATCTAGGTTAGTAAACGTTTCTGCACTTGGCCAAAAACGTAACTCAGTACCGGTTGTTTCAGAATCACCAATAGCTGCAAGTGGTGCATCTGGAACACCCATAGTGTAAAACTGCTCGTAAAGTTTACCTTCACGACGAATAGTTAGTTTTAACTTTTCTGATAATGCATTTACTACCGATACACCAACACCGTGTAAGCCACCCGATACTTTATAAGAGTTATCATCAAACTTACCACCAGCGTGTAATACCGTCATAATAACTTCAGCTGCAGATACACCTTCTTCTTCATGTATAGAAGTAGGAATACCACGGCCGTTATCTCTTACAGATACCGAACCGTCTAAGTGAATTGTGACAAATATATCATCACAGTGACCGGCTAAGGCCTCATCGATAGAGTTATCAACGACCTCAAACACCATGTGGTGTAAGCCCGTACCATCATCGGTGTCCCCTATATACATACCAGGACGCTTTCTTACTGCATCTAATCCTTTAAGTACTTTAATACTCGACGAATCATAATTCTCAGACATGGTTAATCCCACTTATCTTGTTATTAGGTTGCCATGTTTCACGTGGAACATTTTTAGTTCTCGTTTCATGGGTTCCACCACAGCAGAAATACTTTCAGATAAAATTGAAGAAATAAATATTTGAGAACTGCAATGGGTCAATAACTGACCCACTTTCTCTTTTGTATCTTCGCTTAGCTCTGAAGGTAAATCATCTATTAGCAATATAGATTGCTTATCTGTCTCTGACTCAATCAAACTATTTTGCGTTACTTTTAACGCATACAACAATAGCTTTAATTGCCCGCGTGAGAATACATTCTCAACGCTGCTGCCAGCGACACTAAAACTAAAATCAGCCTTATGAGGGCCTTTACTAGTAAAGCCTTGACGAGCATCTCGCTCAAAGCTTTGCTCTAACGCATCAGAAAGAGATTCGCTCTCTTTCCAGCCCGCATTAAAGCTAATTTCTAGATCGCGTATTAGCGTTAATTCTGCACACATTTTATCAAAAAACTGCTGCTTAAACCTAGTTATATACGCGATTCTTAATTTATTTATTTGTTCAGCCAGTCTAACAAATTCTTTGTCCCAAAACTTGATTTGGTCAAAATAATTCTTAGGCTTAGATTTCAACAAGGCATTGCGCTGTTTTAGCACTTTATTAAACGATTGCCATAAGAAAAAAAACTCATGTTCCACGTGGAACAAACCTAAGTCTAAAAACTTTCTGCGCTCTTTAGGGCCACCAAAAAATAATGAATAGCTTTCTGGTGTAATAACTTGAACTGGCATAAGTTGAGCAAGTTCAGATACTTTTCGACTCGCCTTACCCTGTATTTTTAAATTAGTTTCACCCGCTTGAGTTTTACTTATCCCTATTGGAATAGATAAATCGTGTAACGCTTTACGGCCATGAATAACAAACTGATCTTGATGATGAGCTATGATGCTTTTATGTTTAGAGGTTCGGAAAGATTTGCCGTGAGAAAGGTAATAAATAGCCTCTAAAAGGCTGGTTTTTCCGCTGCCGTTTTCACCATAAATTATATTAACGCCATTAACTGGTTCTAGCGTCAGTGCCTCAATATTACGAAAATATTTGAGGCTCAAATGACTTAAGCTCATTATGTATTTATGATCTTATAAACGCATTGGCATAACAACGTACATAGCTTCTTCATCGCCAGCACCTTCTATAAGTGCACTACTGTTTGAATCGGCAAGGGTAAATAATACATCTTCGGTTTTTAATGTATTTAATACATCTAATACATAAGAGACATTAAAGCCTATTTCTAGGTCATCACCCTCGTACATTACTTCAACCACTTCTTCAGCTTGCTCTTGCTCTGGGTTGTTGGCTGTAATTTTTAATAAACCGTTTGATAAATTTAAGCGTACACCACGAAACTTTTCGTTCGATAAAATCGACACACGCTGAAACGCATTACGAAGCCATTCACGATTCGCGGTAATTACCTTATCGCCACCGCGAGGTAAAACACGACGGTAATCAGGGAATCGACCATCAACTAATTTACTCGTAAAGGTAAACTCAATATCAATAATACGAATATGGTTGGCACCAAACTGAATAGTTACCAGCTCTTGATCGGCAACCATTAGACGCATAATTTCTTGCACGCCTTTGCGCGGTATAATTAATTGGCGCTGTGTACTTAACGACTGGCCTAGTTGTTTTTGTGCAATAGCTAAACGGTGCCCATCAGTGGCAACTGTCTTTATGTCGCTGTTATCAACTTCAAACGACATGCCGTTTAAGTAATAACGCACATCTTGGTTTGCCATTGAAAAGTGTGTGCTTTCAAGTAATTTACGCAACTCTAAACGTGTTAGTTGAAACTCAACCTCACCATCCCACTGCTCTAAATTAGGAAAATCTTCAGCAGCTAAAGTGGTCAGTGAAAAACGACTTTTACCACTGGTTAAAAGTAGCTGATGGTCTTGCAAGCTTAAAGTAAGATCAGACCCATCCGGTAAACTTTTACAAATATCGAGTAATTTTTTAGCCGGTAATGTGAGTTTAGTATCGGCAACATCGTCACCCACAAATACACTCGCCACTAATTCAATTTCAAGGTCTGTCCCTGTCATTGAAAGCTGGCCATTTTCTACCACGAGCAATACGTTAGATAAAATAGGTAACGTATGCTTGCGCTCAATGGCACCCGATACTTGTACCAATGGTTTTAAAAATTGTTCTCTTGATATTGTTATTTGCATAATAAAGTCAGCCCTAAGATGACAATGTTCTTATTAAGTTTTGGTAATCTTCTTTAATCTCGTGGCTTTCGTCACGTAATGATTTAACTTTGCGACACGCGTGCAGTACTGTTGTATGGTCACGCCCACCAAAAGCATCCCCAATCTCAGGTAAGCTGTGATTAGTGAGTTCTTTAGATAATGCCATAGCAACTTGGCGAGGCCTTGCTATAGAGCGGCTACGGCGCTTAGACAGTAAATCAGATACACGTATTCTATAGTATTCTGCAACCGTACGTTGAATGTTGTCTATGGTGACTAGTTTGTCTTGCAGCGCTAATAAATCACGCAGTGCTTCTTTTACAAAGTCGATAGAAATTGGGCGGCCGGTAAAGTTTGCGTTAGCAATTACACGGTTTAATGCACCTTCAAGCTCACGCACGTTTGAGCGTAATTTTTTCGCAATAAAAAATGCCACTTCATGCGGTAAGTTAATTTTACTTTGCTGGGCTTTTTTCATCAAAATAGCAACGCGTGTTTCAAGCTCTGGCGGCTCAATCGCGATGGTTAATCCCCAACCAAAACGAGATTTAAGACGATCTTCAACCCCTTCAATCTCTTTAGGGTAACGGTCAGAGGTTAAAATAATTTGTTGGTTACCTTCTAATAATGCATTAAAGGTATGAAAGAATTCTTCTTGAGAACGTTCTTTATTAGCAAAAAATTGAATGTCATCAATCATTAATGCATCAACACTACGGTAATAACGCTTAAACTCTTCAATCGCATTATTTTGCAGTGCTTTAACCATGTCTTGAACGAAACGTTCTGAATGCATGTAAACAATTTTAGCATCGGGCTTATTGGCCATAATACCGTTGCCTACCGCATGTAATAAATGCGTCTTACCTAAGCCTGTACCACCGTAAATAAATACAGGGTTAAATGCAGAGCCAGGGTTGTCTGCTACCTGAGTGGCAGCCGCTTTTGCTAATTGGTTAGATTTACCCTCAACAAAGCTATCAAAGGTATAGTTTTCTTTAATGTTTGATTTATAACCAGATTTAGGAGCTGGTTCTACAACCGGTTTTTGTTCTCGAGGTTGTTGTTTTGCCGTTGATTGCATGCTTGGGGCTGATTGTGTTTCAACCACCGGTGCAGCTTGTGCATTTAATAGCGGCTTACTACCTACATCAAAGCGTAACTCAGGTGCTTCTACACCACAAATTTCTACCAATAATTCATTTATTCTATTTAAGTACTTCTCTCTCACCCAATCAAGTACGAAACGATTAGGCGCATAAATCGTCAAGGTATCTTCGGTACTTTCTGCTTGAAGTGGTCTGACCCACATACTGAATTGCTGCGAAGGCAATTCATCTTGCAATACATATAAACAACTTTGCCAAACCGACAGATACACAGTAAAACTCCCAGAGATATAATTTTTATTCCCGCACATCAATAATGATTCAAAAATCACACCTGTATTGCGTTTAAATGGCTCTATAAGCAGCCCAAGACCGACTATTATGAATGCACTTTATCCACAAGTAAAAGATTGATTTTTGTAAAATTGTTGATATCGATGTATAAATACAATAACAGACTGATTTAAATAGCTTTTTATTTTAAAGCTTGATTAGAGATCATAACAAAACTGGCAGCAGATCGCGACCACAATTTACGATCTAATTTACTTTTCCCATGCTTTTATTCACTTTTTATACAGGGGCTGTGGAAAACTTCTTATTTATGATGATCCTATCGGATCATGAAAATTGATCATAAATAAACATGCTTTACGCACTCTATTATGATTGACTTTTCGTCACTTCATCTATAATATCTCGCGCTCGCAATGGCACCTGTGCCAGGATCGCGACCTGCATAGGATGTTTTAACTTTAACCGATCGGATGAGATTGTTATGAAAAGAACTTTTCAACCTAGCGTTTTAAAACGCAAACGTACACACGGTTTCCGTGCTCGTATGGCAACTGTAAATGGCCGTAAAGTATTAGCTCGTCGCCGTGCTAAAGGCCGCAAAGTTCTTTCTGCTTAATTTATAAGTGGAAGACTTTAGCTTTGGCAGGGAGTTACGTCTGTTAACTCCCTCGCATTACTCTCGCATATTTAACGAACCCGCTCGGGCTGCAACTCCTTTCTTTACCTTATTAGCAAAACCAAGTGACCAGTCAAAACCTAGGTTAGGCCTTACTGTTGCTAAAAAACGTGTAAAAAAGGCATGTCAACGAAACCGTATTAAACGTCTTGCTCGCGAAAGTTTTCGTTTAAATCAACACACGCTCGATAATATTGATATTGTGTTGATGGTTAAAAGTGGCATTGATGAACAGTCTAATGAAGAATTAACCAAACAACTTACAAAGCTGTGGCGTAAGATTAATGAACGCTGCAAACCTGGTGCCCCTAAACCGCCACCATTTAAAAAACGCCCAAACAAATCAGCTAAATCGACTAAACAAACCCAATAGCAATAGAATTACAGGGTTAATTAAGGTATCTTTAGCTCACCTTTTAATCATGCGTTTAAAATCTCATAACGAGTCTTTAAATACATGGTATCTATTCACTAAACATAACGTAGGGGCATGTACAACATGAGGTTACTTAAACCACTTGCTGCTTTACCAACACGTTGTTTAGTTTTATTTATCCGCGGTTATCAAAAGTGGATTAGCCCGCTATTAGGTCCGCATTGTCGTTTTAATCCAACGTGCTCTAGTTACGCTATTCAAGCAATTAATTTGCATGGATCGGTAAAAGGGTGTTGGTTAGCTGTTAAACGCATATTAAAATGCCATCCTTTACATTCAGGCGGAGACGACCCCGTTCCTGAAAAATTAACCCGTATTAACCACCAACACGAGAAATAAGAGCTGTTATGGAATCGCAACGCACGTTTTTATTCATCGGCCTAATGCTAGTGTCGTTTTTATTATTTCAAGAGTGGAATAATGACTACAACACACCAAAAGCCGATCCTAGTGCCACTACACAAACACTAAAAGCAAATTCACCAGAATCAGATGATTATGTTCCAGCTTCATCAGACTCAGGTTTTCCTGCTTCAACTACTTTAGCTAAGCGAGCTGTTATAAATATTACAACAGACGTTTTTAAAGTAAAAATTGACACCAAAGGCGGTGACATTGTTGAAACAGACTTAATTGATTATAAAGAAACCAAAGGCAGTGATGTTCCTTACATGCTACTGGGTGAGTTTGATGGTAAACAATACTTTTCACAAAGTGGCTTAATAGGTTTAAATGGTCCAGATGCATCAGCAAATGGGCGTCCTACTTACCAATCAGAACAAACTTCTTATACTTTAACGGGTGATGAGCTTCGTGTTCCTCTTCAGTTTACTGATAGTAACGGTGTAAGTTTCACTAAAACCTATGTATTCAAAAAGGGTCAATATGATGTTGGCTTAGAATATAAAGTTAACAACACCACTAGCGCGCCAGTACAAGTGCAACTTTACACACAAATAAAGCGCACCGTACAAGAAAAAGGCAGTATGGTTGATCAAAACTATTTAGGGGCTGCATACGGTACTGATGAAGAAAAATACGAAAAGTATAGTTTTTCAGATATGGCCGATAAAAACCTAAATAAAAATACTCAAGGTGGTTATGTTGCCTTTATTCAGCATTACTTTGTAAGTGCTTGGGTACCAATGCAAGATCAAACTAATACTCTTTATAGTTTAATTACTAAAAGTAATGCGGCTATTATTGGTGTTAAAGACGAAGCGGTTAATGTTCAAGCTGGTAGTGAGCAAGTACTTACTGCAACTTATTACATGGGCCCTAAAGAGTCAGATAAACTTGAAGCCATTCATCCAGACCTAGACTTAACAGTTGATTATGGTTGGTTGTTTTTCATTTCGCAGCCGTTATTTGTGCTACTTAAATGGTTACACAGTATTTTAGGTAACTGGGGTGTAGCAATTATTGCCATCACTATTATCGTTAAAACATTAATGTATCCACTGACTAAAGCACAGTACACCTCAATGGCTAAAATGCGTGCGTTACAGCCTAAGATGAAGGCGCTAAAAGAAAAGTATGGCGATGATCGTCAAAAATTCGGCCAAGCGACTATGGAAATGTACCGTAAAGAAAAAGTGAACCCTATGGGTGGCTGTTTCCCTATTTTACTGCAAATGCCAATCTTCTTAGCCTTGTTCTATGTATTCTTAGAGTCTACAGAACTTCGTCACGCTGAATTTGTACTTTGGTTAACTGACCTTTCTGCAAAAGACCCATACTACGTATTACCAATTTTATTTGGTGCAAGTATGTTCATAACGCAAAAACTACAACCTATGACGGTTACCGATCCAATGCAGCAAAAAATGATGACCTTTATGCCGGTTATCTTCTCTGTATTCTTCTTATGGTTCCCATCTGGTTTAGTACTTTACTGGTTAGTGTCTAACCTTATTTCTATTGTCCAGATGTTAATCATCTACCGTGGCATGGAAAAGAAAGGAATTAAAGTAAGGGGCGATTAAACTCCCTACTTATATAAAGGCGACTTAGGTCGCCTTTTTTATTGCCTATTTTTTATAACAGCATTCGCGAGTGCCTATTTGATAGGTTACAATACCGCCATTACGTTATTTAAGTTGGCAAATAAACCGCATGATCAATCACGATACAATTGCAGCACAAGCCACTGCCCCAGGCCGAGGCGGTGTTGGTATTATTCGCGTTTCAGGAAACCTAGCCAAACAGGTTGCTGAAAAAATAATAGGCAAAGTCCCTAAAGTTCGTTATGCCGACTATGTGCCATTTAACACCCTTGCAGGTCAGCAACTTGACCAAGGTATTGCGATTTACTTTGCTGGCCCACACTCATTTACCGGTGAAGACGTACTCGAACTCCAAGGCCATGGTGGCCCTGTTGTTCTTGATATGCTACTCAAAGAAATAAGTAAAATAGACGGTGTGCGTTTAGCTAAACCAGGTGAATTCTCTGAGCGTGCGTTTATGAACGACAAGCTTGATTTAACTCAAGCAGAAGCAATCGCCGACTTAATTAATGCAACTAGCGAGCAAGCCGCTAAAAGTGCTCTACAATCACTTCAAGGGCAATTCTCTAAGCACATAGAAACCTTAGTTGAAAAAGTCATTCACTTACGTATGTATGTGGAAGCAGCTATTGATTTCCCTGACGAAGAAATCGATTTTTTATCAGACGGAAAAGTGGGTGGTGATTTAAATGCCATCATCGAGCAGCTTAATGCCGTAACCAATCAAGCCAAACAAGGCAGCATAATGCGCGAAGGTATGCGCGTCGTTATTGCTGGTCGCCCTAATGCAGGTAAATCAAGCTTACTTAATGCATTAGCAGGGCGAGAAGCGGCTATCGTAACTGAAATAGCCGGCACCACACGTGACGTATTACGTGAGCATATACATATAGATGGTATGCCACTACATATAATAGATACCGCAGGCCTACGAGAAAGCCCAGATAAGGTAGAGCAAATAGGCATTGAACGTGCCTGGGATGAAATAAACCAAGCCGATCGGGTGCTATTTATGCTTGATGGCACCGACACCATTGATACCGATCCACATGCTATTTGGCCTGAATTTATGGCTAAGTTACCCCAAGGTATGGGCGTGACTGTGATCAGAAATAAAGCCGATTTATCGGGTGATACGGTTGGTATGGATCAAGAGCAACAATATCCAGTCATCAGTTTAAGCGCTAAAAATGCTGATGGTATAGAGTTAGTTCGTACTCACTTAAAAGCCTGCATTGGTTTTGATGGTGCTACAGAAGGTGGTTTTATGGCACGCCGTCGTCACTTAGATGCACTAGAACATGCTGCGTATCATTTAGATACAGGTAAAACACAATTAGAGATGCATGTAGCCGGTGAAATCCTCGCGGAAGAACTGCGTTTAACACAACAGTATCTTAACGAAATAACTGGTGAATTTACTTCTGATGATTTGCTTGGCAAAATTTTCAGCTCGTTCTGTATCGGTAAATAATTGAACTAATAATTTAATCATTAAGGGCACCTAGGTGCCCTTTTTAATGCCCTACTATTTTTAATATCGACTCGCCAAAATGTATTTTAATAACTCACTTTAAAAACCAAACAGACTAAAAAATACAGCTAAATTGCACCAATATTAGCCTCCATTTATGTTTAAAAATGTGTTTAAGGCAGATGAGCTAAACCTATAATCACACCAAACAACAGATAAACTACCTACATTAATAGTAAAAATTAAGCTTATTTCACCCTAAAAGAGAACCTATTACATTAGTTTTCCAAGCTTGGGCATAGGTAATTATCAAACCATAAAAATAAAACGTACCTAAAAAGTAAGCTTGATCGCCCACTCCACCAGCAAAACATAGTTAATTTCTTAGTTTAAATTAATGAAAGTTATTTTTTTGCAGATCAGTTATCCACAATTGTGGGTTTTACTGCCTTAAAAATGAGTTAAAAGCGATGAAAAGAAAAAATATGCTGTGCTTAAATCAGTTAAATAGTGATTTTTAGAAAATAAAAATGGATTTTTAGTCTGATCTGAATAAATAGATCATTTTTTTTAATTATTCTCGATCCCAATTTTAAGTTATCAACATGCTTTGTATCCACACTAAGATCAACACGCCTTTATTTATGAATTTGTGCTAGCTGGTGGTTAACACTCAATATAAAATCAATAACTTAGCAAACTATTTATAACATTGCTTTTTAGTTAAGCAGAGCTTTCCCCAACCTTATCAACAACTTGATCAGAAGATTACATTTAAATATATTTTGTTAATTCATTAATAATCAACAAGTTAAAGCACTAGTTAGCGCGACGGCTTAAATTACCACAAAAATAGTTATACAAAATAGCACTCTTAACTTTACTGTTATACTCACTGAGCTATCATAGGCAGCAATTAAAACTAATAGTGATCAGCAATATTCATGAGTTCAGTAAATATTATCGTTGGTAGTCAAATGGGATCCGCCGAGTACGTTGCAGAGCAGTTAAATGATGCACTTAACAACCAAGGGATTAATAGCCAACTCCATGATCAACCTGAATTTAATGAAATAGATCAACAAAATACTATTTGGTTAGTTTGTACATCAACCTACGGTGCGGGTGATTACCCTGACAACCTGATTGGTTTTATCGAACAAGTATCTCAAGTGGATGATCTTTCACATTTAAAGTATTCGGTTATTGCACTTGGCGATACTAGTTACGACACTTATAACCTTGCAGGGCGTAATGTAGATACTCTTTTAAGCCAAAAAGGTGCTGTAAAAGTAGCACAACGTTTAGAGCTTAATATTCTTGATGAAGCACTGCCCGAAGATACGGCCTTAGCTTGGTTAGACTCATGGATAGCACAGACAGGTTTAAAATAGAAAGATCAAGCGAAAAGTTATAAATAAAGTTACCCACAATTTGCTAATAATTTAATAAGTTTTGTGGATAAACACTGATTAAACTGCTTTTTTAGCCATGCTTATCCATGGGATAAGATCGAGACTTGATCGGCCTGTGTATAACAGCCTGTTTTGATCAGAGCTTATTTGCCTGAAGATCCGATCATACTAACATCTTTAGATCCGATCTAATTATATGTTTTTAATCATGATCTAAAGCTTATCAACAGAAAAACCGATCAGTAGTAGTAATAGTATTAAAAGATCTCTTTAAAAGATCCTTTATATTATTAGAGATCACTTACTTAGATCTTGAGCACTGTTTAATCATTTATCTTCTGCTAATTTCTAGGTAGAATACGCTCCCTTTTGAAGTTTACTGGTTTGATTTAAGTAGGATCCCATTAATGATTTTTCACGAAAATTTTGACGTTATCGTAGTAGGTGGTGGACATGCAGGCACTGAAGCCGCATTGGCAGCTGCCCGTATGGGGATGAATACCCTGCTGCTGACTCACAATATGGATACCCTTGGTCAAATGTCTTGTAACCCAGCAATTGGTGGCATTGGCAAAGGCCATCTGGTTAAAGAAATTGATGCCCTAGGTGGCGCAATGGCTCAAGCCATTGACAAAGGTGGGATCCAATTCCGTACACTTAATTCCTCTAAAGGCCCTGCTGTACGAGCAACGCGTGCACAAGCGGATCGTGCCTTGTACAAAGCGGCTATTCAGAACACACTTCAAAACCAAGAAAACTTAAAGATTTTTCAACAATCATGTGATGATCTAATCGTTGAAAATGATCGTGTAACCGGTGTGGTAACACAAATGGGTTTGCGTTTTAGTGCACCTAGTGTGGTACTAACCGTGGGCACATTCTTAGGCGGTCAAATTCATATCGGCCTTGAAAATTTCAAAGGTGGCCGAGCTGGCGATCCGCCTTCAATTGCCTTAGCTGATCGCTTACGTGAATTACCATTTAGAGTAGATCGTTTAAAAACCGGCACGCCACCGCGTATTGATGCCCGGACTGTTGATTTTAGTAAAATGCAAGAACAACCAGGTGATGCACCAACACCGGTATTCTCATTTATGGGTAAACAAAGCGACCACCCACAACAAATTCCGTGTTACATCACTTACACCAATGAAAAAACACATGATGTTATTCGCAAAAACTTACATCGCTCACCTATGTACTCAGGTGTAATCGAAGGAATAGGCCCACGTTACTGTCCGTCTATTGAAGATAAAATTGTACGTTTTGCAGATAAAGATAAACACCAGATATTTGTAGAGCCAGAAGGTTTAACGTCATACGAGTTATACCCTAACGGTATTTCAACTAGCTTACCGTTCGATGTACAATTAGAAATTGTGCAATCGATCACCGGCTTTGAGAACGCACACATTTGTCGTCCTGGCTATGCTATTGAATATGACTTTTTTGATCCACGCGATTTAAAACAATCATTAGAAACAAAGTTTATTGATGGCTTATTTTTTGCTGGTCAAATCAATGGTACTACCGGTTACGAAGAAGCGGGTGCGCAAGGTCTTATCGCAGGTATGAATGCAGCATTACAAGTACAAGGTAAAGAGTCGTGGACACCACGTCGTGATGAAGCCTATGTTGGCGTACTGATTGACGACTTAGCAACACTAGGTACAAAAGAACCGTACCGTATGTTTACTAGCCGCGCTGAATACCGTTTGCTACTTCGTGAAGACAACGCTGATATTCGTTTAACTGAAAAAGGTCGTGAACTAGGTTTAGTTAATGATGAACGTTGGCAAGCATTCAACGAAAAAATGGAAGTGATCGCTAAAGAGAAACAGCGTATTAAAGATACCTGGATCCATAAAGATCATGCCATGGTTAATAAAGTAAACGAATTACTTAAAACCCCACTTGTGCGTGAAGCTAGCTTAGAAGAATTACTGCGTCGTCCAGAAGTGCGTTATAACGACTTGATGGCGATTGAAGGACTCGGATCTGAGTTCACTAATCAGGCCGCTCTAGAACAGGTTGAAATTCATACGAAGTACGCAGGTTATATCGCGCGTCAACAAGATGAGATCAATAAGCAGCTTCGTCATGAAGAAACAATTTTACCAAAAGAGTTTGATTATAAAACCGTCTCTGGTTTATCAAACGAAGTAGTTGCTAAGCTAATTGATGCTCGTCCAGACACTATCGGCCAAGCTTCGCGTATTTCTGGTATCACCCCAGCGGCGATTTCGCTATTATTAGTGTATCTGAAGAAGCAAGGCTTGTTACGCAAAACTGCGTAACGGTAAAGGTACATTGTGTTACAGCAACAATTAACAACTTTGTTAGCGCAAACTGATATTGCGCTAACACAAAAACAACAGCAACAACTTGTCCGCTATGTTGAATTACTCGATAAGTGGAATAAAGCCTACAATTTAACCTCGGTACGTTTGCCTCAAGAAATGATGGTTAAACATATAATGGATAGCTTAGTTGTTGCTCCTCACTTGACCGGTCATCATTATATTGATGTTGGCACAGGTCCTGGTTTACCAGGCATAGTGTTAGCTATTGCCTTACCTGAAACGCAGTTTGTATTATTAGATAGTTTAGGTAAACGTGTACGTTTTTTAATGCATGTTAAACATGAGCTTGGCCTTGATAATGTCACCCCGGTGCAGTCAAGAGTTGAAGAATATCAACCAAGTGTTAAATTAGATGGCGTACTAAGTCGTGCATTTGCATCGTTACAAGATATGATTGACTGGTGCTCGCACTTAATTGATCATTCAGGTAAGTTCATTGCACTTAAAGGGGTATTTCCAAGTGAGGAATTAGACTCACTCCCTACAGGTGTTAAGTTTGAGCAAAAAATTGCATTAGAAGTACCGGATTTAGATGCACAACGACATTTAATAATTCTTTCTAAAGACTAGGGATCAGAGACACTGTGGCAAAAGTCATCGCATTAGCAAATCAAAAAGGTGGAGTAGGTAAAACTACCACTGCCGTTAATCTCGCTGCATCTATGGCTGCAACGAAGCGTAAAGTGCTGTTAATAGATCTCGACCCGCAAGGCAATGCGACCATGGGCAGTGGCGTCGACAAATATGGTGACGTCCCTACTATCTATGACTTGCTCATAGAAGATAAGCCTATTGATGAAGTGATTATTAAAGAAACCTCAGGCGAATATCATATGATTGCTGCAAACGGTGATGTGACCGCTGCAGAAGTTAAGCTGATGGAATTATTTGCGCGAGAAGTACGTTTGCGTAACGCGCTTGAAAAAATACAAGATCAGTATGAGTTTATTTTTATAGACTGCCCGCCTTCTTTAAATATGTTAACCGTTAATGCCATGGCCGCTGCCGATTCTATTTTAGTACCTATGCAATGTGAATATTATGCATTGGAAGGATTAACAGCGTTAATGGACACGATTACGCAACTTGCTAAGTTAGTTAACCCTAACTTACAGATTGAAGGCATACTTCGTACTATGTACGATCCGCGTAATCGACTAGCAAATGATGTATCAGAACAATTAAAACAACATTTTGGCGATAAAGTATACCGTACGGTGATCCCACGTAATGTTCGACTTGCAGAAGCCCCAAGTTTTGGTGCCCCAGCAATGTACTACGATCGAGCATCAAGTGGCGCGAAAGCTTATTTAGCTCTCGCTGGTGAAATGCTACGCAGAAAAGAAAAAACAACTCCCGTTGTCGCCTAACTTTGAGGTAAAAAAATAACATGTCTGCTAAAAAACGAGGTTTAGGCCGAGGACTCGATGCGCTTTTAAGTTCATCTAAACCTGCACCAAGCGAAGGTAAGGAACAGGATACTGCTAACGTAACCAGCGCAGTTGAAAATGCAGCGCAGCCTAGCAACAGTGAATTACAAAAACTACCGATCGAGCTTTTACACTCAGGTAAATACCAACCTCGTAAAGACATGTCTGAAGAGGCACTCGAAGAACTCGCCAGTTCGATACGCTCACAAGGAATTATTCAACCTATCGTTGTACGCCCTGTTGCGCATAACAGCTATGAGATTATTGCCGGTGAACGTCGCTGGCGTGCTGCGCAAATAGCTAAGCTTGAGTTTGTACCCTGTATTATTAAAGATGTACCTGATGAAGCTGCCGTTGCTATTGCTCTGATTGAAAATATTCAGCGTGAAGACTTAAACGCTATGGAAGAAGCGATTGCACTTAATCGGTTGCTTAATGAGTTTGAGTTAACACATCAACAAGTGGCTGATGCAGTTGGTAAATCACGTACGACCGTGACTAACTTATTACGCTTAAATAATCTAAATAACGATGTAAAGATATTGTTAGAGCATGGTGACATTGAAATGGGTCACGCTCGTTGCTTATTAGCACTCGAAGGCGAAGTGCAATCAGATGCAGCCCGTTTAGCTGTTGCAAAGGCATTGACCGTTCGCGAAACTGAAAAACTAGTACGCTCTATTTTAGAGCCAGCTCCAGCAAAAGAAGTAATAGAAAAAGACCCAGATGTTAAACAGTTAGAGCAGCAGCTTGCTGATAACCTAGGGGCAAAGGTAGAAATAAATTACAACAAAAAAGGCAAAGGGAAGTTGGTTATTTCTTACACTAATCTTGACGAGTTAGACGGTATTTTAAACCGTATCAATCAAGACTATTCCCACCATTAATTTATTGGATGTCTAAAAAGGGACATTTACAGCGATTTTGTGTTACAAAGCACCTACTCAAGTTGCAAAACTGGCAGGATTAAGTATAATTTCGCCAGTTTTCATACCCTGACAATTAGAGCGTCATAAAGGTTAATTAAAAGTGACTAATAAGTTAGCAAGCCCGTATAGGCTTGCCGCATTAAAATTAATTTGCCTTCAGGGATTTGTAGCCCTTTTAGCTGCACTAATAATTTTTATAGGTTGGGAAACCAATGCCGCACTTTCAGCTCTAGCTGGTGGCGCAGTCGCAGTACTTCCTAACTTTGTATTTGCGCTTTATGCATTCAGATATATGGGTGCAAGTCGAGCAAATCAAGCGTATGCCTCGTTGAAACGCGGCAACGGATTAAAATTTATGCTAACAATCGTTTTGTTTGCACTAATGCTAAAGCTTTATCCGGTAGTACTGCTACCTTTCTTTTGTGCTTATGTGTTGGTGTTGTTTACAGGATTGTTTACACCCGTTTTTTTTAAACATTAACTTTTGGGATATAACATGGCTGCAGAAGAAGTTACTCTATCTAGCCATATTCAGCACCACTTAACCAATGCTAAGATGTGCTCGACCGACGCTGGTCTTGCCTTCAATAAAGCATGTACGGATAGTGGCTTCTGGACATGGCATATAGATACCCTCGCATGGTCTATCGGACTAGGTCTAATATTTTTATGGATCTTCCGTAGTGCCGCAAAAAAATCAACTCTGGGTGTACCTGGAAAACTTCAATGTTTCATTGAAATGGTTGTTGAGTTCGTTGGCGACAACGTACGCGATACCTTCCACGGTAAAAGTAAGCTAATTGCACCATTAGCATTAACAATATTCGTTTGGATATTCTTAATGAACTTAATGGATTTAATCCCAGTTGACTTCCTACCTGCATTTGCTGGCTTTGTTGGCGAAACTGCATTCGGTATGGATTCACACGACGTATACATGAAAATTGTACCAACTACAGATATCAACATGACAGCTGCACTTGCGCTGGGCGTGTTCATTCTAATGATTGGTTACTCAATTAAAATCAAAGGTATCGGCGGTTTTATTAAAGAACTAACACTTCACCCGTTTAGTTCAAACAATACAGCTATGCAGATTCTTTTAATCCCATTCAACCTATTACTAGAACTTATCGCATTGGTTTCTAAGCCGTTTTCACTGGCACTGCGTTTGTTCGGTAACTTATATGCAGGTGAATTAATCTTCATCCTTATAGGTGCTATAGGTTTAATGCAACTACCGTTGCACTTTGTGTGGGCTGTATTCCATATCTTGGTAATTGTATTGCAAGCATTCGTATTCATGATGCTAACAATCGTATACCTAAGCATGGCAAGTTCGGATAATCACTAATTTATAACTTTTAATTTTTACTTTTAATTACAATTGAAACTTTGGAGAAAAAAATGGAACTAGTATTAGGTCTTAAGTACATCGCAGTAGCTTTACTTATCGGCTTCGGTGCAATCGGCACGGCAATCGGTTTTGGTAACATGGGCGGTAAATTCCTTGAAGCATGTGCGCGTCAACCTGAGCTTGCACCATCGCTACAAGTTAAAATGTTTATCCTTGCTGGTCTAATCGATGCTGTAGCAATGATTGGTGTTGGTATCGCGATGGTATTGTTGTTCGTACTTTAATTTTATTTTTTGAACAGCTTACTATTTAAGGAGGAGCGGTTGTGAACTTAAACGCCACTCTTATCGGTGAATTAATTGCGTTTACGGTGTTCGTATTATTTTGTATGAAATACGTATGGCCACCACTAAACGGTGCAATTGAAGCTCGCCAGAAGAAAATCGAAGATGGTTTAGCTGCCTCTGATAGAGCCGAGAAAGACTTAGAACTAGCGCAACAGAAAGCTGCAGAACAGCTTAAAGATGCAAAGGCTCAAGCGGCTGATATCATTGATCAAGCTAAAAAGCGTGCCGTGCTAATTGTTGACGAAGAAACTGTTCGTGGTCAGCAAGAGCGTGAAAAAATTATTGCTCAAGGGCACTCTGAAATTGAATCAGAGCGTAACCGTGTGACAGAAGAGCTACGTAAGCAAGTAGCAACTCTGGCAGTGGTTGGCGCAGAAAGAATTTTAGAGCGCGAAATCAATCAAGCCGCACATAGTGACATCGTTGAAAAACTTGTCGCTGAGCTGTAATTAGGAGGGTATGAGCATGTCTGAATTGACTACTATCGCTCGCCCATACGCTAAAGCGGCTTTTGAACTTGCCGTTGAAAAAGGCGCTATTGATAGCTGGAATGACATGTTGTTCTTTGCTGGCCACGTTGCCAGCAATGAACAGGCATCTACCATTTTAGCTGGATTGCCTACTGCTACTGCACAAGCTGAGTTATTTATTAACTTATGTGGTGAGCAGCTCAACGAACAAGGTCAGAACCTAGTTAAGGTGATGGCTGAAAATGGACGTTTGATTGCACTACCTGAAGTTGCTCATTTATTTTCTGCTTTAAAAGCGGACTATGAAAAAGAAATCGATATTGATGTGATTTCGGCAACACCTCTTGCTGCAGCGCAGCAAGAATCATTGGTAGCGGCACTTGAAAAACGTTTCGCACGCAAAGTTAAGCTGAATTGTAGTGAAGACGCTACAGTAGTTGGCGGCCTTATTATTAAGGCAGGCGACACTGTAATTGACGGCTCTTTACGCGGTAAATTAAATCGCTTAGCCACAACACTACAATCGTAATTGGGAAAAAGAGCATGCAACTTAATTCCACTGAAATTTCAGATCTGATCAAACAACGTATTGAGAAGTTCGAAGTTGTAAGTGAAGCTCGTAACGAAGGTACAATTGTATCTGTTACTGACGGTATCATTCGCATCCACGGTCTAGCTGACTGTATGCAAGGTGAGATGATTGAGCTTCCTGGCAACCGTTATGCTATCGCACTAAACCTTGAGCGCGACTCAATTGGTGCAGTAGTAATGGGTCCTTACGCTGACCTTACAGAAGGCGTAAAAGTATACACAACTGGTCGTATCTTAGAAGTTCCTGTTGGTACGGGTCTACTTGGTCGTGTTGTAAACACACTAGGTGCTCCTATCGATGGTAAAGGCGCTTTAGATAACGACGGGTTTGAACCTGTAGAAAAAATTGCACCAGGTGTAATCGAGCGTCAATCAGTAGATGAGCCAGTACAAACTGGTTACAAATCTATCGATGCGATGATCCCAGTTGGTCGTGGTCAGCGTGAGCTTGTTATCGGTGACCGCCAAACAGGTAAAACTGCACTAGCAATCGATGCAATCATCAACCAAAAAGACACAGGCGTTAAGTGTGTGTACGTAGCGGTTGGTCAAAAAGCATCTACTATTGCTAACGTAGTACGTAAATTAGAAGAGCACGGTGCACTTGCAAATACTATCGTAGTTGTAGCATCTGCTTCTGAATCTGCGGCACTTCAGTACTTAGCACCGTTCTCGGGCTGTACTATGGGTGAATACTTCCGTGACCGTGGTGAAAACGCATTAATCGTATATGATGATTTATCTAAGCAAGCTGTTGCTTACCGTCAAATCTCATTGCTACTTAAGCGTCCACCAGGCCGTGAAGCATACCCAGGTGACGTATTCTACCTTCACTCGCGTCTTTTAGAGCGTGCATCACGTGTAAACACTGATTACGTAGAAAAGTTCACTAATGGTGAAGTGAAAGGTAAAACAGGTTCATTGACGGCATTGCCTATCATTGAAACTCAAGGCGGCGACGTTTCTGCGTTCGTACCGACAAACGTTATCTCTATCACCGATGGTCAGATCTTCTTAGAAACTGACTTATTCAACTCAGGTATCCGTCCGGCAGTAAATGCTGGTATCTCGGTATCGCGTGTTGGTGGTGCTGCACAAACTAAAATCGTTAAGAAACTAGGTGGCGGTATCCGTCTAGCCCTAGCTCAGTACCGTGAATTAGCTGCGTTCTCGCAGTTCGCGTCTGACCTTGATGATGCTACTCGTGCTCAACTTGAGCATGGTGAGCGTGTAACAGAGCTAATGAAGCAGAAACAGTACGCGCCAATGTCTGTTGCTGAAATGTCTTTGTCGTTATTCGCAGCTGAGAAAGGTTACTTGCAAGACATCGAAATCTCTAAAATCATGGATTTCGAAGCGGCATTACTTTCTTTCGCAAATAGCACATACGCAGAGCTTATGGCTCAAATCAATGAAACTGGTAACTACAACGCCGAGATCGAAGCGCAGCTTAAAGAACTTCTAGAGAAGTGCAAGTCTACGCAAACTTGGTAATTTAGTTATTAATGGTGTGCTTTATATCCTAAAGCACACCTTGATTCGGAGAGAGAGTCATGGCCAGCGGAAAAGAGATTAAAAGCAAGATCGGCAGTATTAAAAATACTCAAAAGATCACTAGCGCAATGGAAATGGTTGCTGCGTCTAAAATGAAAAAGGCGCAAGAACGAGTGGCTTCAAGCCGTCCATACGCTGAAAAATTACGTAAAGTGATTGGTCGTGTTGCTCAAGCAAATCTTGATTTTACTCACCCGTTCTTAGAAGAACGTGAAGTAAAACGAGTTGGTTATATTGTTATCTCTACTGACCGTGGTCTATGTGGCGGCTTAAACTCAAATGAGTTTAAGAAAGTTGCATTAGACATTAAAGCGTGGAAAGAGAAAGGCGTAGATGCTGATTTTGCTACTTTAGGTAGTAAAGCAGCTGGCTTCTTTCAACGTTTTGGTGGTCAAGTGCTTGCTAAAAAAGCAGGTCTTGGAGATAAGCCTTCAGTACAGGACGTAATTGGTCCGGTAAAAATAATGCTAGATGCATTCTCTGAAGGTAAAATTGACCGTTTATTCCTGGTATATAACAACTTTGTTAATACCATGAAGCAAGAGCCAATAGTAGATCAGTTACTCCCTTTGCCAAAAGCTGAAGAAGAAGTATCTACACATGCGTGGGATTACTTATATGAACCAAACCCAGAGGCTATTTTAGAGTCTTTGTTAGTACGTTTCATTGAATCTCAAGTATACCAAGGTGTAGTTGAAAACGCTGCCTCTGAACAGGCTGCCCGCATGGTTGCAATGAAAGCTGCAACTGATAATGCCGGTGACCTTATGGATGAGTTACAGCTTGTATATAACAAAGCTCGCCAAGCAGCAATCACACAAGAAATTAGTGAGATTTGTTCTGGTTCAGCAGCAGTTTAATGCTTCAGGCAAAGATTAACGAGAGGAATAGACATGAGTTTAGGTAAGGTCGTCCAAATTATCGGCGCCGTTGTGGATATCGAATTTCCACAAGACAGCGTGCCAGCCGTATATGACGCGCTAAAAGTAACAGATGGCGATTTAGCTGGTTTGACTTTAGAAGTTCAACAGCAGCTAGGTGGCGGTGTGGTACGTACTATCGCACTAGGTACTACAGACGGTTTACGTCGTGGTGCTTCAGTAGAAAACACAGGCGAAGCAATTCAAGTTCCAGTTGGTACTAAGACCCTAGGTCGTATCATGAACGTACTTGGTGAGCCAATTGATGAAGCAGGTCCAATCGGTGAAGACGAGCGTATGTCTATCCACCGTGCAGCACCTACTTACGAAGAGCAATCAAGCTCAGTTGAACTTTTAGAAACGGGTATCAAGGTAATCGACCTTGTATGTCCATTCGCTAAAGGTGGTAAAGTTGGTTTATTCGGTGGTGCCGGTGTTGGTAAAACCGTAAACATGATGGAACTTATCCGTAACATCGCAATCGAGCACAGCGGCTACTCAGTATTCGCAGGTGTTGGTGAGCGTACTCGTGAGGGTAACGATTTCTACCATGAAATGAACGATTCAAACGTACTTGATAAAGTATCGCTTGTATACGGTCAGATGAACGAGCCACCGGGTAACCGTTTACGCGTAGCGTTAACAGGTCTTACTATGGCTGAGAAGTTCCGTGACGAAGGTCGCGACGTACTTTTCTTCGTAGATAACATCTACCGTTACACACTTGCGGGTACAGAAGTATCAGCACTTCTTGGTCGTATGCCATCAGCGGTAGGTTACCAGCCTACACTTGCTGAAGAAATGGGTGTACTTCAAGAGCGTATCGCATCTACTAAGACTGGTTCAATTACTTCAATCCAAGCGGTATACGTACCTGCGGATGATTTAACGGATCCATCTCCAGCAACAACGTTTGCTCACTTAGATGCAACAGTGGTACTTTCACGTGATATCGCATCACTAGGTATCTACCCAGCGGTAGACCCTCTTGATTCATCTTCACGTCAGCTTGATCCACAAGTAATCGGTGAAGAGCATTACGGTATAGCGCGCGGCGTTCAAACAGTTCTTCAGCGTTACAAAGAACTTAAAGACATCATCGCGATTCTAGGTATGGACGAGCTTTCTGACGAAGATAAGCAACTTGTATCTCGTGCACGTAAAATCCAGCGTTTCCTATCTCAGCCATTCTTCGTGGCAGAGGTATTTACAGGTGCGCCAGGTAAATACGTATCACTTAAAGACACAATTGCAGGCTTCAAAGGTATCTTAAACGGTGAGTTTGATGATATGCCAGAGCAAGCGTTCTACATGGTTGGCTCTATTGAAGAAGCTCAAGAAAAAGCCAAAAGCATGTAATTAGGAGGGTAGTATGGCAGCTATGACTGTACATCTTGATGTAGTAAGTGCTGAAGAGAAATTATTTTCTGGTTTAGTAGAATCTATTCAAGTATCTGGTAGTGAAGGTGAGTTAGGTGTTAATGCCGGTCACGCCCCACTACTAACTGCCCTTAAACCTGGTATGGTACGTTTAGTTAAGCAATTTGGTGAAGAAGAACTCATCTATATTGCTGGCGGTACACTAGAAGTTCAACCGAACATAGTGACCGTACTTGCTGATACAGCTGTTCGTGGTGAAGACCTGGACGAGAAAGCTGCAGAGCAAGCTAAGCGTGACGCTGAAGCCCAAATGGCAAAAGGCGCATCTGCTGAGCTTGATTACAATCAAGCCGCAATGCAACTAGCTGAAGCAATTGCTCAGCTACGCGTTATTCAGCAATTACGTAAAAAGTAAGCCTATCTGGTTTTTAAAAGCCCACTTTATGTGGGCTTTTTTGTGTCTGCTTGGATGACATTACTTTGCATAGCTGTTAATCTCTCGTTAATGTTTTTTTTTGCATTTAAAACAGTTTTAAACATTTTCATTCTCAAGCTGTGATATGGATGTTGGATTATAATAACTATGAAAGAAGCAAATTTCCCCCGTAGTGTCAAAGAAGTTAAGTTTGGGGCATGGTCTTTAAACCCTAAGCTGCAAACAATTTTTGACGGCGAAGTAGAAAGAGAGTTAGAGCCGCTTCTTTTTAAAATACTTTCTTATTTGATTATTAATAAAGATGAGATAATTACCCGCCAAGACTTAATTGATGATGTATGGTGTCAGCATTATGTTGATGACAACGCAATTAACCGAGCTATGTCAGAGCTTAGAAAAGTTCTAAAATCTGAAGTGCAACGTGGCTTAGTAGTAAAAACACACTATCGGAAGGGTTATAGCTTTTTTTTAGAGCCTGAAGTTATTTATTATGAGGAAGAGCCTTCGGCTTTAGTGCAAGTTAACGTATTAAAAGAAACACCGAATAACAAACAAAAAAAGTTAATAGCACTAATAACTATATTAATTCTAGGTGTTTTTATCAGTATTTACATGTTTCAAAGTTTATCTAGTCTAGATAACGAGATTGCAAATGATACGTTACCAAAGGTTGAAACAAAAAGCCCAAACATTATAGAGAAAAAATTTAACGAAGAAACGCTCTCTTGGCTACAGGGAGTATATAGTCGAATGATACTTTCTCCGGATAATTCAACTGTCGCACTTTCATTCCTTGAAGAAAAGCAATCATATTCAGCTCTTTTGTTAAAAAATCTAAATACTGGGCAAGAAAGAAAGATCTCAGAAGCTAACGCTAATATTTTTCCTGCAGGTTGGTCTATGGATAGCGAACGCGCAATTTATAGCTTAGAAAGCGAAGGTAAATGTGAGTTGTGGGAAGTTGGTTTAAAAAGTAATACTGATAGTAAATTCTTATTTGAGTGTGAGCCATCACATCCAATGAACGTTATAAGCTTAGGTAATAACTCTTATATATTTTCAAAATACGGTTATAGAAAGCGCTCAGAATTATCAGCCCTTGTTAATCGAAATTTAAGCACCGGCGACGAGTTCCAAGTAAGTTCGCCAAACCTAAATTCATATGGTGATAAATTTCTCTACTATATAAAAGATAAAAACAAAATTATATTTGAAAGGCAGCAATTTAACTCTAGTCAATTATACATGACCGATTTGGAGGGTGGAGCACAGGTTAAACTACATGAGGCTGGCAGCAGAATATGGTCAATTAACTACCAAAAAGAAACAGATTCATTGTTATGGTATGACAATACAGAAGAAGTTTTTTATCAATATTCTTTAATAAATAACCAAATTAAAAGTAAAATAAAAGTAGATAGTGACAGTAGCTACTCATTAACCTACCCAATTAATAATAAAAATATTTTAGGGCTTACATACCCTTTTTCTCATAATATTTACAGGTTAGATTTAACTTCGAAAAATCTTAAACGTATATCGAAGACAAGAAGCAGGCTTGTAAACACTATTGGAGAGAATGTTATATTTTTTAGTAAGGATAAAGGAACAATTAAACTAAATACTGCATTTAATGATGGGGAAGTCACATCCAAAAGGGTCAGTTTTAGATATCGAAACTTTCAAGTATCACCTGATACTCAAGAAGCTTTCGGGGTTAATGAGAACGAGATAGAAATATTTAAATATGAAGATTTATCCGTTAAAAATGTTATCACCCCTAAAGGTAATTTGATCTCTACAGGTTATTTGTTAGATAAAAACATTGGTTACATTGTTCAAGAAGGTTCTGGTGCGAATACTAGCTCTTATATTTTTAATAGAAGTAACTCTAAGAGTATATTGTTACCAGTAAAAAATGCAGTGTGGTTCGGCCAGTTACAGGATAACAAGCTCGTTTTCTTGAATAATTTAGGTGTTTTGACATTTTTTGATTTATCTACAGGGGAGCAAACAAAGGGTTTGAAAGTAACACAATCAGCCTATAAACACTCTTTATCAACAAACCAAAATAAAGTTTATCATTCAACGGGGAAAGCTATTTATGAATATGATTTTTCTAAAAGCGCTGATACTTTGCCTAATAAAGTATTTCAGGTAAGCAAAGCTGAAGATATTATTCGTGATATAGAGTTTTCGAGTTCTGAGAATATTCTATCATTAGAAATTGTAGAGTTAGTTAACAATGAACTTGTGAGATTATCACTAGAAAAAAGCGATTAATTAAGATTTTGTGAAATGATATACTACATTTATCAAAAAATAAGGGATAGATCTAATTGGTTGAAACGGGAGCTTTATCTATTCGTTTTTTAAGCACGCTTTTTATTTTAAAATACTAAAACATAGCTAACTAGTTTTTTTAATTTCATTTAGCATCCATTACTAAATGTGACTAACTTTGTCATACATAAAAATAACCTTATTTCATACCTTTGAACTTCCCAACTAATCCAATTTCTTGCTATCACCCAAAGTTATAATTTTTGAGGGTAGAATAACGCCTTATAAAGGTTTTTCAAGTCTAGGGCTGAGCCTTTACTATCTAACTTGAGGTTCTTATGTAAGGAAGTGTCACAATAATCAGTGACTGTTACTCTACTGAATTCAAATCTCAATTATGTGGCTTTGAAAGAATATGCCCAAAGTATGGCGGTACTTTGGGCTACATGTGCGAGAAATGCAAATGCAATAAGGAAATTAAATCTTACATCTCATCCAAAAATAAAACAAGTTTTTATTATACTAACCTTTTTACTTGCTAATATTTTTAATTTGTTTTATTTCAGTGGTTTAACTCTCAATCTTATGTGTTTAAATAATAATTGATAATTACATTTTTTTATATTTTTAGGATAAATTAATTCGTGTTCACTAAAAAATATAACAAACATTATTTATAGGATTAAGACCCATGAAATTCTCATTGAAGAAAAAAAACTTAAAAGTACTTAAATCAGCAGACATAAACACTAATAATATCCTAGCACTAGGACAAACTAAAATGGTAAACGGCGCATCAACTCTATCGGGGGACTTTACAAGTGTTAACATTCCGAAAGACCCTGACGTTCAAATTCCAGCTTCAGTTATAGTATTGACTGATATGGTGAAATAAGGGGGTCTTTTGTTAGCAATCAATTTATATACTGCAATTTCGTTCTCTGCCGTTTTGAATATAAACACTCCTGAACTTCAGGAGTATTTATATTCCAGAGAGTCAGGAAAGATTAGTGAAGTTTTTGTTAAAAATGGCGATTTCGTTAATAAAAACGACCTATTAATGGCGTATGATAATTATGAGTCAAAAAAATATGTTTACTCTACTTTGAAGGGAAATGTCATATATGGGTCAAGGTTAGAGAAAGGTGATTTTTTTTATAAGGGAGAGCTACTTTTTAAAATTAAAAACGAAGAATTTTATGGTGTGCTTTCCTTTAATAACATAGAGCTAGACAACATTGCTTCTATAAAAATAGGGAGTTACATATGTTCAAGCGCATATGACTTTCGTTTTAAGGTGGTCAAGGTAGACCAGGTATCTGTTTTAGTATCAATTAAGAATTTAGGTGAAAGTATGAGCATGAAAAACAAGGAGAGCAATGAAGCTTTTTATAGTTGCAATTAGTTTCTTATTTCTATTTGTTTCTCAAATAAGTGATCTCTTAATTAAGTTTCTGGTGGTTTAGATTTATTAAGTGATTACAGTCCCCATTTAGCTTATTGAGGTCGATTAAATAGGGTGTTTTTGGTTACTGAGTTTCCAACCTTACCTCTGATAAGCTCCTACATCCTCTATACTTTCTCTATGCTATAGCTTACTAGCAATTTACCATATTACAAGCTGGTATATTGCGATCCCGCAACCTATGAAAAACGAGTCTACTCGGCGGATGTCGTAAATTATAGGCTTTGATTAACGCCTTGCTTAACAAGTTCGTTTCCACACGTTTATCTATATGCCAATCTACGTCCGGCGTGAATACAAAACCCATCACTATAGCCAAATACATCCCAACGTCACCTTTTTTAAATAAGTCGCATTACCAGCCCAAATTCGATTAGCACTCGCTGGATTAAGGTTCTAGTTAAGTAAGTTAGTTGCAATAGAGTCTAAGTGTTTACGCGTAGTCGTTACCTTGTAAGTTTAACGCCGTGTGACTTTTAAACATAAACGCCGCATAACTTTACGAACAAGGTATCGGCTAACTTAATAGTCTTATTTACGAAGTCTCTTTACTATTTCTCGGTTACCAAGCTCTCTGTTTTTTAAAAGTTGGCAAATACTTCGGTACAGCTTCAACGTATCAATGCTAATTATCTTCTGGGCGTTTTACCCAAGTTATTATAACCTGATTTACTTACTTGCATCATGCGACAAAGCAACGTTACTGGGGACTTAATAGACTGTTTTTTAATTGAATAAAGTTAAATTCTATTTAATTACTTTTGTAAAGAATGCGCGGCCTTTTTTAATATATATTTTTCCATACGTAATTCTGTGTTTCTTTACGTAACCGCTTTAGTTCACCCCGTTCAGGTTCATCAAAGTAACCCCTTACTGCTTAGCGACTGCTTTATCTTTTCATAAACTACTAGCGACACTAAGAGACTTAGTTACTTCTTTAAACTTAAATTATTTCCTTATTTTATTGGCATTAATGTTAATAAGTTAAGCGTTCAACAAAATTAGACCCGAGCAACCATTGGGATCAGACTTCTTTATATATTATCTTCGTAAATTTATATCCATAAATATGTTTACCATATTAGCAAAGCAAACCTAGTCACTATTACTAGCTTATTTATAAATAACATTTAGATTTAAGTGTCTGAAAATAATTAATTTTATTAATTATTCTTACATTTGCTAAATGAATAATTATCTGTGAATATAAATTCCATCGAATCAGAGGGCGCCAATAAAAACCCTCTTTTAAAAGTTAAATAATTTGGAGTTTACTATGACGCTTAATGAATATTTTAGTAGTTACTATGCATTAATCTGCGATGGTAGCTTAGATGATCTAGAGGATTATTTTTGTTCAGGCTCTCCTTTATTTAATGCAACTAAGCAACAGTTTGAAACACTAAGAAAGCAATTTGATTTTAAGTTTACTTTGCAAAATGTTGCATTAATTGCAAAGCAAGACGACTTATTAGTTATAAGAGATGAAGTTAACTTTAAAGCAGAAATTGATGGTAAAAATATAGATAAAGTGTCGAGCAATTTACATTCGCTAGTGAAAGAGTCAGGTGAATGGAAATTACATTGTAGTACACCACTACCAGAGGCAATGGTGTAAATATGTCAGATTTATTTCGTAAAGAAGCGATTGATCATCAAGGACAAAAACTTGATGGGGAAGTCACTATAGCAACCCATATGTCTTTTACTTGGATCCTTGGTTTAATTTTAGGCATTGTGATTATTGGTTGTACATATCTTATTTTAGGTGAGTATCACCGAAAAGAAGTGGTGTCTGGATATTTACGACCAACAACGGGTTTATCAAAAATTTATCCTTTAACAACGGGGGTTATTGATGAGGTGTTTGTTGAAGAAGGCCAAATTGTTGAAAAAGGCCAATTGTTAGCGCGAATAAGAATGGAGCGACTGCTTACATCTGGAAGTGACGTTAACGACGTTATTGTGAGTCAGCTTATAAAGCAAAAGCAGTATATTAATGAGAATTTAAAAACACAAAAGTCATTGGCTGGTGTCAGTGTTGAAAAGCTAGAGTCTCAAATTGCTAGTACTACTTTTCAAGTTGAGCAAGCGCAAAAGCAATTGTCACTACTAAGTAAACGGGTAGTTTTAAGTAAAAAAAGAGTTGCAGATACAGAGCTACTAATAGAAAAACAATTTGCTTCGAATGCTGATTTAGAAACGGTTAAAGACAATTACTTTGCAATACAACAGCAAGCAGAAGATCTTGAGGCTCGCTTACTTTCTCAGCAAGAGTTACTAAGTCAGTATCGGTTTGAATTAATACAAATGCCAATGAACCAACAAGAGGTTGAATCGCAGTTGCGTTCTCAGCTAGCAAACATAAATCAGCAAATTAGTCAGGCTGAATCGCAAGGTAGTTATGATGTTAGAAGTCAGCGTAGTGGCCGTATTAGTAACTTATTAGTTAAGCCAGGGATGATGGCGCAATCAAATTACCCATTGATGGCAGTGTTACCAGAAGATACAAAGTTAGAAGCCGTTCTTTTTGTACCCACAAGAGCATATGGGTTTGTGCAGAAAGGGCAAAGTACACGCATTCGTTATCAGGCATTTCCGTATCAACGCTTTGGTATTTATGACGGAATAATAAAAAGTGTTTCTAAGTCAATACTTTTACCAAACGAGACGGCTTTACCAGTGTCGCTCCAAGAGCCAATGTATCAAGTGGTTGTAGAGCTCACGAATCAAAATGCACAAGCTTATGGAGCTTCAGTTCCTTTGCAAGCAGGTATGTTACTCGAAGCAGACATTATGGTAGATAGTCGTTCACTCTTTGAGTGGTTATTTGAGCCAATATATAGCATTAAGGGAGCAGTATGATGGAAAACCCAATGCATTTATTAAAATTTAGCGGAACAAAACGTCTCCCGGTAATTTTACAAACAGAAGCCGCGGAGTGTGGGTTAGCAAGTATAGCAATGGTTGCCGCCTATTATGGTTACAAAACAGACTTAACTAGTTTACGCCAGGAGCACGAAATTTCTTTGAAGGGTGCAAACCTTGAAGAGCTAATGCAAATTGCAGATAAATTAAAGTTAAGCACACGAGCACTAAGGTTAGATTTAGAACATTTATCACAGCTTAAAACACCCTGCATTTTACACTGGGATATGAATCACTTTGTGGTTCTGAAAAAGGTAACTAAAAAGTCAATAGAGATACATGATCCAGGTTTAGGCGAACGAAAATATACAATGGAGGAGTTCTCTAAACATTTTACAGGTGTTGCGTTAGAGCTTAGTCCAACTGAAGAGTTTAAATCTGAAGATTCGCGGGTGAATTTAAAGTTATCTGACTTTTGGAGCAAAGTAACCGGCTTAAAGTCAACGCTAGGTAAAGTATTTGTTTTATCACTATTACTGCAAGCATTTGCAATAGCGAGTCCTTATTACATGCAGCTGGTAGTTGATGAGGTTATTTTAAGCTATGACCAAAACTTACTCGCTATTTTAGCTATTGGCTTTGGATTGTTGATGGCAATAGAGATGGTTACAGGAGCTGTACGGAGTGTTTTATTACTGCATTTTGGTAATTTAATGAGTATACAGCTCGGGGCAAACTTATTTCATCATTTAGTCAGACTACCTTTACAGTATTTTGAAAAGCGACATATTGGTGATGTTGTCTCTCGGTTCGGTTCACTGCAACAGGTAAAAGAACTTCTAACTAAAGGTGTGATTGAAGCGGTTATTGATGGTGTTATGGCTATTGCGACACTCATTATGATCTTTTTATATAGCCCAAAGCTGAGCGTTATCGTGTTAATTGCAATAGCTATTTATGCAGTATTCAGAATTGCAATGTATCGCCCATTACGTCAAATGTCAGAAGAGGTCATTGTTAACCAAGCTAAAGAGCAATCTAACTTTATGGAAACAGTGAGAGGTATTCAAACTATAAAATTGTTTGGTCGAGAGGTGCAAAGACAAAGTGTGTGGCATAACAAATATGCAGATAGCTTGAACTCAGGCATACGAGTAGGCCATTTAAACATAGGCTACGAAGCGTTTAATAAAGTTATTTTTGGCCTTGAAAATGTTCTAGTTATTTACTTTGCAGCCATGCTGGTCATGGAAGGTGATTTAACGGTCGGTATGTTGTTTGCCTTTATGGCTTATAAACGCCAATTTGTAGAAAAAATGGCGAGCTTAATCGAAAAAATAATCGAATTTAAAATGCTTAGCCTTCATTTTAACCGCCTAGCTGATATTTCTTTAACTGAGAAAGAGCAAGATATTCAGGGAAAAATGAGCGGCAAAAAAATCAGTGGCGATATAGAGCTTAAAGGCATTAATTACCGATACAACAAAAAAGAAGCACCGGTATTTAAACACCTAGACCTATCAATTAAAGCCGGAGAGTCAGTCGCCATTATTGGCCCGTCGGGTTGCGGTAAAACCACACTTGCAAAGTTAATGCTTGGATTGTTTGAACCCGACGAAGGAAAGATTGAGGTAGACGGTGTTGATATTAGACAGCTAGGACTTGGTCAATATAGAACGCAGATTGCAGCTGTAATGCAGGACGACCAGCTTCTATCAGGATCAATAGCAGACAATATATCGTTTTTTGACCCAGAGCTCGATATGCAACAAGTTGAATGGGCAGCCAAAATTGCGGCTATAGATAACGATATTTTACAAATGACAATGGGCTACAACACACTCGTTGGTGACATGGGGGCTGCATTATCGGGCGGACAAATACAGCGTTTATTATTAGCAAGAGCTTTGTACAGAAAACCTAAAATTCTATTTATGGATGAAGCAACAAGCAATTTAGATACCAAGCTAGAGTTTTCAGTAAACGAAGCCGTTAAAAATTTAGATGTGACACGCATTATTATTGCACATAGGCCTGAAACAATAGCCAGTGCAGATAGAGTTATAGAGCTTAGATATGGTGAAGCAATAGAAGTAGATAAGCCAGATTTAGGTTCACGAACTAAAGCTATAAAGAAAATAAATAGCTTAAATATTGAAAATGAAGAGTTTACAGATACAAGTTCAGATGGAAGCTTTTTAATAAGTTAATTAATAAAAAAGGATAAATAAATGAAAGAGTTAAACCTAAATGAAATGAAAAGTGTAAACGGCGGTCGCTTTATTGGCCTTTTTGAAGGGATTTTCCCATTACCAGGAGACAAGTACAAAATATTGCCTTAATAACTCTAAAGTTAGAGTTATTAAGTGAAGCGGCATGTCTAAAGCCTTACTTAGATTCAAGAGTTATCGGTGAATATTTTATAAGACAGGAGAGATTAAATGAATGTACTAAACCATCACGAAGTTATTGAAGTAAACGGTGGCCTTGTACCACTGGTGTATTTCGCAGCGGGTGCTCTATACGGTTACGCAATAGCAAAACAAGCATAAGGGGAAAGTGATATGACAAAGCTAAATAAAGAACAAGTAAACGCAGTAAACGGTGGTCTTGTACCACTGGTGTATTTCGCAGCGGGTGCTCTATACGGTTACGCAATAGCAAAACAAGCATAAGGGGAAAGTGATATGACAAAGCTAAATAAAGAACAAGTAAACGCAGTAAATGGTGGCCTTGTACCACTGGTGTATTTCGCAGCGGGTGCTCTATACGGTTACGCAATAGCAAAACAAGCATAAGGGGAAAGTGATATGACAAAGCTAAATAAAGAACAAGTAAACGCAGTAAACGGTGGTCTTG
>Ga0209634_1000111_pt1 | contig 64927 bp, 56 predicted proteins | sample LinPmetageLP40_FD_184043 | JGI IMG/M metagenome (GOLD analysis project Ga0209634, IMG submission 184043) | Marine viral communities from the Pacific Ocean - LP-40 (SPAdes) (version 2) | ecosystem: Environmental > Aquatic > Marine > Oceanic | place: Pacific Ocean | collected 2010-08-26
TATCAGGAACATGCGCAGTTTCAGGTGGTGGTTGTGCTACACCAAATGCTATTATTACATTGGATATTACAAGTGATAACTCAGTCATCCAGATTAATCAGAAAGATTCAGCTACTGATAGCTAGTAGTTTATTACTGATGGGGTCTGTTTATGCAGACTCCATTGGTGATATTGTTGAATCTACAGGTGTAGGTAAGATAGTACGTCAACAAGAAAATATATCAAACCTTAATAATCTCTCTATACAATTAAATGATGTAGCAGAAACCGCAATGGGAAGTATGCTTATCAAATTCTTAGATGACGCAGAGTTATCTTTAAAAGAACATTCGGAAGTTTTAATAGACGAAATCTATTATGACCCAGACCCAAATTTATCCAAAATGTCTATGAAGTTTACCATGGGAACAGCAAGATTTGCTTCAGGTTCTCTCGGTTTAGTAAATAAGGCAAACATAGATATACAAACACCAACAGCAACAATAGGAATTCGTGGAACAGACTTTACGACTACTATAGATGAGCTCGGACGAAGCCTTATAGTCCTATTACCCGACTCAAAAGGTTCCCCGTCGGGTGAAATCAGTGTCTCGAATCTGGGAGGAACAGTATTATTAACTGAACCTTACCAGGCCACTATGGTAAGTACACTTGATAGTACTCCTACGACTCCCGTAACTATTAATGGATTAACTCCATCAATGATCGATAATATGTTTATTGTTAATCCACCAACTGAAGTGAAAAAAGCAATAGAAGATGCTGCAGCTGAGGAACAAGACCAAGATAGTGGAATGCTTGATGTAGACTTTTTAGAGTTTAATGAATTAGAACAAGATGCTTTATCAGATAGCGAAAAAGATTTAGAGTTTTCTGAACTAGATATCGATATGCTAGATGTAGATTTCTTAAAGGATTTATTAGATGTAGTTGAAGCCTTAGAAAGAACAAGAGTATCATTAGGAGATAGTCAAGGTGGTGGAAATCTAAGTGGATTTACTCTTAAAGGAGCAGCAGTTGGATTTAATAAAGATTCGCAATTTAATGTTTTTGAACAAGATGGTAACTTAGTTTTCTTTCGTAGTGTTAATGGAGTTATAAATATAATAATAGGGGCCGGCGGTAGTGGGTTTATCGACGTAAGAACAAATGATTACGAAGGCGTAATGCAATTTAACGATGGAGATGGAATTGAAATATTTATTAATCAGTCTAATTAGTTTAAGTTTATCTGTATTTGCAGATGATAATCACGTGCACGTAGAACAAGTCAGTGATGGAGATAACGCAAGCATAACTGCAACTCAGATAGGTTACGATAATACTATTAACTTTACGTTTGGACATCAAAACAATACCTTTGACTTTTTACAATCAGGCAATGGTAATTCTATTTCATGGGTTTCATATTGGGGCTCAGGAAAAGCTTGGGGTGGTGATGTTGATGGATATAATAATAATGAATATGTACGACAATATAACGGTGCAACTTATGGTCGACATATATTAGGAAATAATAATGATGTTGATGTATATCAAAGTGGAACACATACACATAACTTAGATATTCATGCAAGTGATGTGGTACATGATATAAATCAATCGGGAACTGGAAGTCATTATAACCATACATATTTTTATGGAAGTACTTCTACATCAGAAACAACTGTAGTTCAATCAGGTACTGGTTCTCATAATTCACAAATAAGATTACAAGGTAATCAACCAACAACGTTAAATCTAATACAACAAGGTGGAACAAATATGAGTTATAATTTAACTCAAAATTGTTTTACAGTCGGCGGATGTACAGTTTCAGTAACACAAGGTAATTAACATGATAGAATGTCCACCAGAGTTTTACGAGTGTCTTACTGAAGAAGAATATGAAGAGATTTTAGAACTCTTCGAAGAGAATGAAATATCATTTCCAGATTCAATTCAACCAGAAAGCGTAAGTGATGCCCAAGCAGTAGCTGATTTTACTTGGCAAGTCTTATTCTTATCTCCATGGGAATTAGCTTATATTGCATTACCAATGAGCGTATTAGCCTTTTATGGATTAACTATATACGCTATTTTTAAATGGGTACAAAGGAAATTTAGTTAATGCCATATAGTAAAAAAGTAATAGAAAGGTTTGAATCAGTTTTAAACAACCCAGAAAAACATTCGGTTGGTAGATTTGATCCTAATGATCCTAATGTCGCTACAGGCTTGTCAGGTGCTCCTGCATGTGGTGATGTAATGAAATTAGATTTAAAATTGGATCCAGATACTGATGAAATATTAGATGTTAAGTTTAAAACATACGGCTGTGGTTCAGCAATTGCATCGTCAACAATGTTTGTTGAAATGTTAAAAGGAAAAACAATAGCCGAGGCCAAACTTGTAAAAGATAAAGATATAGCAGATGCATTGGAGTTACCACCAATTAAAATACATTGTTCAGTTTTGGCCGAAGATAGTATTAAAAAGGCAATTGAGCATTGGGAAGAAAAAACTAAACACAGAAAACATAATCAACTATATCCTGAAAATGGAATGTAATGATAGAACTAACAGACCAAGCCATAATTAAATTAGTAGAAAGAAATGTCAATTCAGTAAGAGTTGGTATAACTGGTGGTGGCTGTGCGGGTTTTGAATATATCTTTGCAGAGGATCAAGTTCGGAATGGTGACGAAGTAATTGATTATGGTAAGTTTAATATTCTAATTGATCAAGAAAGTAAACCATATATCGAAGGTATGACCTTGGATTATATACAAGAAGGTCTACAAGAATATTTTAAATTCTTAAATCCACATGAAGTAAGCAGTTGTGGATGTGGTATAAGCGTACACTTTGACGTATGAAATATATAACATCAATATGGACTACTATTGCAATAATAGTTTTAGGATTATTCATTCGTATATCGGACCCAGATATAGTCCAACAAATAAGATTGGTAGTATTTGACCAATATATTCAATCACTACCAGATAAAAAATCCGAAGATATAGTTTTAATTAATATAGGCGAAGAAGCGCTGGAAAAATATGGTCAGTGGCCCTTTCCTCGGCAACAGTTTGCACAAATGATTTCTGATTTAAGAAATGCAAATGCTGGACTTATTGGCTTTACCATTATGTTTCCTGAATCTGATAGGTTTGGTGGAGATGAAGTATTCGCATCATGGATAAAAGACAATGGAGTTATACTATCTCAAGATGCAGACCCACGAGGTAGAAGTAAAAGTGCCCCGTATGTGGGAACAGCAATATTTGGAACAGGTGAACCTAATGATTGGGTTATAACATATGATGGTTTAGTTACTAATATACCAGAGATAGAGGCTGGTGCATGGGGTCATGGTTTAATAAATGGAATGCCAGAAATTGATGGAGTAGTAAGAAGAATACCACTTTTATCAAATATAAACAATCAATTATATCCTTCATTTACATTAGAGCTTATAAGAGTTGCCAATAATAAACCTTCTTATACTATTAAAGTAAATGATGTTGGAATCGAAGAAATTATTTTAAGACCGTTTCAGATACCTACTGATCCAAATGGTTCAATATGGGTTAATACTAATTATACTTTTAATGAAATAGAATATGGATCAGAATTACCTAATCTTGATGGTAAGATTGTTCTAATAGGTCTAACTGCATCTGGATTGGCTTCTCAAATTCCAACTCCAGTTGGTCTTCAGTCTGCTCATCAATTACAAGCTTCTGCGATTCAGACTGTTTTAGATGAGAACTCCATTTCACGTCCTCTGTGGACGGCAGCAATAGAAATTCTCGTATCGACAGTTCTTGCTGCTTTTCTAGTCCTGTTAATATATCGGGCACCTGTTTGGGCTTCTGGAATCGGATTTCTGGCCGTTTGTTTCGGATCAGTCTTAACTGTTTATTATGTTTGGAATAAATGGTATATGCTCCTTGACCTTACATATTCATTAATATTATATATAATAACCTTTACCTCAGGCAGTTTTAATAACTTTTATAAACAATATATGTTAAGACAGCAAATTAAGAAACAGTTTGAAACTTACCTTGATCCACGACAAGTTATGTTATTACAAAAAGATCCTTCTTTATTAAAGTTAGGTGGTAAAAGAGAAGAAATGACATTCCTATTCATGGACATTGTAGGGTTTACTCCAATATCAGAACACTATAAAAATAATAATGACCCTGAAGGGCTTGTCAATATTATAAATAGTTATTTGGACACCATGACTAAAATTATATTAAAGAATGGTGGAACAATTGACAAGTATATGGGAGACTGTATCATGGCATTTTGGAATGCTCCTCTACCTTGTAATAATCATGCGGAATTAGCCGTAGATACATCAATAGAAATATTAGAGGCCGCAGATGAACTTATTAAAGAACTTGAAGAAAAGGGGTTACCTCGTATTGATGTTGGCATTGGTATCAATACCGGCGACTGCATCGTCGGAAACATGGGATCAGAATCTCGATTTGACTATTCCGTCATTGGAGATGCCGTTAATCTCGCGGCTAGACTCGAAGGCCAAACACGAAATTATGATGGGGTTCGAGTGTTGTTATCACAATTCACTGCTGGAAAGTGTAAAGAGAGAAGCTTCTCTCGAGTTGATAACATACAAGTTAAAGGTAAATCCGAAAGGGTTACAATTTTTACCCCTTAATAACAAAGTAAAAACACAATCGTACTTTATCTTCATTAATACAATGGACGCACTTACAACTTACCATGGTCTTAAAAGTCCTTATGTTTACGAGGCAAATCCTATTCTCGGAAAAAGACCATCAGCAGGTGAAATAGTAGTATTAAAACTATTGATGGGTAGTATTATATGGCACACATATGATAATGATCAAATGATAGTGGCAAATAGTCTACTAACTATAGCAGTTGTTAATAACCTAGATGTCATGAATAAAGTTGGTCTTTTATAACATTTAGTTATAAAATGTAACACAATTGTAACAAAAAAGTTTAAGAAAACACTTTACATTTGGTTCAAAATAGTGTATAATGGTTGTATAAATTAAAGAAAAGGAGTAATATGTTTAATTTAGATAACTACATCAATCCCAGTAAAGGTCAAGAGGCCAGTCACAAAGGTATCCCTATGGAATATAGATACCATCCAGACGTTCTAAACGCAAAAGGAAAAGGTAGGATCAGATACAGAGGTCCTAGATATGACGCAATGAGATTAAGTACTTTAATGGAAGATGCAAAGTCTTTCAGTATATATCCTAACAGTATCAACAAACACGCTGACTACTGGAAAGAACACAAAAAACAACTAGGTTTATAACCCATTTTTATATATAAAAAATATATACTTTTTTTTAAAAAAACACTTTACATTTGGTTCGAAATAGTGTATAATGGTTGTATAAGGTAAAAAAAGGAGTAAAAATGTTAGAAATAGTAAGTGAATATGATTCTTTTAGGTATACACAGTTAGGTGTAAACTATGAGGGTTTTGTTAAAAATGTCGGTAAAGATTTTATCGAAGGTAGATTTTGTGAAACAAATGAATATGGTGAGAAACATGGAGTATGGTTCTCTACAATTATTTACTTAAAATCATTTAAAGAATTAAACATGGAATGGTGGTTTGACGGCCAGGGTTGTGATAACTCTGCGATAGGTGTTTCAGGTTGTTGGGAGGCTTTTGTATGAAAAGATATGTAGTTCAAGTAGAAAAATATGTATGGGCAGAAAGTGATGTCGACGTAATCTCAAAGATGCGTGGCGAATGTCATAAAGAAGATTTAAAAAATGATAACCATTGTTCTATAGTTCAAATACTAGAACAACCATTTGGTCAAATAGGAAATAGGACAGTAGTATATGAAGGCTCTTAAAGAAATAACTAATTGGGACGATGTAGGATATAAAGTTCCTAATCACACCTACATTTTAAACGAACAAGGACATTGTGTCGGCTTTAAGGCCACAGGCACAAAAAAGTACACTCAATTTAAATCTCCTATGAAACAATTTTCAAAGTCTCGTAGAAAGTTTATTGAGTTAAAACCTGTTGAAAAATATATGAGGACTGGATAATGGAAAATTGGATAAAAGACCATATTTTAGAAATTGCAATAGTAATATCAATACCTTTACTATTGGCTTTTGCATTCGATAGTGCATTAGACTTACCAGATGTTCATGTTAGTCATAGTACAGGTGAATGTGTTGAAGTTATTAATTATAATGATACTAATTACACTTGCGATAACTATCCTAAAAAATATAATCATGTATGGGTAAAGTAATGACAAAGTTTGATAAAAAGGAATTAGAGAATAGTAAAAGAATTTATAAATCAGCAACACCTAAATTTACTGTTGACTGGTATTTAAAATGGGTCGCCTCGGTCTTCGTTCTACTTGCAATGAGTATTCGTGGAGTAGAGGGTATGCAATTTTATGACCTAACGTTATCGTTAGTAGGTATCTTCCTATGGTTAATAGTTGCAATTATGTGGAAGGACAGAGCTTTAATTCTATTGAATGGAGTAGGACTCATGTTCTTAATTAATAACTTTGTACAGATGTTGACAAATTAATTTAAAAAAAGTGTTTACATTTGGTTAAAAGTGTGTTATAATATATGTTATACAAATATGAAGGAGATTATGTATGGATTTTAATGATATAAAACAAGCTTTACTAGAAGAAAAAGCAAAAATTGAGGCCGAAAAAGAATTTAAGGCCACTGTAAGAAAGGTATATTCAAGACCTAAAAACTATTTAACTAAACAAGTAAAGAAGGCAGGCAAACAAGCTCCTGGTTCTTTAGAATGTTTCAAAGAGGAAAATATGTATTACTCTAAAAAAGAAACACAGGCTTATTTGGATGGATCCAGTTATATGGAAACATATAACGCTATGAAGGAACATGATGACTGGAACTAATATAGAACAAATGAAACTCGATGTGCAAAGAATAGAGGCTCTTCTCACTGTAAGAGAAAGGGCATGTGATCCAGGATTTAAAATGATGTGGACCAAGAAACTAAAGCAACTTGTAAAAAACATTCAAAACCCAAAAAGATGTAAGGAAGTAGTATCATGAGTGAATATGACAACGTAGTAGAAAGGCAAAGACAATTAATTGCCGCAGAAGAATGGGCATCAGGTGTTGCTCAAATACACGTGCATTCTCTTAGTTCTATGGCCTACGATGATAGACCAGGCGATACAGAAAATGGTAAATCAGTTACTGACCGATCATATAATAATGGTCTGATTGAAAGAAGTCAAGGCGGCCAGGTAATACATACCTTCGGTGAAAGGCTAGAAGGTGATGACCTTATTGCTGAGTGGAGGAGAAAGAACTAATGTCAGTTACTAATTTTTATGCAGGGTCACTTAGATATGGTCCATCAGGTAAAAAACGTAAAACTATATCTATGTCAAAATCTAAGAATAAAACAATGGCCGACTATAATTGGTCGACCCCAAAAGATAATGCTATAGTACGAGAAACTAAGCATTACCCATCCGCTCCACTTACGTCCTATGAAAAGATAGAGGACCAAAGTTGGAAGTTGGACGAGAGTAAAAATTTTACGGTTGCACCGGCATACAATAAAGGTGCATACCAAGTCATTCCTAAGAGTGACATTAAACATATAGGAAAATAATATGGAAATGTTTATTCAAATACTAATCTGTGTATTGGCATTTGCTTTTTTTATTGGCTCATCTGAAGTCGTAGCAAATTCTAAAGGCCAATCATTATATAAAAATAATAAAGATGGAGACGATAACTAATGTCTAAGAGAGAAGGAAAAAAATCAGTATATGATTATATGGAATACTCAACTTATGTTGAGGGCGAGAAGAGAGCTGATGTTATCCGCACTGTAGGAGAAAAGAAAAACTTTTTCGGTGTGAGATTTATGTATCAGAATAACAATCTAGGTATTGAATGGTACCCTGACCACTCAGAAAAGTGGTCCGAGGATTGTGCAGAGAATTGGGTAATGGGTATAAAGGAGACACCTATAATTAAATAAGTTTCGAGGGTTGGTTCCTTTACTCCTTATTTTACTCAAAGGTACCACCCTCACTTTAATTAAGAAAATACTATGGCAATTAATAAAGTAAGAACAAAGTTAAGAAAAAAAAGAGTAACACTTGACGATAAGTATATGGGACCAGAACCTCTTTGGGGTCCTGGTGAATCAGTTAATCTATCAAAATCAGAAAGTATGTGTCAATGGACCAAAGGGGCTCATTGGTATAATTATTTCTATAAAACTAAGGACTATGTTCCTTTTGTAATACAGTACGCTGAAGAAGTATGTAAGTTTGATAAAGAACAAATAAAGGCCTTAAAACAAGTAGAAGATTGGAGACTAATTTTAAATGTAAAGGCTGTATGCAGATTACACTTTAGAGGTTGGGAACATACTGAACAACAACATGAAATGGCCAAAGAATATCTACTTGAAGTAATTAAATATGGTAAAACTATTATAGGAGTTAAGAAAGAAGAAAAGAAAAATGCACCTCCTGTAATATCACCAGTTGAAAGAACTCGTAGAAAAGTCATGGATACTGTATATGAATTATGGGACACACAGATTGTTGATGGTTGGATGGAGAATCAATTTAATAATTCTATAGATGTCTTTGCAGCTTTCAAAGAGGCTGGACTAAAAAGTAATGCCATCGCCCCATTTAAAAGAATAATTGATGATGAATATGAAGTCATTAATGACGCAATAAACAAAACATGTGATCAGGCTGTAGAGGCATATTCACATATTAGTCTTGCGAATAAGAAGAAAATGGTAAAACAGATGGATACTATTTACTCTGATTTAGATAAATTAAAATTATCTTATAAAGCTGAAAGAGGTCCTAGAATTAAGAAAAGAAAGGCCACTGATGTCCAAGTAAAAGATTTAAAATATAAAGTAGAAGATATGGAATATAAATTGACTTCGATTAGTCCAATTGGTATTCCTGGTTCTTCAACTCTCTTAATATTTAATACTAAGAATAGAACTTTATATGAATATGTAACTACTGCGACTGCAGGGTTTGAAGTAGGTGGAACTACTATTAAGAATTTTGATAGTAAATTATCAAGGTGTACTAAATTAAGGAAACCAGAAGTAATACTACCTTTAATGTTAACCAAAACTCAAAGACAAATTGAAAAGATTTGGAAAGAGCAAATCACTACTAAAATTAATGTCCCTAATGGACGAGTAAATGGTGATTGTATACTACTTAGGATATTATGATTAAAAAAGAAAAGGAAGTGTTTGAACACAAAATAATGACAAAGAAAAGATTTTCTATGGCTGTGGAGAAGTTAGTTTCTGAAACTAAAAATGTATCTTATATAGATGCAGCAGTTATGATTATAGAAGAAAGAGGAATGCCATACACGAATCTTAAAAGACTACTATCAGATTCATTAAAGTCAAAGATAGAGGAAGAGGCATCGTCATTAAACTTAATTCGCGGAAAGAAAATAGGAAATAAACTACCTATATAATGAAACAGTTATGGCATGATTACATGGTTAATTCAAAAGAATGGCAAAAGAACTCAGACGGTTGGGTTACTGCTATGACAAAATCAAAAGAAAGCAAAGAAGAATACCAAGAGTACTTAGAGATAACAGAAGATCCAGTTCCTTATAGAGATTGGCTAGTAACTATCAAGCTTTCAAAAGTGGAGAAGTCAGGAAGTGATTATGATTTATAATAAATTAAAAAGTGCAGCTTATGGCGAAGGAAGAAGATACTTTCGCTGGTGGTTACACTGGACGGGTAGATTATGACAGAACCATTTGATTCTTATAAACTATATAATGCGCTGCGACTACACTTCGAAACAGATTATGACGCAGTAAAGTATAACTATAAATCTAATGTTAGCCCTCAATCATTTTTTAAACGAAAGGATAAATACTTTTTTGCAAAGATTGCGAAGAATTATGGTAATGATTTATTAGGTTACTACGTGGCCAACTTTAAAGTGGGTGTATCTTATGTTGGAGATATGGTCAATGAAGTTGGAGATGATAATTATAATAAATATAAAAGAACTAAAGAAAGTATCCATCGAGTGTTCTCGGTCGATATAAATATATTAACGGAGAGTGAACTTGATTTTGATAAGTGTTTTACATCTTATAATGGTCAACTACCTCTCGTAATACAGTTAATGATGCAAGAAGATATATCATTGGAAACAGTTGTTATTCTTGACTCATTACTAGGGTTTATACCTCGTGAATCAAAGAAGATATCTGATACCATTATATGGCCAGATATTAAAAGGAGGATTGAGAAGTATAAGCCATTCGTAAGCTTTGATGATATTAAATGTAAAAATTTATTATTAAAGGGGTTTACAAATAACACATAATGTGTTATAATATAAAGTATATATTATGTATAAAGTGGACAATTCAGTAATACAATGATGAAACGGAGAAAAATATGTCATTAGAAAATCTAAAGAGCATGCGAGGCTCGTCAATAGACAAACTCGTAAAGGCAGCGGAAGCTGTATCCACCACTAAAACAGAATCTAATTCTTACGAGGATAATAGATTTTGGAAACCTACCAGAGATAAAGCAGGAAACGGTTATGCCGTAGTTAGATTCCTACCCGCTCAAGAAGGCGAAGACCTTCCATGGGTAAGATATTGGGATCATGGCTTTAAAGGTCCTAACGGTCTATGGTATATCGAAAACTCTTTAACTTCTATCGGTCAACAGGATCCTGTATCAGAGATGAACTCTGTTCTATGGAATTCTGGTAGAGATGAGGATAAAGCTATTGCAAGAGAAAGAAAAAGACGTTTACATTATGTAAGTAATGTTCTAGTTGTTTCTGATACTGCTAATCCAGAAAATGAAGGAAAAGTATTTCTTTATAAATTTGGTAAGAAAATCTTTGATAAAGTAATGGAAGCTATGCAACCTGCTTTTGAAGATGAGACTCCTATCAATCCTTATGACTTCTGGGAAGGTGCTGATTTTAAAATTAAAATCAGAAAAGTAGAAGGTTGGGTAAACTATGATAAGTCAGAGTTTGCAAAACAATCTTCTTTATATGATGGCGATGAGGCTAGGTTGCAAGAAGTATATGGGAAACTATATTCACTTCAAGAATTCCTTACTCCTGAAAACTATAAAACTTATGACGAATTAAAGACTAAGTTAAATAGAGTTTTAGGTGTTGAGGCTGGACCAATTGCAGCTGCACCAGTAGTCGCTGATGTGATGGAAGCACCAACTATGTCATCTAACGATTCACCAGCCATGGATACTCCAGAAGCTAGTGATGATGGAGAGGACACTTTATCTTACTTTGCCAAATTGGCACAAGATAATTAAGGAGAGCTCCTTTAAATAGGACACGTCCTTATAGAATAAAATAGAATATGTTTTTTCAAGGTCTCGAAAGAGACCTTTTTTTTATTTACCGTGAAGTTTATTTGCTTTGCGTTGAAAGGACTTTTCTATTTCTCTGTCGAACCAATCACGGAACCATTGTCTAATTTTGCCCATAGTTTTACCTAAATATTGCGGAATTGTAACTATTAAGAATTGTAGATGAACGCGAAGGTCTTTCTGTTACAATAGTAGTTGATTGAGAATTACTTGAATTATTTGACACATTAGTTTGAGCAATTGCGGAAGGTAATTGGAAACCTTGAGCCTGTAAGTCTGCCATAATATCTGCGTTCTGAGCTCCTAACTGACCCATATCAAAACCTTCTCCAGTTCCAATTTTAGATTGTCTTTCTTTTTCTAATGCTGCCTCTGCTGCGGCTATCTCATTCTTTTCTTTTAATTCTGCAGCTGCAGAAGATCCTCTATCTGTTCGTAATCCTTCTGAAAGAGAATCAAACATAGAAGTATCAACATCATCGCCAAATAACCATTTGGCTGCTCTCTTTCCTAAGAAACCTAGTACCTTCCTTGGTAGAAATGTAATACCATTTACTAACATAGATAAGAAGTCAACCAGGTATAATGCTGCAACTTTTAAAGTGTCAATAATACCTGCTCCTGGTCCTAAACTTGATCTTAATTTATTAAATCCAAAGAGTAATAATCCAAGGGTTGCGACTATAGCAGCACCTATGGCAATAAAAGGTAACATTGGAACTAACATTGCACTTACTGATGCCATCATTCCAGTAAAGAAGGCTGATATCGCAGGTAATCCAGTAACTAACATGAAACCTCTAACAGCTTTCATAGTATTCATTACAGTAAAGAGACCACTAAGTAGAGCAGGACCAAAATACACTAAACCAAGACCTAGTAAACCTGCGAATAGTGCAAAATTATCTGAAAGAGTAGTCTTAAATGTTTCCATATCGCCATTAACTAAGGCCTCTATTGAATCTACTATTGCAGTAAACCAATCAACAACTTTCATTACTACAGTTGATAGTGCCTCTGGATTAAATACTGCAAGAACTACGGCGGCCAAACCAGCAACAAATCCACCACCTTTCGCCATGCCCTTTAATTTGTCATTAAAACCTTTGGCCTGATCCCTAATTGCAAGTAAAGTACTATTTGCTTCATCTGTTTTCTTTTGTTGTTCTCTTATTTCTTCTTCACTTTTAACAGATTTTTCTAAATTGGAAACTTGTTGTTTTGCAAGTCTTATGGCCTCTGGATCGCCACTTTCTATTGCAACATTTAAATTAGATTGAGCATCTTTAAACGCCTTTCTTAATGTTTCTGCTCTTTCCTTTTCGTCAGTAGTTTGTGAACCTAAACTTAAATCCTTAATAGTTTTACCAAGTTCCCTACTGCCTAAAGATTGTTGTGCAGCCAATACTTCAGTATCACCTTTTAATCTATTAGTTAAATCCTTTAAACTAGTACCTAATGAATCTTCTTCACCTCTTTCTTGGCCTTTATCATTAGATTCTTGTTTATCGGTTTTTTCTGCAGAGGCTGCATCTATTTTTGCCTTTTCAAGTTCATTAAATTTTTGAGCGTTTTGTTCTATAGTAATTAATTCATCTAATCTACTCGCAACTGCTGTTGAGTTTTTATTTTTGGCCAAAAGATTTTGTACATCTTCTAGTGACTGTTGAATTATTTTTGCGTTATCTGTATCACCTGCATCTCTTAATTTCTGAGCAGTTAAAGAAGTCTTTTGGATTTTATTTTGTATTTCTTGTAAATTTGACTGACGTTCTAATTCTACCTTTTGTTTTTTTAATACACTTTTATTAACCTCGACGTTCTTTTTCGTATCAGAGGCCTGTTTATTCTGTTGTCTTTTCTTATCGTCAGCCATTTAAATTAGTCCTATTTTTTATTTGAGAAAGCTTGTGAACCAAAGAACGCTGCCACGATACCAGCTACAGCCACGAAGTAAGTCGCCGCCATATCTCCTAGTATTTTACTAGCAGAGTCCAATCCTATAAGAACTGCGAGTACTACAGCAAATGGATATAACAACATTCCACCTAATGCGAACCACGCCATCTTTCTTTGTGCATCTCTCATTGCATCAGCATCTTCAAGTTCTTTTCTTTTAAACTCTAAATACATATCTTGTTCTTTTCTACTTACTTTACCATCGCCGTTGGTATCGGCTGGGTGATAACTTGTCTTAACTTCTTCTTTTAATTCTTCCATTTTTTCTGTTGAGCTTTCTGGCGCTCATTCTCCTCTTTAATGTGTTCTACTAATAGGGCGACATATATCTCCCTTTCCCATGGTAACATATTATCTAATTCCGTTAAACTATAACCATGATTCTGCATCATTGCAAAATTGGTCTTAAAATGGTTTACGAGATTGTCATGTGAAAGGCCTAAGTAAAAAAACTTTGGAGACCTCTTAACTCCAATTTATTCTCGTGTCCGCATTTGTTACACTTATATTCTATATTATGAACCAACTGTGGCATCTCACTAATCCATTTAGTAATATTCTTAAACTGTGTAGAGTTTAAATTGTCTATAAACTCAGCCAGTTCTTCATCACTCTGGTCCGATGCCGGATAAACATTATCGTTATCAAAAATACTTTTAATACTTTTAATAATAAGTCCATTCATCACTCTTAATTGTTCTTTAGTATCTTCACTAGAACTAACGTTAAGACTTTCTAAGTCTTTTAACGCTGGATATCTAAATTCAATACCAACTTCATCATTAATCATAACAATATTCTTCTTATTATCAGTAACCTGGTCGATTCCTATTTCATCGAGGTCTACTGTTTGTGGGTTTTCATAGTCACATTCTTCACATTTTAATTTTAGTTCTACTTTCTCTCCCACTGATTTTGATCGAAGTCTTAAAAAGAGTTCTTCCAAATCGAAAGTAGTAAAAGTATTAATATCAATATCTGCATAGATACATGAATTTAATACATCTTTCATTGTTCTTACAATAAGTTTATCATCTTTCGATTCTAAAGCCACCATAAGGAGTTTTTCTTCTTTAACTAAGAAAGGTCTAAACTCAATCACCTGTCCAGTACTTGGTATTGTTGCCTCGTACTTGGACGCATTCACTAACGGCAAAGCCATAATTATTCTCCTATTATATTATCCAAATATAGAAAGACCAGAAGTAAGCTGTGATATAGTACTGCTTAATGGTCCTTCTACTTCATATTTATCATATCCAAAAGTAATATCTACCTTTGCAAATTCATTCTCACTTGCGTTTCCTAACTCTATATCACCTATATTAATAGGAAATGCATTTATTAACTTGACTCCATAAACAGGCACATCTTCTTCATCTAACTGTTGAATGACTATGTCTGTTGAGTAGTCGGTTTTATATCCTAATTGGTATGGAATAACTTTACCTGATGCATCTTTCGCATTGATAATTCCATCCACCCAATTATCGAATATTCTTTTCATATAGTAATCTTTAGTTAAAAGAAAACTAAAATTAACCTCACTATCCACAAAGGTGTAAGGCATTTTTATAACTTGAAATTGATCTTGATACTCCATAGTTGAAAGAGAACGTCCGGGTATATTAACCGAATCACATAATAGTGATATATCTCTTGGATCATTTATGAGAGTACCCACACTAACATCCTGTCCTGTCAGAACATTAGATAAAATTGCTTGAGGGTCTATATTAAATAAAGACATTGTCGGGGGTGTGAAAAAGACATTATATCTATTTTTCCTCGCCATACCACCACGAGAAGTAATTGTTGATTTTAATTTATCTATACTGGCCATTAAGTTTTTCTCGCAATTTTAATACTTTCATTCCATACTTCAGTTTTGGATGCTTTAACAAACTGATCAGTTGGAAGAAAGATAGCTATTTCCCATTCTGTCATAGGAACTCTTACTACTTTAGACCTTATTTGGCTTCCTAAGTATCTTTTTATACATGGTCTAAATTCTTTATATTTTCTTGTTGACTGAAGTAACGCGTACTTCGCCTTAAGTAATCTTGAATTACTCTTTACTTTTCCTGGAGCCAATTTCATTAATTCATCAAGAAATTTGGCCCTAATATCAGGTCGTAAGTAATGTAAATTCAATCCTAAAAATCCATCTTTATACTTCTCAATCATTATTACTAAAGGGAATCTATCGTAATATGGTAGGTCCTGTTTAGTTTTAGGGTCGTATACATACATATACATATTCCCATACATTTCTCTTTGACTAGGTTCTAACGCACTATCTCTCAATAGAGCGGCCCTTGATGGTTTTTTCATTCCATCAATCTTCTCGCGAAACCACTTTTTAGATTCTTTAGTTCTTAAAGTGACTCCAGACCTTATTGCCCCTAGCTGTAATGTATCGAATAAAGATGCCATATATCTATTTATACTATCCTTTCAGAAGTTTGATACCAAGATTAGATAAAGTATCCTCTGTCCATATCTGAAATTTCCATCCCTTATGGTCAGCATATTGTTTTGCAGCTTCCCACTTAGAAGTGTTTTTCACATATGTCATAACTTCATTGACATATCTTTTAGTCTTTCTCTTTGGATTTTTGGGTGGTTGTGTTTCTTTTTTAGGTTTAATTTCTACGAGAACAATGTTTCTGTTATCAAATTCTACTAATAAGTCAACATAATATCTATGTAATCTATTATCTGTTTTACATTTGTAAGGAACAACAATTTCCTCACTATTCCATCTCTTAACGCGGGGACTATTCTCACACCACTTGAATGCTTGTCTTTCCCATAACGAACGATAGACTACTTTGGTTGGATCACCTAAGTACTTATCTTTGTGTTTTATTGTATATTTCCCTTTATAAGCCATTATAAATACTCTTATAGTTAATTAATATTACTATTTATAAGGTAAAAAATATGGCACAAAACAACGATAACAATTTAAGATTTCCATTAAATGTCGAAGAACGGCCCTTTGTGAGATTTCTTATCAGAACAAGAAATCAAGACACTGGTCGTATGAATATGGATGGTGGAAGTAAAGCTATTAATCTCTTTCTTCCTATGGATTTCCAAATTCAAGATGGTGCGTCTTTCGATACTATTAATCTTGGTGCAATTACTGCATTTGAAAATAATAGAAACGCGAAGACATCTAATAGTGAATTAACTACAGCCAAAAATAGAGAATCACAGGCGATTGCAGCTGCAGTTATTAATCAAATGTCTGGAGGAAGTTTAGAAGGTGCGACTAAACTTGGTATGGTTCAAGGAAATGTTACGAGTAATAATATGTCTACTGCAACATTTAATGATATGCAGATAAGAAATTTTAATTTTAATTTCCAAATGATGCCAACATCTCAACAAGAATCAGATATTATTACAAAAATAGAAAATACTTTTAGAAAATTCATGTATCCTAAAAAACTTGGAAGTGGATTTGCACTAGAATATCCACCACTCTTTAGAATTACTTTCCATTTACCGAATGGAGATAAAAATAAATTCCTTCCTACGATAAAAGATAGTTACTTGACTGCATTAAATACTAATTATAATCAACAGGGTGGTAATATGTTCTTCAAAGATGGCGCGCCAACTGATACTGCGATAGGATTATCCTTTCAAGAACAAAGACAACTAACGCGAGAAGATTTATATACTGATAGTGACAGTCTTGATGATATAGAACAAGTAACAATTACAGCAGATTCTGCTTACGATGAATTAAATATTGGAGGTTAGAGATGAGCTATTTTAAATTATTTCCAAAAGTAGATTATGACATAAATCGAACGGGCACTGTTCAAAAAATTGTAGATATCTATAGAAGTGTGCGACCACTTCAAGAATTTGTTGACTCTCCTACTCTGTATATGAAGTATGAAATAAAAAATGGAGAGAGACCAGACATTACTTCGCAAAGATTATATGGAACTCCAGAATATTATTGGACTTTCTTTGTAGTAAATGAATTTTTGCACGATGGATATAAAGTTTGGCCGATGTCACAAGAACTTTTACTAGAATATTTGAATACTGAGTACAATGGATTTGCAATTACTTGTGATCCTAACGTAACTCCTACTAGTGATGGAGGTTTTCAGACAGAAAATTCTATCGCTGGTAAATTCCAGTTAGGAGAAACACTTACTGGAGGGGCTTCTGGGTGTAGTGGTACTCTTGTCAGAAAAAATATTGACTTAAATCAATTAATAGTCCAAGATGTCACACTTGGAAGTGGTAACGCTGCATTTATTGGTGACGGAAATCAAAAAGAATCTATCGCAGGAGTGACTACTGGACAGGAAGTACAGTCTCATATAGTATATAAGTACGTCGATGCACCACATCACTACTACATTAATGAAACTGACGTAGTCACAGGACAAACAGAAAAAAGAATTTACACTAACGAAAGATTTATTGATGATCCTTCTCCTCTTGATGAAGGAAATCCAACCACTATCTCAAATTTATACCAACCTTCTTATGCAACTGTAGAAGGATTACAGAATGAATTAAATATTCCATCAGAAAGATTGGCAGTTTCAGAAACCGCATTGTCTATAGTGACTAATAGAGAACACATACAAGAAAAAAATGACGAAAGATCCTCTATTAGAGTAATCAATCCAGAATTCATAGGAGAGTTTGTGTCAGAATTTGAGAAAATTCTTAACAAATAAAAAAAATAGTTATGTCTGAAAAAAGTTCTGCCAGAAATACAATAATACCTACTTCATATAGTAGAAAAATAATTCTTACAGCCAATAAAACTCATGGAGAAAATGGAAAATTTGATTTTGTCATCACTAATCTAGTAACAAGAATAGAAGTAATCGAAAATATAGAGAATCCAGGCCTGGAAATTATCATTTCTGTAGGGGATACAGAAAATTACATAGAGAGGTTAAGACTTTCTGGTAATGAAAAAATTTCCGTAGAATTAAATAGAAACGCACACTACGGAAAAGAAAAATATTTACTCGATTTTCGTGTCATAGAGGTATTGAACTTTGTCAAGGAAAAACGTGGCTTGACGACGTATCAGATGAGGTGTATTTCACCGCATATTCTCAGTAATCAAGTGATATCCAAGGGTAATTCCTTTAAAGGAACAGTAGGACAAACGATTCAAAACATCTGTATGTCAGATTTGGATATCCCTAAGAAAGAACTAGAGATAGACACTGCGACTCCTAAAATGTCTGGAGTTTTTCCTAAACTCAAACCATTAAGTGCAATAAATTTCTTATTAGTAAATACATTTGACGATGGAACTCCTTATTATTTCTATGAGACTTTCACAAATGGAATAAAATTCAAAAGCCTTAAGAGTATGATTGATCAAGAACCATTTGATAAGTATTCTATAAGAGAAACACTTACTAGTAATTTGGAATCAGACAAAGGTTACGAAGAAGCAAGAAAAAGAATCATAGAAATGTCTTCAGACTATAGTGTTTCTAAGTTCACAGGACTTCAACAAGGGGCTTTTTCTAATACGTCTCACTTCTTTGATATAGCTACGAAGAAAAAATATAAAAAGGTATATAATTATAAGAAAGATACTAATACAACCATAGAAGAATTTAAACCTTTTGCGGATTTGGATGGAGAAAATAAAATAAAAGAAAAAAGCTTAACAGATTTCCCTGCAGCGAAAAACTTTTTCTTTAATCTTAATAGTAAATCCTTTAATAAAGAAGATAATTACTATGCGACACTCCAAAACAATGTAGGAAAAGGTTATTCACACTTAGAGAATATGGAATATCAATCACATGAGATATTGATACCCGGCGATTTTAGATTAAATGTGGGAATGATTATAGAAATAGAAATACCAGAGACGCGAATAGAAAGTAAAGCGAAAGAAACTGTGAATAAAGTTCAAAGTGGAAAATATTTAGTTACTAATATAGTACATGATATGAAAACAAATGACTATCTGATGAGTGTAACTGTGAAAAGAAACTCAAGCAGTGTCGATTTAGATAAGAAAGAGGTAATATAATGAGAAGAGACGAATTTGTAGAACAACAATTCTCCTGGTTTACAGGAGTCATAGAAGATATTGACGATCCAGAAAAAATGAATAGAGTAAAAGTCAGACCTTTTGGTTGGTACGAAGAGGATGAAAAAGTATTAAAGACTATTGATCTTCCCTGGGCGACTGTAATGATGCCTACTACATCAGCGGGACTTAAAGGAAATGGATCATCACATCAATTAGAGATAGGATCATGGGTGGTAGGATTCTTTAGAGACGGTCCAAGCGCACAGGATCCAATGGTGATGGGATCGATATCGTCACAGACTGATGGCGTCGTGGATGTTCCTAGTGAACACTCTACTACCAAGAAAGTATATAAATCGCAGGCGGGTCATCTCTTCGAGATAGAAAATAAATCAGGGTCTGAAACTATTAAAATCACACATGCCACGAATTCTACTTCTACTATAACTTTCGATAGTAAAGGGAACATATTACTTACAGCGCCTCAGATATATCTTAACGGAACGCCTTCTTAACTATGTCTACCCGAATCGATATCCCTTGTTCCGCGGTTCTTCTTCCTACTAAGGGAGACTTAACTAATATCTTTATTCAACTTGCGAATAGACCAGAACAAGAAATAAAAGATTTACTCCAGGAAATAGATGACTTACTAGGAGCGTTTCCTATCAGTGTTTCTTCTCCAGTCTTTGCATCTCTCACAATACCAGAGATCGAGTGGGAGAAGCGCATTACAGCGTTGATACAAGAATATCATCTATACGTCCAGGTTAAGATACTAGAATTAATCGCTGAGATAACTCCAATAAACTTTGTTGTTCCTATTCCAGGGATAGGGATTAATATAGACTTACTAAAGTTCTTTACTGATGCTACTTATATTATAACACTAAAAGGTCAGCTTGTAAACCAATTAAACGAATTATATGCATTAATTCCAGACCCCTATAAAGTATACGATGGGGAGTATGGGTTAGTAAGTGACGACTTTAAATTGGAGGCATTGTTTTCATATATAATGTCACAATTAAACAAAGGCGCATTAGGTTTAATACATGGCGCTGCCGGAAAACTAATAGAATTATTTGATGAGATATGGTCCGCTTTAGGATTACCCTCGTTGCCAGCGTTGACTAGTTTAGATATAGAAACATTAATCAAAAATAGAATAGACAGCTTACGCGACGAATTACGAGACGCACCTGCTAACTTGAAACAAGAGGTCAGAGAACAGATAATTACTTCTTTGGAATCACTTAGTATACCAGGAACGGGTTTTAATTTGATGGATATATTAGGGGGTAAACCCAACGAGTTTATTATCAGTGATGAAAGAAGAATGGAAAGGTTCTTAGAAGGGTTAAGAGACTTTGGAGAGAACTGGCCGAAGTATCTATTACAAGAATGGTTGAATACAGTAAAGAAATTTCTGGACGCAATAGGACTTGGAAAGATATTAGATTGGGTGATGTTTGACTTTTGTGACTTTCTCTCTTTAATAGGGCTGCCTAAGAGTATAGACTTAACTAACCCTTTAACTATAACACCCGTTTTAAATCCAGGAAAAACTTCTCTCCCTATATTGACTAGAAATACGACCCCGCTAGTAGGAGATACAGGAACCTCGCCAGATATATACGTTTTTACCAGGGTGAAAGATCAGTCCACTATACAGGGGGTTGACAATTTCGGTTCTGTTTTATCTCTGGAAGTCGCACCCAGTAAAGTAATTATAGCTGGTGTCCTTGGTGTATTAGATACAGATTATACTATAAGTGGTAATAGTATTATACTACAAAACGCGACAGAAGTAAACCAAAATATTACAATCATCATATAAAAGGTTATAAATAAGTATATGGCAACAGTAGAAAGAAAATCAAGTACGATTAACATATCAGATAAGAGTGTAACTAATAGAACCGCTCGTACTAAGGGTTATAGAGATTTAGATTTAAAATTAACTTTACACCCTTTCCGTAATGATATCACACCTTTGAAAGATTCAGAGGCGATAAAGAATGCCGTAAGGAATTTAATTCTTACTAACTTCTTTGAGAGACCCTTTCAGCCACAGATAGGGGCGAATTTAAAAGCTCTTTTATTTGAGCCTATGGATACTATCACAGAGATAGCGTTAAGAGAAAATATAGAAGATGTTATCTTAGAGAGTGAGCCACGTATCCGTTTAATTAAGATTAATGTAAAGGGTATACCAGAAGAGAATAATTATAATATACAAGTTAAGTACTTAATAAGACAAACTAACGAAGTAGGACAAGTTAATATAGTTCTACGAAGAATAAGGTAAGATATTATGGCAAGTAATTTAAATGTCACAGAATTAGATTTTGACGAAATCAAGAAGAATCTAAAAAACTTTTTAAAAGCTCAAAATGAGTTTACTGACCACGACTTTGAGGGATCGGGTTTAAATGTACTCTTAGATGTACTCTCATATAATACGCATTATAATGCAGTCGCTGCTCATTACTCTCTGAATGAAGCCTTTTTAGATTCAGCACAGATAAGAGGTAATGTAGTCACAAGAGCCAAGCTCTTAGGTTATACTCCACGTTCTGTTTTATCTCCAAGAGCTACTGTAAATGTAGTAGTAGATGCCACGAACGAAAGTGGTACGCGACCAGGATTAATCATTTTAAAAAGAGGGTCAAAGTTTACCTCAGAAGCTTCTGGTATTACATATGACTTTTCTACTTTAGAAAATGTATCAGCCAATTTAGATACTTCAACTAACACCTATACTTTTACTAATGTAAAATTGGCCGAGGGCCGACACAAGTCTTTACTCTATCGAGTGGATAATGATATAGAGAATCAGAAGTTCCAACTCTCAGATAAAGACGCTGATACTTCAACACTTCGTGTCAGAGTCCAAGAGAATGAACAATCAACTTCTTATCAAGTATATACTAAGTTCGAAACACTTTTAACTGTAGATTCAGCTTCTCAAGTTTATTATCTCCAAGAAAATCCAAATGGTTTTTATGAGGTTTATTTCGGCGATGGAGTTACTGGTAAAAAACCCGTGAATGATAATATCGTTACTGTCGATTATGTTTATACCCATGGAGAAGAAGCCAATGGTGCAAGTGTCTTTACTCATCAAGATACTATAGTAGGTTTAACAACTGTATCATCAGTTACTACTACTACAGTTTCAAATGCTTCAGGTGGTACAATACCAGAGAGTATTGACTCAATACGTTTTAATGCTCCTTTAACTTTTACTTCTCAAGGTAGGGCCGTTACATCAGAGGACTATAAATCTATTATACTTAAATCCTTTTCTAATATTTCATCTATCTCAACATGGGGTGGAGAAGATAATGATCCTGTGGATTTTGGAAGTGTATATGTCGCGATTAAACCTTTAACAGCTCAGACTCTAAGTGCTAGTGAAAAGTTATCTATTAAAGATACTATTTTAAAAGGTAAGAATGTTGTATCTATTACCCCTGAGATAGTAGACCCTAACTTTACATATTTAGAATTAGATGTATTCTTTAAATTTAATCCTAACTTAACAGATAGAACTGCGGCAGAATTAGAATCACTTATTAAAGATGTTATTGCAGATTATAACTTTAATAACTTAAATAAGTTTGATGGTGTTTTAAGACACTCGCAGTTACTTAAATTTATTGATCAGTCTGATCCTTCTATTTTAAATAGTACTGTACGTCCTTATATGTTCCAGAATATAATAGCAGGACAGTCCAAGTTATTGAATAACTTTAATTTAAGCTTTGCAGCTCCTTTCTATGAGAGTGGTAACTCTACAGACTTTATTTTAAATTCAAGTGCCTTTAAATTAGAGACAGGTGGTGCCGACCATTACTTCGGTGATATATCTATAACCAATTCTGCGAATAGACAAATTATTATATACAAGATAGTTGATGGCCAAAATATTACAGTTGAAAATAATTGTGGTATTATTACTCCTTCTACTGGTAAGATTACTTTATTTGGGTTTAGTTTACCTGCTGATAATACTACTATTAAACTTACGCTAACTCCTAACTCGTTGGACATTGCTCCGAAGAGGGATCAGTTATTAGACATAGACAATAATGCAGTATCAGTCAATGCCCAAATAGATACTATATCTACTGCTGGTTCAAGTGGTTCAATTAATTATAATGTTAATTCAAGGTTAAGATAAGATGTCTGAAGATACTTTTTCACCTGGATATGTAGAGAGCATCAGTTCTACTAAAAGAAAGTCTAAAGAAGATTTAAGAATTAATGAGCTCATTCCAGGAGAAATACAAAACTATATTGGCGAAGGTGGTATTAAAACACTTTTAAAGAAGTACTACGAGTTCATGAATATGGACGAGTTTACTTACCAGACCACAGAAACTTTTAATGATATTATATTAATCAATAGGGCTGTCTTTAGATATCCCGACCCTGATTCAAATGGTAATAGTTTTTTTACAGATGACGATGGTTCTAATTCCACATTAGTACTTTCTAAAGCTGGAGAAAGTGATGTTACTATTAGTTTAGTATCATCTAATGTTGCTATTAGTAATGGTAATGACCTTCCAGGTTCATTGGCTAAGTCCACATCAGCAATTGGTAAGACTATTACTATTTCAGGTTTAAGTGCTTATAATGGATGGAACGCAAGACTAACCACACTCATTAGAAATTGGGTAGGTCCTGGTCCTTCTTATATCTTAAATGCATTAGAAGATGCAATGGACATTGATAAGAACTTAGATCAAGATGGTCAGTTATCACAAGACTATTTAGAAATGATGCAAAAAGAAATTGCTGCATCAATACCTGCAGACTTACAAGCAAACAAGTCAGTACTCTATAAGAGAATTGTTGACTTTTACAAAGTAAGAGGTAGTGATGATTCTATTGAAACTTTCTTTAGATTATTCTTTAATGAAGAAGTAGAGATAGAAAAACCTTACGACGATACACTTATTCCATCTGCAGGTGATTGGGACTCATCTATTAACCAGTTTACTTCTACCAAGGGTTTTATATCTGAAAAAGATATTAGAATCCATGACTCATTTCGTTACCAGAAATATTCATATTTAATTAAGTCAGGTAGAAATGTCAATGATTGGAAAGACACATTTAACAAGTTAATCCATCCGGCAGGGTTTATATTCTTTGGAGAGATTTTAATTTTATTAAAACTTACTAGAGATACATTTGGTGATAATGTAAAACCTATCACAATACAAACTAAAAATCCACAAACTGGTTTATTAGTGAATCAAACACTTGACGTATATGGTAATTTAAGAGGCCCAGGTTTTAATAATAGAGTAACACTTTCATCTATGCCGGGTCAACAACCAGGTGTCATAGGAGCAGAGGACTTACCATTACTCATAGAAATGTTTATTAGTATGTTCACTCCTAATCCAGAAGCTCTGGCAAATAGAAGAGCAGTTCTTTCTCCAATTGTATCTAGCGGTGCTGTAAGTTCCGTTACTGTAGTACAAGGTGGGTCTGGATATATTCCAGCGTCGGCTCCTGTTATTACTATTACAGGTGATGGAAGTGGTGCAAGTGGAACAGCAGTACTTAATTCAGATGGAGCAATTGAATCCGTAACAGTAACAGGTGGCAGCGGATATACTACTGCTGATATTTCTGTTTCTGAACCAAAGGATAGTTCTAATAATATAACAACTACAAAGATTGGTAAATTAAATATCTTTAATAGAATCAAAAGAAGTTATAGACAACCTCCTATTATTAGTATAGGAGCTCCTACATCAGTGGACACGGATGGTAATTTATTATCAAGTAATGTACAGGCCGTTGCAAACTTTGTAATGGATTCTACATCTTTAGATTTTATAAAGGTTATAAATGGTGGTAGTGGTTATACTTCTGAACCAACTGTAACTGTATCAGGTAATGCCACAGGTCGTGCAATAGTACAGAATGGAAATGTAACTGGTATTGAAATAACAAATCAAGGAAGTGGATATACTGCATTACCTACAATTACTATTTCTGGTGGAGGTGGCAGTAATGCTACTGCTGAAGGTTACTTAATACCAACTACAATTAACAGTATAAATATAAGTAATGCTGGAAATGGTTATACACTTAATCCAGCCGTATCTATACTCTCAAAAAGTATTGATGAGCATAGAGCAAAAGATACTCAGATGATTTTAAAAATAATGCTAAATCACTTGAGTCAAACAACAAACAATTATTTTAATAATAAGGGTGATCGGTTTGGTAATACACAATATACCTGGAGTAGTAATTTTACTATTGAACAAATAGGTACACAAATCATTCAAAACAATTATAAAAATAGTATAAATAGTTATAATACAAATAGTTTTATAACTTTAGATTAATAGGATAAAAAAATGGCAGCAATAATTACAACCCCTTTCAGAGTTCTCAATGGAGAGAACTTCAAAGAAGATGTCGCCGATTCAAATAACAGTATCTATGTTGCTATAGGTAAGTCAGATGCATGGTCTAGTTCACTTTCTACTTTAACTGATTCTACACCTACAGTACCAGCGGATCACACTGATGCAGTTAATGAGGCGTACCAACAAATCATAGGTATGAAAAGAATTCAATCTACTGATGTTTCACATGTAGTACATAGGTACGATTACGCAGATGGCGATACGTATGTAGCATGGGACTCAAATGATTCTAACATATACAATGAAAAGTTTTATGTAGTAACATCAGAGTTTAAGGTATACAAGTGTCTTAAAAAAGGACCTAGTGTTACATCAGTTCAACCAGTTCATACTGGTGTTAATCCAGTAACTGATAATACAGATGGTTATACATGGAAATATATGTATACAATTACTACTGCAGATTCTGAAAAGTTTTTAACTAAAGAATTTATGCCTGTTAAAACATTACCAATGACCGTTTCAAGTGGTACTGCGGCTACTACACTTGCTACTACTAACGTAGATTATCCTCAACAAAATTCTCAAGTACTATCTTACAATTCTACAACAGCTGCAGGGATTGAAAGAATCGAAGTTACTGCTGGTGGTTCAGGATATACTTCTGACCCTACTGTTGTAATTACAGGAGACGGAACTACAAATGCAGTGGCTACTGCTACTAGAACTGGTGATGCTGTTACATCAATTACAGTTACTACAAAAGGTAAAGGTTTTACTATTGCTAATATTTCATTTACTGGCGGTGGTGGTTCAGATGCAGCTGCAAGAGCAGTTATTAGTACACCAGCAGGACATGGTACTGATCCAGTAAAAGAATTAGGATCATTCTTTATTGGGCTTAATTCACAATTAGATTCAGCTGAATCTGGTGACTTAACTGTTGGCAACGACTTTAGACAAATTTCAATTATTAAGAATCCTTTTAAGAGAGCAAATAACACAGACAGTGGTCATACCTCTGAGACTAATGGAGCAGTTACGAATACTGTTGCAACGGCCCCTACACTAAAAGGTCTTAAATATTTACAAATGGCTTCAGGTGCCTCCTTCACAAACTTTGCAGTAGATCAAGTTATTAATGGTGGAACATCTAATGCAAAGGCATACTTAGTAGAAATAGATACTACTAATGAAAGATTATATTACTACCAAAATAATAAAACAGGTTTTAAACAATTTAGAGATGCTGGTGAGACTATTACAGGTTCTAACCCGAACGGTGGAAGCGCAAGTAGTAAAGCTTCTAATGCAGTTCAGAATTCTGAATTTGTTGAAGGTAGTGGACAAATGATTTTCTTAGAAAATAGAGCCCCTATTTCAAGAACATCATCACAGATTGAAGATATTAAATGTATCATAGAATTCTAATTGAATTCGTTATATAAAAGAGAGAAATTAAATGGCAGATAGAGACACTATATCAAACGTAAAACATTTTGAAAACACTCCGTATTTCGACGACTTCGATGAAACAAAGAATTATCATAGAATTCTTTTTCGTCCAGGTTTTGCTGTACAGGCTAGAGAGTTAACACAATTACAAACTTCTTTACAAAATCAAATAGATAAATTAGGACAGGCCTTTTACAGTGATGGTGATAGAGTACTTGGAGGTAAAGGTACTTTATTGGCTGGAGACAAATATGCATATATTAAATTAGAGGCCTTACATAATAGTGGTGCCATTTCAGGATATGTTTCAGAGTTTCTTAATACAGATATTACTGGTGCAACATCAGGTGTAGTTGCTGAAGTAATAAATGTAGTTGCTGCTAGTGGTGGTGATCCAGATACTCTCTATGTAAAATATAAAAACTCAGGTACTAATAAAATAACCAAGACCTTTGCTGTTGGTGAAGCAATTTCATCTAACGCCTCAACTGTAAGAAGTGCTACTATTGGTCAAGGTTCTGGTTCTGGTATTGCCAATGCCATAGGTAAAGGTTCAGCATTTAATGTTGAAGAAGGTATATATTTTATTTCAGGTTCCTTCGTCCATATACCAAGTGAAACTATTGTACTAGATAAGTACACAAATACTCCAACATACATTATTGGTCTACAAGTTACCGAAACAGATGTATCATCAACAGATACAGGTCATTCTTTATTAGTAGATAATGCACAGGGTAGTCCTAACCATACCGCGCCTGGTGCCAATAGATATGTTATTAATACAGCACTTATAAAAGAATCTGATATCACTTTGGCCAGTAGAACAGTTAATGAATATATTCATTTAATCACTGTTGAAAATGGCGAGATATTAAACAAAGATGAAAATCAAATTGATACAGAATTCTTAGATAGAATAGAAACTAGAACAAAAGAAACACATGGCGATTATGTACTTTCTCCTTTTATTCTTGATATTAAAGAACATTTAAGACAAAATAATAATAAAGGTTTTCTTGATTCATCACAAGGTGGTAACGCAAACAAAATAGCAATAGGAATTGAACCTGCAATTGCATATGTTGATGGACGTAGACTTGAGAAAACAAAAACAGAACATGTTGTTTTAGATAACATTAGAGCAAATTCTACTACTCAAAGAGTAGATAATGTAAGAAGGTCCACAGGGTTTGGTAATTTTATTAAGTTACTTCCATCCTCGGTAGAAGGTACTCCAGACATTAATGGATTCACAACACTTAATTTAACAAATGATAGTGGCACTTTACAAGCTACTGCTAGAGCCAGAGGGTTAGAATTCTTTTCAGATGCAGCTGCAGGAACACCTGTTCCATATTTTGAGTTATACATTTTTGATGTAACAATTGCATCTGGTAAATCTTTCTCAGCTGTAACTAAAGTTACACAAGGTACTGCATTCGCGGCAGACGTCTTACCAGTTGCTGATGGTACAAGATTTGAAACTGGTAATAATTTACTTGTTTACAAATTACCTTTCGAGGCAGTTCAAACTTTACAAGATGTAAGTGGTAATAATACCATAGACTTTAATGTTAGAAAAAGATTAACAGGCTCTGCCAATGTTAGTGGAGGCAGTGTATCATTTAATATACCAACAGGTTATAGTTTGGCCAATAATGATGATGTTATTATCCATGCTGGAACTTTAAGTGATAATATTCTTGCCGTAGAAGTTGCTGATGGGACTGTTACTGATAACGGAACATCAGTTGCCGTTGCAAGTCTTGCCTCAGGATTTAATGGAAAGGCTGCGACAGGTATCTTTACTTTAAGAAAACTAAACGATGCACCTAAATCAAAAGGTTCTATACTAACAGTTAATAATGAATCTATTACTGCCAATGGTGCTGCATCTTACGAATTATCAAATGTTGATATTCTTGAATTAACTCAAATACATGATGTTAATGGCAATGATGTAACAGATAAATTTATTCTTGATAATGGACAAAGAGATTCATTTTATGATAGAGGTAAGATTATTCTTAAAGGTGGCCAATCAGTACCTGCAGGAGCAATGCAGGTAGATTATAAATGTTTTGAACATAGTGGTGCCGGTAATCATTTCTCTGTTGATTCATATGCAAGTTATACTAGTATTCCTACATATAAAGGCTTAAATCTAAGAGACTGTATTGACTTTAGACCATCAGTTACTACAAATAAATCACAGAACGAAGATTCACAATTTACACATACTGATGCATCTTCACATATAATTATTCAACCTACAGGTAATGCTGAAATGGAACTTTCATTCCATTTACCAAGGATTGACAAACTATTCTTAACTAAAGAAGGACAATATAAACTTGTATCTGGTGTGCCGTCAATTAATCCAACGGAACCAGAAGGTTTAGAAAACTCAATTCATCTTTATACTTTAAATTTAAATCCTTATGTCTTTGATGTTGGCGATGTTGTTCCAACAAAGATTGACAATAAGAGATATACTATGCAAGACATTGGTGGTCTTGAAAAGAGAGTAAAAAGATTGGAGTATTATACTTCATTGTCCCTACTTGAAAAGAGTGCAAAAGATGCACAAATTCTTGACGGTAGTAATAACAATAGATTTAAAAATGGTTTTATAGTAGATGGTTTCTTTGGACATAATGTAGGTGATACTTCTCACCCAGATTATGATATTGCCGTAGATAAAGTTAATGGCATACTAAGACCAAAATCAGATAATAGAAATGTAAACTTGGTTAGAGCTGCAGGTGATGAACCTGCAAATATGGCAGCTGCCATATCAGGTAATAAGGCTGTTAAGTCCACAAGAGGTGGTATTGTAACCATGCCTTATAATGTGGTTACAGAAATCAATCAACCACTTTCTTCTTATGCAGAATTTGTAAATCCATATAATGTTGTAGTATGGGACGGAACTATTAAACTATCTCCAGAATCAGACGAATGGAAAGATGTTGATCAAAGACCAGATATTATCATTGATGATAACTCAGCGTATGAACAGTTTGTTAATATGGCAGAATCAGATGGTATCTTAGGAACAGTTTGGAACGAATGGGAAACTAACTGGACTGGTAGAGAAGTTTTAAGTACAACCAGACAGAATAGAGGAACCTTCAGAAGAGATACTGCTGCTCGTTTAAGAGGAGTAGATGGTACTGGAAGACCTAATAGAGCCAGAGCAGATGTTGTTACAACTACTACTGCAATATTAAATACTGGCACACAAACAAGAGATGGCCTAGAAACATATGTAACTCATGACACAGAAACAAAAGAAATAGGAAATTATGTTGTTGAAGTAAACTTTATTCCTTTCATGAGATCAAGAAGGGTATACTTTAATGCAGAACTTCTTAAACCAAGTACTAAAGTTTATGCATTCTTTAATGGTGTTAATATTACATCATACTGTAAACAAAATAAATCAGGCACTAACCATGTTGATTCAGAGTTCTTAGAATTCTCTGATCAATCTAATGTTAAAACATTTAGTGATAAAACTCAATGGGTTGACGATAGTGGTGCAACATCTGGATCATCAGGTGTATTAGAAACAGATGCATCTGGAAGATGTATTGGTTCATTTATTATTCCAAGGAATGATGCATTACAATTTAAAACTGGAACTAGAGAATTTAAACTAACGGATGATTCATTAAACAATAATGCAAATTCTACTACTAGTGCTTCGGAGAATTTCTATGCACAAGGTATTTTAGAAACATATCAAAAAACAATTATTTCTACTAAAGTTCCTAGATTGGCCTTTAGAGAAGTATCAGAAACAAATACTATCACCTCAAGAACTAATGAAGTATCACATGAGGTAATCAGATGGGCAGATCCTCTTGCTGAAACATTCTTAGTATCAAACAGAGGTGGTATGTTTACTACAGGTGTTGATATATTCTTTGCAGTAAAAGATTCAGCAATACCAGTTCAAGTATCAATTAGAGAAGTAGAGAATGGATATCCTACTCAGAGGGTTGTACCTGGTGCAGATAAGGTAGTTTATCCAGGCGATATTAATTTACCAACAGATACTTCCGCTAATGGTGGTGTAGGTAATGCTGATACAGCAACAAGTATTAATTGGGACTTCCCAGTGTTCTTAAAAGAAGGACAGGAATATGCTATTGTTCTTATCTCTAATTCTGACATATATAAAGTATATGTTGCAGAGACAAGTAAATTTGATTTAACAAATGGTGCTCATAGAATAAGTAAACAACCATTTAATGGTGTATTCTTTACATCACAGAATGCCTCAACATGGACTGCAGAACAAAATAAAGACCTTAAATTTAAATTAAAAAGAGCTTCATTTGTTGGAGATTCCAGTAATAATGTTACTGCGATTCTTTCAAATGATACTATAGAAGTAAAAGAGTTGGGTGTTGACCCACTTATCTTTGAGTCTAATGCAAGTGGTAATTGTAACATTAGAGTTATCCATCCAAACCACGGAATGTATGGTGCCGATGATATTCATAAAGTTACTATTACAGGAGTACCAACATCACCTGCTACGATTAATGGTATTGCAGCTGCAAGTATTAATGGAACTCACTTAGTAAAAGATGCACAACATGATTCATATGTAATTAGAATCTCAAGTGATGTTGCAACTACTCTTGGTCAAAGAGGTGGTGGAACAAGTATTACTGCATCAGAAAATCAGATGTACGATACAGGTTATCTTGCCATTAATTCATTAGAATTCCCAGGCGATCCTGAAACTGATGCTGATGATGTAAAAATTACATATCTACATAGAGGGTTAAAAAGTAAGTCACAAAATGCTGACAGTGGTCAGGTAGATTATACCTTTAGTCCTAATAAAACAATATTAGGAAATAAAAATATTTTCTTTGATGAACCATTTAGTCTGGCTTCTGCTACTAATGTAACATACAAATCATTATCAAATAATTTATTATTAACATGTACTCTAACCAATGCAGGAATAGAAAATCTATCTCCAGTAATTGATTTAAATAGAACATCATTTAATGCAATTCAGAATAGAATTAATGAACCGGCAACTTCAGAAACTAATTATGTCGCAGAAACATCTGGAACAGGAACATCTAGTGTTGCAAAGTATATTACTAAGAGAGTAGAACTTGCCTCTGATGGTACTCAACTTGATATGTTCTTAAATATTAACAGACCTACACATACGTCAGTAGAGGTCTATGTTAAGACAAGTGGAGATACCGATGTTGATTTTGATGATATAGGTTGGACTTTGGTTAATCCAAATAGTGCTGTTCAGTTTAATGATAGAAACGAATATAATGAAGTAGGTTATACTGCTACTCCATCTAGTGCTTTTAATTCTTTCTCAGTTAAGATTGTATTAAAATCACAAAGAAGTTCAAGTGTACCAACAATAAAAGACTTTAGGGCCATTGCAACAACATAATGAATAGAGTAAAAATAAAAGATAATATGGGACTAGAACGGGATTTATCTTCTCACGCAGTTATAAATACAAGTATGACTGCATATGAAAGTAGATTAAAACAGATTAAAAAAGAAGAAAATTTTAAAAATGAATTTTCACAGATGAAGGCCGACGTGGCTGAGATTAAAGAACTACTGAAAAATTTAGGTGGTAAATAATGGCAAATGAAATAAAAGTTTTAAAGAGTAATACACTAGAAGAATTGAGACAAAAGACCAATGAGGTTTCTTTTGATTTAGGTGACAATAGTCAACTAGATACCACTCGATTAAGTGATAAGGTATATACTTATACTGCGACTACTGCTAATGGTGGTAAGTTTATTGGTAATGATAGTAATAGTGATAGTTTAGTATTCAGTGTATTACCTGATGTTTCACTAGATAATACTGGTGGATATATTATTCTAAAAGATAGTACCTCCATACCAGCCTCATTTGCAGTTGGAGATACACTAACACAAAGTGGTGGATATAGTTGTACTCTTGTTGCAATCTCAACAGTAGATGGTAAACCAAAACTCCTTGTTAAAAATTCATCTGGTACTTTTAATTCAGGTCAAGATTTTACAGACGGCACAGGAACTATTGCACATGCCAATATCGTAAGACAAATATCAGAAAGTTATAATGTTGCAGCAATTAGAGTATTAAAAGATTCTGCAGAACTAGTACAAGATTTATCACAGAATGGTTTCCATGTTATTCCACTTGCTGGTAGTATTCCTCTTTCAGGAAGTCCAGACGTTTCAGAATTCCATGAAGGAGATTTTGTTTATCAAGGTGGTAGTGTAAATACTGCAACTTGGTCTGGTACTTTATATCATGCTAGTTCAACATTACTAACAGTTAAAACTGTAAATGGTTCATTTAATGCCAGTACAGTAATAAAAAATTCAAGTACAAGTGATACTATCACTGGTTCTAATCACGGTAATATTACAAACTATAGTGCCGATGGATTTGGTATAGAATTAAACACTCCTGCAGCAAATACAAATATAGTAACAATAGTTGCAACAGATTTAGTTGATGCCGTTAATGAAATTCAAGATGATATAGGAACACTAGAAAGTCTTACACAAGGTTCAGCCGATTTAGTTACAGCAATTAATGACCATGAATCAGACATAGGTAATATGACACTCACGGGATTGAGTGCTAATAATTTATCTGCAGCCGCAAGAGAATTAAGAACAGAACTTGGTGACGTTACAGAAATTAATGATGCAACAGGTTATAGTGCGACAACTTCGGTTGGTGGTATTAAAGAAATTCAAGGTGACATCGGAGATGTTACAGGATTAAATACAACACATGATACAACCTTAGTAGGTGCAGTTAATGAAATCGAATCAGTATTCGACGCATCAACACATGAGATTAGTGCAGGTTCAAATGCATTTAATGTAACATCAGGAACATTTACTATTGATTCTGCCGGAGATGTTATATTAGATTCTGGCGGTGGTAATTTAACATTAAGAGCTGCTGGTACTCAATATGGAGAAATAGACAAGGCGAGTGGTAGTAATAATGTAGTTATTAAATCTGGTACCACTACAATGCTTACAGGTAGTGGAGCTAATGCTACATTTGCAGGAACAGTTACAGCAGTAGGAACTTCAGTATTTACAAACTTAGATATATCTGGTAATGTTGATATTGATGGCTCTTTAGAAACTGATGCATTATCAATTAATGGAACAACAGTATCTTCTACTGCAACAGAATTAAATAAGCTAGATGGTGCAACACTAAGTACATCAGAATTAAATATCCTAGATGGTGCAACATTAACTACATCTGAATTAAATATTCTTGACGGAGTAACTGCAAGTAAAGACGATATTAATTTAATTGATGGTATCACAAACGGAACAGTAATAGCAAGTAAAGCTATCATTACAGATTCTAGTAAAGATATAACAGGTGGTAGAAATATCACTATAAGTGGAGAGCTCGATGCTGCCACTTTAGATATTAGTGGTAACGCAGATATAGATGGTACATTGGCCCTTGGTACACTTACCAATGTTGAGTCAAGTATTACTACCCTACAAACTAAAGTAGGTAGTGCGACCTTTACAGGAGATATTACCAGTGGTGCAGGTTCAGTAACAGCAGCAATAGGGTTAATAGAAACAGAAATTGGTAATGATGAAGGATATAGAGCCACAGGTGGTGAAGCAATTACTTATGGTGCAACAACAATTTCTGGAGTATTAATAAATTTAAATAACGAATTAGATGCTCTTAATGGTCTCACACTTACTGCTGGTGACGGTTTAACATCTGGTTCAGGTGGGACACTAGCTGCAGATAGAAGTTTTGCAGTAGGTGCCGGGTCAGGTATAACAGTTAATGCAAATGATGTTGCTATTACTACAGGCGGTGTTACTAATGCCATGTTGGCTGGTTCAATTACAGCATCAAAACTTTCAGGATCAATTCCAAATAGTAAACTAGTTAATGATCATTATACTATAGCCACAAACGGAACAGGTAATAACTTTGATATTCAACTGGGTGATACATTTAATTTTGATGAGGGAGAGGCAATAAATATTGCTCTTACATCAGATAAAGTTACAATATCTGCAGAACTTGCAACAGAAACTAATGCTGGTGTCGCAACATTTGATGGTACAGACTTTACAGTAACCAGTGGTGATGTTACAATTAATGATGAAAGAATCGAAGACATTGTTGGCACCATGGTTTCTGGTAATACAGAAGATGGTATTGCTGTAACATATGCGGACAACGCAACTGGTGCAGGTAAACTCAATTTTGATATAGATGATACTCAGGTCATGAGAATTCAGTCTGGTGTTGGTGCACAAACAATTTATGGTACTAAAACCTTTGTTGGTGCTGTTGACCTTTCAGGTGCCACAGTTACATTTGGTAGTGGTGGAAGTATACAAAACTTTAATACTCAATTCTTAACATTAAACGCAGATACAAATGCTTCTGGTTTAAGAATTGATAGAAGTGCAAATACAAGTGCAACAGTTTCAACTAGTATTTTTCCAGACTTTTTCTGGGACGAAACACAAGTAGGAACAGGTGCTAATAATACATCACATAGAGGTTGGAGACTAAAAGGATTTAGTAATGCCTCAACCCCTATTGCAAATACAGCTGATGTAGTAACATTCTATAACGCAAAAGATTTAGTAAGTGCTTCTAATTCATCTGGTATTACTCCAACATTTACGATGAATACATCTACTACTGGAGAACACCAAGGTATTTGGGACTTCGATGTAAATGTAGATAATTCATCTATTGAAGTTTCGTCAGATAATTTAAGAGTTAAGGCTGGTGGTATTACTAATGCCATGTTGGCAGGTAGTATTGCTGCAAGTAAACTTTCAGGAAGTATTCCAAATAGTAAAATAAGTAATCCAAGTATTACAATTGGTGACAGTACAATTGCTCTAGGTGGAACAGACACAACACTTACAGGTTTAACAGATATAGATTTAACATCTGGTAATAAAACAATCTTTGACGGAGTTGGTGCAAACGATTTAACTATTGGTGCTTCAACAACGACAATAGTAACAGGTGGTGATTTAACAGTTACTGGTGATTTAACAGTATCAGGTGATACTACAACTTTAAATGTGGCAACACTATCTGTTGAAGATACTAATATAACAGTTGCTAAAGCTGCAACTACTTCATCTGCAGCAGATGGATCAGGACTTACATTTGGTGATTATACTGGAAAGGCCACATTTACTTATGTTCATAGTGGAACAAAATTAGTATCTAATAAACCTTTACATGCAACATCATTCCACGGTAATGGTGCAAGTTTAAGTGCTCTTAATGCATCTAATATTTCAACTGGAACTATTTCAGATTCTAGGTTACCAGGTTCTATCTCATCAAATATTACAGGTAATGCTGCTACTGCAACTCAAGTTTATGTAACAGAAAACAATACAGAGAATACTAATTTAAGATTATTATTCCATGATGGAACTGGAACTGGAAATAGTGGAGTTGAACATGATGATAATCTTTTATATAATCCAAGTTCAAATACATTAACTGCTGGAACATTTAGTGGTGCAATTGCATGGACAAATATAACAGGCAAACCAACACTAGACAATTATCAATATTGGACACTACAGGCTGATGGTGGAAATAATGATAATATTACATCTACTGAAGTTGTAGACTTCCAAGGTGGTAATGCAATTAGTACTGTTGCAAATGCTAGTGGTGTTGAAATAAACTTAGATAGTAATTCTATTGCAGTAGATGAATTAAATTGTTCAGATGGAAGTGCTGGCCAAGTATTACAGACAGATGGTAATGGTACTCTATCTTTTGGTTCAGTATCAACAGCAAATAACTTTGTTACAGGATTAACTTTTAATACTAGTAATGGTATATTAACTGCAACAAGACAAGGTCTTAGTAATTTGACTGTTGACCTAGATAATAGATATTTACTAATAGCAGATGATAGTGATACTATAACACAAATCAGACGAGATAATACTGGTACTTATAGAACAGGCAATATTAATTTAGTAGGTGGCAATAATGTAACTATTACAGAAACTTCAGCTGGTACTTTCTCAATTGCATCAACAGACACAAATACTCAAATTCCAGCAAGGTCTGCAGGTACTGGTTTATCACTAAGTGGTAACACCATAAATGCTAATGTTAATGGAACTAATACAGTAGCAGCAAATGCTTCTAGTACTACAGCGTTAAGAACATATAAAGTTCAAGTAGACAGTTCTAATAATTTAGTTGTTAACGTACCATGGGCAAATACTCAAACTCCTGCAAGGTCTGCAGGTGTTGGTTTAACATTAAATGGAAATACTATAGACTCCAACGTAGATGGAACAACTTCAACAACTGCACAAAGTTCTACAACAGTTAGTGATCGCACATATAAAGTTCAAGTAGATAGTGGTGATAATTTAGTTGTTAACGTACCATGGGCAAATACTCAAATTGCACAAAGAGCAATTCATGACACTCCAGTAGATGGAGCAACCACTACATCAATCTCAAGTAATTGGGCATTTGATAATGTAAAGACATCAGTACCAGCTGGTGCTTTATTTACAGATAATAATACAGAGTATACAACTGCAACTGCAAGTGCACTAGGTCTTGTTAAAATTGGATATTCCGAGAATGGTAAAAACTATCCAGTTGAATTATCAAGTGGTAAAATGTTTGTTAATGTACCATGGGTAGATACTAATGATAATGATAATACAATGGGTAGTGGATTTGATGTTTCTGATAATGCTGGTAATGTTAAATTTACAGTAACAGAAAATGAAGAAATAAGATTTGTAGGTACTGGTGCCACATCAGTTTCATTTGAATCTTCACCACAAAGAATTACAATTAATTCAACAGATACAAATACATGGCATTCAAACACAAAAACAAGAGAAGGTTATGTTATTGCACCAGGGGCAATTGCTCATAAAGTTTGGAAAACAGACGCTAACGGCAACCCAGCATGGAGAGATGACGATGTTGGATTAACTGCTGTTGCTCTAGGTACTAACCATAATACTACAACAGTTGTAATCACAAATGATGCAGGTTCTGATGCAACAATAAATGCTGCAACTACATCACTTGCTGGTGTAATGACTAATGCTGACAAGACTAAACTTGATGGTATTGATACTAATGCAAATGCTTATGTATTACCTCTAGCTGCTAATGGAACAAGAGGTGGTGCCCAAATTGGTTATTCTGAAAATGGTAAAAACTATCCAGTTGAATTATCATCAGAAAAAATGTATGTTAATGTACCATGGACTGATAATAATACAACATACTCTGCAGGAACAGGTCTTGATTTAAGTGGTACAACATTTAGTGTTGAATCAGATTTAAGAGGAGATGTTAATCAAATAGGATATAGTAGTACAACATATACTAATATGTCAGCCAGTACTTCTGTTAGGTGGGTCTTTGGTAACCTTGTTCAAATGATTTTAGAATCTGATGGTGATTTATTTACTGATGGAGATATCACTGCGTTTTCTACTTCTACTAGCTCAGATAGAAAACTAAAAACAAATATTGTTACCGTTGAAAATGCACTTGATAAGGTATGTAAATTAGACGGTGTTACTTTCGATTGGATTAAAGATGGTAAAGAATCCGCTGGTGTTGTTGCACAGAATGTAGAAGATGTATTACCTAGAGCTGTTAAAGAAGTTAAAGAACTTAATAGCGATGATACTTATAAGACGGTCGATTACAATCAATTATCTGCACTCTTTATTGAAGCAATAAAAGAATTAAAAGAAGAAAACAAATTACTTAAGGCTGAGATTGAAGGCCTTAAAAGTATAAATAGTTAAAGGAATATAATATGGCAATTATATCAAATTTAGTGATTGATCAGGGTACTACCTTTCAGGCCGATATTGATGTTACAGATTCGGCTGCTGATCCACTAAACTTAACTGGTTATACGGCTGCAGGTCAAATGAGAAAGACTTATGCATCCAATACAGCAATTGATTTTACTGCTAGTATTCATTCGGAGAGCGAAGGAACTGTAAGAGTTTCATTGTCGGCGACACAGACAAATAGTATTAAGGCTGGTAGATATGTTTATGATGTAGAGATTACTAAAACATCTACAAATGAAATAACAAGGGTAGTAGAGGGTCAGATTGAAGTGACTCCAGGAGTAACAAGGGCGTAGGCTAATGGCAAATATTAAAGCTAAAATTAGACAGACGAATACTATAAAAGGACAGGCCACAAAAAATAATGAAGTTGTGGCACAAACAGTTAAATTATCTCAAGGGAGTTTATCACTAGGAGATTTAACAGATGTATCTACTGCAAATACAAGCGATGGAGCGGTACTACAATATAACGGAACAACGGCTAGGTTTGAAAGTACAACTAATGTAGAAAATGAGAACTTAACCATAAGCGGAGGATTATTTTAAATGGCGGCTAAAACAAGAATAAAACACTTAACAAGTAGTGGTGTACTAGCGCCTACAATTTTAAAGACCGGTGAAATAGGTTATTCTTATGGTACAGGTACTCAATCAAATAACGGTGATAGATTATTTATTGGTATTGGTGCTGAAGATTCTAATGGAATCGCATCAGAGATTGTAGAAGTTGGTGGTCAGTATTTTACAGATTTATTGGATCATGCACATGGTTCATTACAGGCAAACAGTGCCTTAATTACAGATTCATCATCTAAACTATTACAATTAAAAGTTGATAATTTAGACTTTAATGGTAATACTATTAGTTCATTAGATACTAATGGAAATATTGTATTGGACCCAAATGGGGCAGGTAAAACTGTTCTTCATAATCCATACATCAATGGTACAACAGATACTCTTGAAGAATTTATATATGATACAGTAGGTGGTGCTGTTACTGCAGGAACTGGTATTACTGTATCTAATGATGATGGTAGTAACAGTTCAACAATATCAATTACTAATACTTCAGTATCAGCAGGCTCATACGGTTCTGCCACACAAATTCCAACATTCACAGTTAATGCTCAAGGTCAACTTACTGCTGCAGGTGTCGCTAATGTCGCAACTGCACTTACTGTTGATGGTGATTCTGGTACAGGTGATGTAGATTTACTTACTGATGACCTAAGAATTGTTGGTACAGCAAATGAGATTGTTACTGCTTCTGCAAAATCAGGAACAGATGTTACATTAACAATTGGACTTCCAGATGATGTTACTATTGGTTCAGACTTAACTGTTACAGATAACTTAACAGTAAATGGTAATGTTACTTTAGGTAATGCTACATCAGATACAGTTCAAACTGGCGGTAACTTAACAGTTGGTGGAAACTTAACAGTTTCAGGTACAACAACATCTGTTAATTCAACAGAAACAACTCTAACAGATCCAATGATCGAATTGGCAAAAGATACTTCTTCTGCTGATGGTCTTGATCGTGGTGTTAGATTTAAGTGGCATGATGGCTCTTCTGTTAAAGATGGTTTCTTCGGATTTGATATTCAAACTCAAAGATTCTCATTTACTAAAGATGAAGATTTATCTGGTGGAGATGACGCATCTACTCCATGGCATGATGCTCAGTTTGGTGATATATACGCCACTAAAGTTACAACATCCGCAGGCAATTTAGTATTAGATTCTGCTGGTGGTACAATTGACATTAATGATAATGTTGATATTTCTGGTTCACTTGTATTAGGAACAGACCTTGCAGTTACCCATGGTGGTACAGGGTTAAGTTCATTTACTGCAAATGCAGTATTTATTTCAAACGGTGCTGGAACAGCATTAAGTTTCGTTACAGGTACTGAAGGTAAACTAATACAGTTTAATAGTTCAGGTGTTCCTATTGCTTCAGAAGTAATTGATGGCGGTACTTACTAAACCAGGCTCACTTCTCTTATAAATAGTATTATAACACATATATATGTGAATGTAAATATTATTTTATAAATTCTCTACATAGAGATTGAACATAGGAGAAGTCAAAATTGGCTAGAAAAACAGACATTCGTTTAAGGCGTTCTAACGTCGCAAATACACCCCCTGGTAGTGCTGACCTAAATTTAGGTGAATTAGCAATCAACACCATGGATGGTGCTCTCTACTTTAAAAAATCAGACGGAACAATAATTACTGGACATGATAATACTATCATGCATATTGATAGCACTAATGATCGTGTTGGTATTGGTACTGATTCTCCTATAAGTACATTTCATGTAAAAGGTGATGGTAAAGAAATATATTTAAGTTCAGCAGATCATAATATATTAAGAATTATACCAAGAGGCACAGGCAGTAATCTTGATAAAGGATTATTATCCTTATTTGATACAGGCACAGAAGATATAAGGATTGATACTGGAGGGCCTAGTTGGATTGATACTGGTCAGAATGTTGGTATCGGAACTACTTCACCTTCTTTAAAATTAGATGTTCATTCTGGTTCAACTTCAGATATAATTAAACTTAGAAATAATAACGGACAAATTGTTATTGGTAAAACAGCAAACTTAGCAAGTATAGATTTAGCTTCTGATGCTGATTTAAGAATCCGTCATGGAAGCACTATTTCAGGATATTTTGATGCTTCAGGCAACGTGGGTATCGGAACGAGTTCACCACTGAGTAACTTACATGTTAATGCTGGTAGTGGCGGTGGTGTAACACTTGAAGCTAATGCAAATGTTGATATTGATTTTAGATATAGGTCAGGTGGTGTTAATAAATACAATGTTGCTTATGATGCATCTGCTGGTTCGTTAATTTGGTATGACAATACAGCTAACTCAACTAGAATGGTATTAGCTTCTAGTGGTAATGTTGGTATTGGACAAGTCAGCCCTGGTCAAAAACTTACAGTAGATGGTAATATAAGAGCTGATGGTCACTACTATGTTGGTGGTGTTATTACAACAACTTCATCAAGAGGATTTAATGCAGCAGACGGAAGTGCAGCTGCACCTACACATACATTCCATAGTGATCAAGATACTGGTATGTATAGAATTGGAGCAAATCATTTAGGTTTTGCTACTGGTGGTTCTTCTCGTTGGAGTATAGACAGCTCTGGTGGTATTACGCAAAATGGTGGAAGTAACTATGACTATTCTGGTGGTGGTAATTTCTCAATTAGACACTTAACGGCCAATCAAAATATAACCTTTGCAACTAAAAACTCTAACAGTGTACTAGCAGAAAAAATGAGAATTCGTGGTGATGGTAATGTTGGCATCGGAACAGCGAACCCTTTAGCAAAATTACATATTGAGAATTCAACGACTGACGGAATAATAACAAGAACAACAGCAAATGTTGAACCCTTTATTGCATTACAAAGAAATTCAGGTAGCAATGGAGTTGCAGTTTTAAGAGGTATAGATGGTGGTGATTTAAGAATTGACACAGGTGCCACAGGGGCGGCTCAAACAACTAAAATGACTATAGAGGCTGGTGGCAATGTTGGTATAGGTACAACTTCAATAGATGAAAAATTGCAAGTAGAAGGCGGTAATGTAAAAATTGAAGCTGGTGCTGTTAGTACAAATCGTGGATTAACTATTGCACATACTGGTATGACTGGTAATAATACAATATTAGAGCAATATGCTGATGGTAACCCACGTGGAAGATTACACACAACAGAAAGAAGGTTAGTAATAGAAGCTGGTTCAAGTGGTGGCACAGGCACAAATGAAAGATTAGAACTTTGGACTAATGCTAGTCGTGCATTGACAATTGATACTTCTCAGAATGTTGGTATCGGAACAACTTCTCCAGAAAGAGCCCTGCATGTTGTAGGTGGAATCCATCTACCTAACAATAATATTATATCATGGGATCAGGCCGACGGAACTTTACGTAATGCAATATATATTGATTCCGGCGATGACATGATAATCGGAGATACAAACTTTGATGATATTTACTTTTCAACTGGTCAAAAAACTAAAACAGTAGTTATTAAACAAACAACAGGCAACGTTGGTATCGGCACAAGTTCGCCAGATAGGCAATTGGAATTAGAAGGACAAGGCGTACTAAGATTAAATGCTACTGGAAGTAATACTGACCCAGGTATAGATTTTAATACCTCAAGTACAAACGATATGCAAATTAGATATCGTGGTGCGTCTGATAAATTAGCAATATACTCTTATGGAACCAGCAGTGATGTAGTAACTATTCAAAAATCAGATGGCAGAGTAGGTATTGGAGTAACTTCACCAGATGCAATGTTGCATATTGAAGATTCATCAAGTAGTGCTTATGGTGGACTTAGGGTTGTAGGTGCTGGAACTGGTTCTGGTTCAACCAACGTAAGACAAATAGCAGATTTCGGAAGAACAAATTCAGGAAGTGTAAGTGGTGTTTGGTTAGGGGGAAGAACTGACGAGACAACTGCTGTAATAGGTGCAAAAACTGCATCTGGTAATATTGCATTTGAAGTATATAATAGTGGTTGGCAAGAAAGAATGCGTATTACTAATGCTGGTGCTGTTGGTATTGGAACAGATTCTCCTTCTGGTGGTCTCCATGTTGTTAATTTTATTAGAGTAGATAGTAGTGAAGGTATAGCAACTAGAAAAGTTAGGTCTGGTTATTTTTCAAATGGTCAGAATTTAACTTTACAATCTGGGTCATCTGCAAATATTATAATGGACACACAAAATGTAGGAATAGGAACAAGTGCTCCACAATCTAAGCTTGAATTAAATTTAGCTACTGCTAGTACTAGTTCTGCAATGAATACAAATACTGTAAATGACGTTCAATTAATCAGAGCGCCTTATAATGCAAGTCCTCACAATACTTCAGGTGTTGGTGCTAAATGGGGATTACGATTTGTCGGTAGAAACGATGGTACTTACGATGATGTAAAGTCTGGGGCAATCTATGCTGTATCAGAAGATACTTTGGGGTATAATAGACAAGTAGGATTGGCTTTTCATGTATCAGACTTTGATGCCAACCATGCAGAAGCAATGCGTATTAATTCAGACGGTAATACTATCTTTGGTGGAACATCAGTGGGTGCTGCTGGTACAATGTCTGTCAAAGTAGATGGTTCATATACCGATTTATACCTTTATGGTGCAGGAACCTCTCAAGGCGGAAGAATATTCTTTGGTGATTCAAGTGATAGGTCAAGTATTATTGGTACATACGGAACAGGCGGTGGCGGTAAACTATCATTTAAAACAGATACAACAGGTGGAACAAGTCAAGATAGATTAGTAATAGATTCAGATGGTTCTATTAGATTTAATAATGCATTTACATTCCCAACCAGTGATGGTTCTGCAAACCAAGTATTAAAAACTAATGGGTCAGGTGTATTAACTTGGCAAAACGATGCTGGTGGTGGAAGTGCTGGTACATCAATAGAAGACGCTGATGGCGATACAAAAGTTCAAGTAGAAGAAAGTGCAGATGAAGATATCATAAGATTTGATATTGCTGGAACACAGAAAATGTTCCTAGATTCTAGTGAGTTAAATTTAGATGGTAACCTTGCAGTATCAGGTAATTTACTTATCGCAGGAGACATCAATAGTACATCAGTTACAAATCTTGATGTTACAGATAAAACAATTACAATGGCCAACAACTCTGGTAGTTCAACTGCTGCAGATGGTGCTGGTATAATTATTGAAGGACCAACTAATAATGCATCATTATTATGGGACCATACTAACCAATATTTAGAATTTAACAAAGATGTATTTACTCCTGCTGGGTTTATAATTGGTACAACTGGTACTAATGTTGGAAGAATGTACAATAGTTCTGGTGTTATGGCTTTAGAGGCATATACCAGTAGACAAATATCCTTTGGTAATGCTACAAATGGTGAACACGTAAGAATTGATGCTGACGGCAAAGTTGGTATTGGAACAACTGCTCCAGCAACAACATTGCATGTAACAAACTCTACAACTAATGCTGAAGTAATGAGATTAACTACTACAGGCGATGACCCTGATAGACATATGTATTTTCAGTCAGACCATATTTACGGAAACGGAAATATGTATTTTGGTCATGGGTCTTATAGAAACTTATATAGAGGTTCTTTTCATACTTTCCATTATGGTAGTAGTAACACAGAGGCAATGCGTATTCATACGAATGGAAACGTTGGAATTGCAACAACTAATCCATCTGAGAAACTTCAAGTTGACGGTAACATAGCCTTAAATGGAGAACTAAAACTTTGTACTGCAATTCGACATGCAAATTCGGGTGCACAAGTTATTGATAATGATAACGATACTTATTTTATACTTAATGACCCTGAAGGTTCTAATCGTATAAAGATTGGTGATTCAGGAGATGCATCTAATACTTATAGAAATACTGACCATAAATTTGAGTCTGCATCTGGTACTGAATATATGCGTATAAATGCTACTGGTGTTGGTATAGGGACAACCTCTCCAGACGCTAAACTTCAAGTAGAATATAACGGAGGACACACCTCAGGTAACGTTGCTATAGCAAATTCTTCTTTAGATTTATACAATCCACTAGCCGCTAATACCGATGAAAAAGGTTCAATACTTACTTTCTCTGATAACTACTTCGGTGGTAGCAGTTATCCTAGAACTACAAGAGCTGCTATTAAAGGTGGAACTGATACTGTGGGCAATACTGCAGATGGCTTCCTTGCCTTCTATACAGACGCTGGTGCTGCAAATTCAATGCCAGAAAGAATGCGAATTGACCACGATGGCAACGTAGGTATCGGAACAACGGCTCCAGCAAAAACACTTGATGTAGCTGCAAGTGGAAGTAGTCAAGGTATTCACTTAAATATCTCTAGTGTTGGGCGTTTACACATGTATGCGGATGGAGATAGAAACTACTTTACAGGGCTTTCTGGAAACGGGCACCGATTTACAACAACTGGTGGTGCACTGGTTGAAATATTAAATAACGGTAACGTTGGTATCGGAACAAATAATCCATCATTTAAATTTTCTGTCGATGCAGGTACTAGTGATTATCCTGGTTATTTTAAATCCACAGATAATAAAGCTGCTATCATTATTGCTGATGACGATACCACAATATATGTAAGTGCAGAAAGTGATAGAGCGTCTTTAGGTCATAATCCAGGATTACACGCTAATAACATAAATGTGCTCAGCAGCGGCAACGTTGGTATCGGAACAGCTTCTCCAACTGATAAACTAGATGTTGCCGGAGCACTAAGATTAACAGCAAATATAAGTTTTGATTCAAACAAATCAGGAAGAATCTATAAAGCAAGTAATCATGGATTAGCCTTTCATGGAGTAACAGGAACTGAAAATGACTTTGCAATGTTTACTCCTGCTGGTCAGTTGATGGTAACTAATCCTACAGGAACTAATAATGTAGCTCTTATACCTACAGCATCAGGCAATGTTGGTATCGGCACAACGGCTCCGACTCATAAGCTTCAAGTCTCGACTACTGGAAACGGTGTTTTTATAAAGAGAGATATAACTGCAAACGCTGCAAACTTATCAGAATTTAATAGCCATAGATCGTTGCTTCTTTTAAATAGAAACGCAGGGTCTTATCTAGCCTTTGGGGGAAATAGCAGCAGAACAGATATTCAGGCAACAGATTTAGCAGGTAGTCCAACAGCTAAAAATATTTCGCTAAACCCATTTGGCGGAAAAGTTGGTATCGGACAAGATACTCCTCGGCTTGCATTAGAAGTAAAAGATACTGTAAATTCTGATGGAGAAGTTCTTTATTTAATGGGTAAGGGTACTGGTGGAGCCGGTATTGTTTACTCAAGAGATGATAATTTCACTTGGTACTCTGGTGTTGGTGGTGGAAGTGGAACTGGTAGTATACCATTAAGTTTTTTTGGTATTGTTAATAGATCACAAGGCGGTGTAGCTTTATCTATTGCTCATACAACGAATAATGTTGGTATTGGAACAACTTCGCCAGATGCAAAACTTAGAATAGACCAAAATGTCGGTACTGTAGGATTAAAAGTTACAGGCGGTTCGGGTGGCACAAATATTGCTGAGTTTACAAGAGATGTTGGAGCAAGTACAACTGTAGGTATAAATGGCTCAGGCGCTGAACCTCAGATGTATTTCACTTCTACAGCTAATACATTTGCGATGGGTGTTAATGGTAGTAATTTTGAAATTGCTGATAACACCACTATTGGAACAAATTCAAGACTGACTATTGATACCGCAGGCAACGTAGGTATCGGAACAACTGCTCCACAAAATACTTTACATGTTAATGGAACATTAAGAGTAGGACCTTATTTGACTCCAGACAGAGATGGATTCTTATTTACTCCGGGTGGAGCATTAAATACAATTCAAGCTAATAATGAGAATACTAATTTTGATAATAATCAAGGTAATATTCATATAAGAACGGGTAATAACTCTTCAGTAGCTCCGACCGAAAGAATCAGTGTTCTGAGTACTGGCAACGTTGGTATTGGATCCACATTACCTAAAGCTAAATTACAAGTAGAAGAATTAGGTATTGATACTACAAATACTACTACTTCTGCAACAACTCAAGTCACACTTGCATCATTAGATATTACAGATTTTAGAAGTGCAAGATTTACTATTCAAATATCAAATACAACTGATTCTACATATCATACTACTGAAATATTGGCTGTTCATGATGGTAGTACTGCCAATATTACAGAGTTTGGTGAAGTTCACACAGGTTCTTCCGTAGAGGCTACATTTGATGCAGCAGTTACTTCAGGATTCTTTAGATTACAAGCTACTCCAGCATCTACAGATACTATGGTATTTAAAGTAGTTTCATACGCAATCACTGTTTAAGACTAGTCCTTGTATAAATAGTAGTATAAAATATTAACTAGTCACCAGTGGAGAGTGAAACTAAATGGCTACTGATCATAATTTCCGAGTAAAGAACGGCCTCGAAGTAGGCGGCGTACTAATTGTCAACTCAAGTGGAGCCTTACAGGTTTCTCCTTCAACTATATCTAGTACCTTAACACTGTCCGATGATGTACAACTTAGATTTGGTAATGATAATGATTTAAAGATTTTTCATGACTCAACTAATTCTATAAATTATATACAAAGTTTTACAAGTAATGAGTTAAGACTTGAATCTAATGGTAATACAACAATTAGAACCAATAATGGCGATAATATGGCTGTATTCACTAAGGATGGTGGAGTCAGCTTATATAATGATAACAATGAAAAATTAAGAACAATTACACATGGAATAACAGTTTATAGTCCACATGGTAATGCTACTATCGGAGCTCAAAACACTAGTGGCTTCCACATTTATACAGAGAGAGATAGATTTTATTTTAATAAAATAACATCACATATATCAAATAGTATAACATCATATGATGGTGACTTTAATTTACAAAGACAAGAAGCAACTAAATTAACACTTACTTCAACTGGTGCATCGGTCACTGGTAATTTAGATGTATCTGGAGATTTAAATATTACTGGCGATATTAATTCGGTATCAGTAACAGATTTAGATGTTGTCGATAAAACAATTACAGTAGGTCAAGGTCAAACTGCTTCAAATTCAACAGGTTCAGGTTTAATAGTGTCTGGTGCCAATGCACAAATGTTATGGCATGAGACTAACGACCGTTTTGAATTTAATAAAGACATTAATGCACCTAAAATTGATATAGGTAATAGTCGACTTTATCCTAGTGGTGATAATAATCATTTACACTTTGATGTACCCACAGCCATTATTGGCTCATCAACTAGTACTGCAAGTAATCCATCCATAGGAACATCAGCATATAGATTCAATGGTGTATATAGTGGTTTAGGTAGTTTCTCTGGCGATATGACTATTGCAGGAACAACATTAATAAATGGTGCTAATGATAATGCTGGTAAAGCAGATTTTGCTGTAAATGCTGGTGGTTCGCCACAAATTTCATGGAATGGTAACCAAATTCAGGCCGGTGGAACTGATATGAACTGGTCTGGTAAAATTTTACATGATGGCACCTTTAGAATGGCTGCATGGAATTCTGATATACAGTTCTTTTCACAAAATTCTAATACTGGATCTTCTCCATCAAGAGATATGTATTGGTCACCTCAAATATCAGGCACAGGCGTTCCAACAGAAAGAATGCGTCTTAAAGGTGATACAGGAAGATTAGGTATAGGAACAAATGCTCCTGCAGGTAATTTACATATTAAATCATTCAATAATGTTGGTGACGCATTATTAATTGTTGAAGCTGATAACGATAATAATATAGAAGGTGATAATCCACGTATTGAACTTAGACAAGATGGTGCTAATGTTACTGGGTATTTATACCTAGAAGGTGTTGGAGGTTCAACAGCTACTGGTACTACAGATAATGCATTAGTTCTTGATTCTAAGGGAGCTGCTAGTGCACAAGGTATTCAATTTGCTGTTAGTGGTAGGGCGGCCGCACAATCTGGTGGAGAAACCAATAGTACTGTTGCAATGACTATACTTGGCTCCAATAGAAATGTTGGTATTGGTCATACTGCGCCCAGTGAGAAGCTTCACATTCACGATGGATCAATATATGTTACTCCTGTTAGTTATGCCGCCAATCAAGATGATTGGGCATTAAAAATTGGAGCTCATAACCATGCTGGTTGGGACTTTGCAGGTATAAAGCTTAGAGTAAATGGCAGTGGCGGACCTCGTATGTCACTTATGGGAGTAGGTCAATTAGAGGCTATGTCCGTAGTTGGCCAGAATATTGGTATTAGTGAAATTGCTCCTGCCGATAAATTGCACATTGGTGCCGGTAACATATTACTAGACAATAATTTAGAGCTTAGACAAAAAGATACTGGTGGAAATATTAGAACAATTACAAGAGTAAATAGTTCCAATCAGTTACAATATGGTTGGTCAGCAAATGGTCCTATTTTATTCATGGGCGGTGGTTCATATACTGAAAGAATGCGTATTCATAATACAAATGGTCACGTATCTATTGGAGGTAATACAAGTCCCACATATAAATTAGTTGTTTCAAATGGTAATGCTGCAGGAATAGAATTTGGTCCAGAATACTCAACTGATTCAAACTTAATACAACACTATGATAGAACTGCAAGTGCTTACATGGATGTGAATCATATCGCACAAAATCATAGATTTGGTAGAGCTTCTAATGAGTGGATGCGTATTAGTAATACAGGTAATGTTGGTATAAACGAAAACAATCCACAATATAAACTTCATATTGAAGAAACTGGAGTTAATAGTGGTGCTATTTTTGCTACTGATGGTACAAGTTGGTTAAGAGTAGTACCTAATCTGGGTGCTGGTGGATTCAATGGACTGTCTTTGGCAGGAGATATTGGTTTAATATTTAGTATTGATGGTGATCCATCTCCTGCTCATGCAACTAACGGACTTTTAATTGCACCTCATCACAATGTTGCTGGTGGTATTAAAATTATGGAAGATGGTGATGTTGGTATTGGAAATAATGCACCATCCGCCAAATTACATGTACAAGGAATTATTAAATCAGATTCTACAAACCCACAAGTAAGAATACATACAACATCTGGTACAGGAACTGGTTATTTAGTCTTTGGAGATTCTGCAGATGATGATGTAGGTCAAATTTATTATAGTCATGTCAACGAAGAAATGGCATTTAAAGTTGGTACTGATACTAAGATGATTATTAAATCCAATAATTCGATTGTCCTTGGTAATCGTATATTAGATTTTAATGATGATGGAGGTGTATCTACTCAACCACAATTTATTGGCGATCGATCAACAACAGACTTAAACAGTAGAGCATTTACTAATGAAGGTGGGTTCTCATATACTACTTTTGATAGTACTACTAGTAATAAACCATCACATAGTAGTAATAATGCAAATGGTCTTATTACATTAAATTCACATAATGGATCATATAATCATCAATTAGCATTTACGAATTTAGGTAATATAGCTCATAGAAAAAGAGATGGGGGTGGTTTTTCTTCTTGGTATAATTTAATTACAGATGCAGCTCCTAATGCTCCAAGTATTACATCTACAACAGTAGTAAATGAAACAATTGAAATTGTATTTGCTGCTTCAACAAGTGCCAACCAAGATACTGCAACTTCATATGAAGTCTGGAGTGATGGTGGTACTGGAGACTTTTCATTAATTGCTAGAATTCCTTATAATGATATTGCATCTTCAATGAGTGTAATAGATTCATCATTTGATGATAGTGGAACTATTGCGTATAGAGTATATGCAATTAAACATGGGGTATATTCAACTGCAGCAACTACTACTAGGTCATTTAATATGCCGGCTCTTGATGTTTCAACTATGTCGGTAGTACCAGATACGAATTCGTTTAAAATACAATATAACTTACCTAATACAAGATTTTTGGATCATGTTGAAATTTATATGGATGCAGAGGCCTCAAGTAGTAATTTAGCTAGGTCAGGGGCCTCACTTGTTTATAGTGGTAAAAACCCATCTTATTGTTATAGTATAAGTAATAGTGATATGGCAAAATATCATCAATTTTGGGTGGAGTGTGTAAGTGTCTAATATAGAAACTATAGATTTGGCCTATTGGGAAGCTAGAAAAACTGACTATGAGGAGTGTATAGAGCAAGAACTCGCTATGGAAAATCCTGATGATACTTTAATATCATTATTAAGAGAACATATAGAAGAATGTATAAGAGAAATCGATGTCAGAGATTAAGAACACAAAATTAGAAAGAAGTAATTTATTAACTATTACTGGTGCTTTGATGAGTGAGGCCAATGGCATGTGCTGTATTGTCCCAGTTCAAAAAGCTGGACTTTCTAATACTACTACTAATCAGAGTTCAGGGGAATATGATGGTGGAGATAGAGTTATTGGCTTAGGTGCTTATGGAGTAGATGGAGACTTATTACTAACAACTGGTTGGGGTGATGGTTGTGCAATCCGTAGAATTAATAACGATGGGTCCATGACAAAATTATATCATGACACCAATGCACTCATGAGAGACACATCATCTACATATAACCATATTAACTCAATGGCCTTTCATGCTGGATCAAGTCAGATTTGTTTAACAACACATAACGTTAATGGTTATTCAATGATTGACTATAGTGATATAAAAGATACAAGTACAAGTACAAATAATGTTGTTAATACGAGACCATCATCGCAGTATGTTTTTGACGATGGTACTGTAAGAATTGATAGGTCTGGTTTGTATTATTGTAGTGGAACAGTTACAGCTGGAGATTGGTTATACATAATGGACTATGATGCAACACATTATTGTCAAATTCCAAGAAGAAAATGGACAGATGGAACAGAAGAATTACTATCTGGTAAAACTGGTTCAAGTGATTTATATTCAGGTAGCGCTGTAATTGACAGAAATGGTTATCGTGGATATGTAGCATATGATGAAATAAATGATAGAGTGTTTTATAACTTTTATTATGATGGTAACTTTGTTGTTGTTGATGATGCCTCAACTGCAAGTCCAAAAATTATATGGTGTGATTTAGGAGATGCTGGTGCTGGTGATGATGGATATGAACAAGGAGTTTTTGTTCCAGATCCTACAAATTATCCAAATAAAATAGTTATTGGGGCAAATGGTAGACACGTGTATGTTGATATTACTCCATGTTTATCAGGAAATGCACCTACAATTATAAAAACATATTGGACTGATAATGCCACTAACGGCCAAGGGATTGCTCCTGCTATTTTATTTAGAGCAGGAACTAGTAGACAGACTTCAAGTAATAGTGCAGATTGGATAGATAAAATGCCTGGTTACCCAAATTATATGCCTATTTGTTCTGACCGTGGTAAAATGACCATGGGTGGTTGGATAGATTTTGATAACGATAATATTGTTGCACCAATGCGACATGAAAGTAGAACAGAAGATACTACAACAGGTGGAAGAGGTACTACATATTACGCTGATTACTGTAATCCAATGTTTAGAATGAAATCAGCAAACGGAACGAAGTGGTGGGTAAAAACAGGTTATGGTGGTAATGGTCATTCATTTAAAGTTTGGTCAGATACATACGGAAACCAATTAATAGGAAACTGGTCTGTTGAGTTTGGAACATTCCAAATGACAGACACAAGTCAAAATATTGATTTTGTTCATGTTGCTACTCATGATCATTTTGTTACTGGTGGTCATTCACTATCAATGGTAGTAAGTAATAATAATGGAACTACATATGAAAGTTACACTGCGAATAGTGTGCATACTTTCTCAAGTTCTGGTACTCAATTAAGAGTAAAATATATTGCCACTGGAGGTCCAGATAAGGCACCATATAAAATGTCATTTGATAAAGATCAAGTAACATACGGAATATTATACACAGGTTTAACAACATCTGATATTCCAACAAAAATTGTAAGAAGAAAAATTAGAGGGAGAAAAAGTTAATGGCTACAGTTGCAGGTTCATTAAGGAACAAAGTATTAGTATTAGATGATTTAACAACAGGTGATTTGACTGTAACGGGTGCATTAACTCTTAGCGGTACAGCCACTCAAATAAATTCAACTAATACAACAATAAGTGATCATTTAATAGAATTAGGATCAGGATTAACTACAGCAAATTCAAATGATCTTGGTTTAATTTTAGAAAGAGGGTCAACTGGTAATAATGTATTTATTGGTTGGGACGAAAGTGCAGATAAAGTTGTTGTTGCCACTACAACTGCAACAGGATCATCAACTGGTAATTTAGCATTATCATATGCTAATTTCCAAGCGGCCGCGGCGACATTTACTGGTGATATAGTGGCACCAGGAGTCTATGTAGGTTCAGCAAATACCAGTTTTGATTTCTATAATAATGGAACATCTTATTTTAATGGTACGACGGAAGTAAATGCAGAATTCAAAATAAGTAGTTCATCTTCTTATATAACCCATTTTAATTACCTAGATGGTGGAAATAATATTATTTCTCAAGCCAATGGTGGTTCGACTACAATTAGAAATAGTAATGGTAATTTATTTAGTATTGGTTCAAACGGAAGCATAACATCTACTGGTTTAGACCATACCTTTTATTCAGGTGCAACTGATATTGATTTTTCTATTGGAAGAGATGCAACACAAGCACTTCATATAAATGTAGATGACGGAAATATTAAACTAACAGCTGACCAAGATGCAGATAGTAATAGTACACATGAGTTTATATTAGATAGAACATTTGATGGAACAGGTGCCAATAATTTTGAAGTAAGAAAAGCCGGCAGTATGCAAATGCGATTAGACACAAACTCTAATGCAACATTCACGGGCTCGATTACATCAAATGCTACATCAGGTAGTAGTTTTTATGGTATAACTTTAACAAGAAGTAGTACTGGTATTACAACACCAGACCTTTGGGGTAGTAATAATACTCTTGTCTTAGGTACATCTTCGAGTGAAGAAGTAATTGGAATGGCTGGTTCTAATGCTACTTTCTATGGTGATATATATGCCAAAGATAGTAATTCAACTACTGATCCTACAATAGCATTTGTTGGTCATACAGATTCTGGACTGAGTATGTCTGTTTCTGGTGGCGATGATCAGTTAAGTGTTATTACCGATGGAACGCGCAGAGGATACATTAATAGCGCAGGTATTACTTCAGTTTCTAATGTTTATACATCTGGTGGTGGCCAATTTAGAAACTATGGTAGCCCTTGGATAGCTAGTACAGGTGTATCAGGAAATGGATTTTCTTTCTTAAATAGTGTCGATGGTCCTAATAATACAAGTATTACACCAATGACAATTACTACTTCCGGTATTGTTACCGCACTAGCCGATTTTAGAGCTCCGATATTCTATGATTCTTCAAACACAGATTTTTATGTTGACCCTGTAAGTAGTTCAAAACTATACGGAACATTATACTTAGGTCATACTAATTCACAATCAGGTAATTTAGCAATTTATGATACTGGTAATAATTATTTAGATTTTAAATCTACTGGTGCCAATGCGTTTTCAATGGATATGGCCGGAACTAATTCTGTTGGTCAACTTACATTTAATGATTTTAATGTCGATGTTGTGGGTCATCTACAACACTTTGGAGTTTTATATTCAAGGGCAAATTTACTAGTATTAAATGCAAATTCATCTGGTTGGAATACTTGGGCTACTAGAAATAATGGCACATTTGATTTAACTGTAGGAACTATCACCAGTAGTGATATAGCAATTGTAGGTAGTGGAGATACTGATGCAACACTAGCATTAAGTGTAAGAGATAGTACTAATACATCATTACTTAGAGTTAGAAATGATGGTGTTGTCTTAGTTGATCATAATTATTTGTATGTTACTGCTTCTCAGGGAGCATACTTTACTGGTTCTCTAAGAGCTCGTGGTGGTATTACAAACGATAGTGGTAATAATTTATCAATAAACTCTGGCGGTACAGCAATTGATTTTAATAATAAAACCTTAACAGATGTAGCTGGAGTAGATGTAGATAATGCAGGATTTGTTTCATTCTATGGTAATGGTTCAAGAGACCACTCAATAGGTGCATATCTTGATGATGATATTAGAATTAACTCGTATGGTTCTATATTCCTTAGTCTTGATTCAAATGGTAATAACGATTCGGCTGCAGACTTTAAAATTGTAAAACACGCTGGTGGAACAAGTAGTTGGGCTAATAACCAAGAATTACTTTGTTTGAGAGGTGATAATAGTAATGGTGATTTAACTATTGGTGGTAGCTTTGGTTTAAGTGATCAACCATATTACGCAAAACTAGCTATTCCTGGAACAGAAGCAGCATGGGGTGGTAATGGTACTACAACAGGTGCAGTAGTTATTGATCTACCTGGAACATTATCTAATTACGATATGTTATATTTAGAGATAGATGTCTTTGAATATAATGGTAAAGGTGGATCAAAAATTATTATTGGTACACATAACTGGAACTCGGGTGGTAATTCAGGTACAAGTAATCAGATGTGGCATAATACCGATGTGAGAATCGTTGGTAGATTTGATAAAGAGATTTATTTAGGTTACAGAAACGATGGAACAAATAATCGAAGAGTTATTGTTTTAGGTAATCATACATCATCATGGTCATATGCTACAGTTCACGTAGGTAAAGTATCGGGTGCAACTGATTTTTATACTGCTGCTATAGATTACACAGGAAACTGGAATGTAACACAAACTACAAGTTCAAGTTTTTATACTAAGAGTCCTACAACAGATTGGAATGGCTCTGATAGAAGAACAATGAGAGTTCATAGAGCCATGCATGCAAATAGAGTGTATGCTGACTCTGATATGAGAGCTCCTCATTATTACGATTTAGATAACACTGCATATTATACAAATCCAGCCTCTACTTCACACATGAATGCTATTTATCTGGCAGATGGTATTTATCATAAAGATGATAGTGATACGTGCATTAAATTTACAACAAATGAAATTGATATGGACGTTGGCGGTGTAAAGGCCTTACATTCAGATTCAAGTCGACTTAACATTAACCCAAACAAAAACAGTTTTGATTTTAGAGTTTCGGGTGATAATGAAACTAATCTTATTTACGCAGATGGGAGTACAGATAGAGTTGGTATCGGAACAGCTACTCCAGGCGTAGATTTAGAAATTTTTGGTGCTAGTGCTGGATTATTAGTACATAAAACTGCCAATGATGCTAAACTTATTGCTAAATCAACTACTGCAGCCGGTTGGGTAGAATTCCAATCACCAAACTATTATTCAGGACTACTTCATAATATCAATGGAACAGAACAATGGGCACTTGGTACACTTCAAGGACAATCACAATATACACTCAGAAGAGGTAGAGGTGGAGCAATTGTATTGTCTGCACAAACAGATGGTAAGGTTGGTATTAATAATAATACCCCACAAAGAAGATTTACAGTAACAGAAGGTTCAGCTGGTAGCGCTAGTGATAACTCAGGTATACTATCATTAACGGTTGGTACTGGTGCTAATACTGATTCAAAAATGGCATTTGGTATTGATTCAAGTCATAATGGTTGGATTCATGTAGTAAAACCTGGTAATAATGTAATGAATTTAATATTAAATCCTACTGCATCGTCAAATGGTAAAGTCGGTATTGGTAAAACACCTGCTGCTATGCTGGATGTTGAGGGCGGTGCTTTAGGTGGTACAACAGGAAATGCTACAACTGCTGCTATCTTTAGAGCAGGTCGTCAGAATCTAATTTTTGAAGATTTAAGAACAGCAACAGGTACTGATTGGAATAATGCTACATTTAAAATTATAGCACAAATTGATTCTACAAATCACCAATCAATTGATTTTGTAAATGATGCAAGTTATAACGAACACATTGATATTAGAACTGGTAACCAAGTATTTAATACAAGATTCACACATGATGGCAAAGTTGGAATTGGAACAACTGGTCCATTACAGAAGTTAGATGTCCGTGGTGGTAATATATTTGTTGGTGGATATGGTGGTGGTAGTGATTTTGGTATGATATTTAGTCCAGCTGATACTGCAAGTTATTGGCACGTTTATAACGATACTGGTGGTGAATTAGTATTTGGAAGAAATCTTACTATTGGTACCAGTGAAATGGCTAGATTTGATAGTGCTGGTTATCTTGGTATTGGAACAGCTGATCCGCAAAAGAAATTACACATAAGTGGTGTTGGTAATACTGACGGTATTAAGATTCAAGGTACTGGAGCAAATACATCTTTAATCATTGAAAATGATGCCTCTAACGGAGTCCCATGGAATATTTCTTCTACTGGTGGTGGACATGGTCACGGCGATGCAAGTTTACAGTTTGGAGTATCCTTTGCATTTCCAAAGGTAAAATTTGAAAGTAACGGAAACGTTGCCATTGGTGCGCTTACTCCAGAAAAAAATCTTACAATAGGTGGTGCACAGGCCGAAGGTATTCAGTTTAACTATGATACTACAAACAGCTATAGAAATCAGATACTAAATTATTGGAATTCTAGTGCTGATACACGTATGGACTTTAATATTGCAAGAACTAGTGGTGCTACTCCTGCGACAGTTATGTCCGTTGGTTATAACTCAAATGTTGGAATTGGAACAACTACTCCAGGGTCATTGCTGGATGTCGCTGGTGAGATAAGAGGTACTATTCTTAAGGATAGAGATAACACTAATTATTATTTAGACCCTCACAGTACTAGTAACTTAAATATTCTTCTTGTAAGTAAGCTTAAAATAGATGGTAAGCAAGTACTTGATATGACAAATAATAGTACAGAAAGAGGACCATGGAATCCTATTGTTACTTCTCTTAGACATTCTGGCCGACAACTATATGGAGACGAAGACTTCTCTGATGGTACTAACAGTGTTAACGTATATAATAATGCTGGTGGTGGTGTAGTTTCTATTACACGTGAAGATGCAACTACAAACTCAGGTGGAAGTGCGCCTAATTCTTCTGGAAAGGTACTAAGAATTAATCATAATGGTGGAACATCATCTCCAGGGTTTGGTGGATTCTATCAGACTATTCCTTCAGAAGATAATCATACCTTTGTGCAAATTTTCCAAGCTAAATTACCAGTAGGTAAGAGTGTAGTTATTGCAGAAAACGCTCAAGGAAATAACAAAACTTCATACTTCCTTACAAATACTGCTGGTACTGGTAAATGGGAATGGTATGCTCGAGTATCACATTGTGGAGATTCTGGATCATTCTCTAGTGGTGGTCATGTATATGTATCTGGTGGTTCTGGAAACTTTAATTGGTATCTTGCAAGTTGTACTTGTTATGACGTAACAGAAAGCCATCAACTATTTAATAGACAATTTATAGCTGCTATGGACATGAGAGCTCCAATCTTCTACGATTATAACGATACGAATTATTATACAGATGCACATGGCACAAGTCAGTTTAACTCTTTAGTAGTTAATAACTCTTTAGATGTTAATGAAAATGTCACACTTGCAAAAAGCGGAAATGGCCGTGGAGTATTTTTACACTATAATACTTCAAATTCTTATAGAGGATATCACGATTGGAGAACTTTACAATTTGGTAATAACGGTGCAAATAATGTATTATTTGGAAATACTTCTACTGGAGGTTATGGAAGATTCTATACAAATGCTACGGCAATAAGTCAAACAGGTGGGGTTTCAGGCACACTTACAATGGAAATGTTGGCTGATGGAACTGTAGAAATGGCCAAAGTTGCTCCTATTACATCACAAATTAATTTTACAGGTGCATCTGATGGTACTTTCTCCTTTACAAATGCTGGAGGTGGTTCTGCTCATTATACAAACCGTGCAGGTAGAGTACTTACATCAAACTCAAGTGGTTGGCATCAAGATGGTGAAGACCCGGTTATATCAATTGTAGATAGCCATACTGGTACTGACCTTGATAGTGCTGGTATTGGTCTTTACATGCACAATGAACAAAATACTAATAGTGCATATTCTCCGGGAATCTTATTTGGAGCAAAATCAAATAGTGGTTCTTATAATAGTATGTATGGTGCTATATATGGAAGAAAAAGCGGACAAGGGCCAGATGCAAACTGGAATGCTGGAGAAATGCATTTCTTTACAGTTGATGCATCGACTTCTAGTTATGTTACATCAACGCCTGATTTAAAGCTTGCAAATCATGGTGAAGTTCATGTGAAAAAGGATGTTCGAACTCCTGTATTATATGATAGTGATAATACTTCTTATTATTTTAATGGTGCTACAACTGGAACTAGTTTAAGTCTTGCTGGGTCCTCCTTAGCGCAAAATTATAATGTTATCGCAGGGGCAGGTAATGCTCTTAAATTCTGGAATGGAAGTACATTATATCAAATTACAATGGCAGATCAAGGTACTTCTGGTTATGGTAGAGTAGCTGGAGAAACTACTTCCGATTATAATATGTACTTTAGAATGGGTTCAGGCACGAATAGAGGATTTGTATTTCAGAATAACACAACCAATGTTGCGGGTATAGATGCCTCTGGTAATGCAAGATTTGCAGCTGATGTTATAGCCTATACATCTTCAGATAAAAGATTTAAAGATAATATAACTACTATTAGCAATCCTTTAGAAAAGATTTCTAAACTAGGCGGATATACATTTACTTGGAATAAAGAACAAGACACTTATGAAGAAGGAATGAAAGATGTAGGTGTTATCGCACAAGAAGTTGAAGAAGTTCTGCCAGAGATAGTAGATACAAGAGACGACGGTTATAAAGCAGTTAAATATGAAAAATTAACAAGTTTACTTATTGAAGCAGTTAAAGAATTAAAAGCTGAAATTGATGAACTAAAAGATAAACTGAATAATAAATAGTTATAAATAGTATAGTAATATAAACACCTTGAAGGAGGACATATAATGGCAATTACATATACCTGGGCAGTTACAGGTTTAAAAAAGAAAGATGAAGGCAGTAATAAAGAAGCTGTCGTTCAAACATATTGGACAAAAACTGGTACTGATGACAATGATAACACTGGAGTATTCTCGGGTGCTACCCCATTTACATCGACAGATGCTGATCCATTTGTCTCATTTGCTGAATTAACAGAAGTAAGTGTACTAACTTGGATTAAGGCTGTTGCTGATGTTGATGGACCATATAAGGATCACATTAACGCACAAATTCAAAAACAAATTGATGAGTCAATTACTCCTGTTACTGAAGCTGCTATGCCTTGGGCACCAGCAGAAGAATCACCAGCCGAATCTGAAGAAGGCGGAGAATAATAATGGCCAAACCTAACAGCAGAAGTACTTTAATAGATTATTCGCTAAGAGCGTTAGGTCACCCCGTTATTGAAATAAATGTAGATGATGAACAGTTAGATGATAGATGTGATGAAGCACTACAATTTTATCAACACTATCATCAAGATGCAATAGAAAAAGTTTTTTTAAAACATAAAGTAACTGGATCAACATTAACCCTTACTACTGCGACTGCAGGTAACTTTAATTCTGGTGAAAAAATAACTGGAGGTACTTCAGGCGCGACTGCAACAGTGCATCCAGATACTTCCGGAAATAAAATCATATACACAATTCTAACTCACAAAGATGAAATACCATTTGTTGCTAATGAAGTTATAACTGGTAAGGATTCAAATACTACTGCAACAATTAGTAGTATAACAATTGGCGATATGGAAAATGAATATATTCCTGTCCCAGAATTAGTTACTGATGTGATTAGATTAATGCCTATTAGAGAAACCTTTGGTACAAATAATTTATTTGATATTAAATATCAAATGCATTTAAATGATATGTTTAGTTTAGGATATTTAGGTTCTTTACTTGAATATTCTATGGCACAACAATATCTATCAACACTTGATGTAGTTATAGATTCAGACGATAAGTTTACTAGTTTTGATAGACATAAGGACCAATTACGAATAGATATGGCCTGGCAAGAAGAAGTCAAGATAGGAGATTATCTTGTTGTCGAGGCATATAGAATTATAGACCCTGATACTTTTACTGATGTGTATAATGATTACTACCTTAAAAAATACTTTACTGCATTAGTTAAAAAACAATGGGGTATGAACTTATTAAAATTTGAAGGTATGCAAATGCCCGGCGGTGTTCAGTTTAATGGCCGACAATTGTTTGATGATGCAACTCAAGAATTAGAAAGATTAGAAGAAGAAGTTAGATTGAATTGGGAGCAACCAGTCGACTTTTACATAGGATAAAAAAATGCCTAGAAATGTTTACTTTTCACAGGCTGTGAAATCCGAACAAAATTTATACGAGGATTTAATAGTCGAGTCTCTAAAAATATTTGGACAAGATGTCTATTATATTCCGCGTACACTTGTAAATAGAGACAACATCTTAAATGAGGATCCTTCCTCTAAATTTGATGACGCGTATTTAATAGAGGCCTATATTGAAAATGTTGATGGCTTTGAAGGTTCAGGCGACTTATATTCTAAGTTTGGTTTAGAAATTCAAGACGAAGCTACATTTATTATATCCAGAAAGTCATGGAATCATTCAGTAGGTTTATATGAACAGAAACCCAAACCTAATGAAGGAGATTTAATATTCCTTCCTATGACTAATGCGTTCTTTGAAATAACATTTATAGAACATGAACAACCATTTTATCAATTATCTAATTTACCTGTTTATAAATTATCTTGTGCTAGATTTGAATACTCAGATGAAGATTTTGAAACTGGTATAAATGAAATAGATGATAAAACAGGGGCCGCGGCATATCAAGTTGCCATGGACCTAACAGTAACTGGTGGTAATCACTTTAAACAAGGTGAAATAGTAACACAAGAATTAGTTGCAGCCTCAGGCGGTACACCAGCAATAAAAATATTTGGTGAAGTACAAACACTATCTAAGACTACAGACATAGTTGGGTCTATTAGTGTATCAAATATAGGTGTATCAGGTTCCGATACTTATCGCGAGTTTGCAGTATCAGCCACAAAGGGTCTTATTGGTAGTGAATCTAATAATACTTGCCTTATAACAAAGGTTTATGGAATTGATGACAATGATACTAATAATGTATTCCCATCAGATTCTGCAGCACAAAATGTGGCCTTTGAACATATAGCAGATAACTTTATAGACTTTACTGAAAGTAATCCATTTGGAGACGCAACATAATGTTTGGTGGACACTATTATCACGCAACTATGAGAAAATCAGTGGCCATTTTTGGTACACTATTTAATAATTTAAGCATAGTTAGAAAAGATGGCTCTGGTGGTATTTTATCACAACAGAAAGTGCCTCTTGCGTATGGACCAAAACAAAAGTTTTTGGCCAGACTTGACCAAGACACAGGAACAGATGCGACTATGGCAATTAAGTTGCCTAGAATGGCGTTTGAAATTACATCACTTACACAAGATAGTAGTTCAAAATTAGGTAAACTAAATAAGATAGTTGAAAATAATGCGAGTGATGTAACAAAGAAAAAGACAATAGATTTTTTTACTAATTACGATATAGGTATTTCATTATATATTATGGCCAAAAACCAGGACGATGGTTTACAAATTATGGAACAAATAATACCATACTTTCAGCCAGAGTATACAGTTACTATAAAACCTGTTGATGGATTTGATTTAAAACAAGATGTCCCTATCACTTTATCCACAACAACGATAACGGACGATTATGAGGCCGATTTTCAAACAAGAAGAGTTTTAATATATCAATTAGACTTTAATATGAAAATGAGATTTTATGGCCCAACAAACACTAATGCCAATATCATTAGAGAAGTGAATATTGATTTTGAAAAGTTTGGTACGGCAGATAACGCCGATAGATTTGAGGAGATGGACTTCACAGTAGGTGTAACAGATACGTCTGATAACTTTACTGTAACTACAACTATTGATGAAACTCCAGAAGTAGATTAATAATATGGAAAAACGAGATAAGATGAAAGCCTCTTTAGAGAAGAATTTGCCTACAGTACAAAATGATAGGCCAATTGAACTTGATAAAGATGTGAAAGATGATTATGAATTTTCACGAGACACTTACCGAGATTTAATTAACACTGGTGTTAGATCACTAGATGTTTTGGCAGAACTTGCCAGAGAATCCGAACACCCAAGAGCATTCGAAGTATTATCCAAATCCATAAAAGATATAGGTGACACAACAGAAAAGCTTATGGCTCTTCAAAAAACTAAGAAAGAGCTTAAGAAAGAAGCTGATGAATCTAAAAGGATTACCAATAATAATGTATTTGTAGGTAGTACTACTGAACTACAAAGACTTCTATTAGATGATGGTGAAAAGGATAATGTTATAGATGTCGACACTTAAAAATGCACTCCTTGGTTATTTAGGAAATCCGTCTGTAAAAAAAGATGGAGTTCAATCTCAATTTACTAAAGAAGAAGTATTAGAATATTCAAGGTGTATGAAAGATCCTTGTTACTTTGCACAAAAGTATGTAAAGGTAATATCACTTGATTCTGGTTTAGTTCCTTTTACGTTATATCCATACCAGAAAAAAATGTTTAAAGAGTTTAACGATAATAGATTTAATATCGTACTTGCGTGTAGACAGTCGGGTAAATCAATTTCATCTGTTATATTTTTATTATGGTATGCGTGTTTTCACCCAGAAAAAAATATAGCCATCTTGGCCAACAAAGGTGCAGTTGCAAGGGAGATGTTATCCAGAATAACACTTGCACTTGAAAATTTACCATTCTTTCTACAGCCAGGTTGTAAGGCTTTAAATAAAGGTTCAATAGAATTTAGTAATAATTCAAAGATTATTGCAGCTGCAACATCAGGTAGTTCTATTAGGGGTCTATCTATTAACTTGTTGTTCTTAGATGAGTTTGCATTTATTGATAATGATGGCCAATTTTATACATCAACATATCCTGTGGTTTCATCTGGTAAAGATACAAAGGTTATTATTACTTCTACTGCAAATGGAGTAGGTAATG
>Ga0209634_1000112_pt1 | contig 64218 bp, 79 predicted proteins | sample LinPmetageLP40_FD_184043 | JGI IMG/M metagenome (GOLD analysis project Ga0209634, IMG submission 184043) | Marine viral communities from the Pacific Ocean - LP-40 (SPAdes) (version 2) | ecosystem: Environmental > Aquatic > Marine > Oceanic | place: Pacific Ocean | collected 2010-08-26
ACACCCCAATGGTCATTGTAAGGTGAGATTTGCCTTGTATCAAACATTAGTTTTGTAATTCTTCTTTTATTTAAAAGATACTTGTAAGAAATCTCAGCGATTTCAGGTGTGATAGTATTTTTTATTACTTGATAATTATTTTCTTTAAACATTATATCCTCAATCAATAAAGTAAGTTAAAGTCATTCTTGCATTGTGTATATTATCACCATAAAATCCTTCTGGACTATGTGGAATACTTGAAGAATAATTTATAAATCTATTATACTTATTTTCTATTATTGTTTTTTTCTCATTAATATATAGTATTGTTCCAGAGTTTGATTGTGGATTATTATGTAGATAAATTAAACCGGCAGTAGTATGGTCATCTGTGTGAATACAATTTTCATCTAACTGTACGTCAGCTGTTTGATAGGCAAACCATAGATATATTTTACCACTTGATAGACCACAGTATTCTAGTATCTGCCTAGAGATATCATCATAGATACTATCTGGTACATCTGCTCTCATACCTCTAAAGTATGACGTACCTGTATTACTATACCAATTCTGTTCTAATGCAATCTGACGAATGCCAGGAGCATCATCAAAGAAATTATCTGCCGTGTTGATTTCTTTGTGCATTGTTTTTAAACGTCTCACCTTCCGCTCTTGTAAGTGTTGGTGTTTTGTCGTTTTCATCTAACCAACTATACCAACCTGTAATAATATATTTGTCTTCCGTCATAGACTTAATGCCATGATGTGCATGTGTCCATTGTGCAGGCCATATCATTGTAAGACCTTTGAGTGGTGCTTTTCTATATTTTTGATACCAAAATTCTGTATGTCCTTCATCAGTTACCGTATTGAGAAAAGTCATAAAGGCTAAATGTCTTTTTCTACACACTATGTTACCATTATTCTCATAATGCCATTGTGGGTAACCTTGACCTGGTGCATAGTGTTGAAGACTAATTTTTTCAGATATACTAAATTCTTCCTGGTTTTCATCTGACCAACGATATGTTCTCATATATTCCTCTAAACATCTTTGTAATATACCAACATATTTTTTGATTGTATCATTTTCATCTGCCCAATAATCTGTATCAGTAGATGATTTTACATCAGGTTTTATTTCACCGTCACCTACTCTACCTGGTCCTTTATTTGGGTTGTTGTTATGTAAATGAATTAATTCGTCACATGTGCCAGGGTCAATGGCATAATTGCCTATAAATGTTGTCATACTATTTTAAACTCCTTCATATCTGTTATAATATAATTGCCTGCTACACTATATCTTTCTTCATGTGTTTTCAGTATCTTATGTGGTGTGTTAGATAGAAATATTAATAAACTACCTTGTTCAACTGGCATATTAAAACTTGTCATGTTGAATATATTATATCCTTTGACATGTGGTCTTAATCCGTCATTTGGCCAATTTTGAAACTGACAACTTTCTCCTTTATTTATATACAGTACAAAACTATATGTTGCGTTATTGTGTATATGTACTTCACCTTCCGTGTTAGGTTCATATTTTGTTGACCAAGACCTAGTAAGTTTTATTGGTGTGTCAAACACCATTACATTATCGTTAAATGCTTGTACTTCTTTTTCTACTTGATTTTTTATATATGAAAATTTATCAAGTAAATGTTCATCAACAGATTGATAACCAAATTCTATTTTACGATATTCTGTTTTCTTAACCCAATCTATAAAATCTTCCGTTAAATGTATCTTTGTAAATCCTAAAGGTTTACTGAATAATGGTTGTATTTTCAATTCTTGCGAGTTCACTATCTAATATTCCTTTCATCTCAACATTAAATGATATAATAATCTTTTCTTTATCTAGTAACATTTCTGGTGCTCTATGTAGTGTGTGACTAGGAAACATAACAATATCTCCTTCATCTGCCTTAATAGGAAACACACCCAACTCTCTATCATATATTTGTGTTTTTGGTGTGCCTTCAGGTAGATTAACATAATAAACACCTGTGAAGTTTCTACCATGTATGTGCCAACCATGTGTTGAATTTTGCACATAAGATTGAAACCATATTTCAAACAATTCGTAGTTTGCATAACCGGCAGCCTGTACCATATTCAACAAGTGAGGTTCAAAGTAAGGTAGAAAAAATTTTAGCCAAGGTCTTTCATAGTCATTTGATATATCCCAATCCGTCTTTGTAATATTATCATTATAGTATTTGTCATTACTTTGTTTGGGTTCTGCCCAGCCATCATGTACTGCTTGTATTAATTCTTTTTTGATTTTATTGTGATTAAGAAATTTTTGTTTTATTATCATTTGTATGGGTATCCTAAGTTCCAAATTACTAACGAGTGTCTTATACCTTTTGTAACAGGCGTTACTCTATGCTTAACAAAAGAAGGAAATACACAAATAGACCCTCTTTGCCTTATCTCATCTACTTTAAATATGCCATTAGGTGTTTCAAACTCTAAGTCACCACCTTCATATTCATCAGAATGTGATAGTTGTAATGTACAGGATAACTTTCTTATCTTGCCTTGATATGCCTCATTTTGATTGTCAAAAGGTTTTACATCTTGGTCTTCATGCCAATGATAGTATTGATTGAGTTTATACCTGGTAAATTGTGCAGGTTCTGAATAGTCCCATTCAAAGTTCCAACCAGCATTTGTATTTGCTTGATGTATGAGAGGGTGTAATTCATTATAGACCCACGGCTCTGATATCCAAGATACATTACTGTTTCTATGTACTTTGATTTCTTCTTTTTTACCCTCTGCCTCTTTAGCAGATATCTGACCTGTTGTAGCAAAATCTTCTTGGAGGGACTTACCAAACTGTACAATTTCGTCACATATCTTTGGTGGTATCGCTGATGTAAAATAATAATAATAGTTTTCCAATATCATATAGGTATATATAATGCATAAATAGTATCATGGCACAGAATAATCCAATTACAAGTAGAGAGACGTTAAAACAGTATTGTCTAAGGTCCTTAGGTAAACCTGTTATAGAAATCAATGTAGAAGATGACCAAGTAGAAGATAGAATTGATGAAGCATTGCAATACTTCGCACAATATCACTATGATGGTACAGAAAGAATGTATCTTAAATACCAGATTACAGCAGATGATAAAACAAGGGCAGTAGCAAACGAAACTCTATCTACAGTAACAGATAGTGCTGATAGTACAGTAACAGCAGTATGGCGTGAAGGTAAAAATTATATACCCATGCCATCTAATGTTATGTCTGTGGTACAAGTCTTTCCTTTTACAGATAAGGCCGCATTAAATTTATTTGATGTACGATATCAATTAAGATTAAATGATTTGTATGATTTTTCATCAACAAGTATAGTACATTACGATATGACGTTGAGACATTTAGATATGTTAGACCATATACTTACAGGTGAAAGACCTATAAGATACAATGCACACAAAAACAGATTGTATATAGACATGGACTGGAACCATGATGTGGATGCAGGTGATTACCTCATCATAGAATGTTTTAGAAAACTAGATGGTTCTTCCTTTACAGACGTTTTTGATGACATATTTTTAAAGAAGTACCTTACACAGTTAATCAAAAGACAATGGGGTGCCAACTTAATTAAGTTTCAAGGTGTTGCAATGTTAGGTGGTGTTGCATTAAATGGCGAACAACTCTATACACAGGCGCAAGAAGAACTAAACAAACTAGAAGAACAAATACAATTAGCTTACGAATTACCACCGCAATACATGGTAGGATAAAAACATGCGAAATAATTATTTCAGTCATGGCACACGCTCTGAAAAAAATCTATATGAAGATTTAATTATAGAGCAACTAAAGATATACGGACATGAAGTTCATTATCTGCCAAGAAAAACTGTTACGGAAGATAAAATATTAGGCGAAGTACCTGATAGTCAGTACACAGAAAATTACATGATTGAAATGTATGTGGAAGACGTAAATGGTTTTGCAGGTTCAGGTGATTTAGTAGGTAAGTTTGGATTAGAAATAAGAGACGAATTAACTTTTGTGGTCAGCAGACGTACATTTGAAATGCTTGTCGACCAACCATCAAATACAATATCAATTAATCGTCCTATAGAAGGTGATGTTATATACATGCCTCTATTCAAAAAGTTTTGGCAAGTTGATTTTGTTGAAGATGAGGACCCAATGTATCAAATCAATGATTTGCCTATCTTCAAACTTAAATGTTCAGTATGGGAATACAGTTCAGAATTAGTTGATACAGGTATTACAGAAATTGATGAGAAACTAGAAAACGTATCACTAGACTTGTTACTTAATCAGATTACATTAGAGAGTGGTACAACAAGTGCAGGTTCATTAATGGCTGAAGCATCTGACGGTAACATTGAAGCGTTATTGACAGAAGCAGGCGCTTACTTAGTAGATGAGGTAGATGGTGATAATATAATTATGGAAGATGACCCTAATTATGTTGACTATATAGTACAAGAGGATGCATTAACAGGTAACTTAGCAACGGATTCAAGTGGTGCAAGTAATATAAGTTTTGATGATGAGGCAGGATTAAATGATACTGATTCCTCAAACGATATATTTGACTTTAGTGAAAAGAACCCATTTGGTGACCCAAGCGATATATAAAGGATAAATTATGTTTAAAGACGCACAATACCATGAATTGATAAGAAAAACAATTGTGGCATTTGGCACATTGTTTAACGATATTTACATCTATCGTAAATCAAGCACAGGTAAAGTAACTCAGAAAATGAAAGTACCTTTAGCATATGGGCCAAAACAAAAATTTTTAGCAAGAATAGACCAAGATAGTTCAAGGTCAGCAGATAACCCTATTACTACAGCGTTAACTTTACCAAGAATAGGTTTTGAATTAACAAGTTTATCTTACGACCCAGCAAGAAAATTAAATAGAGTACAAAAGTTTAAAAAGGTAAAAGGTGCAGACGCTAAGTCAGTACAAAGTTCTTACATGCCAGTACCTTACAATGTAGGGTTTACTATGTTTACAATGGCAAAAAATAGTGAAGACGCTTTACAAATTGTAGAACAAATATTACCTATGTTTCAACCTGACTATACTGTGGCACTCAATGTTATGCCTAACTTAAATATAGTAAGAGACGTACCTATTGTATTAAATGATGTATCTTACGAAGATAGTTATGATGGTGCATTTACAGAAAGACGAGTGTTAATGTACACTATGACTTTCACAGCGAAAATGTATTTATACGGACCAGTAACATCAACAGGTGTTATCAAACAAGTACAAGTAGACCAATACACGGATACAAATACTACTACGGCAAAACGTGAACAAAGATATGTTGTAAAACCAAACCCAACTACGGCCAATGCTGATGATGATTTTGGATTTACAGAAACAACTTCTTTCTTCCAAGACGCTGATGAATATGACCCAGATAGCGGTACAGATAAAGAGTCCTAATGAAAAAAGTCGAGGACAAACTAAACGAAATCCTTGATATATCTGAAACACTAGAGACAGTAAAACCTACACCAGTTATACCTCGTCCTAAAGAAAAAGAAGATATAGATAGTGATTATAAGTATAGCAGAGAAAATCTTTATAGTCTTGTAGAAAGAGGACAAGACGCCATTGATGGTATTGTTAATCTTGCAAAAGAAACAGACCACCCACGTGCCTATGAAGTTGCAGGTACCTTAATTAAAAACGTAGGTGATGTGACAGAAAAATTATTGATATTACAAGAGAAGATGAAAAAACTAAATGATGAAGTGGTGAAAGGTCCTAATAAAGTTGAAAATAATTTGTTTGTAGGTTCTACAGCAGAATTACAGAAACTTATAAAAAAGAAAAATGATTAATACTTGGATAAATGATACTCACTTATGGACAACACCTTTATTTAACTTTAACTTTCCTGTTGAACATAAATGGGTGCAATACATAAAAGATAAACAAGACCAGTTAAAAGACAATACACAAAATCCAGAAGGTGCATATACAACAAGAACTAACTTATATGAACTCAAAGTTTTTGAACCTTTAGTTTCAACATTTAAAGAAATGAGTTATGCTACATTTGGTAAAAATTGTGTAGATGTAAAAGTAAGTAACATGTGGGCAAACATATTAAAACGTGGTGACTATCATTTGTTACATACACATAACGAACACACTATGAGTGGTGCATACTATTTACGAGTACCTGAAAACTCAGGTCAAATATATTTTAGAGACCCAAGACCACAAACAAACTCATGGACAACAAAGTTTATAGACAAAGGTAATATGAGATTTTATAATGTAGGTGAAGGTGATTTATATTTTTGGCCATCTTTCTTAGACCATGGTACAACACCACATGGTTCTGACGAAGAAAGAATTGTAATATCTTTTGATTTAGATTATTCAGGACCTGATTATAAGTTTGGAGATAATGGATACAATGGCGAATAAAATAAACGAAGACTATGAAAGGTTAATACATGTACGCTAGTCAAAGTAAAAGTTACCTTGGAAATCCTAATTTAAAGGCAGCCAATCAAAAGATACGTTACACAAAGAAACAAGTACGAGAATTTGTGGCGTGCCAAGATAACCCTATTTATTTTATTACAAATTATTTACAGATAGTTACACTTGACCATGGACTACAACCATTTAAGTTATACGAGTTTCAAAAAGAAATGGTTGATAAGTTTCATAACAATAGATTTACCATATGTAAATTACCAAGACAGACAGGTAAATCAACAACAATTATTGCTTATCTATTACACTATGCCATATTTAATCAAAATGTAAATATTGCCATACTGGCCAACAAGGCTGCGGTTGCAAGAGACTTACTAGGTCGTTTACAACTGGCATATGAAAATTTACCTAAGTGGTTACAACAAGGTGTTATTAACTGGAATAAAGGTAACTTAGAATTAGAAAATGGTAGTAAAATACTGGCGGCTGCAACATCATCAAGTGCCGTACGTGGTGGTTCTTATAACGTTATATTCTTAGACGAGTTTGCCTATGTACCTAATAATATTGCAGAACAATTTTTTAGTTCAGTTTATCCTACAATCTCCTCTGGTAAAAGTTCTAAGGTAATGATAGTTTCTACACCACATGGTATGAATATGTTTTACAAGTTATGGAATGACGCACAAAATCAACGCAACAGTTATGTACCTATTGAAGTACATTGGTCAGAGGTACCAGGTAGAGACGAACAATGGAAAGCAGAAACAATAAAGAATACAAGTGAGGCACAGTTTAGAACAGAGTTTGATTGTGAGTTCTTAGGTAGTGTAGATACATTAATTACACCTAGTAAGTTAAGAATGTTATCACATAACACACCAAGAACAAGTAATGCAGGTTTAGATATACATGAAATGCCACAAAAAGATAAAAGATATGTAATCACCGTTGATGTTGCAAGAGGCACCGTCAATGACTATTCTGCTTTTGTTGTTATAGACGCAACAAGTATACCTTATAGAGTTGTTGCAAAGTATAAGAACAATGAAATCAAACCATTACTCTTTCCACAAATTATTCATAAGATTGCAACACAGTACAATCAGGCAGAGGTACTCATTGAGGTAAATGACATTGGTGGTCAAGTTGCAGACACAATGCAGTTTGATTTAGAATATGATAATCTGATTATGGTCAATCAACGAGGCAGGTCAGGTCAAGTTGCAGGTACAGGATTTAGTGGAAAACAAAGTCAATTAGGTTTACGAACAACAAAGGCTACAAAGAAAATAGGTTGCTCTAACCTTAAAGCAATGGTAGAACATGATAAGATAATTATACAAGACTTTCATATTATACAAGAATTATCTACTTATATATTAAAAGGTAAAGAAAAATTTGAAGCGGAAGAAGGGTCAAGTGACGATTTAGTTACCTGTTTAGTTATGTTTGCATGGTTATCAAATCAAACATATTTCAAAGAACTCACAGACCAAGATATACGTGCCAGATTAGTAGATGAACAATCACATCAAATGGAACAAGACATGGCACCCTTTGGATTTATTGATGACGGTGTAGATAATCCAGAAGGCGAGACATACAAAGACCCCTATGGTACTACTTGGTCACCAGTTAAATACAAGAGAGGACTGTGAAAGTTTGATTATACTAAATAGTAGTAAGAAAAAACTTAAATTTAAGGAGAAAACAAGATGGCTTTTTTAGTTTCACCAGGCGTTCTGGTTACAGAAAAAGACCTTACTAATGTCGTACCGGCAGTATCAACTAGTATTGGTGGTGCGGTAGTCGTTAGTGAGAGAGGGCCAATGGAAGAGGTTACGTTAATCTCTAGTGAAGACGAATTTGTTTCTGTATTTGGGAAACCAGACAGTAGCACATTTGAATATTTTTTTAGTGCAACCAACTTTTTACAGTACGGAAATGCCTTAAAAGTGGTAAGAGCAGCAACTGGTTGCGTAAACGCAGCCGTGTCAGGCACACCAGTTTTAATTAAAAACACAACAGACTATCTTAATAATTACTCCACAGGACAAGGAAGTGTAGGTGCATGGGCCGCTAGAGAAGCAGGCACATGGGGAAATAACTTACAAGTTTCTACTTGTACCAACTCAACAGCATATGCTCAGACCGCTTCTGGTCTAGTAAATGATTCAACTGCTGCTATTGGCGATACAACTATTACAGTTGACGCTGGTACTCAGTTTCAGGTTGGTGACTTGTTAGAATTTGGCGATATTTCAAACAACTTTACTGCCGCTCCTAGTGGTAATTATTATAAAATAACAAATATAGCAACTCATGTATTAACTATCGCAAGATTTGACCCAGCAACTGGTGCAACTCAAACAGGTGGTTTAAGACATGCTGTAGCAGACAATGCATATGTCAAAAGATATTGGGAACATTATTTCCAATTCTCCGCAGCACCATCTACAACTGATGATGTATCAAATGCTGGAGGTTCTAATGACGAATTGCACATAGCAATCGTTGACCAAGATGGCGGTATCACAGGTACTGCTGGTTCTATCTTAGAGAAGTTTGAGGGTTTATCTCAAGCGTCAGACGCTAAGACAGCACAAGGTGACACGAACTATTATGCTGATGTTATATATCAACAATCACAATATATTTACTGGATGGATCACCAAACAGTATTATCAACTGCTGGTAACACAAAGACTGGTACTGCTTTTGATAATGCATCCACTTCAGCACATATTGTGTTCCAAGACGCATTAACAGGCGGAACTGATGATTTAGTTCCTACTGCTGCTGAACTATCCCTTGCATGGGATAAATTTGGCGACGCTGAAACAGTAGATGTAAATTTATTGATAGGCGGACCATCACAAACAAATGCTGATGCTACTGGTGATACCATGGCAACAAAAGTAATTGATACTGCTGAATTTAGAAAAGATTGTGTGGCATTTATTTCACCTGCTAGAGCAGATGTTGTAAACGTAACAAATCCTATCGCACAGACAGCAAACGTCAAAGCTTTTGCTGACGGTCTTGCTAGTTCAAGTTATGCAGTAGTAGATAGTGGTTACAAATACATGTACGACAAATACAATGCAGTATATCGTTTTGTACCATTAAACGGTGATATCGCCGGTCTATGTGCAAGAACAGACAGCGTAGCAGACGCTTGGTTCTCACCGGCAGGATTTAGTAGAGGTCAAGTACGTGGCGCTATTAAACTTGCATTTGATCCAACAAACGCACAAAGAGATGAATTGTATAAAGCTAGAGTAAATCCAGTTGTTACATTCCCTGGACAAGGCACGGTCTTGTTTGGTGATAAAACAATGCAGACTAAACCTAGTGCTTTTGACAGAATTAATGTTAGAAGACTATTCATTGTGTTAGAAAAGGCAATCGCAACGGCGGCTAAATTTCAACTCTTTGAGTTCAATGATGAATTTACAAGAGCAAACTTTAGAAACCTGATTGAACCATTCTTACGAGACGTTCAAGGTCGAAGAGGTATTACAGACTTTTCTGTAGTATGTGATGAGACTAACAACACATCAGCGTTAATTGATAGAAACGAGTTTATTGCAGACATCTTCATTAAACCAAATCGTTCAATTAACTTTATTCAACTTAACTTTGTCGCAACACGAACAGGCGTAGCCTTTAGTGAAGTGGCAGGCGCATAGAGAGGAGATAGAACATGGCTAACGTATCAGACTTTATCTCTAAACTAAAAGGTGGCGGAGCAAGACAGAACCAGTTTAAGGTAACTTTACCTTTTCCAGGTTATGCTGCTGTAGGTGGCGAAACAGAAAACTTAGCGTTTTTATGTAGTGCTACTCAACTACCAAGCTCAGAGATAGGTGAATTAACAGTAAACTTCCGTGGTAGACCAATCTACATGGCGGGTGATAGAACATTCCAAACTTGGACAACCACTATCATCAACGATACATCTTTTGATATTCGTAACGCAATAGAAAGATGGTCAAATGGTATCAACAACCATTCAGACAACGAAGGATTATCAAACCCTACAGACTATCAAGTGGACGCATTTGTCGACCATTTAGATAGAAGTGGGAATACTTTGAAATCTTATACCTTTAGAGGCTTATGGCCATTAACTATAGGTACAGTTGACTTGAATATGGACCAAGTATCAGCACTTGAAACTTTTGAGTGTACTTGGAGATATCAATACTGGGAATCAAATACCACAACTTAATTGTGATAGGGGCGTCCTCCGGGACGCCCTAAATATATAAAAAGGAGTAAAAGTAGTGGCAGAAATTTTTGGATTTGAAATCAAACGTAAACCAACGGCTTCTAATAGTCAATCATTTACAGCACCAACAGCTGACGATGGTACACAGACTATTATGGGTGGTGGTCACTTTGGTACATACCTCGACATAGAGGGTAAAGTAAATAACGAGGCAGACTTAGTTCGCAGGTATAGAGAGGTTGCAATACAACCTGAATGTGACCAGGCGATAGAAGAAATTATCAGCGAAGCAATTGTTGTTGATGATAATAAAGAGACGGTCAGACTTAACTTAGGTAAAGTACCGTTCTCACCTAAAATCAAAAAAAGTATAAATGAAGAATTTAATAACATCCTGTCTTTGATAGAATTTGAAAACAAAGGACATGATATTTTTAGAAGATGGTACGTTGATGGTAGAATAGTGTATCATAAAGTAATAGACCCTAAAAATGTTAAAGCAGGTATAACAGAATTACGTTACATTGACCCTCGTAAGATTAAGAAGGTCAGAGCAGCAAAACAAAAACCAGGTGCAGAAAGTTTTGCACCAAAAGACCCTAACAAACCTGGGGTTGTAGAATTTGAAGAATTTTTTATCTACAATGAAAAAGGTGTACAACCTGGCGCAAGTGCAACACAGGGTTTAAAAATTGCAAAAGACGCTATAGCATTTTGTCCTAGTGGTCTTGTTGACCAACAAAAGAATATGATATTGTCTTACTTACATAAGGCAATCAAACCAGTTAATCAACTGAGAATGATTGAGGATAGTGTAGTCATATACCGTATTAGTAGGGCACCAGAAAGAAGAATTTTTTATATTGATGTAGGTAATTTACCAAAAGTAAAGGCTGAACAATATCTAAAAGACGTTATGAACAGATATAGAAACAAACTTGTTTATGACGCTAGCACGGGAGAGATAAGAGACGATAGACAGTATATGTCTATGCTAGAAGACTTTTGGCTACCTAGACGTGAAGGTGGGAGAGGAACAGAAATTACTACATTACCAGGTGGTTCAAACTTAGGTGAGATAGATGATATTAAATATTTTCAAAAGAAATTGTTTCAATCATTGAATGTTCCTTCTTCTCGTTTAGAGGCTGAAGGTAGTTTCAACATGGGTGTTGCAACAGAAATTAATAGAGACGAATTAAAGTTTAGTAAATTTGTATATAGACTAAGAAATCGTTTTAATAATTTATTCCATGACCTGCTAAAAACACAGTTAATTCTCAAAGGTATTATTACTATTGAGGATTGGGAAAACTCTTTGGCACGTACCATACGTTACGATTATGTGAATGATGGTTATTTTGCTGAGATAAAAGAAAGTGAAATGCTTAAAAACCGTATGCAAATCTTTGCAGAGATGAAGAACAATGAAATGGTTGGTACATTCTTTTCACAAGATTTCGTAATGAGACATATATTAAAAATGTCAGATGGTGAAATGTTAGAACAACAAGAAAAGATTGCTGCTGAAGCAAAAGCGGCAGAACAGCAACAAGAAGATGAACCTGAACAACAGGACCAAGAAGGAGATAATGATGACGGACAAGAATAATCCTACAAGGGATATGATAGACGCTTTAGCCAATGATGATACTATTGAAGCAGAGAAAAACTTTAAGGGTGCATTGAGTGCTAAAGTAGGTACAGAGCTAGATGATAAAAGAAAAGATTTAGCAAGTACAATAATGGCAAAACCACCAGAAAGTACAAATGACGATAACGCTGAGCAATCTACGGAAATTGACGATTGAGAGAGACGAACATAAACGTTCTCCAGTCTATAAAAAACAATCACCAAAGGCCAAAAAGGCAATTGATGATGTAATGACTATGTTGGCAAAAACGCCATCAAAGGTCTTAACTACGTTCCCAAAAATAATTAAGGACGTGGCAAAAAAGTATGGCGTTAAGCCAAAAGATATTGAAACCTATTTCGCAAAAGAAACAGGTCTAACCATATAAAGGAGAGTAAAAATGGCAGTAGTAAATAAAAGAACATTAGTAGATAGTGGCACACGCCATGTCGTAATGTTTGAAATCAACAATGCAACAAATGATGGAGTATCAGTTGTAGACGCTTCAACATTAAGAGGACACGTTGAAAAACCAACACTAGACATTAGAAGTATTAAATGGAATACAACCGCAGCAACAAGTGATGTAGCATTTGAATTTGACGCTAGTACAGACGACCACGGAATATCAGTACATGGTAGTGGTGAGTTTGGTTTTCATGGTAAACAACCAATGATAACAAATCCAGAAAGTTCTGGCGTTACTGGTGATATAGTTATCACTAACGCAAGTGCTGTTACAGGTACTTTTATTTTAGAAGTAGTAAAAACTAAAGGTTATACTAACTCAGGACAAACAAGATAATGGCTGATACAGTAACTTCACAAACTATAACAGATGTAGCCGGCACAAAGACCGTAATGAAATTTACGAATAAGAGTGACGGTACAGGAGAAACACTTGTAGCAAAGATGGACGCTAGTGAATTAAATCACGCTTCAACATCTACAAAGATTGCAAGAGTAATTTATAGTATTAACACAACGGATCCTAAAGGGTCCGTTGAAATACTCTTTGACGGTACAACAAATGCAACCGCATTGTTTCTTGCCGGTCAAGGTACAATAGATTTACAAACATCTGCTATACAGATATCTAACAATGCGAGCTCACCAACAGGCGACATTTTGTTTTCCACTCACAATTTTGTAAATGGAGACAGTTATTCCGTCATTTTAGAGGTTAGATAATATAAATAGAACAAAAGGGGAAAATACGCAACATGAAACTAATTAGAGAAGAAATCAATCAGGCTGAATACATTATTGAAGCAGATAATAATGGTAAAAAGTCTCATAAAATTAAAGGTATCTTCATGCAGGCAAACATTAAAAACCGCAATGGTCGTGTTTACCCACAGGAAGTATTAGAAAAAGAAGTAGGCAGATATAATAGAGAATTTGTACAGAAAAAAAGAGCGTTTGGTGAGTTAGGACATCCTGACGGACCAACAGTTAATTTAGAGAGAGTATCACATATCATAACTAAACTTGAAGGTGATAACAAAGGTAACTATATTGGTGAGGCAAAAATTACAGATACACCATATGGTAAGATTGTAAAATCTCTAATTGACGAAGGCGCACAATTAGGAGTTTCATCTAGGGGCATGGGTTCCTTGGAGAATAAAGGTGGTACGAACTATGTAAAATCAGACTTTTACTTAGCAACTGCTGCTGATATTGTTGCAGACCCTTCAGCACCTCAAGCATTCGTCAATGGCGTAATGGAAGGTAAAGAATGGGTATGGGACAATGGTATTATCAAGGAACAAGATGTTTCTGAAATACAAGACCAACTAAACCGTGCTAGGCGTGATGAGATTGCCAAAGCGCAAACTACTGCTTTTAATAATTTCATGCAGAAATTAACAAAACAATAAATAGTAGTACGCAATTTAAAATATTTTAAAATACGGAGAGATATTAAAAATGTCAGAAGAATTAAACAACGAAACAGAAATCGTTTCTGAAGCTCCTAAGGGACAAGACGCACCAAAAGCAGGTGCGACTAAAGGTGATTCCATGGTAAAAGGCGGTGATTACGAAGACGGAGGACCTGCAGTAGTAAGTCCAGACGCAAAATCTTCACCAACTGACCACGCTAAGAAAGTGAAAAAGGATTCATCTGCTCCTACGAAAGGTGCCGGTTCTCCGGACTCTGCTGAAAAAATGAAAAAAGAAGACGCAGATATGGACGACGCTGATGAAAAAGAAGACGATAAAGAAGATGAAAAAGATATGGAAGAAGCAATGCCTAAAACTAAATCAGGCATGATTCAAGCAATGTATGACAACATGAATAAAATGAAAAAGTCAGACATAGCTGCTTCTTACAAAAAAGTCATGGCTGCGATGAAAGGCATGGACGAAGAAGACGAAGACGAAGACGAAGATAAAAAAGAAAAAGAAATGGCATCTGCCTCTGAGAAAAAAGAAGCAGTAGAAAAAAGAGTAAAATCTATTGATGTATCAAATGATGTTAACGCTCTTGTTTCTGGCGATGATAGTTTATCTGAGGACTTTAAAACTAAAGCTGCAACAATCTTTGAAGCGGCAGTTAAATCAAAAGTAAAATCTGAAATTGAAAGATTAGAAGATGAATACTCAAATGAAATAACTGAAGCGAAAGAAAGTGTTAAAGAAGATTTAACTAATAAAGTTGATAACTACTTAAACTATGTTGTGGAAGAGTGGATGAAAGAAAACGAATTAGCAATTGAAAAAGGTATCAAAGGCGAAATTGCGGAAGATTTCATTGGCGGTCTAAAACAATTATTTGAAGACCATTACATTGACGTACCAGATGAAAAATATGATGTCCTAGAGGCAAAAGAAAAAGAACTGGATGAAGCGAAAGCTAAAATCAATGAAATGACGGCTTCAATGATTGAAAAGTCTCAACAAATCGCAGAGTTTACTAAAGAAGAAATTTTAGAAGACATTACATCTGGTCTTGCAGACACAGAAGTAGAAAAACTAAAATCTTTAGTAGAAGATATAAGTTACGAAGGTGCTGATGAGTACAAGAAAAAATTAGAAACTATTAAAGAATCTTATTTTGGTGCATCAAAAGCAGCTCCGGAATCAACTGAAAACGTTGATACAATTAACAACACTAGTAATGACAGCACAGTAGCGGATATGTCTGATAGCATGTCTCGTTATACGGATGCAATTAGTAGGGTAAAAGGTAGAGATATCTACAATAACCAATAATTAAGAAAAGGATAGAATTAAAATGTATAATTCAGAAAACTTACAGGAAAAGTGGTCTCCGGTTCTTGAGCATGCGGATCTACCAAAAATAGATAACCCATACAAAAGAGCGGTAACTGCTGTTATCCTAGAAAACCAAGAAAAAGCGGCGAGAGAAGACAAAGCTTTCTTAGGTGAGATTGCGAATGTAACTGGTTCAGCGATAGCTAACTGGGACCCAATCCTAATTTCACTTGTAAGAAGAGCAATGCCAAATCTTATTGCTTACGACATCTGTGGCGTTCAACCAATGACAGGACCAACTGGTCTTATCTTTGCAATGAAGTCCAGATTTACTTCAAACTCAGGTACAGAAGCACTATTTAACGAAGCAGATTCAGATTTCTCTGGAACTGGAACTCAAAGTGGTACTCTAAATCCAGGGTTGATGAACGATACTACAACTTCCGTTACTGCTGGTACTGGTATTGCAACTGCTACGGCAGAAGCATCATCATCTTTTGCAGAAATGGCGTTCAGTATTGAGAAATCAACTGTAACAGCTAAAACTAGACAGTTAAAAGCTGAGTACACAATGGAACTTGCACAAGACCTTAAAGCAATTCACGGCTTAGACGCTGAAACTGAATTAGCTAACATCTTGTCTGCTGAGATTCTTGCTGAGATTAACCGTGAAGTAGTAAGAACTATTTACGAAAAAGCAAAAAAAGGTGCAGGTGTTAATACAACAACTGCTGGAACTTTCGACCTTGATACTGATTCAAATGGTAGATGGTCTGTTGAGAAATTCAAAGGACTAATGTTCCAAGTTGAAAGAGACGCTAACGTAATCGCACAAGAAACAAGAAGAGGAAAAGGTAACATTGTTATCTGTTCATCTGACGTAGCAAGTGCTTTACAAATGGCAGGTATCTTAGATTACACTCCTGCTTTAAACAACAGTCTAAACGTAGATGATACTGGTAATACTTTTGCTGGAACATTAAACGGTAGATACAAAGTATATATTGATCCATATGCAAGTAACAATACTGCTGCTCAATACTATACTGTTGGATATAAAGGAACTTCACCTTACGATGCTGGTATGTTCTATTGCCCATACGTTCCACTACAAATGGTGAGAGCGGTTGGTGAGAACACATTCCAACCAAAAATTGGTTTCAAAACTAGATATGGTCTAATTAGAAACCCATTTGCGGAATCAAGTGCTCAAACTACTGACACTGGAAGTGACCAATCAAACATTTACTACAGAATGGTAAAAGTTACAAACTTAATGTAGGATTCATTTCCTCCAATGAAATCAAAGGGCGCTCAGGCGCCCTTTTTTTTGGTCTCCTGTTCTTATACATAGTATAGTCATCAACTTAAACAACTAGCAGGTGAGGCTAGAGATATGGAGAATATATGTTTAAAAAACTGACTTCATTCCTGATTGTAGTATCAGGCATGATTTTATTATCTACAACTACACAAGCAAAAGACCCTAAAATTGGTTTCATCTACATTGGTCCTCCAGGCGACCACGGCTGGACTTATATGCACGACCAAGGTAGACAAGACATTGAAATTGAATTAGGTTTTGAAACCACATACATTGAAAACGTACCAGAAAACGCTGATGCTACTAGAGCAATACAAAAATTAGCAGCTTCTGGACACGATTTAATCTTTACAACATCTTTCAATTACATGGATCAAACTTTAGAAGTGGCAGAACAATACCCAGATATAAAGTTTGAACATGCAACTGGTTACAAAAGACTAGACAATGTTTCAACATATTCATCAAGGTTCTATGAAGGTAGAACTATTAGTGGACATATTGCCGCTAAAGAAAGTAAGACAGGCATTATAGGTTATATTGCCAGTTTTCCAATACCTGAAGTTGTAAGAGGTATTAACGCTTTCATGTTGGCTGCACAAAAGGTAAATCCAGATATTCAAATTAAGATTATATGGGCATACACTTGGTACGACCCGGCAAAAGAAGGTGATAGTGCAAAAACTTTAATCAATCAAGGTGCAGATATTATAGTACAACATACTGATACATATGCACCATGTAGAGTGGCACAGGAGATGGGTGTGAAAGCATTTGGTCAAGCAAGTGACCAATATAAGTTTTGTCCAGAGGCACATCTAACCGCAATCATTGATGAGTGGGGACCCTACTATGTTGCAAGAGCGAAAGCATTAGCAGATGGTACATGGGAATCTACTGATACATGGAAAGGTTTAGATAGTGGCATGGTACAAATGGCAAAATACACCAATATGCATCCAAATACAAAGTATGAGGCGATTGCCATAGAGAATGCTTTGAGTGAAGGTAAAATGCATTCCTTTGAAGGACCTATTTACAATCAGGCAGGCGAACTAATGGTACCAGAAGGTGAAGTTGCACCTGACGGTATGTTACTAGGCATGAACTGGTACGTAAAAGGTATAGACGGACAACTACCACAATAATTAACAAAAGGCGCCTTCACGGCGCCTTATAAATAGTAGTATGACAGATTTAAGTTTATCAGAAAAACAACCTACTACTTTAGATTACGCTGACCCTACGAAATTTAAGTTTCAGATAATCAAATTACCTACTGTAGAGTACAATACCACAGCGGCAAACGTGCCTGGTATTACATTAACAGAAATGACCCAACCTACAAGACTACAGCAATTAAAGATTGCAGGTAATGATATAAGCTTTGATGATTTAACAGTTACATTTATTGTAGATGATGAACTCATTAATTATAGAAAAGTACATGACTGGATGGTAGGTCTAGGTCAAGTAGATAGTGATAACAAGTTTAGAGATATATTAACAGAAGGAAAAGATAGATTTCCTTTATCTCAATTACATGCAACAAAAGGTAGCACACCTGATGGTGCAGTATATTCAGACGCTAAACTTATACATTTGTCAAACAGAAACGTACCTAAAGTAGAGGTAAGTTTTGTAGATTGTTACCCTAAATCATTAAGTGCTTTAGACTACAATCAAGGTGCAACTGATACAGAATACTTACAAGCGACAGTAACCTTTGGTTACAAGTATCACAGTTTCACTACGCCTTTTTAAGACGTATATATATTATTAGGATTAAATTATGAACTTAGACGAACTACAGCAGGCTGCTGAAAAAGATTTGAAGATTGACGATACTGAACTTGACATAGAAAGTTTAAATACACCAATCATACACGCCAAGTACCTCAAACATTACTCTACCTATAGTCTCATGCTGACAAAAGCACAGAGTGAATATTCTTCTTTGTATAAAAGAAAGTGGGTATTCTATACAGGTAAAGCAGACCCAGAGGAATATAAAGAGAAAAACTTTGAACTTAAAGTATTACGACAAGACGTAGGCACTTTTATAGAAGCAGACGAAGAAATTGTTAAACAACAACAAAAAGTTTCTTATTTAAAAATTGTATGCCATTATTTAGAGAACACATTGAAACAAGTCAACAACAGAGGTTTTCAAATAAAGAACGCCATTGACTGGAAAAGATTTACGGAAGGAAGTATGTAATGATATTTTGTATAGGTAACGGCGAAAGCAGAAAGAACTTTGATTTAGAAACACTACGACCATACGGTAAGATATATGGTTGTAACGGACTGTATAGAGATTTTACACCTGACATATTACTGGCAATGGACTATAACATATGCCACGAAATATATCGTAGTGGTTATGCCTTTGACCATCCTGTTTATTTAAAAACATGGCAAAAGAATCCACATTCCATGTATGAAAAACTATTTCATCCTGAAACCGCGGCAAAATTTATTGGTCAAAACATAGACCCATATGAATATACTGATGAGTGGGCATGGCGTGGCGAGAAGAAAAGATTTTTTGTTTGTTGGGCAAACAATAGAGACTTAATGAAAAAAATGAGAGAAGAACGAAAAGACTGGAACGAAGATGATTTTAAGTTATATCTCAGCGAAGACCAAGAAGGTTATCTCATTACATGGACAAAGAAAAAAGATAAAGTAATGGGTTTAGGTAAGTATGCGGTGGAGAAAACAAATGCAGGTATATTAATTGCACAGATGGCAGCAGATAAAGATAAACTCATTTATCTACTAGGTTATGATTATCACTCTAAAGACAAAACAGTAAACAATATGTACAAGGGTACAAAAGGTTATGTAGGTACAAATGCAAAAGCAATAGTACCAGATAACTGGATAATGCACACAAAGAGATTACTTAATCACTATGACAAAGACCACAAATTTGTCCATGTTGGTGATCCTATAGAAGAATTAGCAGACAAAAAGAACTGGGAAAATATCTCTTACGAAGAACTTAATGAGCGAATTAGCCGTAACGAAATTTAACGAAGCGTACATTAAGTGTACAAGTGAAGATTTAGGACTCTTACAGTCTCTATCTGACTTCTTTACGTTTCCTGTACCAGGTGCCAGTTTTATGCCATCAGTACGAGCCAAAAGATGGGACGGCAAAGTACGTCTTTTTTCAAAGGCGACAGGAAAAATTTATGCTGGACTGTTACCTTACATACAGCATTTTTGCAAGGAAAACAGCCATACAATCATACTAGACGAGTCCTTAACCATTGGTGATGGCGTTCCTACCAATGATGTTTCCAAGTTTATTGACAAATTATCATTGAAAGACATAGAGATAAGAGATTATCAATTAAATGCGGTGACCCATGCATTGAACAATAAAAAGACAATACTCTTGTCACCTACTGCCTCAGGTAAGTCATTAATCATTTATTGTATTATAAGAATGATGAAAGTTTTAGGTCACAGGTGTTTATTGATTGTGCCTACCACATCTTTGGTAGAACAAATGTACAAAGACTTTATTGATTATGGTTGGGACGCTGAGAAGTATGTACAACGAAAGTATTATGGTTATGAGATTGATGATAGCAAACCTATTGTTGTTTCTACATGGCAATCACTGGCGACCTTTGATAAGAAATACTTTGACCAATTTGGTTGTGTCATAGGTGATGAAGCACATTTATTTAAGTCTAAAGAGTTACAGAAAATATTAGGTGCTTTAATAAACGCTAAATATAGAATAGGTACCACTGGTACTTTAGATGATAGTAAGACACACAAGCTTGTACTTGAAGGTCTATTTGGCACCGTACATCATGTTACGACAACACGAGAGCTGATAGACAGGAAACAACTTGCTGACCTAAAAATACAATGTATTGTGTTGAAGTATCCTAAAGAGGATTGTATTCAAGTCAAAGGTCTAAAGTACCAGGAAGAAATGGATTTTATAGTTTCACATGAAAAGAGAAACAAGTTTATTCGTAACTTAGTACGAAAACAAACTGGTAATACTTTGGTATTATTTCAGTATGTAGAAAAACATGGTAAGATATTACATCAAATGATTGGTGATACTATTGACCCACAAACACGAAAACTCTTTTTTGTTTATGGTGGTACAGATACAAAAGATAGAGAAACAGTCAGGAGTATAACAGAAAATGAGACCAATGCTATTATCGTTGCAAGCTACGGTACGTTCAGTACCGGTATTAACATCCGCAATTTACATAACATTGTTTTTGCTAGTCCTTCTAAATCTAAAATTCGCAATCTCCAGTCTATTGGTAGGGGTCTTCGTCTTGGTGGTAATAAAGACGTTGCTACGTTGTATGATATATCTGATGATTTTACCTATAAGAGTTATAAGAACTTTACTATGAACCATTTCCTAGAAAGGATAAATATCTATAGTGAGCAAGAGTTTGACTATGAAATATTTAATGTGGACCTTATATGACAGATAGAAAAGAAATAAAAACAAAGACAGTTACAATACCTACACCTAGAATGTTAAAATTATCAACAGGTGAACAGGTTATCTGTATCATGTATGTACAGGAAGGTAGTGATTTTATTCGCTTATCTGACCCTTATAAAATAGAATTACATAATTTTGATATGGATCCTACACAATACTATATGGAAGAAAGAATGTCAATGAAACCTTGGGTGTGGCAATCCAGTGATAAAATCTTTTCTATACATAAGAATAATATAATGACTATCGCCATGCCTAACGCAGAAATCAAAGATTACTATAATAATATACGTTTAGGGCATATAAAGATTCCTGCACAGGAAAAACTAAAACCCATGCCTAGTGAGGACGAGTTTAACAGATTACTTGATAAACTTGGTGATGAAGACTACTTTGATGTCATTGAACATCTTAAAGGTAAGAAGACGGTACACTAAGATATACCTGTATCTGAAGGAGGGACACCGCCCATTATATACTAACCCACCAATAAAGTCAAGCCTTTTTTTAATTAACTTATTAAAGCTTTACTTTTTATCAAAAATGTGTTATAATACATATAATTTAATAAAGGAAATTTATTATGACTGAAACAGTAAAACTAAAAACACCTAAGAAAAAGGAACATTATGTTTCCAATAAGGAGTTTTTAGTTGCAATGAAAGAATTTAAAAAGAAGTGTTTAGCTGCAGAGAAAAGAGGAAGAAGGCAACCACCTATAAGTGATTACATAGGTGAATGTTTTTTAAAGATTGCCAATCATCTATCTTACAGACCAAACTTCATTAACTACACATACAAAGAAGATATGATATCTGATGGTATAGAGAATTGCCTACAGTATGTATCAAACTTTGATCCAGAAAAAAGTAACAATCCTTTTGCTTACTTTACACAAATTATATACTACGCTTTTATTCGTAGAATACAAAAAGAAAAGAAACAAACAACAATCAAACAGAAACTTATTCTTAAATCAGGACTAGATGAATTAGTTTTACAGGCCGGTGATGATGGTGATTATCAAAATCAATATGCGGACTTTCTAAAGAAGAACATGATTGAGACAGAACCAGAGAAACCAAAAGAGAAAAAGGTAAGAAAGAAAGAACCTAAGAAATTAGAATACTTTATGCAATGACAGAAAAGATTATAATTGTAGGAGGTGGTAGTGCAGGCTGGATGTCAGCGGCAACACTTATCAAAGCCTTTCCTCACAAAGACATCACCGTAATAGAAAGTCCTAATACACCCACCGTAGGTGTAGGTGAAAGTACCATTGGTAGTATTAATGATTGGTTATCTTTCTTAGAACTAGAAGATAAGGACTGGATGCCTCATGTAGGTGCTTCCTATAAATTAAGTATTAAGTTTACAGACTTTTATAAAAAAGGTGAAGAATTTCATTACCCATTTGGTTTACCTTATGAACCTTATATTTCTAATGATACACGAAACAAATGGTATTTAAAGAAACATTTACAGAATTGTAAAACATCTGACTATGCTGAATGTATGGCACCACAAATTGCCTTAGCGAATACAAACAAAATGGCAAAATCTTTTGATGGTTTTGATTATCACAAAGACGCTGCTTATCATTTTGACGCTTTACTCTTTGCAAAATATCTAAAAGAGAATTATTGTTTACCAAGAGGTGTAAAACATATAAAAGAACATATAAACACCGTAGAAACAAATGAACATGGTATTATATCATTGAACGATAAACATACTGCCGACCTATACTTAGATTGCACAGGCTTTAAATCTTTGTTAATGAAAGAAGTAAATAGTAAGTTTATTCACATGAACCATATTTTACCAAATGATAGTGCATGGTCAACAAAATTAGAATATACAGATAAAGAAAAACAATTAGAACCATATACAAATTGTACCGCTATAGAAAACGGTTGGGTATGGAATATACCTCAATGGCAAAAGATTGGTACTGGTTATGTTTATTCAAGTAAGTATATTGATGATGACCAAGCGTTAGAAGACTTTCATAACTATTTGGGAAAACCAAAGAATGTAAATTATAAAAAAACAGGTATGAGAGTAGGTAGACATAAACATATGTGGAAAAAGAATGTATGCTCTATAGGACTGGCTGCAGGTTTTATTGAACCTTTAGAAAGTACAGGTCTCCTTCAAACACATGTATTTTTATTAAAACTTGTAAAGAATTTAGAACGAGGCAAAGTATCACAGTTTGATAAAGATACACACAATTTAGAATGTAATGATATATTTGATAACTTTGTTGCCTTTGTGGCGATGCATTATTCTTTATCACATAGAGACGATACACAATATTGGCGTGATGTAAGAGAAAGAAGTATTGCGGAGTTAGAACTAGTGCAAAAAGTAATGAAAGTAAAACACATTGACCATTATTTTACAATAGATGGTGGTATGCATTATATTGCCACAGGTATGAATTATGATCCTATCTCTATGACAGATATATTAACAAAACAATATGAACTAGACACAGATATAATAGATGAAAAATATGTGGCAACATTTGATACAAATAAGAATAGATGGAAAAATAATGCCAAAAAAGAACTTACATTATATAAATTTTTAAAGGAGAATATACATGGGTAAAATTGCCTTGATTAACGACACCCATTTAGGTTGTAGAAATGATAATCCTAATTACCATGAGTATATCTACAAGTTTTGGGAAGAACAGTTTTTTCCTTATATAGAACAAAACAATATAGATACAATCATACATTTAGGTGACGTGTTAGATAGACGTAAGTATGTGAATTTTAAAACACTACAAGATTTCAATGAAAGAATAGTCAAAAGATTAAACGCCTATAATGTACATATCATTGTAGGTAACCATGACACCTATTATAAGAACACAAACAATGTCAATGCACCACAAGAATTGTTAAGTCAATACCATGTGTATAGTCAACCAACAAAGGTGACAATAGATGATATGAACATGTTAATGATACCTTGGGTAACACCTGAGAACTATGATAAAACAAAGATGATGTTAGAACAAGAAAGTGCTGACATGGTACTAGGTCATTTAGAAATCAAAGGTTTTGAAATGCACAATGGTCATGTGAGTGATACAGGTTTAGAACAATCATTATTCAGTAGATATGAAAAAGTATTATCTGGTCACTTTCACAAAAAGAGTGACAACGGCCATATATACTATTTGGGTAGTCAATATGAAATGACTTGGTCAGATTATAATTGTCCTAAAAACTTTCATGTACTGGACACAGAAACAAGAGAAATAGAAGCCATTCGTAACCCTTTGACTATTCATTCTAAAATATATTACAATGATGAAACAACAGACTATGCAAATTTTGATTATGATACATGCAACCATAAATATATTAAACTCATTGTAGAAAAGAAAACAGATTACTTTATGTTTGATAAGTTTGTTGATAACATATATCAAAACGCCAAACCTTATGACTTAAAGATAATAGAAGACTATTCAGACTTAGACGCTACGAGTGTGGCAGACGATATAGTGGAACAAAGTGAAGATACCCCTACTTTACTGGACACCTATATAGAACAAACAGATACTACCTTAGATAAAGGTAGATTAAAAAACTTGATGAAAAGTTTATACACGGAGGCATTTGATTATGAGTAATGATTACCCAGACCACTTGTATTATAACAATACATACTTTTTTGGTCCTTATTTACATCATGGTAGAGTTGACCCTAAATTTATTAAAGACTTATTAGCCATAGGTGAGAAATCACAGGATATGGTTGATATGAAAAAGAACTTAGCAGGTGATTTAAAAGGTGAGTGGAAGTTTAGTGAAGAAGACCAAAGATGGTTTTGTAAACACATGAGATTAAACTTTGAACATTATGTGAAACAACGTGCCAGTTGGCATGCTGATTCAGAATTAGAAAAAAGAGGATATATTATAGATAACGTATGGATTAATTATCAACATCCAGGTGATTATCAACCAGAGCATATACATGCAGGTGATTTTAGTTGGGTTATTTATTTACAGAATCCACCAGGACTAGAAGAAGAAAGAGATAACCACGATACACGAGGTCCTGCACCAGGTACAATTACCTTCTCTTATGGTGAGGGTGTTGGTATGTCAATTGAAAACTATGCTGTCATCAATCAAAACTTTGCCAATAAAGTAGGTGACTTCTTTATATTTCCGGCACAATTAAGGCATTCTGTACCACAATTTAAGAGTGAGGGTGTGAGAATATCTATAAGTGGGAATGGTAGTTTCCAAGAAAAACATAGTCCATATAATGATTACTTTTATGGAGAACAAAGAATAAACAATTAATGATAATATTTGAAACGATAAGGTGGAAGAACTTTCTTTCCACTGGCAATACCGGTATAGAAGTAAAACTAAACGAACACCAAGATACACTTATTGTAGGTCACAATGGTGCAGGTAAATCAACAATACTTGACGCCTTGTGTTTTGGTCTTTTTAATAAACCTTTTAGAGATATTAAGAAAGAACAAATGGTCAATAGTGTTAATCTAGGTGGCACAGAAATAGAAATAGAGTTTAGTATCTCTAATAATAAGTACAGAATTAAACGTGGCATTAAACCTAATGTGTTTGAAATACACCTGAATGGTGAACTTGTCAATCAGGATGCCTCTATTGCTGACCAACAAAAATACTTAGAACAACAAATATTGAAATTTAATTACCGTAGTTTTACACAGGTTGTTATACTAGGCAGTAGTGCATTTGTACCTTTTATGGAATTAAAATCACCACATAGACGAGAAGTTGTGGAAGATATACTTGATATAAAGATATTTTCTGTAATGAATATGTTAGTAAAGATACAAATAAAAGAAATACAAGACCAGTTACGAGATATTGATAGAGAGATTGATATTACCAAAAACAAAGTAGAGACACAGGAAAGATATATTGAACAAACAGGTAAGCAAACACAATCTACAATAGATGATTACAATAAGAAGATACAAGAAAACAAAGACGCATTAAACAAATACAATGACCATAAAGCAGAGTTAGAAAAAGTATTAAACAAAGAAAAAGAAAAGATACTAGATGAGAATAAGGTACGAGAACAAGTAAAGAGATTAAATGCCTTTGAAACACAGTTTGAAACAAAAGTCAATGAGTGTACTAAACATAAAAAGTTTTATGAAGCACATGATAATTGTCCTACATGTCAACAGACTATAGACCCACAGTTTAAATCAGAAAAGATATCTAAAGAAAACAACCAGATGTTAAAGTTTAATCAGGCATTAGAAGATGTTGCCAAAGAAATATCTAGTAAACAACGAAGACTACAAGCCATTGCAAGTGTCTATGAGAATATGAAAGTAACAGAAATAGATATTGCGAAGTTTGAACAATCTAGTAACGAACTACAAAACATTAATCGTAAATTAGAAAGTCAAGTAAATACTCTTATGCAACAAAGTGAAGAAACAGGTAATGCAAAAGGTAAACTAGAGTCCTTACAAGAAATGATGGCACACCACGAGAGTGAACAGTTACGAAAAAAAGAAGAACTAGATTATCTACAGGCTGCCAGAGTAATGTTGGCAGATACAGGTATCAAAACAAAAGTTATCAAACAATATCTGCCTATAATGAACCAGTTGATAAACAAATATTTGGCGTCTATGGACTTCTTTGTTAATTTTAAATTAGATGATGAGTTTAGAGAGATTATAAGAAGTAGATTCCGTGATGACTTTAGTTATAGTAGTTTTAGTGAAGGTGAAAAGATGAGAATAAATCTGGCACTATTGTTTACATGGCGTGCCATTGCTAAGATGAAGAACAGTATATCTACCAATCTATTAATGTTAGATGAAATATTTGACAGTAGTTTAGATGGTCAAGGTACAGATGACTTTCTAAAGATACTGAATACACTAGAAGGTGAGAATGTGTTTATCATATCACATAAGACAGACCTGATGGCAGATAAGTTTAAAAACATAATGAGGTTTGAGAAGTACAAAAACTTTACAAGGATTGTTGAGTGAAATATTTTCCAGTAGTTGTAGATAATTTCTTCCGTAATCCAGATTTGATAAGAAAACTGGCATTGAGTTTAAACTATACACCTGATGATAAAGGTAGATGGCCTGGTCAGCGAAGCGAACAGTTACATACAATAGACTATGAATTGTTTATGAGTATTATGTTAAAGATTATGTCTATCTATACAGACTTTGCTTATTCAAACGTTACATGGGAAAATGCTAGTCTTTACTTTCACAAAATAAAAGATACAGGTGATAAAGAACTGAATAAAGGTTGGATTCATATTGACCAAGACTTTGAATTAGCAGGACTATGTTATTTGAATCCTGGTGTAAATGATATAAACACAGGCACCTCACTTCACTCAATAGAAGACCACCACAAGTACGAAAGACATTATTATAAACATTTGTATTATCGAGGCGACAATGTGGATATAAATGATTATAAGAAAGAACTGAAAGAACACAATGACAAATATACAGAAACAATGAGAATATCTAACGTGTATAATAGAATGATTACCTATGATACAAAAGAACATCATTGTTTAAATGGCATATCAGAGAATGAAGAAAGATTAACTATGTTATTGTTTATGAGTGATATATCACCAGAAGGTAAGTTTCCTGTTTCCAGAATACAAGATGACAAACAGTATGATAACTTTATTGAAGAAAGGATAAATTTTTTATTATGAAGATAACAATTGCCAGATTACGAAGTGGTACAAATTATAAAGAACCACTACACGATATTATGGATAGTTTCTATGACCTATACAGACGATACATGGAAGAAAATACACAACACACTTATGGTGTTTATAACTTTGGATGGGGTCATGCAAACAGAAAAAAGTTAGATGATATACCAGATAGTGACGTTATTATTATACCAAGTGAGAATGAATTTACACAACACATTAAAAACTTTGTTGACCCAAGGCACAAAGCAAGAAGTGATGAAATGGTCAAACAAATAGGTGAACACCTATCAAATAAACATGTAATGATATGGCGTAGTGATAGAGCAGATAATGAAGAACTGTATCGTAACAAAACATTTAAAGACCAACCCATTGGCAAGTTTAGTACATTAGACGAAATGGATATACCTGGTGGACTACATGGCATGAAGTATCATTTTATTACAGAAAACTATCCGGCAAAACTAGATGAAACACGAGACATAGATTTTGTCTATTGGGGTACAGATAAACGTAAGACAACAGAAAATGTTGATAGTGGTGATCCTAGGCACAAAGTATTTAAACAGATATACAAAGAAAAGAAGTTGTCCTCATACTGGATTGGTAAATTTAGTAATATAGAAAGAAATATGAAGATAAACCGTATGGTGCATATATTACCATATCTAACAAGTGGTAAAGGTACATTGTGTTTTAACTGGATGAGTGAGACAGCCACAACAAGTAGATACCATGAGGCATTGGCCTGTGGGTTGATACCATTTGTATGGCATAACTATGATGTAAACAATACAATAGTCGCTGACCCATGGCAGAGAGTATCAAGTGTAGAAGAACTCTATGAAAAGTATGAAGAATTAAATGGAGCCAAAGGTGATTTATGGGGTCAAAAACTGATGGACATAGAAGAAGAATATAAAAAGAATGTCCTGAAATCAAAAGATGAGTATTATCAACTATTTAAGACAAGGCTTGACAAATTGTTAGAATTATGATAGGATATAGAATTATATTATGGAAAAGAAAATAGATCCGCTACTAGAAGAGCAATGGGAGGTTTTTCAAAAAGAAAACCCAAGTGCGACATATCGTCACGTTGATGAGAATGAACTGGTAGATAGACTAACAAAAGAATTAACTTATGCTTCTAATATGTCAGTAGAAGAATACACACTATATCAAAAATGGTGTGAAGTAAAAAACAAATATCCTGCACAAAAAGTAAATACTTTATTTGGTGAAGAAAGTCAATTAGTTGACCAGTCAAAAGATAAGTTATTAGTACATGTGAAAAACAATATATGGTCACCTAAAGACCCTATGGACTTTGAAAAGTTAGAACCAGAGTTAATCTATACAAAAGACATACCCAATGGGTCACAATTGTGGAATGCAATTCGTACATTTGCTTCTACAATGAAAAACAATAACAACATAGGTCGTAACCTTAACTTTATTGTAAGAGATAAACCAACAAAGAAATACTTAGGTGTTATTTGTATCTCATCAGACTTTTTAGATTTAACACCAAGAGACAATTACATAGGTTGGGATAGAGAACGTAAAACGAAGAAGATGATTAATCATACGGCAATAGGTAGTACGATTGTGCCACTACAACCACTAGGGTTTAATTATACAGGTGGTAAGTTATTGGCGTTATTATGTTTATCTGATAAAGTACAAGAAATATGGAAAAGAGAATATGGTGACACGATGGTAGGTGTAACAACAACAAGTCTATATGGTAGTTTTAGTCAGTATCAAAATCTTAAATACTGGAAGAAAAGAGGTCATAGTTCAGGTAGTGTATCTTATGAAGCAACAAAACCTACAATTTCTATGATACGAGATTGGTTAAAAGAAAATCATACAAGAAAATACTTTGAATGGTATGGTGCAACAAAACCTACAGGCCAACCTTATAAGAGAGACCACAGAAATAGGTCACATACATTTGCCTACAGTAAGTTAGGCATACCAAGAGAGATTACAAAGTCTGCTCATAGTCGTGGTATCTATTTTAGTACACTATATGATAACACTTGCGAATTTTTAAAAGAAGAAATAACGGAAGATAAGTTAAAAAAATCATTTGATAGTAGTATTGAAGGACTTGTAAATGTATGGAAAAACAAGTATGCTAGTAAGCGTATTAAATCATTGATTAACCAGTCTAGGACGAACATGGAGACACTTTATTATGATGACTTGATACATCTAACTTGGGAAGAAACAAAGAATAAGTATCTAAAACAGGTAGGAAGATGAGAACATTTAGCGAACACCACATCTGTTGCAAAAATACAACAGTACAAAAATGATAAGTCATTGAAAAACAACGATTTTAATTTATATTATTTTGTTGACATTTGAACCAAAATGGTATAGGATATAGAAATAATTAACGAGGTATTATGAAACAAATTAGTAAAGAACAAAAATCAAATTTAGCAAGATTACTTGCAACAGAAAATCTTAACATAGAACACAGAAAAGTTAAGACGGCTTATTTTATTCCTAAAACTAGAACTTTATGCCTTCCAATATGGGAAGATATGAGTAACGATTTATATGACCTTTTATGCGGACACGAAGTTGGTCACGCTTTATATACTCCACAAGATGAAACAGTTTTAAAAGAAGCGATGAAGAATATTCCTCATTCATACTTTAATGTTGTAGAAGACATTAGAATTGATATGAACATGAAGAAGAAATATCCTGGTTTAAGAAAATCTTATTTCAATGGTTATAAAGAATTAGTTGAAAGAGACTTCTTTGGTAATATCCAAGAAGACGCTAACTCTATGAGATTTATTGATAGACTTAATATCTTTACTAAATCTGGTAACTTAGAACAAACAATTGAATTTAACGAACAAGAACAAGAATTTGTTAACAAGTCACAAAAACTTGTTACATTTGATGATGTTATACAATTAGCAACAGAAATCTTTGAATACTCTAAAGAAGAAAACTACGATCCTGAAAATGACCCATTACAACAAGTAGAAGCACAAAATGAAAATGGCGAAGAAGGTGAAGAAGAAACACAATCAGAGGAAAGTGAAAGTAATGGCGAAGAAGAAAACCAACAAGATAATGATGAAGGCGATACTACCACATCTACAAATGATAAACCTGCGACCAACGAAGAAGCAGAAACACAATCAAAACCGTCAACAGGTGAAAAAGGTAGTCACAACCCAGATATAAATGCTGGTGTAACAAAACCTACTAATGTGGCACAAACAGATGTTGCCTTTGAAGAAAACAAATCTACTCTATCTAATACTGATGAAAAAACAAAAGATAATTTATATGTTACATTACCAAGTATTAAATCTAGTGTGATTGTTGATTACAAAGAAGTATCAAACAAAATGAGTGAGTATCTTTCTACCACATATACAGATAAGTCATACAATTATAATATTAAAGATATTGCTAAAAGAAATACAAGATTTGCTGAGTTCAAAAGAAAACAAATGAAAACTGTACATTATATGGCAAAAGAATTTGAAATGAAGAAAGCGGCAGATAACTATAATAAAACACAACAAGCAGTATCTGGTTCTTTAAATATGAACAAAATACATTCTTACAAATATAATGATGATATCTTTAAGAAGTTACAAGTAGAACCAGGTGCTAAAAATCATGGTATGATTATGTTTATTGATTGGTCTGGTAGTATGAGTGATAACTTAGAGGATACTATTAATCAAACATTAAACTTAGTTATGTTTTGTAAGGCAGTACAAATACCTTTTGAAGTATATGCCTTCTCAGATATCAATTCTAAATATTTTGAACCCAATAGTGAAATGAATGATTACTGGAGAAGTGATAGAAAGTCAATTCAAATTGCACCATTCAATCACAAACCTGGTGACTTGTTTGTTGAAAATGTTACACTTATTAATTTTCTATCAAGTAGAATGAAACCAAGAGAATACAATGAAGGTATGCAAAACCTTTTTGGTATAGGTGAGTGTTATGGTAGTCATCATCGAGGTAGATATTATAGAAGTGCTTATGAACCACAATCTGAGGAAGATTACAACGTGGTACAATCACCACAATGTATGAGACTTGGTGGTACGCCGTTAGACCCTTGTATCATTGCGGCTACAACTATTGTAAAAGAATTTATTACAAAGAATAAAATACAGAAAATGAACACAATCTTTTTAACTGATGGTTGTGGTCACACATTACAAAATGTTGTATTGAATGACGGTAGAGTATCTAACGAAAATAGTCACAAACACAATATTGTTATTAGAGATAATGAAACAAAAACAAATACTACTTATGATGGTTATGGTTTTAACTCAACACATAAACCTATGTTAGATTTGTTTAAAAGAAAAACTGGTAGTAAAGTTATTGGATTTTATATATCTGCTCGTAATAATGTATCCTATTATGACATCAATAATTTTCTACCAGTTGAAGCAGGCAACGAAGGTGTTGAAGCAGTAAGACAAAAAATGAGAAAAGATAAAGTTGGTATCATTACTGGTAATGGTTATGATGAATTGTTTATCTTACCTAAAAAGAACTTAAAAATTGTTGATGAAGAAGCGAATATAGACCCTTCTATGACACCAGCAAAAATGAAACAACAATTCCTTAAAACGCTGAAAACAAAGAAAACAAGCAGAGTTTTATTAAATAAATTCGTAGAAAGAGTAGCATAATGAGTGGCTGCGACAAGTTGTCAAGTAAATTAATTGATAACCTATTGAAAAATAAAGGTTTTAAATTGTATTATTTACTTGACTTTACAGCAAAACTATGATAGGATATAGAGATAATTAAAAATAAAGAGGAAAACATTATGAAATTAAATGATAAACAAAAACAATTTGTAGAGACTGCTTACAAAGAACTTGGTACTGATACAGTAACAAGAAAGCAAGTCCAAGAAATTGAGACTAAATTTAATCTAACTGGTAACAGTTGGTTAGTTAATTCAGGAGACTACAAAGTGGGTCGTGGTGTATATAAATTACCTGTTAACGGTATGGTTAATCCATCTAAGAATGTTAAACAGAAATTATCACCTGTACAACCACAAGAAAAGGTTACACTTAAAACTACTGAACGTGTTGCTGATAATCTAGTGCCTTCTAAAGAGGCAACTTTTGTATCTTTTGGTAACTACAAAGATATTAAGAATATTGTTAAATCTGGTATCTTTTATCCTACTTTCATTACTGGTTTATCTGGTAATGGTAAGACACTTAACATAATTCAAAGTTGTGCTGAGTTAAAACGTGAATTAATTAGAGTTAACATAACTGTTGAAACGGACGAAGATGATTTACTTGGTGGTTTCAGATTAGTTGACGGTGCTACAGTATGGCATGACGGTCCTGTTGTTGACGCTATGAAACGTGGCGCTGTTCTTTTACTTGATGAGATTGACTTAGCAAGTAATAAGATTATGTGTTTACAACCTATCTTAGAAGGTAACGGTGTGTTCCTTAAAAAGATTGGTAAATTTGTAGAACCACAATCTGGTTTTAATGTAATCGCTACTGCCAATACAAAAGGTAAAGGTAGTGATGACGGAAGATTTATTGGTACTAACATACTCAATGAAGCATTCCTTGAAAGATTTCCTGTTACTTTTGAGCAACAGTATCCTCCTATCAAGGTAGAACAAAAAATACTTGATAACGTTATGGATGCCTATAACTTAAAAGATGACAAGTTTACAGAAAACCTAGTTAAATGGGCTGATGTAATTCGTAAGACTTTCTATGATGGTGGTGTTGATGAGATTATCGCTACTCGTAGATTAGTACATATCATTAATGCTTATGCTATCTTTAAGAACAAACTAAAATCTGTTCAAGTGTGTGTAAACAGATTTGATGATGATACTAAAAACAGTTTCCTTGATTTGTATTCCAAAGTTGACGCAGGCGTTAATATGGAAGACCTATCAGGAAATGTCAATGATGATGAGACAGTAGAGGATAGTAATATCTAATATGAAATTCATTCATAATGTAGACCTCGTAGGTGGCGGAACTCATAATCCCGCCACCGCTAAATCTACTTTGAGCGGGTTAAGCATAAAAGTAATGTGTGTTAATTCCATTAACAAGAACTTCGGGCAGTACGAAGGATCCGCTCCAACTAACTAATAAAGATATGACAATAACAGTAATAGTAAAAAATAACAACGTAGAAAAAGCTATTAGAACCTTAAAGAAAAAGGTCCTAAAAGAAGGTCTCTTAAAAGAAATAAAACAAAGGCAATATTACGAAAAGCCTACGTTAAAGAGACAAAGAAGACATAAAGAAAATCTAAAACGTGTTGCTAAATTAAATAAGCAACGAGAACGTGAAGGATTTTAAAAGAATTTCTGTTGATGACACGGCGGAATAAACACCATAAACTAAAGGAGTATATTATGGCAAGAACAAGAATAGCAAACAGCACAAAATTTCTTAATGCAATGTTAAGAGGTGCTAGTGTAACCTGGACGGAAGCACAAAAAAAATTTAGTTTGAAATCACCAAGAAGCGTGGTTAACAAATTAAGAGAAGATGGACATTGTGTGTACATCAATAAATCAGCAAAAGGTACTAGTTACAGAATTGGTACACCTTCAAAAGCGTTAGTGGCTGCAGGTTTTGCTATGTTAGAAGGCGCTTCTGCATAAATAGTCATGTGGCAATTCATAAGACCACTTGAATGTTGCCTCTCGTAAAGACAACATATTCAGCCTTTTTATGGTTTGGGCTTGTAAAAAATTAAACCATAACTATATAAATACTAATGTACGCCATAATGGGTACATTTTAAACTCGCTTAAAAGGAGAAAAACTATGAATAAAACTCTATCAATATGGAATGACCTACGACCATTTACTGTAGGCTTTGATAGTATCTTTGACCATTTTGACAATCAGTTAGAACATACAAGGTCACAAAATCAAACTTATCCCCCATACAACATTAACAGAATTGACGACCTCAATTATCAAGTTGAAATGGCACTTGCCGGTTTCAGTAGAAGTGATATTGATGTCCAGTACGCTGACAATCAATTAACTGTTAAGTCCGTACATAGTGATAAAGATGAAAAAGATACTATTCATAGAGGCATATCAAAAAGACATTTTACTAGACGATTTACTGTAGCAGATGATGTTATGGTAAAAGGTGCTAAGATGGAAGATGGTATGCTTTTAATTGACTTGGAAAAAATAGTACCAGAGGAAAAGAAACCTAGAACTATTGAAATTAAATAATGAATAAATGATAGGGTGGGCGTTATGCCCACCCACCACTATATTATGAGCATACTTTTTGAAACACATATACTACACAAACACTTAGACCTTAACCTAGAGGTCATTAAACATCATTGTCGTGGCATAAGAATACATGGCAAAGGTAGAGACGTTTCTAACATAGGTGGTTGGCAAAGTGAAGACTTATACGGCGACCATCCTGAACTTTACGATTTATTTGAATCCATAGATGAATATGGTAATGAATATTCTCAACATGTAAATAGAGACCACGTTAAACTTGATAACGTGTGGGTAAACTTTAATGGTTACAAAGATTACAATAGACCACATGTACATAGTGGTGCATATGTGAGTGGTGTGTATTATGTACAAACACCTGAAGATTGTGGCAACTTATGTTTTGAACACCCTTCGCCACTACACAATACTGAATGGGACCATGTACCAAATGTAATGGGATATGTTCCACAAGAGAATGATTTGTTTTTATTTCCTAATTGGCTAAGTCATTATGTATTACCAAATCTAAACAAAAAAGAGGAAAGAATTTCAATCTCATTTAATCTAAGGCTTGACAAATCAACTGAATTATGATAGGATACCATTATGTATAAATTTAAAGAAGATATTATATTAGATGATGTAAAGAGTTATATTGACAAAACATATAGTTCTCATTATTCATCTACAAAAAAACAGGCTACTGAAATCATTATCGACCAAGGACACGGTGAAGGTTTTTGTATGGGCAATATTTTAAAATATGCTCAACGTTATGGCAAAAAAGATGGCAAGAATAAGAATGACCTTATGAAAGTTATACATTATGCTGTAATTCAATTGTCCCAAGACCACTATCAGCAAGAGAATTTGTTAAAAAACTTACAACAAGACTTATTACAATATGATATTGGCAAACATGAAGAACCTGCCTTACGCTCTGTAATGTCAGAAAAATATAACAAGGAAAATATATAATGAAACTAAGTGAAGCGACCAAAGAGATATTGAAGAACTTTTCTGACATCAATCCTAACTTGATGATTAAACCAGGTAAAGAACTAAAAACAATCTCTACTATGAAGAATATCCTTGCCACAGCGCAAGTAGAAGAAGACTTTCCACAAGATATTGCTATCTATGACCTATCTGAGTTCTTAGGTGTAATGTCTTTATTTAACAAACCTACATTTGCTTTTGATGATAAGTCATTGTCAATTAGTGAAGAAGGTACAAAAACAAAGTCAAAGTATTACTTTGCTGATGCCTCTATTTTAACAACACCACAAAAAGATGTTAAAATGCCAGAAGCAGAGGTAAACTTTACATTGACGGAAACTGACTTAACAAAAGTTAAGAAAGCGGCTGCAATGTTACAACTACCTGATATCGCTGTATCAAGTGAAGGTGGTGATATTACATTGTCGGCGATGGATAAAAAGAATGATACTGCCAATAACTTCAATCTCAAAGTAGGTACAAGTGATAAGACATTTGTATTTCACTTTAAAACAGAACATTTGAAAATGTTACCTGGTGATTATGATGTGGCAATCTCATCTAAATTAATTAGTAATTTTAAACACAAATCTAAATCAATTCAATATTGGGTTGCATTAGAGAATACAAGTAAATATACTGGCTAATTAGATGAGGATTTTATTATGGATAACTTTTTATGGGTAGAGCGATATAGGCCTGCCAAGATTGACGAATGTATTCTTCCTGTTGAGATTAAGAATACATTTAAACAACTACTATCTAAGGGTGAGATACCTAACTTATTGTTAAGTGGTACTGCTGGCACAGGCAAAACTACTGTAGCGAAAGCATTATGTACTGAATTAGGTTTAGATGTAATGATGATTAATGGTTCTGATGAAGGCCGTTCAATTGACATTGTAAGAAATCAAATTCGTAACTTTGCCAGTACAGTATCACTTAATCAAACAGGCAAACCTAAAGTTGTAATTGTTGATGAAGCAGATTACATGAATGCTGAAAGTGTTCAACCTGCATTAAGAAACTTTATAGAAACGTTTAGTGGTAACTGTAGATTTATATTTACATGTAATTACAAGAACAAAATTATACCTGCAATTCACAGTAGATGTACTGTAATTAATTTTACAATACAAAACAAAGACAAAGAAAAACTAGCAGGACAATTTCATACACGCCTTTCTAAAATACTTGACCAAGAAAACATTGAGTTTGACCCTAAGGTATTGGCAGAATTAATTATTAAATTCTATCCAGACTTTAGACGAACTATCAATGAACTACAGCGTTATAGTGTAAGTGGTAAGATTGATACTGGTATACTTGTATCTATTTCAGATATGAATATACAAGGTCTTAATACGGCGTTAAAGAAACGAAACTTTCCTGATATGAGAAAGTGGGTTGTTGATAATATAGATAAAGACCCTGCTGGTCTCTATAAAGAACTTTATGATAACTTATACCGTGTATTAGAACCTAACACTATTCCTGCAATGGTCATTCTTTTGGCTGACTATCAATACAAGAATGCTTTTGTGGCGGATCCTGAATTAAACATGGTCGCTTGCCTGACAGAGATTATGGGTGAGTGTAAGTTTAAATGAATGATTATAGTTTAACAAAGTACCTTACGGCCATTAATTGGTCAAAAGAAAAGTTACTAGATACTGACGATAAAGATTGGGAGAAAAAATACCCACCTTATATAATCAATAAAGGCCTATCTTATTTTTCAGATACCGTAATGTATGCTAATGAAATGAATAGATTACATGGCGCTTCTAAGCACATGCAATTCTCGTTTTTACTAAATACTATTAGACCTAAAAAAAGGTTTAGTAAGTGGCTAAAAGCGTCAAAACTTAGCAACCTAGACTTGGTTAAAGTTTATTACGGATATAGCAATGAAAAGGCTAAACAGGCACTTGAACTGCTTACGAAAAAACAGATTGAATATATAAAGAATAAATTATATAGGGGTGGGAAAAAATGAGTGAAAATATAGAATGGAAGCCAGAGCATATGCTCGAGGTTCGTCTAAAAGAACCTGATGACTTTCTGAAGATAAGAGAAACACTTACAAGAATTGGTGTAGCAAGTCGTAAAGAACGTAAGATATACCAATCATGCCACATACTACATAAACAAGGTAGGTATTTTATTGTCCATTTCAAAGAACTGTTTGCCCTAGACGGCAAGCAAAGTAATATTTCCGCTAATGATGTTGAACGTAGAAATACAATATCACAGTTATTAGCAGATTGGGGATTAATTGAGTTGATTAGTCCTGTTGAAACCAAGGCACCATTATCACAAATAAAAGTTTTACCTTTTAAAGAGAAAAGCGAATGGATACTGGAACCTAAATATAATATTGGAAAGAAACCTGAAAATGACACCAGACCCACAGAACAAACTAATACTACTACAAGCGCTTAAATCTAGCGCTCAAGGCAATATAGATAAACATAAAGCAAATGTGGATATCTATCTACGAAATGCCATTGGCATTGGCGAGCATTCTGATATTGTGGAAACAATTGAAAAAGAAATCGACCACATTGCCAAATACCAAGACCAACTTGATATAATTGAAAAATACTTTGATAATTAGGCTTGACTTTTAGCACATTTTGTGTTATAATGTTATTTTAAATGCAAGAATTTTATACAAACGTTTCACCTTACGGTGATGAATTATTGGTACGAGGTTTCACAGGCGGTAAAAGATTTACTGATAGACTTCGTTATGCACCAAAACTATATCATCCGTACAAAGGTAAAACTACACACAAATCCTTAGATGGCACACCTCTTATAGCGAGAACTTGTAAGACAGTTAAAGAAGCAAGAATACTCATTAAGAGATATGAAGACCACCCTAACTTTTTATATGGCACAGATAGATGGCAATATCAATACATGGCAGACTATTGGCCTGGCGAAATTGAATATGATAAAGAGAAATTAAGAATATACACAATTGATATTGAAGTTGAAAGTGAGTATGGTTTTCCACATGTAGATGACGCTGACGAGAAAATGATTTGTATTACAATCAAAGACCAAATCAAAAAACAATTTCTTGTATGGGGTATGGCAGATTACAAAGTCTCTAAAGACAATGTAAGTTATGTAAAATGTAAAGATGAAAAAGATTTACTTATTAAGTTTCTAAAGTTTTGGCGTGAATATACACCTGATGTTGTTACAGGTTGGAATAGTAAATACTTTGATATGCCATATCTTATCAATAGAACAAAGAAGGTATTAGGTGAACATGCTATCAAAAGATATTCACCTTGGGATATAGTTGATGAATCTACTGCCTATCACAATGGCAGACAAGTTACATTTTTTAGATTACTAGGCATTGCTCAACTTGACTATCTACAATTGTATGCCAAATTTACAATTAAGAACCAAGAACGATATACACTTGACCATATTGCCTTTGTTGAGTTAGGTGAGCAAAAAGATAAAAACCCATATGATACTTTCAAAGAATGGTATCAAAATGACATACAATCTTTTATTGATTACAATGTCATTGACGTTGAACTTGTTGATAAACTAGAAGATAGATTACAACTGATTGAACTTGCATTAACAATGGCATATCATGCCAAAGCAAATTATGAAGATGTATTCTCACAGGTTAGAATGTGGGATACAATTATCTTTAATGAATTGTTAAAAGATAATATTGTCGTACCAATGAGAAAGGTTGGTCGTATAGAAGCAAAAGAACTTGTAGGTGCATATGTAAAAGAACCTAAGACAGGTTTCCATGAATGGGTTGTCTCTTTTGATTTGAACTCACTATATCCTCATTTGATTATGCAATACAACATATCACCTGAAACAATACTAGAAGGCCAAAAAGATATTACCATAGATAAACTTATTAGCAAAGAAATTGATACAACAGACGGTCATTGTTTGGCTGCAAATGGCACAATGTATAAATCAGATAAACAAGGTATGTTGCCACGAATTATACAAAAAGAATATAATGCTCGTACAATTTTTAAAAAGAAAATGTTAGAAGCAGAACAAATGTATGCCAACACAAAAGATAAGAAGTATGAAAAACTGGCACGTAAGTATTACATAGTACAACACTCTAAAAAGATATCATTGAATAGTGCTTACGGTGCAATTGGTAACAAATACTTTAGATACTATGACCACAGACAGGCAGAAGCAATCACCATGTCAGGTCAATTAAATATTAAGTGGATTGAGAAGAAACTAAACGAATACTTTAACAAGTTATACAATACAAATGATGATTACATCATTGCTTCAGACACAGATTCCGTGTATATCAATATGGCGCCACTTGTAAAAATGACTGGCGCAACAGACAAAGTAAAGATTGTAAAGGCACTTGACAAGTTTTGTAAAGAAAAGGTAGAACCATATATCGCCACAGTTTACAAAGAACTGGCTGACTATATGAATGTGTATCAACAAAAGATGGAAATGGCAAGAGAAGTTATTGCTGATAGAGGTATCTGGACGGCAAAGAAAAGATATATTTTGAATGTACATAATAGTGAAGGTGTACAATATCCTGAACCTAAGTTAAAGATTATGGGTATAGAAGCAGTAAAGACATCAACGCCATTACCTTGTAGAGATAAGTTAAAAGAATGTTTTAAGATACTAATGAATGGTGATGAAAAAGAAATGAAAGAGTTTTGTGTAAATTTCAGACGTGAGTTTGAACTATTACCACCTGAAGACATAGGTTTCCCTCGTAGTGTAAACAATGTAGAAAAGTATTCTGATACAACATCTATATACAAGAAAGGTACACCAATGCATGTCAAAGGTGCATTACTATATAATCATCTATTGAAAACAAAAAAAGTATCACACAAACACCAAACAATATATGAAGGTGATAAAGGTAAGTTTGTCCATCTAAGAAAGAATCCTTGGAATGCCAATGTCATTACGTTCATTGGTAGTTTGCCAACAGAATTTGATATGCACAAACTCATTGACTATGAACAACAATTTACTAAATCATTTATGGATCCTCTACGATTTATATTAGAAGCAATAAACTGGAAAGTGGATGCAAGTGATAGTAATACAATTGAGGATTTCTTTTGATATCTAATCCAAGTTTAAGAAAAGCAAGAACTAACGGCATGTCATATGAAAAGAAATTTGAATTGTTTTGTAATTCAAAAGGTATTGGTAGTGTATATCACACTAGATGGTCAAGGAGTGGTACAGGTTCTTTTGATGATGATAACAAGATATTAGTAAAAGACTTTCCATATGAAAGTATCTACCCAGGTCGTATATGTAAAACAGAATTTGTGTTAATACTCAACGATAGAAGAATAAGAATAGAGTTTAAATCTCAGGATATGCCAGGTTCAACTGATGAAAAAATACCATATCTTTTAGAAAATGTAAGACATAGTTTTCCTGAAGATGAAGTAATACTTGGTATTATAGGACAAGGATGGCGACCAGGTATAAAAGAATATGTAAATAAACAAAAATTTAAGAATAAAAAAGTTTTAATTTTTTATGATTATGATAAACTAGAGGAATATGTGAGTACAATTGTATGATATTAAATGACCAAGACAGTACCTGGGCAATGAATTACTTTATTGAATACTTTGGCCAATTTGAAAGAATTGACCAGTATCTTAAAGAACAAAAACTAGAGCAAGTTAAATCTTTTCCATTTCAGTTACCTGGTATGGCAGATGAAGATGATTTCTTTTCTACATTTGATATACACCCACATGATATGAAATTTAGTGTGACGATACCTAATGGTCAGATATTTGACCGTATGTTAAACAAGACATCTAGTCATACAAACATGTCATCTATACCTGGTAAGTCAATACGTTTATTAGTAACAGAAACAACGACCAATACTATTGTAGGTTTTATAAGACTAGGTAGTCCAGTTATTAACAGTAAGCCACGAAATGATTTTTTAGGCAGACCACTGGCAACAACAGACTTAAAAGAAATGGGTCGTTTCAATGCGAGTGCCATTATGGGTTTTGTTATAGTACCTACACAACCTTTTGGTTATAACTATCTAGGTGGCAAACTATTAGCCGCCATATGTTGTAGTCATCATGTCCGTAATTTACTAAATAAAAAGTACGATACAAATATATGTTTGTTTGAAACAACTAGTTTATATGGTAGTAGTAAGTCCTCAAGTCAATATGATGGCATGAAACCGTATCTGAGATTTAAAGGATTAACAGATAGTAATTTTTTACCACTATTACATGGTGACGCCTTTAAACAAATGAACAAATGGTTTACAGAAAGAAATGAAAACACACCTTTAGTTGACCCAGAAGCAAGTAGTAGAAAACTTAAAACTCAACAAAAGATGGTATCTGTTATAAAGGAATCATTAAAGAAACACAATTCAAACTTATATGAAAAGTTTGGTAAGTTTGTGAATAAGACTAGAGACTTAACAGAAAGAAAAAGATTTTACATATCTGATTATGGTTATGATAATGTACCACAATATATAAAAGGTGAAACAGATACACTAAATAAAAGTGTACATCACTATGACAAGTTTGCCTTAGAAAATACAATTAAGTGGTGGCAAAAAATTGCAGGTAAAAGATATGATAAATTAAAGCAAGGTGCAACATTGAGAAATGAGTTAGAGATATGGCACCAAGATGCTGAAATACAAATCATAAGATAAGGCTTGACTTTTGAAAGGAGTATGATATAATGGAAGAGTTGATTAAAACAATAGACAAACAAAATATAACAGTTGATGATTATATGACCATGGTAAAGATAATACAAGCGTCTTTACAACGAGGAAGTATAAGAGCGGAAGAATGTACTACTGTTGGTACACTTTACGATAAACTAAAATTTATGATAGAGAAAACAAATAAGGAGAATGAGAATGCCAGACTTTCTGAAACAGATAATTAAAGATACAGGAAACGAATACGCCAGTTTAGTAAGTGAAGGTGTTGAAGCAGGTGATGTAGATACATTTATTGATACAGGTTCTTATATGTTTAATGCCTTACTATCAGGTAGTATTCATGGTGGTATTCCATCAAACAAAATTACTGCTGTTGCAGGTGAAAGTGCCACAGGTAAAACTTTCTTTGTATTAGGAATGTGTAAACATTTTTTAGATAATAATCCTGATGCTGGTGTTATTTACTTTGAAAGTGAAAGTGCATTAACAAAAAAATTAATTGAAGATAGAGGTATTGATAGCACTAGAATGGTTATTATGCCAGTCACTACCGTACAAGAATTTAGACATCAATCATTGTCCGTTGCAGAAAAGTATTTAGAACAAGCTGAAGGTGATAGAAAACCTTTATTGTTTGTATTAGATAGTTTAGGTATGTTATCTACAACAAAAGAAGTTGAAGATACTGCTGATGGTAAAGAAACAAGAGATATGACTAGAGCACAGGTACTCAAAGCGGCGTTTAGAGTTTTGACTTTAAAACTAGGCCGTGCAAAAGTGCCAATGGTTATTACAAATCACACTTATGATGTAGTTGGCGCCTATATGCCAATGAAAGAAATGGGTGGTGGTAGTGGTCTTAAATATGCTGCCAGTACAATTGTTTATCTATCAAAGAAGAAAGACAAAGAAGGTACTGAGGTAGTAGGAAACATTATACATTGTAAGACACATAAATCCAGATTGTCAAAAGAGAACATGATGGTAGATGTACGATTACGATATGATACAGGTTTAGACAAATACTATGGCTTACTTGACTTAGCGACAAAGTATGGTATCTTCAAACAAGTATCAACAAGAATAGAGTTACCAGATGGTACGAAACAATATGCTAAATCAATATACAGCGACCCAGAGAAATATTTCACAGACGATATACTAAAACAAATAGACGAAGCAGCACACAAAGAATATAGTTATGGTAACGAAATATAGTTATGCAGACAATCCTAAGAGTGAAGTTTCAGGCTTTCACATTATGGAAGGGACTTATGATGGTGTTGTATACACTTATGGTAAAGTCTCTTTTGTTGAAGACAAAGTAAGTGATAATCTAAGACTAAAGTTTGAGTATAACGTACATGAAAATCCCAATGAGGTGGATACAGATTGTAATGATTTTATAAATGTTATTGGTGACATTTTAGCAATTGAAGTAGAAAGGAATCCTAGTGGTAACAGCGGAGAGAATAGAGAGAACAGCACTAAAAAATTTAATACATAACGAAGAATATATTCGTAAAGTATTACCTTTTTTAAAGGCAGAATATTTTGATGACAGAAACGAAAAGATAATCTTTTCTGAAATTGAAAAATTTATATCTCAATATAATAAACCACCTACAAAAGAAACACTACAGATTGATATAGGCAAACGTAAAGACCTAAACGAAAAAGAATATCAAAACATAGTTGATTTAATTTCTACACTTAACAAGGAAGAAATAGATTTAGAGTGGTTAGTTAATACTACAGAAAGATTTTGTAAAGACCGTGCAATTCATAATGCTGTTATGGAAGGTATTCACATCATTGATGGTAGAGATAAGAACCACACACCAGAAGCAATACCAGAAATATTGAAAGATGCTCTCGCTGTATCTTTTGATAATAATGTAGGGCATGATTACCTTGCAGATATAGAAAAAAGATTTGACTTCTATCATAAGAAAGAAAACCGTATTGCTTTTGACTTAGATTATTTCAATAGAGCGACCAAAGGTGGTTTGCCCAACAAAACATTGAATGTTGCTCTTGCAGGTACAGGTGTAGGTAAAACTCTATTCATGTGCCATCAGGCCGCAGCCGCCTTAAATGATAACAAGAATGTATTGTATATCACTATGGAAATGGCAGAGGAAAGAATTGCTGAACGTATAGACGCCAACTTACTAGGTGTATCTATGGAAGATTTACATATGCTAAACAAAAAAATGTTTAGTGATAAAGTAACACAGTTACAAAGTAAAACAACAGGTACAGTTATCATCAAAGAATATCCAACCGCAGGTGCAGGTGCAAATCATTATAGAGCATTAGTCAATGAGTTGGCATTAAAGAAAAGTTTTAAACCAGATATTATATTCATAGACTATATCAATATCTGTGCAAGTAGTAGATTTAAGGCAGGTGCAAATGTAAATAGTTATACTTACATTAAAGCAATTGCAGAGGAATTAAGAGGATTGGCCGTAGAGTTAGATGTGCCAATTGTAACGGCAACACAAACCACGAGAACTGGTTTTGTCTCCACAGATATAGGTTTAGAAGACACATCTGAAAGTTTTGGATTACCAGCGACAGCAGACTTTATGTTTGCTTTGATTAGTAGTGAAGAATTAGAGAAGGCAGGTCAAATGCTTGTCAAACAATTAAAAAACAGATACAATGACCCAACAATGAACCGTAAGTTTATTATAGGTGTTGATAGAAGTAGAATGAAATTGTTTGATATAGAACAGTCCGCACAGAACCTAATACAACCAGAACAGGAGAAATATGTCGAACACAACATCAAAAACGAAGAAACCACGGAAGAAAAGTACAAGAAGTTCCAGAACATCCAATTCTAAATTGACATACACAGTAAAAACTGTTAAAAAACAAAAAGATATACAGTTTGAAGTATGGCAAGAGAAACCAAAGGGTAGATTAAAAACCTTTGATTTTAAAAAGGATGCTAAAGAACTTGCAGATTTCCACAATAATAATCAAGTGTGGAGTGTAAATGGTGGTATTCCTAACTTTCTACTTGACTAAATAGTATTATTAGTATATAAGTGTATAATTAATAAACACTAAAGTTTATTATACACAATGGGAGTTATGAATGTTAAGTTTAAAAGGTCACAACCTATTATCTGAAGCACGAAGTCGTGGCGAAGAAATGGAAGAATTTATTATTGCCGCTGTAAATGGCAGTAAAGAACCTACGTCAAAGTACGGTATACCTGCCGGTGCAGGTAAGAACGTGGCAAAATTTCTCAAATCAAAAGGTATATCAGGCAAGGGTAAAGTCCTTGGTGCAGATACAATTACTGTAACACCAGAATGGTCATCTTATTGGCCTGGTGGTAGTGTGCCTGGTTCTACGAAAACACCTAAGACAGATTTTGTTATAGGTAAAAATAAGATATCATTAAAATCAGGAAGTGCGGCCCAACTAATGAGTGGTGGTCGTAATGAAAGTATTGCTACATTTTACACAGCGTTGAGTAGTGTTGAAGGTATGCAAAAGAAAATGATTGATAAACTCACAAAGATGTTTGAAGGTCTTGCGCCAGCCAGTGTTGCAGGTAGTGAGTTAGGTAAAGAAATCAAAAAAGGTAAAGATAAGGCAGTAATGCAAGCAAATGCCTCTCATAAAGAATTAATGGGTGAGTTAAAAGCAATCTTTGCTAAAAACAAACAGTTTGCCAATGCATTTGCTTACGAAGCAATGTCTGGTGATGTTAAGTTTGGCCGTAAGTCACTAGGTAGTTGTAGTCATTTTCTCACAACAAGTTTTGATGGCAAGAAAGCGGCATTGAAAAAAGTATCAGATAAATCTTATGTTAATAAAATTGCAAACCAAATGAAAGTATCTGTACGTTTTAAATCATCTAGTCAAAAAGTAGGTGGTAAAAAAACTGGTAAATACAAATACTGGTCTGCTGTAGGACTGATTGTCGATAAACTGGAAGAAGAAATGAAACCTATTGAAGGACAAATACTACATGAAGGTATTATGGACAAACTCAAAGGTATATACAATAGAATGAAAGATTTTGTTGTAAAAATATTCAAAGACATCATGGCCTATGTTTCAAAAGGATTTAAAAATCTTATATCCTTTTTAGATGTAGAACCAGTTGTTGATGTTAAATCTGATGTAAAGATAGATGTATAGTTTAAATAATTATTTGGTTGAGGATAAGAATACTCATTTAGAACATTTAGAAGATGATATAATCAATAATGGTTATGCAGGTGGTCAAAATGCAGTAAACTTCCTTAAAGCAACGGCAGATTTACTTTCTGGTAATAGTGCTAAGAGTGTATCTGTTACCGTCAAGTGGGACGGTGCACCAGCAATAGTATGCGGACCTAATCCAGAAACTGGTAAGTTTTTTGTAGGTACAAAGTCTGTATTCAATGCTAAACCAAAGATTAATTATACTGTACAAGACATTAAGAACAATCATACTGGCGAAGTTGCCAACATATTACAAGATTGTTTGAGATATCTTTCTGGTTTGAACATGAAAGAAATATTACAAGGGGACCTGATGTACAGGTCCTCAACACTAAAGAAAACTACTTACAAAACAAGTAGTGGCAAATCTGAGCAAATGTTTTCTTTTCAACCTAATACAATTGTTTATATGGTACCTGAAAACTCAGGTCTTGGTAGAAGAATGAACAGTAGTAAATTAGGTATTATATTTCATACAACCTATAAAGGTAATAAGATGAATAAGTTATCTGCTAAGTTTGGTGCCAATGTAAAGAAACTAAGAAAAACACCTACAGTATGGTATGATGACGCTTCATATAAAGATGTATCAGGTCATGCAACAATGACAATAGGTGAAATGCAACAACTACAAAAGACATTAAACATGGCAGAGGGTAGTTTAAAACAATCTAAAGAAATGTTAAACAAGATTAAAACAGAAACAAGTACATTGTCTGTAGGTGTGCAACTTAAAACATATCTTAACAGTTTTATTCGTGCAGCCACAGATTTACCAAGTACAAAAGAAGTGGCGACAAAGTTTAGAGAATACTTTGAACAACGAACACAAAAAGAGATAGACAGTAAGAAGACAGATAAAGGTAAAGAGAAGTATATTGAAATACAAAAGAATGGTTTAAAATTTATTGATAGTCAAGGTAAACAAGTTTACTTTGCATGTGCCACTTATAAGACTTTACAAACAGCAAAGAAAATGTTAATAGATAAGTTAAATAAGGCAAAGAGTATAGGTACATTTAAAACAACGCCTAAGGGTCTACAAACAACAAATCCAGAGGGATATGTTGCAGTAGATAAAAAAGGTAAGGCAGTAAAGTTAGTAGATAGAATGGAGTTCTCTTTACAAAACTTTACAGCGGCTAAGGCATGGGATAAGGGGTAACATGAAAGAACAAGGTAAAGGTCTTTGGCATAATATCAGAATGAAAAGAAAAAAAGGGAAACCTAAGGCGAAACCTGGTGATAAAGGATATCCTGGACCAGGTGCATTTGATAGAGCCAATGAAGAAAAAGAAAAAAGACTAACAACAAAGATTGAAGGTAGAGATTACAAAAAAGAATATGCTAAGTTTCAATCAACAAAAGAACGTATTGCCTACCGGGCACAATTAGTAAAGTACAATAGAGACAAAGGTACTTATGGTAATGGTGACAACCTAGACGCTTCACACAAAGATGGTAAGATTGCCGGTTTTGAGAACGCTAGTAAAAACAGAGGTAGAATAGAAAAGAGTAGAGTAAAAGGCTACAAAGAAATGAGAAAAGAAAACGCACCAAATACTGCTGACGCTATGAAAAGATACAAAGCGGGTAAAGCAGGATTTACTGACAAGGCACACCTGAAAGCAAAAGGTAAGATTCCAAGGTCAGATGGTGAGAAAAGAAAGAGCGACAAGTACAAATAATGAAAACGTTAAAAGAATTACTATCAAAAGGTTCAGTAGGTCGTAAGCAACCTGTAGTGTTTGCCTTTGGCAGATTTAATCCGCCAACTGTAGGACATCAAAAACTAATTGATAGAGTAATAACAATGGCAAAACGAGTGAAAGGTTTGCCTGTATTGTATGTAAGTGCTTCACAAGATAAAAAGAAGAATCCACTTACAGCAAAACAAAAATTAGATTATTTGAAGAAAGTATATCCAAGAGGTATCAAATTATTACCTGCTACAAATAAAGAGAGAACATTCATGGAGATACTAAAGAACAATTTTGACAAGAAATATACTGATGTTTATATGATTGCAGGTAGTGATAGAGTAGCAGAATTTAAAAGATTAATTAAGAGTTATAACGGTAAAGATTATAACTTTGATACAGTAAATGTGGTAAGTGCAGGTGAGAGAGACCCAGACGCTGATGGCGTATCAGGTATCTCAGCAAGTAAGATGAGGGAGTTTGCCACAAGAAATGACTATAAAAATTTTAGGAGTAACCTTATGACAGGCACAAAGGAGAAGGATGCCATGAAACTATTTAAAGACCTTAAAAACCAAATGGGCGTTAGAGAGAACATGTTAGCACCTAGTGACAATGACAAAGAATTAAGAGAAGAATACCACAACAATGAAATCTTTAATATTAATGAATATGTTGAAAACAAAAAAGATGGCAGTGTTGGAAAAATAATTAAAAGAGGACCAAACTATGTACAATATGAAATGGAAGACGGTGGTGTACAGAAAGCATGGTTAGAAGACTTAGCACCTAGTGAAAGCTTAGACAGAGATTTACAAGTAGAGAGTGTTGACAAAAAGAAATTAGTATTACAAAAGAATAGTGAACAACTAAAATCTTTTAAAACATTTGACGAAGAAATTGATTCTGCTAAAGACGCACAGAAAAAAGATAAAGAAAAAAAGAAAGTAGATAAGGTAAGAAAAATGCCTCAGACTACACCAGGACAACCGGCAGTGACAGACATTGATAACTGGACACAAGGACCTGACAATGCAGACCAAATCAAAACAATGAGAACATTCAATAATAAAACACCAGGACAGGATAGAGATTATTCTAAACTGATAACAACAAGAAAGTTTCAAAAGTTTGAAGGTACTGATAAGACAAGACAGGATCCTGATGTTGCAGATAAAAAAGGTACACAACCGGCAAAGTATTACTCTGGTTTATCTAAATCTACAAAGTCAGCGAGAGACGCTCACTTTAAAAAGAAAACAAAGGTAGATGATGATAGTCCATCAGCATATACACCGGCACCTGGCGATAGTAAAGGTAAAACGAAACCTAGTGTACATACAAAGAAGTTTAAACAAATGTATGGTGAAGATACAGAGGTACTATCTCTTAATGACGTGAAGATGTGGGCATTAGAAACCTCCACTATCAACAAGTTCAAAGACCGTTATCAAACTGAGTGGCGTATAGAATTAGACAAGGCTGTTGCAGACCTTTTAGAACAAGTAGAAATAGAAGAAAGCAAAGAAGCAGGTTTAAAGAAGAAAGCAGAGAAATCTGGTATGCCAATTGGTGTGTTAAGAAAAGTATATAACAGAGGCATGGCTGCATGGCGTACAGGACATAGACCAGGTACAACACCACAACAATGGGCGATGGCAAGAGTTAATAGTTTTGTGACTAAATCATCTGGTACATGGGGTAAAGCAGATAGTGACTTAGCTAAACAAGTAAGAGGTAAATAGTATGAAAATCAAAACAATGAAACAAGTAGAAGAAATTGATTTGGTATGTGAGGGTATGATATATGAACATGAAGAAGAAGGAATCATGGAAGCAGAATATCAAGGCAAGAAAGTTACTTTAAATGACCCTGTAAGAGGTGGCACGAAAAAGTTTTATGTCTATGTAAAGAATGCTAAAGGTAACATTGTGAAAGTATCTTTTGGTGATCCTAACATGAGTATTAACCGTGATGACCCAGGTGCTAGAAAGTCTTTCAGAGCGAGACATAACTGTGACCAGAAAAAAGATAAGACAACCGCAGGCTATTGGTCATGTTATCAATGGCGAGCAGGTGCTAAGGTTGATAATTAGTATAAATAGTAACACGGAGAGAAAAAATGAGATATAGTACAACTATGGCACAAATCCACGAACAGATGATGTTTGAGGAATACATTGATGGTGTTTTACAATTAGATGATGAAGCATTTGAAGAATACTATGATAGTTTGGATGCGAGCCAACAACAAGAATTAGAAGAAGTAATTGGTAAAATTGCAAAAGGAATAGGCAAAGTTGCTGTATCTCCTATTACTTTACCATTTAAGGCAGTAAAAGGTCTTGCTAAAGGTGCGGCTAAAGTGGCGAAAGGTGCGGCTAAGGCAGTAACATCTAAACCAGCCAAAGCTGCCGGTAGTGCTGTTGCTAAAGGTGCAGGCGCAGCGGCAAAAGGTGCAGTTGGTGGTATTAAGAAACTTGCAAAAAGACTTTCAACAACAGGTCGAGCAGACGCTGCTGCAAAAAAAGCAGACGCAATCGCAAAGAGAACATCTGAAAGAGAAAGACTGGCAAAAGAAAAAGAACGTGTAGATACTGAAAGACAAAAAGCAAAAGACAGTATGAAGAAGGACATTGAAAAAGAAAAAACTACCTCTGCTGAATATGAGCCTAAAGATGATAAGAAACATAAGGACATGAAAGAAGACTATGAGACAACTCTTGTAGAATTTACATCTTCACAAATCGCAAGATTGAAAAAAGAGTATGAAAGTTTAAGAGGCAAAGAAACTGGCGCTAGTCCAGAAAAGTTTGCCAAACTTCGTAAGATAATGGATAGATTTAGTAAGAAACAATTACTACAACTTGTGAAGGCAGATATACCTATTCTTACATCAGGTGCTAAATCAAAGTTAGTTATTAAGTATGGTATGAAGTGGAAACAATTACCAGAAGAATTAATACCTTACATAGAGGTATTTGCTAGTGATGAGAAAGAACTAGGTGAGGAAAAGAAAAGTAATTTTAAAGAAGTTGATCCTAAAGTGATAGATAGGATTGAAAAAATGATGAGAGGTAGTAGACAAGAAAAAGATTCTATTGCTAATATGTTGAATTATTTCATGCCACCAGAAGTAGTGGACATGGTAAGATATAAACTAAAGATACCGCAAAAACGTGGTAAGATTAAATTTTAAGGGAGACTAAAATGACAAATAAAATACATGGCTGGAATAGTTCTTACTTTGGTGAGGCAAAACCCGGCAGTTTAAAAGATGTAATCAATGGGATTACTGACAAACAAAATGCATTAGTAGGTGATAAACCTGTTGTTGCAGACCCAATTACACCTGAACAAGTAGCAAACAAAGAAAAGTTTCAACAAGAAGAAAAATACACAGTATCTATTGAAACAAACAAGAATGATAAATCTGATGATGGTGAAGGTATGGACGCTGTTCAACCTAAAGCAGTAAAAAAGAAGTTTGCTAACAGAAAAGATAAAGATATTGACAACGATGGTGATGTAGATAGTTCAGACAAGTTCTTACACAAAAGACGTAAAGCAGTATCTAAAGCAATGGCAAAAGAGAAACACACTAAAGACCATGACGAAGATGAAAAAGAAGAAGGTAACGCTTTTGGTAAAGCATTACAAGCCGCTAAAGAAAAAGGTGAAAAAACATTCGTAGTATCTGGCAAAAAATTTGATGTGAAAACAAAAAAAGAAATGAAAGATGACGAAGAAGAAAAGCCTATCAAAGCAAACAAAGACAAAAATGGCGTAGAAGTACATGGCGAATCAACTGATTGGGAAAGAGTTAGAGAGTTCAAAGTATCATCTATGAAACAGGCATTAGCTCAAGTATATGGTGAAGCATTAAAAGATGATGATACACCAGAAGTAAAAGATACTATCAAAGGTCTTAAAAAGGCTAGTGGGTTACATGCTAAACAGGCAAAGTCATTAGAAAAACAGATTAAAGACTAAAATGAAATATTCCGCTTTGGCGGAGACAGTACATGGCATCCATATTATACAGGAAGCAGATAGTCTCCCAACTATTTACTGTGATATGGATGGTGTTCTGGTGGATTTCAACCAAGGCATACAAAATATGTTTAAGGTTAAGTCTAAAGACCCTTCACAACCTGGTCCCATGCAAATGGCAGGATATTCTGACGCTAATGATTGGCTAAAAGCGCCAATGACGGCACAAAAATGGCAACCTATCACTAACTATGGCATGTTTTGGCCTACACTACCGTGGATGAAAGACGGTCTAAAGTTGTGGTCCTATATAAGAAAGTTCAATCCTCATATACTATCTGCTTATACACCCTATGATAAGAATAGTATACGAGGTAAACAATTATGGATACAACGTAATCTAAAGATTAAGGATTCAAGTAAGATACACTTAGTAAGAAGACAAGAAAAGAGAGTATATGCCAATGGTAATGTACTTATTGATGATTATGGTAAGAATGTGAAAGAATGGAAGGCATACAAAGGTATTCCTATCAAACATAAAAATACGGCAACTACTATTTCAGCTTTAAGAAAACTAGGTTATAAATAGTAACAGTTATATAACAAACTTAATTAAGGAGAATTAAAATGGGACTATGGGGAAAATCTACTTCCGCGGATAGTAGACCAAAGTTTCTGAAAGGTGACGGCGCTGAAGGTGCAGGGGGCAAACAAGAAGACGCTCTAGCAACTACAAGAGGCTGGGAACTAAAAGCAGGAACAGCGGCAAGCGGAAACGACAACGCTAATGCTCAAAGTGAGATATTAGTTTCAATAGGCGGATTGTCTGCTACTCTTGGAGCAGCTAACATAATGTCTGTTGACTTTACAGCAGGAACTTACGCACACGATGGCAGTGATGACTTTGACTTAGTATATACTTTTGACGAAGCAGTTACAGTTACATCAGCGGCAGCAACAGCGAACAATACAATTTCAAACAAAGTACATGTAAATGTACAATGTTTAGGACCAACTGATATGGCAAATGATGGTGCAATGGAACTTCAATACCATTCAGGTTCAGGTACCAACAAATTAACATTCAGAGGAAGAATACCTTCAGCAGCAGTTGCAGGTGGTTACATTGCAGACCTTAACGGTACATTTGCAATGGCAACAGACGGTTCTTCAGCAATTGTTGATGGTAACGGAACAACAGTAGCGGCAGCAGATGCAGACCACGATGGTGGTTCAGCGGCAGCAGGTGCTGATGGCGCAAGTGCAATCTTTGGAACTGATGTTGTAAAAACAGGTTCAACAGTAAATACTCTAACAACAACAGCTGGTTCATCCAGTGGTTCAGTTGCAGTATTAACTGGCGTTGTATTTGGATAATAAATAGAATTAAATGGGGAGGTAATCTCCCCATATAATGATGGTAGTTAAGCATATGCGTACTACCAGTAGCATTCCCCTAATACATACGGGGTTTATATAAGGAGAAAAGACATGGCTGATAAAAAAATTACAGCATTAACTGACCTAGGTTCTGGTAACATAGCGTCAGCTGACTTATTACATGTTATTGATGATCCATCTGGAACACCAATTAACAAAAAAATATCTATAGCGAGTATGTTCGCTTCAATACCAACAGCAGTATCAATTAACCCTGGTGCTTCCGCTAACATTACTTTCAATAGTGACGCTACGGATTCAGACTTTATTGTATCAAATGACAATGAAGAGGCATTTAGATGTGATGGTGCAAATAGAGAAGTAGTTATCAACGAAGCTTCTGGTCAAACAGACTTTAGAGCAGAAACTAATTCTTACGCTAGTGCATTACTAGTTGACGCTTCTGCTGACCAAGTACAAATCAATGCAACACCAGTTTTTGGGTTAACTCAATTACTTACAGGTGCAGGTGCAATTGATGTAGTATCTGCTATCACAGAGGTAGTATCTACAGGTGCTCAAGCAGGAACTTTTGCTGATGGTGTCGAAGGACAAATCAAGTTTATAGTAATGAAAACTGACGGTGGTGATTTTACCATTACACCAACAAACTTTAATAGTGGTTCAACAATCGCTTTAAATACTGCTGGTGACGCTGTACTATTGTTATTTACAAATAGTGCATGGTACTTAATTTCAAACCAAGGTGCTACTATAGCATAAATCATATAGGGGGCACTTGTTGCCCCCTTTTACTATGGAGATACAATGAAAGAACAACTTGAAGCGAAGAAAACACAGTTACTAGAAAATAAAAAGATAGTAGAGGGTCAAATACAAGAAGGCACTAGACTATTAGAAAAGGCGAGGGCAGACTTGAACGCAATATTAGGTGCAATTCAGGTAGTCAATCAACTTTTAGAAGAAGGTGATAAAGATGGCACAAAAGATTAGATATGGTGCAGGTGGCGTTCCTTACTACGAACAAACCTCAGACATTGAAAAAGAACAAAAAGATTTAGAAGCGTCTTTGAAACAATCAAAAGCGGCAAAAGCAGAGAGAGTGACAAAGAAAAAGAAAAAAGTAATCCAGGAAATCATGGGAGATGACCTGAAAGAACAAAGGGAGTTATTAGATGAAATCATTTAAAGAGTTTGACAACAAACAGATAGATGAAGTATTGTCTTCAACTACTCCAGTAAATGCACCTGCTGAAAGTGATATGGCATTAAACGATATAACAAATGACGAGATTGTTAGCCGTATCAATAAGTTTGTTGGTTCAATTGCATCCATGGAACACATTAATCCTATGGCAGCAGTAAATCACTTACGAAGCAAGTTGCACGGTTTAGGGGTAGAGTTTGCAGGTGATACGGAGTTACCTGAAGACGCTAAAGACGGAACAATTAAAATACCATTAAGTAAATTTGGTGGTGTGTATGGAAAAACAGGTGAAGAACCTGCAGGTGAGGTAAAAAATGATGATGGTATAGTAAGAAGTTTATCACTTACATACGAAACATTAAAAAACGGAGCATGCAAGGTTTACGCTAAATTAGTTTAGGACCTAGAATGAGATTTGATAAGCTGACTAAGGGCAATGTCCTGATGTTCGCAATACAAAATTATGACAATCCTCAAGCAGAGGGTGAAAAAGAGTTTTATGATGACATGAAACGCTTTAAGTATCTTAAACGCTTGTTTAAGAAATTCAGTAAGACTGGCATACTTAAAGAACGATTGATTATGAACCACATAATTGTGTTAGCAAATGTGTTTGGTCCAGAAGCAGTTAAAGTTTTATTATTCTTTAAAGTTGACCAGATGTTCTGGCCACAATTAAAGACTTTTTTGATATTTCTAAATTATATGACTATGGACGAGTTGACACAAATCTCACTAGATTATAAACTATTAGAAACCTTGAAAGGAATATAAATGGCAAGTAGAGCAATAGACGCTTTTATTACTTTTCGTTTTTTAAAACTACTGGTCACACCTTTTGATAAGACTGAGGCATTTAAACTTGGTATTATTGATAACAGGGGTAAAGTATTAAGAAGATATAAGACACTTGAGCGAATAGAAGAAAGGCAAGCATATACTATTTTACACAGGCTCGTTTTCAATATAAAGAAATTAATTGAAAAAATTCCTGGTGGTAAGTCCAGATTGGCGAGTTATGCGGCCGCTCTATTTCTTATTAAAGAACATGTAAGTGAAATGAACGATAGTGATGGAGAATTACTTGAAAAAGAGTTTTATAAATACTTAAAAGAGCATGATTTATTAGTTGAAGAAGATAACTCAATACAAGAAGATATTGCCTTCGCTGATAAATTATTAAAAGGTTCTTACAGATTAGTACAAGATGTAGGAACAGATGAGGATGATAAAGTGATTGGAAAGACAGGCGACATGGTAACAGTATATGCTGATACAAACGCCAAAGATAATGTTATGGGACAAGATGTATTTGAGGTTATACATGATAAAACAAAAGATGTTTTATTAGTAACAGTAGAGGATATAGAAGAAGCATGACCAAAAGTTTTACAGATTTTTCAACAGGCCTATTGGCATTAAAAGAAAAATTAGAAAAAAAGGAAGATATTGCCAACGTTGCAGGTGATGGTGCAGTATCTATGCCACCTACTGCCAAGAAAGTAATCAAAAGAAAAAAACAAACATTTAACGTATCACAAAAAGTTTTTGATATGTTTAGAAATGGTAAAAAGAAATTTGAGAAGTGGTCAAAATACTTAGACCTTGCTGATGAAAGTCAATTAGCCCTATACAATTGGGCAATCAAAAATCATACAGGTGTTATTATACTACAAAACGCAACAACAGGTGAAGTCAGAGCAATACGACATAACCGTATGGGTGGCGGCCAATGGCATAAACTAAGTCGTGGTCTCAAAGAAGACAAAGTACCACCTAGTGTAGAGAAAGACGCTGAGAAATTTGTTAAAGATTTAAAACCTAAAAAAGCAGACTTTGTAAAGAGATATGGCAAAGACGCTAAGAAAGTTATGTATGCTACAGGCATGAACATGGCAAAGAAAAAACATGGTATTGAGAATAAACAATTTGGTAGTTTCATATCACAAATCAAAGATAGTATAGAGAACATAGGTGTAAGAAAAGAAAGTTTTAATACACAGGCTGCAAAGATGATGTATGAAACACCAGCAACACCAAACGAGAACAACATAGAAGTATTAAGAGATATAGTCAAAGATAATATTACAAAGAAAGTAGTATTTGAAAAAGCAGGTACAATGAGAGTTGACCCACAAACGGCAAACGTATTGTTATCTGTTTATGATGAGTTGCACGAAGACCTGAAGAATAAATTTCAACAAATGTTAAACTTCAATCAAATGGGTCTAAAGTCATTACGAAATATGGCCTATGAGATTGCAACGGTGGGTGAAATGAGCCGTGGTATGGGCGAACCTATGGGTCTGGCAAGACCTATTGCAAGTATAGGTAATATGAAATCACCTAGAAGTCGTCCTGCATATGCTCTTAATGCAAAGAAGAAAAAAGAAATTAAATCAACGGCAAAAGGTCCTGGTCTAGGTACTTTTAAACCTATGAATTTAATAGCGAGGAAGAAATAATGTTAGGACTACAACCAGAATTTTCGTGGAAGAACGCAACAATAATGGCGAAAGCGGCAGCAACAGCATACAATGATTTGACCGCATTTCAAAAACAATTTGACCCAGAAGCAGTATTATTTGATAAAGACGGTACACAAGTATTTTGTTATAAAGATGGTAAACATGCTTGTGTTGCATTTAGAGGTACAGAACCAACAGCATGGTCAGATATTAAAGCAGATTTAAAAATAAGACGAGTAAAATGTCCTACAGGATTTGTCCATAGAGGATTTAGAGACGCATTAGACGAAGTATGGGCAGATGTAGTTGCCTGGATTGCTAAACAAAAGTGTGAACATGTATTCTTTACTGGTCACAGTTTAGGTGGTGCATTAGCGACACTAGCTGCAAGTAGATGGAACACAGTAACAACTCATTTATATACATATGGGTCACCAAGAGTAGGTGGTAAAAAGTTCATACAATCTTTTAAAACAAAAGAAAGATATAGATTTAGAAACAATAACGATATCGTAACAAGAGTACCATTTGAAGTATTTGGTTACAAACATGTATCAGGTGAGGGTGGTAACTTTATATACTTTGATATTGATGGTAATTTAGCGACAAAATTTAGCAGATGGTATATGTTTAAACAATGGTGGAAAGGTACATTTAGAGGTGTGTCTCATCTACAGATAGATGGTTTTAGTGACCATGGCATACATAACTACCACGATTATTGTAAAAGAGAAATGGATAAGTAATGTGGGATATGATATCTCAAATGGCAGGTGATAGACTATGGATTTACACCGCTATTGCAGGTTCTTTACTGAGTGCTGCCTTTTTATTCTGGTTTAAAGATACAAGAATGGCAACATGGGGTGTCGCCAAGTTTGACCGTACATTAGAATATCTAGTAAATAGATGGGGTTGGACATGGTTACAGAATGACCCAGACGCATGGCGTAAGAAATACCCACGCATAACAAAAAAGATAGACGATTTAGAAAGCAGATTAGACGAATTAGAAAAATTTGATAAACAGTAATGTTCAGTAGTTTGAAAATAGGTTTGGTATTATTAATGATGGCAGGTGCCGGTGGAGGTTTTCTATATGTCAAAAAATTACAAAAAGATAATGAAATACTTAAAGTCAATCAGGCTAAACTTGAAACGGCTGTGGAAGAAAGTACGGCTGTTATTGAACAACAAACTAAAGACTTAGGTAAAATAAGAGATACATTAAGTAAAGTACAAGAACAAAAAGACAGATTACAAAAAGACAAAGACGCATTGAGTAATAGACTAGGTAAGCATGATATTGGTAATCTTGCAGAAAATAAACCTGGTCTTGTAGAGAAAATAATTAACAAAGCAAGTGATAGTGCTACCAGATGTTTAGAAATTGCAAGTGGTAGTCCTTTAACGGAAGAGGAGATAAATGGAACGCCTAATAGGGAATGTCCTGGTTTTTGGCCTGACGATACTGTTTCTGAATAGTTGTGCAGGTCTAGCTGTAAAGGAGATATCTAATTATAAGATTGAAAAAAAGCGGGAACCGTTAGCGTTAACTGCCCCATCCCCTTTAAGTTTACAGGATGTAGATTGGATTATAATAACAAAAGATAATGCTGACGAAGTATTTGATAAGATAAAGAATGAAAAGAACGGTGACTATGCTTTGTTTGCAGTTACAGATAAAGGTTATGAAAAACTTGCTCTGAACATGGCAGATATCAGAAACAAGTTGGCGGAACAAAGACAAATCATTCTGTCATATAAGGAATACTACGAGGATGGCGAATAATATAGATGATTTGGTTAAAGATATTGCAACATTAAAGGCAGACGTTAAACAATCAAATCAAATACATTCAAGGTTAGATGACGCTATAGTTAGACTTACAGATATATCTAGCAGTATCAAGTCTATGTTAGCCGTACATGATGAGAAAATAAAGAGAGTTGATTCCTCACAAGAAGATATTCTATCTCTATTAGAAGATAGAAGACGAGAGTGGGACGTTGATTTAAAAGAATTACATAGTCGTATAAGTACACAAGGACGAGAATTACGAGAGGCAATCCAAGATACTACTTTACGAGGTGAGAGACAACACCGTGAACACGCTGAAGCTATTGAGAAAGTTGAAGACGCTTTATCTAATAGAGTTGGCGTGTTAGAAAAATGGCGTTGGTTAATAATTGGTGGTGCAATACTACTAGGTTTTATTATACAAAACATGTCGTTTCTACAGTAGCACAAAATTAACACATAATTGGCACAGTTTTAAGTATGTTCTCCTTGCATGGAGACTATGCAAACATAATGCGTTACAAACATGTTAAAATATGTTATAATATGATAAATATTTTTGAACATGAAAGGAAAAATGAACACATGGTACAACTCATACAAAACTTCTTTAGCGCACTTAGGTTTTCACCTGTCAATTATGGCTATAATTTTGATAATGTGGATGCAAATCTTGTCCGTTATTTTAGGAACGAATATGGACGGGACTGGCAAGGGGCGCTTGGCGAACACTTACATAAAACAAACAAAATTAGAAGATAATTAGGCTTGACTTTATAGCAGTTTTGTGATATAATACATAGTATTATGAAATTGCAACAAATATTTCCACGAATTATTGGCGAGGCTCACTTTAACTTTGACCTATTAGACGATATAAACAAAATACGAGATAATCCCTCTGGTACACCTAAACGTTGGGTATCAAACAAAACATACAGTACATTTGGTAAAGACTTATGGGATTATCCTAGTTTTCACCCTTTCTTAGAATGGCAAGATAGTCAAGTCACCACCTATTGTAAAGACCAAAATATCAAGTTTGAACAATTCAATTGTCAATCTTGGTTTAACATCTATACTAAAGGTGACTTCCAAGAAACACATAATCACAATATATCTGGACAACATCTAAGCACAATTTATATGTGTAAAGGACCTACAGGTAGCGCATATACATACTTTAGTGATTTTCAAATACAAGACCAGTATCGCTTTGAATTTGAAGAAGGTACATTACTGATATTTCCATCACACATGTTGCATGGTGTATCTCAACACGAATTAGATGATGAAAGGATTACTATTGCTAGTAATTATAAATTAACTTGATAGACTTACAATATTTACACCAGATATCCTACAAACTAGATAGATTTAAAAAGAAATCTCAACATCTATATAACTTTAGATGTCCTTACTGTGGCGATAGTCAAAAGAAACAATCTAAAGCAAGAGGTTTTGTTTATCGTAGTAAACAAGATTATTTTTTTAAATGTCATAACTGTGGTAAAGGTACATCATTAGGCAAACTGATAGAACATATTGACCCAGACCTTTATAAGAAGTGGGTTGTAGAGAAGTTTAAAAAAGGTAGTAAGAAACACAAAGAACCAGAATTTGAATTTAAACCTGTACGATTTGATGATAAAAATTTAAAGAAGTTAAAGAAACTATCTGAGTTGCCTCATCACCCAGCCTATGACTTATTCATTACAAAGCGTAAGTTAGAAGACCACGCTGACAAGTTCTATGTTACATGGCATTTTATGACATGGGTCAATAGTATCATACCTAACAAGTTTCCTAATATAAAAGAAGACCATCCACGTATCATCATACCATTCTTTGATACATCAGGTAAGATGTTTGCCTTTCAAGGCAGAGCGTTTGGTGATGAAGAACCAAAATATATCACCATCAAATTAGATGAGAACAAAAGAAGAATATATGGCCTAGACAGAATAGACATAAAGAAAGAGATTAAAGTGGTAGAAGGTCCTATTGATAGTCTCTTTATAGACAATGCTGTTGCCTGTGCAGGTGCAGATATGGTCTTACCAAGAAGTAAAGATAATGCTGTGTATATCTTTGACAATGAACCAAGAAATACCGTCATTATTAAAAAAATAGAAAATTTAATTACTCAAGGATACCGTGTGTGTATCTGGCCTAAAAACATAAAAGAGAAGGATATCAATGATTTAATAATGTCAGGTTATTCTAAAGTAGAGATTGAAGATATTATACATAATAATACGTTTTCAAAATTATCAGCAATACAACAATTAAACAATTATAAGGAGGTATAAATTGTCCCAAGACACTATTAACGTACAGAAAAGAAATGGTAGGGGCTTAGAACCTCTGGATATTCAGAAAATACATTCCATGGTGGCGTATGCATGTGAAGGTTTATCTAACGTATCTGAAAGTCAGGTAGAAATGGCAAGTGGACTACAATTCCATGACGGCATGACTACAGATGCTATACAACAAATACTGATTAAATCAGCAAATGATTTGATTACTTTAGAGAATCCTAATTATCAATATGTGGCTGCTAGATTGTTATTGTTTAGTCTTCGTAAATCTCTCCATCATAAATTATGGGACCACCCAACAGTAAAAGAACATATACATAAATGTATTGAGTTGGGTGTCTATGATAAAGAAATTGTAAACTGGTATGATGAGGACGAACTAGACCAGATGAACAGTTTTATCAAACATGATAGAGATTATTTGTTTTCATATGCAGGTATGCGACAAGTAATTGATAAATACCTTGTCCAAGACCGTTCAAACGGTGCTATATTTGAAACACCACAATACATGTATATGATGATTGCGGCTACATTGTTTCGTAATTATGGTAAAGACAGGAGAATGAGTTATGTTAAGAAATATTACAATGCAATTTCAAATCATCTTATCAATATTCCCACACCTGTTATGGCTGGTGTCCGTACTCCTCTTCGCCAGTTTGCTAGTTGTGTTTTGGTCGATAGTGATGATACTATTAATAGTATTTTTTCTAGTGACATGGCTATTGGACGTTACGTTTCGCAAAGGGCAGGCATTGGTATCAACGCAGGCAGAATCCGTGGAATCAATAGTAGAATACGGGGTGGAGAAGTCCAGCACACTGGCGTTGTCCCTTTTCTCAAAAAATTTGAGGCAACTGTTAAATGCTGTACTCAAAACGGTGTACGAGGCGGGTCAGCAACTGTACACTTTCCTATTTGGCACCAAGAAATAGAAGATATCATTGTTTTAAAGAACAATAAAGGCACGGAAGACAATAGAGTCCGTAAATTAGATTACTCTATACAAATCTCAAAACTATTCTATGAAAGATTTATTTCTGGTGGTGATATTACACTATTCTCACCACATGAAGTACCAGGTCTTTATGACGCTTTTGGTACAGATGAGTTTGACGATTTATATACAAAGTTTGAACGAAGTACAAAAGTAAAAGGTAAGAAAATACCGGCACAAAAACTATTTGGTGATATACTCAAAGAAAGAGCAGAAACAGGTCGTATTTACATAATGAATATTGACCACGTTAACACACATTCAAGTTTCAAAGACCATGTGTATATGTCAAACTTATGTCAGGAGATTACACTACCTACTGACCCATTAGAGCATATTGATGGTGAAGGTGAGATTGCATTATGTATATTAAGCGCAATTAATATGGGTGCAATAACAGACAAGGAAGAGTTAGAAGGACTATGTGATTTATCAGTACGAGGACTAGAGGAATTGATAGACCTCCAACAATATCCAGTTCACGCTGCAGAGATATCAACTAAGGCTAGACGTAGTTTAGGCATTGGTTATATTGGGTTGGCACACTTTCTGGCAAAGAATAAAGTTAATTATGCTAGTAAAGAAGCATGGCGTTTGATTGACGAATATACTGAAGCATTCCAATACTATTTACTTAAATCAAGTAATGCAATTGCCAAAGAAAAAGGTATGTGTGAATATTTTGATAGAACTAAATATTATGATGGAATATTACCTATTGACACTTACAAAAAAGATGTTGATACTGTTGTAAAAAGGAAACTATCATATGATTGGACTACTCTTAGACAAGATATCAAGGAATACGGACTACGACACTCTACGCTTTCAGCCCAAATGCCGTCAGAAAGCTCATCTGTTGTGTGTAATGAA
>Ga0209634_1000113_pt1 | contig 63799 bp, 65 predicted proteins | sample LinPmetageLP40_FD_184043 | JGI IMG/M metagenome (GOLD analysis project Ga0209634, IMG submission 184043) | Marine viral communities from the Pacific Ocean - LP-40 (SPAdes) (version 2) | ecosystem: Environmental > Aquatic > Marine > Oceanic | place: Pacific Ocean | collected 2010-08-26
GGGTCGAGCGGTGCTGTGACGGTGCAGATGAATATCTCCACCCCCGACGCTCAGAGTTTCCGTCGGTCGCGCAGTCAGATCGCCGCTGAAATGTCCCGTGCCCTGTCGCGCGGCACCCGCAACCGCTGAGGTATTCGATATGTCATTCCACGAAATACGCTTCCCGTCGAGGTTGTCCTTTGGATCGGTCGGTGGACCGGAGCGGTTGACCGAAGTCGTGACGTTGGCCAACGGCTTTGAGGAGCGCAATACGCCCTGGGCGCATTCGCGTCGTCGGTATGATGCCGGGGTGGGCATGCGATCTCTGGACGATGTAAGCGAGTTGATAGCGTTCTTCGAGGCGCGGCGCGGACGGTTGCACGGCTTTCGCTGGAAGGATTGGGCAGACTTCAAGACCAGCCTGTCGGCGGATCGGGTGAGCTACATTGATCAGCGGATCGGGACGGGGGACGGCGCGACCACGGTGTTTCAGCTATCGAAGACATATCGGTCCGGTGAGCAGACTTATGTTCGTCCGATCAGCAAGCCGATAACCGGGACCATCCGCGCCGGGATACAGGATGACGAACTGGATGAAATCCGGCACTTTACTGTCGATGCGGCGACAGGTTTGATCACCTTCGCTGAGCCACCCGATGTCGGCGTTGAAGTAACTGCTGGCTTTGAGTTCGACGTCCCGGTGCGGTTCGATGCCGACGCCATCATGACATCAGTCGCCAGTTTCCACGCGGGCGAAGTGCCGGACGTGCCAGTGGTGGAGTTGCGGGTATGAGCGCGCTTTCGAAACATCTGGCCGGGGGCACCGCGACTGTCTGTCGCGTCTGGATTGTCCGTCGTGCCGATGACGTCGTGCTGGGTTTCACCGATCACGATCAAACGTTGGTCGTGGAAGGTGTCGAGTGTCTTGCGGCATCTGGCATGACGGCAGGTGCATTACAGGCCACGTCCGGTCTGGCTGTCGATAACGCCGAAGCACAGGGCGCGTTAAGTCACGATGCAATCCGTGCCGAGGATCTGCGTGCCGGACTTTGGGACGCGGCCGAGGTCACGGCCTATCTTGTCAACTGGGCCGATCCGACAGTGCATGAGATTCAGTTCCGTGGCTCCCTGGGCGAGATTTCCTGGGGGGAAGGCACGTTTTCCGCCGAGTTGCGCGGACTGGCGGAGGCTTTGAACACGACGCGAGGGCGAGTTTACCAGGCACGGTGCGATGCCGTGCTGGGCGACGGTCGATGCCGCAAGGATCTGGGACCGTTGTTTGCCGTCGAGAGTGAAGTTCTTGCCGTGGATGCGGATCAGAAGCTGCGGTTTCCCGTTCTGCGGGAGTATGCACCGAAATGGTTCGAGCGCGGGCGTCTAATCGTGCTTTCGGGTAAAGCGGAGGGTGCGTCCGAGCGCATCAAGATGGACCGTATCGACGGAGATGCTCGGCAAATCGACCTGTGGACATCGCTGCGTCGGAATCTTGTCGTCGGAGACCGGGTGAGGTTGGAGGCAGGATGCGACAAGCGGATGGAAACCTGCCGTTTGAAGTTTGACAACCTACTGAACTTTCGGGGATTTCCAAGCATTCCGGGCGAAGACTGGTTGATGAGCTATCCGGTGAAGGCGGGTCGGAACGATGGAGGTCGGCTGTGAGCCGCGTGGCGGATATCGCACGGCGCTGGATCGGGACGCCCTATGTGCATCAGGCTTCGGTGCAGGGTGGCGGGACGGACTGCCTTGGGTTGATCCGCGGTGTCTGGCGCGAGTTGTACGACCACGAGCCGGAAGCCGTTCCCGAATATTCACGCGACTGGTCGGAGCCACAAGGCGACGAAGTCCTGACGGCTGCCGCAGACAGGCATTTCATACGCGTGTTACGCGGTCGCGATGTCCGATCGGGCGAGATGTTGTTGTTTCGGATGCGCGACGGATCCGTGGCGAAACATCTGGGGGTTGTCGGGATCGGCGGGAACAGCCCTACGTTTATCCATGCCTATAGCGGACACGGTGTCGTCGAAAGCCATCTGTCCGCGGCGTGGCTGCGGCGCGTATCCGCACGTTTCGATTTTCCGACTGCGCCGATCAAGGAGACCTGAACAATGGCAACACTGGTACTTGGTGCGGTCGGTGCGGCCGTCGGGGGAAGTCTGGGCGGATCGTTCATCGGTTTGAGCGGTGCCGTGATCGGACGTGCAGTCGGCGCGACGTTGGGTCGGACCATCGACCAATCGATCCTGGGAGGTGGTGCGGATGCGGTGGAATACGGTCGGCTGGATCGACTGCGTCTGACGGGGGCGTCGGAAGGCGCGGTAATTCCACGGGTGGTGGGGCGCGTTCGCGTCTCAGGTCAGGTGATCTGGGCGACGCGGTTCATGGAAAACCGGCAAACGACAGGCGGAGGAGGGGGCGGCAAGGGCGCGCCCAAAGCGCCGACGCAGACGCAATACAGCTATTCCATATCGTTCGCGCTGGCTCTGAGCGAGGGCGAGATCACTCGTGTGGGTCGCGTCTGGGCGGATGGTAGCGAAATCTCGAAATCGTCAATCCAGATGCGGATCTATCGCGGCACAGAAGACCAGATGCCTGATGCATTGATCGAGGCTGTGGAAGGCGCGGGCAATGCCCCAGCGTATCGCGGCATTGCCTATGTCGTGGTCGAGGATCTGGATTTGACGCCATTCGGCAACCGTATGCCGCAACTGTCATTCGAGGTCGTGCGCACAGCGCGCGCGCCCGGCGAAATCCCGGCCCCCATGGACTTGATCGAGGGGGTAGCTATCATTCCGGGCACCGGGGAATACACTCTTGCCACGACTGCGGTTCATTACGATCTGGGGCGCGGGCAGAAAGATTCCGCGAACGTGAACACCGAGCAGGGCATTCCGGATTTCACCGTCTCGATGAATGATCTGACTGAAGAATTTCCGAACTTGAAGTCGGTCTCTCTGATCGTGTCGTGGTTCGGGGACGACTTGCGATGTGGGAGTTGTACCATTCGTCCGAAAGTCGAACAGGCCGGTTCGGACGGCAAGCCAATGAGATGGAATGTCTCAGGCGTTGACCGAGCAGCGGCAGACATCGTTCCAAAACTTGACGGGCGGTCGGTTTACGGAGGCACACCTTGCGACAGTTCGGTAATCGAGGCGATACGCGACCTGAACGCGCGGGGTCTGGACGTCACGTTTTACCCCTTCATCCTGATGCAGCAATTGGCAGGCAACGGGTTGCCCAATCCTTGGGAGCAGGGCGAGCAGCCGGCGTTGCCGTGGCGCGGACGAATTACAACGGACGTTGGACCTAGCCTATACGGGTCGACCGACAGGACGGAAGCTGCCGAATCCGAAGTGGCGTCGTTTTTTGGCACAACGGTTAGCGGTGATTTTTCCTTGCGCAATGTCGGCAATTCCGCAGCCGGCCAACAGGTGATTATGCAGGGGCCGGATGGCGACTGGTCTTATCGCCGCTTCATCTTGCACTATGCGAGACTCTGCGCGGAAGCGGGGGGCGTCGAAGCATTCTGCATTGGCTCCGAAATGCGCGGCCTGACGCAGATCAGAGGGGCGGGCGATACGTTCCCAGCCGTGACGGAACTGATTGCATTGGCGGCGGAGGTCCGCAGAATTCTGCCTGATGCTAAAATCAGCTATGCTGCGGATTGGACGGAATACTTCGGGTATCAGCCTGCGGATGCGGATAGCCTGCATTATCATCTGGACCCGCTTTGGTCCGACGACAACATCGACTTTATCGGGATCGACAATTACATGCCAATGGCCGATTGGCGCGAGGGTAAAGACCATGCAGATGTCGCGGCGAAAACCTGCCTGAACATTGATTATCTGCACAGTCAGATCGAAGGTGGTGAGGGTTTCGATTGGTTTTATGAAACCTCCGAGGCACGCAATGCACAGCGCCGCGAGCCGATTACGGATGGAGCATACGACGAACCCTGGGTCTGGCGTTACAAAGATATCCGAAACTGGTGGGGTAATGCCCATCATGATCGGATTGATGGCGTACGGACCGATCTGCCGACTCTCTGGGAGCCGCGCCTGAAGCCGATCCGGTTCACGGAATATGGCTGCGCCGCGATCGATAAAGGGGCAAACGAGCCTAACAGTTTTGTCGATGTGAAGTCGTCCGAATCGCGTCTGCCCCGATATTCCAACGGTCGTCGGGACGATGCGATGCAGATGCAATATCTGCGGGCGCTGCTGTCCTATTGGCAGGGTCCCGAGGCGAATGTTGCATCTGACCGGTATTCGGGGCCGATGCTCGACCTTGGGCACAGCTTTGCCTGGGCTTGGGACGCGCGGCCCTGGCCGTATTTCCCCGAGTTGGAGGAGGTCTGGTCCGACGGCGTGAATCATCAGCGTGGGCACTGGATATCGGGACGAAGCGGGAACCAGCCGCTTGCGACTGTGATCCGCGAAATTTGCGAGGCGAGCGGCCTGACGCAAGTCGATGTGTCCGGCGTTTACGGTGTGGTCCGCGGCTATGCGATGACGAACATGCAGGCGGCGCGGGCCGATCTTCAACCATTGATGATGGCCTATGGCGTCGAGGCAAGTGAGCGGGAGGGCAAGCTTGTTTTCTCGATGCGCGCTTTGGCGGAAGAACATGCGATTGATCCGGAATTCCTTGTTCGGCAAGACGGGCCAGTGATCGGATGGCAACGCGCCGCCGAAGCAGAAACACCAAAGCGGGTTATCGTCCATCATTTAGACGCTGAGGGCGATTTCGAGGTCCGGGTAGCCGACGCGGTAGTGCCGGGGATCACTGTTGTTCCGGTTTCGGAACAGGAGCTTCCCGTCGCCTTGACAAAAGGCGAGGCACACGGACTTGCAGAGCGATATCTGACGGAAACCACTGTCGTGCGCGATACGATCGAGTTCGAGCTGCCGCCGTCGCGTCGTCATGAAAAGGCCGGGGACGTTATCCGGCTGGATGGGACCACCGATCTTTGGCGGATCGATCGATTGGAAGACGCCGGTCCGCGAAAGGTTCAGGCCGTGCGCACTGAATTGGGGCTGTTCGAGCCAAGCGATGCAGTCGAAGACGGATCGGGACGGATTCGTCCCCTTGCGCCGCTGCCGGTCGACGTGACCTATCTGGACCTGCCGTTGTTAACAGGTGAGGAGGTGGCGCATGCCCCATATGCTGCGGTTTCGGCATCGCCTTGGCCGGGATCAGTCGCGGTCTATTCCTCGGTCGAGGACAGTAATTATGGCCTGAACATTTTGATTGGCGCTCCGGCGCAGGTCGGAGTGACCGAAACGATCCTATCTTCCGCCATGCCAGGTTTGTTCGATGAGGGACCGGAGCTAATAGTACGGCTGGCTGCCGGAGAGCTGGAGTCGGTCTCGGTGGAAGCGCTGCTGGCGGGCGTGAATGCCGCAGCCATCAACGATGGGTCACCTCGGGGCTGGGAAGTGTTTCAGTTCCGGACGGCACGTCTGATCTCTAAAGGTGTCTGGGGACTGTCGTCGCGGCTGCGGGGACAGCGCGGGACAGAGTGGGCGATGGCATCGGAGCGGCCGATCGGAAGTCAGGTCGTATTCTTGCAAAGTGGTTTGCCGCAACTGGAGTTGGCAAAGGGAGCTCTCGGACTTGAGCGACATTATCGCACCGGGCCTGCAAACCTGAGTTTCGACAATGCCGCCTTCGAATATGAAGCCTTAACCGTTTTCGGAGAGGGGCTGCGGCCCTATGCCCCTGTGCATCTGACAGCACGGTGGAACAGCGATGGTCTAGCAGTCGGCTGGATTCGCCGCTCGCGCCTTGGAGGGGACGGCTGGGACGTGGCGGACGTCCCGTTGGGAGAGGCCAGGGAATCTTATATCGTGAGGGTATTGCGGGATGATGGAACGATACTTTCGGAAACGGCGACCAGTGGTTCAGCCATCCTTTTGGGTGCGTCGATCCCGGAACGCGCGCAACTGATGGCGGAAGGCGCGACCATCGCCGTCGCGCAAATTTCCGAGGATGTAGGCCCTGGCACATTTGCAACCTTGACGATATCTTGATGTCGCGTTTGAAGACCGCCCTGATTTGCCCTATATCAGATAGACAATCACGCGGAGCGCGGCGACATGACCTTGGCGAACAGACACGTGCATGCGATCGATCCCGTCTGGGACCGGATCACAGAGGAAGCGCAGAATGCCATTCGTGACGAACCTGTCTTAGCGGGGTTGATCCATTCTTCGATCCTGCACCATCCGACGATCGAGATGGCTTTGGCCTATCGGTTCGCGCAGAAACTCGCATCCGGCGAAATGAGCGAACAGATCCTTCGCGGATTGGCCGATGAAGCATTGACCAGTGATCCGGCTATTGCGACGGCCGCGCGGGCCGACATCGTGGCAACGTTCGAACGCGATCCGGCCTGTGATCGATTCCTTCAGCCGATGATGTTTTTCAAAGGCTTCAAGGCAATACAGGCCAGCCGGATCGGAAGCTGGCTTTGGCGGCAGGGGCGCAAGGATCTTTCGTATTTCGTTCAGATGCGCGTCAGCGAGTTATTCGGCGTGGATATTCATCCTGGCGCTCGCATTGGGCGTGGCATCATGATCGATCATGCACATTCGATCGTCATCGGCGAGACGGCTGTGGTGGGTGACAACGTGTCGATGCTGCATTCCGTTACGCTTGGTGGAACCGGCAAGGAAGACGATGACCGGCATCCCAAGATCGGTGATGGCGTTTTGATAGGTGCAGGCGCGAAAGTTCTTGGAAATATTACAATCGGGCAATGCTCCAGGATCGCAGCAGGATCAGTCGTGCTGGAGGATGTGCCGCCGAAAACGACTGTGGCCGGTGTACCTGCTCGCATCGTTGGCGAGGCAGGGTGCGCGCATCCGTCGGTGATGATGGATCAACTGATTGGGATCAGGGCACCGGACGTCTGAATACCTAGAACATTCTGAATCGGAAAAGCCGCCCCTTCGAGGGCGGCTTTTTGTTTGCGCCAATGTAGCGAGCATCAGGCAAGCATCGTGATCGGATTTTCCAGATTTTCTGCAATCGCATTCAGAAAATTCGCACCAAGTGCACCATCTATGACCCGGTGATCGACGCTGAGTGTAACCGACATGACAGTCGCTGCGGTGATTTCGCCATCGGCGCCGATCACTGGCTGTTTGACACCTGCGCCAACGGCGAGAATGGAGCCATGCGGCGGGTTGATGACGGCATCGAAATTGGTGATGCCGAACATCCCCAGGTTGGAGATCGCGAAGCTGCCGCCCTGATATTCATGAGGTGCAAGCTTGCGGTCGCGCGCGCGGGCCGCAAGATCTTTCATTTCTGCCGATAACGCCGAGAGGGACTTCAGATGCGCGTCTTTCAGAACCGGCGTGAACAATCCACCTTCGATGGCCACAGCCACGGCTACGTCCGACGGCTTGAGCTTCAGCATCCGGTCACCGGCCCAGACAGCGTTCGCATCGGGCACCTGTTGTAGAGCCAGGGCACTGGCCTTGATGATGAAATCGTTCACCGACAGCTTCACGCCGCGACCCTCAAGCTGCTTGTTGAGCTGGCTGCGGAACTTGAGCAATGCATCCAGCTGGATGTCACGGCGCAGGTAGAAATGCGGAATAGTCTGTTTTGCTTCGGTCAGACGGGCGGCGATAGTCTTGCGCATCCCGTCCAGCCTGACCTCCTCAAACTCACGGTCTTCGTACATCTTGGCAACCTGATCCGCGGTCATGCCCGCAGGAGCGGTCGGCTTTTGGCCTTCGGTCGCGGTCCTGGGTGCCTCTGTGGCGGTTGCGACGGGTTTCGTCTCTCCAGGCTTTGCGGTCTCGACATCCGTTTTCACAATGCGTCCACGAGGGCCGGAACCTTTAATTTGGCTCAGATCGAGGCCCTTGTCCTTAGCGATGCGACGGGCGACGGGAGTGGCGAAGACCCGGTCGCCGGATGTGGCCGGCCGGGCAGGGGTAGACTCGGCCTGTTCGCCGTCGACCTTGGCGCCGCTATCATCGTCCGACTTTGGCGCGGCTTCGCGGCCATAGCCTTTTTCGGGCTCCGGCGCAGGCGTCTCGGACGAAGCCACAGGTGCAGATGACGCGGCGCTGTCGATAGCCGCCTTATCCTCGCCTTCCTCCAGCAAGACCGCGATGGGAGAGTTCACTTTGACGCCCTCGGTGCCTTCGGCGACGATAATCTTGCCGATCACGCCTTGGTCAACGGCTTCAAACTCCATCGTCGCCTTGTCGGTCTCGATTTCGGCCAGCAAGTCACCGGATGAAACCGTATCTCCCTCCTTGACCAGCCATTTCGCCAGCGTGCCTTCCTCCATCGTCGGGGACAGGGCGGGCATCAGAATCTCGGTAGCCATGTCGGTTTCCCCTTAGCGGTAGGTGACTTTGCGGACGGCCTCGACGACCTCGTCGGTGGTGACCAACGCCAGTTTCTCAAGGTTCGCGGCATATGGCATCGGCACGTCCTTGCCGGTGCAGGTGATCACAGGCGCGTCCAGATAATCGAAGGCGCGCTGCATGATCGTGCTGGCCATATGGTCCGAGAAGCTGGCGACCGGGTAACCTTCCTCGACCAGAATGCAGCGGTTGGTTTTCATCACCGAGGCCAACACCGTGTCGTAGTCAACAGGGCGCAGGGTCCGCAGGTCGATGACCTCCGCTTCGATTCCGTCTTCGGCCAGCTTGTCGGCGGCGGCCAAGGCATAGGTCATGCCGATGCTCCAGCTGACGATGGTCACGTCCTTGCCTTCGCGCCAGACCTTCGCCTTGCCGAACGGAACGGTGAAATCATCCAGTTTCGGCACCTCGAACGACTTTCCGTACAGAATCTCGTTTTCAAGGAAAATGACCGGGTTCGGATCGCGAATGGCCGTTTTCATCAAACCCTTCGCATCCGCTGCAGAATACGGCATCACGACCTTCAGGCCGGGGACCGAAGCATACCACGCTGCATAATCCTGACTGTGCTGCGCGCCGACGCGCGCGGCTGCTCCATTGGGACCGCGGAACACCATCGGCGCACCCATCTGTCCACCCGACATATACAGCGTCTTGGCAGCAGAGTTAATAATTTGGTCAATGGCTTGCATGGCGAAGTTGAACGTCATGAACTCGACAATCGGCTTTAATCCGCCAAAGGCAGCACCGACGGCGATGCCGGTGAACCCGTGTTCGGTGATCGGCGTGTCGATGACGCGCTTCGATCCGAATTCGTCCAGCATGCCCTGCGAAATCTTGTACGCGCCCTGATATTCCGCGACTTCTTCGCCCATCAGGAATACGTCACCGTCGCGGCGCATTTCTTCTGACATGGCTTCGCGAATGGCTTCGCGGACGGTCATCGTGACCATCTCGGTACCTTCTGGCCAATCGGGCGAGGCATTGGACTTCGGCGCGGGCGTGTCATCCGATGCAACTGCGGCGGGCTTCGGAGCTGGAGCCTCGGCATTTACCTCCGCGTCGGCCTTCGGGGTCTCGGATTTGGTGTCGATGTCGTCCGCGCTTTCGCCTTCCTCAAGCAAAACGGCGATGGGCGAATTCACCTTCACCCCTTCAGTGCCTTCAGAGACGATGATCTTGCCGATAGTGCCTTCGTCGACCGCCTCGAATTCCATCGTGGCCTTGTCGGTTTCGATCTCGGCCAGAATTTCACCGGATTTGACGGTATCGCCTTCCTTGACCATCCACTTGGCAAGGGTGCCCTCCTCCATGGTGGGGGACAGGGCGGGCATCAGGATTTCGGTCGCCATATTACACGGCCTCCTGCGGAATTTCCTTGGCATAGATATCGGTCCACAGCTCTTCGAGCGCGGGCTCCGGACTTTCCTTGGCGAATTCAGCCGAGGCGTTGACCACGTCCTTGATCTCCTTGTCGATGGCTTTCAGATCGTCTTCACTGGCGTGTTTGCCAGTCAGAAGTAACTGGCGGACCTGTTCAATGCTGTCGCGCTCTTCACGCATCTTCTGAACCTCGTCACGAGTACGGTATTTTGCCGGGTCCGACATGGAATGCCCGCGATAGCGATAGGTCTTGACCTCGAGGATATACGGACCCTTGCCCGCGCGGCAGTATTCAACGGCCCGCATTCCGGCATCCTTGACCGCCAGAACGTCCATGCCGTCGACCTCTTCGCCCTCGATGCCGTAGGCTGCACCCCGCTCCCAGTAGGAATTCGATTTGGTCGACCGCTTGGTCGAGGTGCCCATGGCATACTGGTTGTTTTCGATCACGAAGATGACCGGCAAATCCCACAGCTCGGCCATGTTATAGGCTTCGTAGACCTGGCCTTGATTCGCTGCGCCGTCGCCGAAATAGGTAAAGGTGACGTTGTCATTGCCGCGATACTTGTCGGAAAACGCCAGCCCCGCGCCGATCGGCACCTGTGCTGCGACGATGCCGTGACCGCCGTAGAAGTGCTTCTCCTTGGAGAACATGTGCATCGAGCCGCCCTTGCCCTTGGAGTACCCCCCCTCGCGGCCCGTCAACTCGGCCATGACGCCCTTGGGGTCCATGCCACAAGCCAGCATGTGACCGTGATCGCGGTACGAGGTGACGCGTTTGTCACCTTCCTTAGCCGCAGCTTCCAGTCCGACGACGACGGCTTCCTGACCGATATAAAGGTGACAGAAGCCCCCGATCAGACCCATCCCGTAAAGTTGCCCCGCCTTTTCTTCGAAACGGCGGATCAGAAGCATGTCTCGATAGTATTGGAGGAGGTCCTCCTTCGATACATTCGGCTTCGCTTTCGCGGCGGTCTTGCGGGTGGCCATAGGGCGCGTCTCCTCCGGACACAGGAATCGTTCAACGTTAAACAATCGCTAACGCATAGGGGTCCGGCAGAAAAGACCAAACACATGCCGAACGAAATGTCTTCGACAGCGAATCCGTTTTTATAAAGATTATTCGACGATGATTTCGTCGGAGCGGGCCATGCCCAGAATCATCCGCGCCCGTTCGTCCAGCAGGTCGAGGTCCAGGTAGTCGTCCGACAGCCGCCGCGTGCGATCGCGCATCTTGTCGGTCTCGCTATCCAGCAGCGCCAGTTCCGCCAGCAGCACCTCGCGCTGCGCTTCCAGTTCAACACGGCGGAACACCCCGTATTCGCCCTGCACGGCGGCAAAGACGAAATAGCCCCCGAACCCCATGAGCAAGAATGGAATGATAAGGCCGTAGCCTCCGCGTCTGCGATTTGATGCCATGCGTCTATACCTGCTCCAGCACCTCTCGCGGGCGCTCGCGGGCAGGATGGCACATTTGGCCGCCGGTGGGAATCCCCCGCCTCACGATCCGGGGTAAGCGATCCCATACCTGACGCTGACCGAACCCGTCGTATGAAAGGGCACCGGAATTGATCCGGGCGCCGGGCCATTTGCGGGGCGGAAAATCCATCGAAAATTCATTTTCCAGGAGAGGCTATTTCAGGAGAGTCTAGATGCCTGATTTCACCAAATCCCAGGACAGCACGACGACGATCGCAATCATCGGCGAAAAGTCCCGCACCTTCGTCAAGATCACGGCCAGCGAGGCCTGGCTCAAAGGTCGCAAGGTAAGCCACGGGCACGAGGCGCGCGCCGTGATGGTCGAACACGCCTACAAACTGCCGATGCTCAAGGACATGGTGGGCAGCGGAAAATCGGCGCATGGCCGCTGCATTTCGGTGTCACCGACATCAACGGGGCGATCCCGCTGGTGACCGGAACGATGGATGTGGCCGCATCGACCGACTGCTGCACCTGCAACGATGCGAACCCGCCCGAACAGGCCTGCGCTCCCTGCTGATCTGAACGCCCGGAATGACACGGGGCGGCGATCTTGCCGTCCGGTTGTCCGTCCCGGTCAGTCCGCGACCGATGCCGCCTGAATGCTGTCGATGGTCCGGGCCAGTGCGGCCTCGAACTCCGCATCGTCCTGGGCGTCCGACAGGCCTTCGGTCAGGGCGCGGCTGAAACTGGCGATAACGCCCCGATTGCGCGCCAGACGGGCATTCGCCTCGTCGCGGGAATAGCCGCCCGACAGGGCCACGACCCGCATGACCTTCGGGTGGTCGACCAGCGGTGCGTAAAGCCCCGCCTCTTCCGGCAGGGTCAGTTTCAGCATGATTTCCTGCCCCTCCGGCAGATCGTCCAGATGCCGCAGAATGGCATCGCGCAGCATCGTCTCGGCACGGGCCTTGTCGTTCATGCCGATGCTGATTTCCGGCTCCAGGATAGGCACCATGTCATGCGCCAGAACGTGACGGCCGACATCGAACTGCTGGGCCACGATGGCCTCGATCCCGGCCGCGTCGGCGGCATCGATGACCGAGCGTTCCTTGGTGCCGAACATGCCCGCCGCGCGTGCACGTTCCAGCGTTGCATCCAGGCCAGGGATCGGCTTCATCAGCTTCACGCCGTTCGCCGTATCTTCCAGTCCCTTGTCGATCTTCAGGAAGGGCACTACGCCGCGCTGTTCCCACAGATAAACAGGCGCGGGGTGGCCTTCGAACTCGCGGTCCATCGTCTGTTCGAACAGGATTGCGCCGACCACCTTGTCGCCGGTGAAAGCAGGCGCGCGGACGATGCGTTCACGCATGTTGTGGATCAGGTCGAACATCTCGGCGTCCGAGGCATAGCGATCCTCGGACACCCCATAGAGCCGCAGTGCCTTGGGGGTCGACCCGCCCGATTGATCCAGCGCCGCGATGAAACCCTGACCGGCACGGATTTTCGCGGCTTTATCTGGATCGAACATGGGGGCCTCCGGGGGGTGCGAATGAATGTTCCCCCGGCAGTAAGCCGCCCTCCGGATTGCCGCAAGTGACTGGTTGCGCTAACGGTCCCCCTGCGCCAGCCAGAAGGCGGTCGCCCGCCCGGCAATGTCATCCGCGACAGGTTGCCAGACCTTCGCCCCGTCCTTCGGAATGGTGCGGTCGATGCGGTCCAGCAGGGCGCGTGCTCGCCTGTCGCCACGGGCCGCCGCGACACTGGCATAGAGCAGCGCATTGGCCAGCGACCGGGGCGCGTTGACGCCGCGCAGGTACGCCTGTGCACGTTGGCGCACTGCGCGGATCGCGACCGGTTGCATCGGCCACGCGCGCATCAATCAGAACCGGGGCGTCCACCGAAAATCCGGATTCGATCACCAACCGCTCGGGCTGCGCCACGAAAGCAGCCATACCGTTCGTCAGATCCAGCACGAAGGCCTTTACCGCCTTGGGCACGGGCGGCGGGCAGACCTTTTCCAACATGCCGCCAACGGCCTGCGCCACGAAGCTGGCCGTCGTCTCCGGGTTCGTCATTGGGGGCGGAAGGAATGCGGCAAGACTTTCCCAGGCACCCAGATTGTCCACCGTCAGCCTCGCCGACGACAACCGTGCGACAGGCTGGAAACACTGGTCCTCGCCCTGTGAAACCACAGATAGGCGAACTGCGCACCGACACCGACAGGTCGCCATAGATCATGTCGACCTGCGTGCGCGCAGCGAAGACAGCGTATTGCACCATTCGCGCCACGATCCGGTCCGGATGAACCAGATTTCAGAGCGACCTGTCCTGCGCGGACGCGGGCAGGGTGGCGGGAGCAAGCAGGGCGGAGCAGAACAACAGGCGCTTCATGGAAGGCCTCCTCGCTGGCTGAATATCCTCAGCCTAGAGGCAAGATCCCGTGCCGGGCAATCGCGCCTTCGGACAGTCTTCGCAGGCGCGTCAATTCGACAAGGCGGCGACACCGGGCAATTCCTTGCCCTCCATCCACTCCAGAAACGCGCCGCCGGCAGTGGAGATATAAGTGAAATCGTCGGCGACCCCGGCGTGGTTCAGGGCCGAGACGGTATCGCCCCCGCCCGCGACCGACACCAGCTTGCCCGCGCGCGTCAGTTCGGCGGCATGGAGGGCGGCGGCGACGGTTGCCGCGTCGAATGGCGTCATCTCGAATGCGCCCAGCGGGCCGTTCCAGACCAGTGTAGCGCACCCATCGAGCAGCGTGTTGATATGCGCGACCGAATCCGGCCCCGCGTCCAGGATCATATGCCCCTCGGGCACCGCATCGGCGGCGACCACCTGCGTCGGCGGATCAGCACGGAATTCTGCGGCCACCACCACATCGCGCGGCAGCAGGATCGCGCAACCGGCGGCTTCGGCCTTGGCCACGATCCCGCGCGCGATGTCCAGAAGGTCATGTTCGCACAGCGATTTCTGCACGTTCACGCCTTGGGCGGCCAGAAATGTATTTGCCATGCCGCCACCGATGATCAGGTGCTGCACCTTGGTCACGAGGTTGCCCAGCAGGTCCAGCTTGGACGACACCTTGGCCCCGCCGACCAGCGCCGCAACGGGCGGTTTCGGTGTTCCGAGGGCCGCGTCCAGCGCCGTCAGTTCCGCTTCCATCGACCGACCTGCGCAGGACGGCAAAAGCCGCGCAACGCCTTCGGTCGAGGCATGCGCCCGATGTGCCGCCGAAAATGCGTCATTACAGTAAATATCGCCCAGCGAGGCAAGGAATTGCGCCATTTTCGGATCGTTCGCCTCCTCCATCGGGGAAAAGCGCGTGTTCTCGATCAGGACCGGGCCGTTCGCCGCCTCCAGCATCGCGCGGTCCGGGCGCTCCACGAAGGTCACGTCACGGCCCAGCGCGGCCTCCAGTGCGGGCACGACCTGACGCAGCGACATCTCAGGCACCGGCTTGCCCTTGGGCCGTCCGAAATGCGCCAGCATCACCGGCGTGCCACCCTTGGACAGAATCTCCTTGATGGTCGGAACGATGCGGTCGATCCGGGTGGTGTCGGTCACGCGCCCGTCCTCGACCGGCACGTTGATGTCCACGCGGGTCAGCACGATCTTTCCGTCCAGGTCCATGTCGTCGAGCGTCTTGAAGGTCATGGGAGACTCCGGCTGAGGTGAGAGTGGGGTTGGTGCCTGGAAGACTTCTGTGCGGCTGTGACGGTTTCCGTGGGAAACCATCACCTTGCCGCCGCGAGAGTATCGTCCGCGATACTCTCGCTAAATCAGTTTGCCCATCGCGACGGCGGTATCCGCCATCCGGTTCGAGAAGCCCCATTCGTTATCATACCACGACAGGATGCGGCACATCTTGCCCTTCTCCATCACCTTGGTCTGATCCATGTGGAAGATCGACGAATGCGGGTCGTGGTTGAAATCGCTGCTGACCAGCGGCTTGTCGGTATAACCGAGGATACCTTTCAACTTGCCGTCCGCGGCCTTGCGGATCGCCTCGTTGATCTCCTCGACCGAGGTCTCGCGCGATGCCGTGAACGTCAGGTCCACAACCGACACGTTCGGCGTCGGCACCCGGATCGCCACACCGTCCAGCTTGCCATTCAACTGCGGCAGGACCAGCCCGACGGCCTTGGCGGCACCGGTCGACGTCGGGATCATGCTGAGCGCCGCGGCACGGGCGCGATACAGGTCCTTGTGCATGGTATCCAGCGTCGGCTGATCGCCGGTATAGCTGTGGATCGTGGTCATGAACCCGCGCTCGATTCCAATGACGTCATCAAGGACATAGGCCACCGGCGACAGGCAATTGGTGGTGCAGGACGCGTTCGACACGATGATGTCGTCCGCCGTCAGCGTGTCGTGGTTGACGCCATAGACTATGGTCTTGTCGGCGTCCGAACCGGGGGCAGAAATCAGCACCCGCTTGGACCCGTTGTCCAGATGCGCCTGACATTTTTCCTTGCTGGTGAAGATGCCGGTGCATTCCATCACGATGTCCACGTCCGACCATGGCAGGTCGGCGGGGTTACGAATGGCGGTGACGCGCATCCTGCCGCGTCCCGCATCGATCCAGTCGTCGCCGGTGGTAACCTCGGACGGGAAACGGCCATGCACGCTGTCGTATTGCAGAAGATGGGCGTTGGTCTCGACCGGGCCCAGGTCGTTGATCGCGATGACCTCGATATCGGTGCGCCCCGACTCGATGATGCCACGCAGGACATTGCGTCCGATCCGACCGAAGCCGTTGATTGCCACTTTGACCATGATGTCACCTCCGGGGAATATTCTCAGCCATCTCGCATAGAACCGATGTCGGCGTCAGGCCGCAACCTGTCGTGACCGCTAACGGCTCCGGCGCTATCATGGCGGTGGCATTCGGTGCAACAGCGCGCGATCTCCGATGCGGGCGGCTTACCGCCAGAAGGCGATGTATTCGATCAGGTCCATCAGGCGTCGGCCCATGAAGTTCAGTCCCTGCGCATCGTTGAACAGCCAGTCCGCCCCGATCACAGACACGAGGAGAATGGCGACGACGGCGGCGGTTGCATTGCTCATGGCCGATCAATCGCAGGCCGGGCGCCGTTTGCAAGCCCCGGATTGCACCCGCGGACCAGGCCATCGGGTCGGGGGTACACGTTGACCCCGGCCCGCATGCGCTAGATCGTTATCCGGACACGACAGGGATTCGAATGACATGAGTGGACTTCTCGCGCTTTTGGACGACGTGGCGGCCATCGCCAAAGTGGCGTCGGCCTCCATCGACGACATCGCGGCCCAGGCGACGAAAGCGGGTACCAAGGCTGCTGGCGCGGTGATCGACGATGCCGCCGTCACGCCGAAGTATGTTCAGGGCTTTCAGGCCGCGCGCGAATTGCCGATCGTGTTCAAGATCGCCCGCGCGAGCGTTTTCAACAAGCTGGTGATCCTTTTGCCGATCGCGATGCTGCTGTCGCGGTTCGCGCCCTGGGCGATCCCGTATCTGTTGCTGCTGGGGGGGCTGTATCTGTGTTTCGAAGGAGCCGAGAAAGTCTGGCACTGGCTGGTCCCGAAAGATGATCTGAGCGACATAGACCCGGAAACGACCACTCTCGACGCCACCCATCTGGAGGAACAGCGCGTCAAGGGCGCAATCAAGACCGACTTCATCCTGTCGGCGGAAATCATGACGATCATCCTGTCCAATATCGAGCCCGGCCTGTCCGCTTGGATGGAGGCGGCGATTCTGGCGCTGGCCGCACTTGTCATCACCCTTGCCGTCTACGGGGCCGTGGCCCTGATCGTGAAAGCAGACGACATGGGCCTTGCCATGGCCGAAGGGGGTCGGCTTTCCGTCACCCGCTCCATGGGTCGTGCCGTGGTCAAGGGGATGCCGACGTTCCTGCTGGTGCTGACGGTCGTCGGCACGGCGGCGATGATCTGGGTCGGGGGGAATATCGTGGTTCACGCCATCAGAGAGATCGTCTGGTATCTTCCCTATGAAACCATCAAGGGCATCGCGGGCGCGGCGGCGCAGGCGGTACCTGCGGCGGCGGGCTTTGTCGAATGGACGGTGACGGCAGTGCTGGATGGCATCGTCGGGCTGGCTCTGGGTCTGTTGCTGATGCCGCTGGTTGCTTTGCTGCCGGGCGGAAAGGATGCCGAGGCGCATTAGGCGGTGTTGGTGGCTTTTACCGCGCACCAACATAGTACACGACTTGCTGGGTGCCTTTCTTCTCAAGACGAAATAATCGCGGCCGGTGCTCTGCATATTTCGGCCAGCCGCTTTCGGGAATGTTCTTCGTGGTGAGCGCGTGGATCTGAGACATGTGATTTCCCAGCTCTTGAATCGGCAGGCCAGGTTGCGGGTGGGCGTGTTCCTTGATCACCGCGATCACTTTGGCCTCGATTTCTTCAGCCCATGATTTCGTCGGCATAAGCCGCGCTTATGTTGTCGCCATCTACGAAGACGGCAACACGGCTTTTTACAAGGTGGGGATCGTGGAGACATGCGCCGATCATGTCCGTCCAGGTATGGCGGCACTTGGGCGATGGCATGGAAAAGGGACGCAGATGCCGTCGTCTCTTACCCCCCGAAGTGCTGCCGCCAATGCACGGCGCGCTCCGCGTCACGGGTCTCATAGAGATCCACCATCGCGGGCAAATCCTCGGGCGCGGGACCAGATTCGTCGCGCGACAGCGCAGTCAACCGCATCGTGTACCATGCGGTGATGCCACCCTCGGGCGGAGAGTCGAAACGCGGAAACGCCGGGTCGGGACCGTCGGTTGCCCATGTCTGCGGCAGGGACGGGTCCAGCACCATGGCGCGCGCCATACCGATCACATCGACCGCGCCCGACGCCAGAACTTCGACCGCCTGCGCCCGCGTCTTGATCCCACCGGTCAGCATCAGCGGCTTGGACGTCACCGCGCGTGCCCGGTGCGCAAACGGCAGGAAATAGGCCCCCTTTGCCGTCCCGTCGGACGCCGAGGCCGCGCCCGGAAAATACGTGCCGCCGCTGATGTCAATCAGATCGACCGATGTCGCGTCCAGCGCGGCGACGACCTGCACCGCCTCGTCCTCGGAAAAGCCGCCCTCAAGCTGGTCCGTCGCGTTCAGCTTCACAGCCACCGGCACAGATGGCTCGACTGCATCGCGCACGGCGGCGATCACCTCCAGCGTCAGGCGCATCCGGTTGGACAGACTGCCACCATAGGCGTCGGTGCGCTTGTTGAACAAAGGCGACAGAAACTGGCTCAGCAGGAAACCATGCGCCGCGTGAACCTGAACACCACCGAACCCGACCTCCACAGCCATACGCGCCGTTCGTGCGAACGTAGCGGGCAGCGCGGCGATCTCGTCGCGGGTCAGCGCGGCGCAGGTCAGACCGGGCATGTCCAGCGCAGAGGGCCCCCTGGGCGTGCCGATGGGCGGATGCGTCATCGCGCCGGCGTGGCCCAATTGTGCCCAGATGATCGTGTCGCCCGTCGATCCGCACCGCGTCAGCTCCGTCAGGGCGGCGCGGTCCGACAGCGGCCCCAGCACCAGGTTGCCCGGCTTTTCCGCCGCAAACGGGTCGCCCTGGACCTCGCCCACGATGGTGGCGGCGATCCCGCCCTCGGCCCAGCGTTCATACAGACGTGCCTGTCCGAGGCCGGGGTTTCCGCGTCCGTCGCCCAGCGAATCCGACATTGCCGACTTCACCAGCCGGTTGGCCAGCACCGCGCCACAGGGCAGGGTGAGTGGCTCAAACAGCAGGTCGTCGACCGGCCGGTCGGTCACAACATCGCGCGCGCGGCCTTGACGACGGCCTCAGCGGTGATGCCGAAATGCTCGAACAACTCGTCCGACGGGGCCGAGGCACCGAAGCCTTCCATTCCGACGAAAGCGCCCTTGTCGCGCTTGCCCCGCTCGCCGAACAGCCAGCGGTCCCAGCCCATGCGCGCGCCCGCCTCGACTGCCACGCGGACGGGTCCGGGGGGCAGGATCTTTTTGCGATACTGCTCGTCCTGAGCCTCGAACAACTCCCAGCATGGCATGGATACCACGCGCGTGCCGATGCCGTCGGCCTGCAGAATGTCGCGGGCCTTCATCGCGATCTCGACCTCGGACCCGGTGGCCATCAGGATGACCAGACGTTTGCCTTCGGTCGTGTCGGCCAATGTATAGGCCCCCTGCGCCACGAGGTTCTTGTTCGAGAAGGTCGTCCGAAGCGTCGGCACTCCCTGTCGCGTCAGCGCCAGAACCGATGGTGTGCGTGCCGAGGTCAACGCCAGTTCCCAGGCTTCTGCTGTCTCTACCGTGTCACAGGGACGGAAGACGTTGGTGTTGGGCGTCGCGCGGCAGATCGCCAGATGCTCGACCGGCTGGTGAGTCGGGCCGTCCTCGCCCAGACCGATGCTGTCGTGGGTCATGACGTAAGTGACCGGCACGCCCATCAGGGCCGAAAGGCGCATCGCAGGACGGGCATAGTCGGTGAAGCAGAAGAAGGTCCCGCCATAGGGCCGGATGCCGCCATGCAGTGCCAAGCCGTTGAGCGCGGCGGCCATGCCGTGTTCCCGGATGCCATAGTAGATATAGCGGCCCGCGCGGTTCTCGGCCGAAAAGATGCCCATACCTTCGGTCAGCGTGTTGTTCGATCCGGTCAGGTCCGCCGATCCGCCGACGGTTTCCTGCATGATCGGGTTCACCACCTCCAGCACCATTTCCGACGATTTGCGGGTCGCGACCTTGGGCTGGCTTTCGGCCAACTGGCGCTTCATCGCCTTGATCGTGGCCGAGAGCTTGCGGGCCGGATCGCCGCGCAACGTCCGCTCGAACTCGCCGCGTTTGCCCTGACCCAGATCGGCGAAGCGCACTTCCCATTCGGCCCGCGCCTCGGACCCGCGGGCGCCGATGGCCTCCCATTCGGCCTTCAGATCGGCAGGTATCTCGAACGGCGCCTGATCCCAGCCATAGGCCCGCTTGGTATCCGCAATCACCTTGTCATCGGTCAGCGCGCCGTGGCCTTTCGACGTGTCCTGCGCCGAGGAGCCGAGGGCGATATGCGTCTTGCAGGCCACCATCGTGGGCTTTTTACCCTTTTTGGCATCGGTGAGGGCGGCGTCGATGGCGACCGGATCATGGCCGTCGACTTCGATCACATCCCAGTTCGCGGCCTTGAATCGCTGCTTCTGGTCGGTGCTGTCGGACAGGGACACCTTGCCGTCGATGGTGATGCCGTTGTCGTCCCACATCACGATCAGATGCGACAGTTCCAGATGTCCGGCCAGCGTGATGGCTTCCTGGCTGACACCCTCCATCAGGCAGCCGTCACCGGCCATGACCCAGGTGTAGTGGTCGACGATCTTGCGGCCATAGCGCTCGCGCAGGATTTCCTCGGCGATGGCCATTCCGACGCTGTTGGCGATGCCCTGACCCAACGGCCCGGTCGTGACCTCGATCCCCGGCGCATAACCATATTCCGGATGACCTGCAGTGATCGAACCCAGCTGGCGGAAGTTGCGGATCTGGTCCAGCGTCATCTCCGGGTAGCCGGTCAGATGCAGCAGCGAATACAACAGCATCGACCCGTGTCCGACAGACAGGACGAACCTGTCGCGGTCTGGCCACTCGGGACGGCTGGCATCGAACTTCAGATGCTTCTCGAACAGCACCGTGGCTACGTCCGCCATGCCCATCGGCATGCCAGAGTGGCCCGAATTCGCGGCGGCGACGGCGTCCAGCGTCAGGGCTCGGATCGCAGTGGCCCGGCGCCAGTGATCGGGGTTCGCGGCGCGCAGGGCGTCGAGGTCGGGATGCTGATCGGTCATGGCTTGGGTCTCTCGGATTTGGCTTCTGTGGCTTTGTCATGTTCCTAGCAGGCTGTCGCCCGCGTGCAAGGACGGGACGTCCGGCCTTTGACATGGGCGCGCATTTGCGGTCCCTTGGGCGCAAAGACGTATTTTGGGGATCAGGACATGGCAGAACAGGCGGATATGGACAGCGCACTGGCGCGACTGGAGGCGGCACTGACCGTCGCGGTCGACGCGCTGGAGCAGGCGGAGGCGGTTGCTGACAAGGGTGCGGACGTGAAGCGGCTCGAGGACGAGTTGGCGCAGGCACATCAGAAGATCGCCACGCTGGAACAGTTGGACCGCGATCGGGAGGCGGCGCTGGACACCGCGCTGACCCGCGCCAGGACCGCCGAAGACCGGTCGGTCGAAGCCGCGTCCTCGGCTCCTTCGGACAACACCGCCGCACTTGAGACCGAAATCGCGGAACTGCGCACCGCCCGCGCGCAGGATCTTGCCGAGATGAAGGCCCTTCTGGCCGAACTGGAACCCATGCTGGAGACGTCGAATGCCTGATATGACCATCGTAATTGGCGAGCGCAGCTTTGCCGTCGCCTGTCAGGACGGCGAGGAGGGTTACCTGTCGGCCGCTGCCGAACTGCTGGACCGTGAGGCAAAGGTGCTGGCGTCCACGGGCAATCGTCTGACACAGGACCGGATGCTGCTGATGGCCGGGCTGATGCTGGCCGACAAGTCGATCTCGGCCGAGGAGGAATTGCGCGCGCTGGACCGGCGGCTGGCCCAGCAGACCCAGCTTCTGGACGAAATGCAGGCCCGCCAGGCCGCCGCGCCGAAGACCGTCGAAGTCGTCAAGGAAGTCGTGCCCGATGCCGCGCTGGCCCGTCTGAATGCGCTGGCGGACAAGGCCGAAGATCTGGCCGCCAGGACCAGGGCGCGCGCGGCAGGCTAGGCGCAGGCGGGGCCTTGTGCCGGACTAAAGCCCGATCTCGCCCATCAGCCGCGCCGCCTCGGACCGGGTATCGCTCAGGGCCGCGCGGTCCTCGCCGGGATGGAACCGGGCGCGGACGGCGGTCGGCATCGGGCGGGGCGTCATCAGATGCACATCGGGTGCGGCTTCGGTTGTCGCCTCCGCCTGCCATGCAGCGATCAGGGCACGCTGCGCGGCCTTGGTCGCCAGATAGGCCCCGGCGAACTTGACCGGGCGATCATCGTCGAAGAACACCGCGCGCGCCTTCCCCCTGTCGCGCGCCGCGGCCTGCAACAGCGGCGACACATATGGGATCAGCCGCTGCAAAGCCGTCACATTGGTGGCCAGCGATTTGGCGAAGTCCCTTTCGTCGGCCATGTCGGCGGGCGACAGCGGAGGCACGTGGACAGCGGTATGCACCCACAGCGGCAAAGCGCCCCAGCGGTCGTGGATGCCGCGACACAGATGCTGCATCGCATCCGCTTTCGTCACATCCATCGGGGCCAGCGTGGTCGCACCACCCGCCGCCTGAATGCGGTCGTCCAGCTCTTCCAGCGCGCCCTGGGTGCGGGCGACGGCGACGACATGGCAGCCCCGCGCTGCCAGATGTTCGGCGATGGCCGCGCCAAGGCCGCGAGAGGCACCCGTGACAAGGGCAAGGGGGGGATAATCACTCATGACCGCTCCGGTGCCATGTCCCGCGCGCGGGATCAAGTCGGCAGTCCTGTGCGCGGGTTCAAGTTGACACCCGCGCGGCGGACGCGGAAAAGATACACCACAGCATGCATCCGAATGGAGAACGACATGACACTGACCGCAACGGCCCTTGGCCGCATGACCGTGATGAAACAGGCAGCCCTCGTGCTGGGCGGGACGGTTGTTCTGGCGCTGGCCAGTCAGGTGGCGGTTCCATTCTACCCGGTGCCGATGACGATGACGACATTTGCCGTCCTGTCGATCGGCTTCGCCTATGGTGCCCGTCTGGGCGCGTTGACAGTCCTTGCCTGGTTGCTGGAAGGGGCGCTCGGCGCACCGGTTTTCGCCAACGCCATGAACGGTGCGGCCTTCTTCGGTCCGACAGCGGGCTTCCTGATCGGTTTCATCGGCATGGCATTCCTTGCCGGTCTGGCCAGCGAACGCGGTCTGGCCGCGATGGCGGGGATCGGCCTGTTGGCCTCCGCGCTTCTGTATATCCCCGGACTGGCCTGGCCGATGGGCGTGGCCGAAATGCTGGGCGTGCAGGTCTGGGGTGCCGACCTGGCCTTCCCGGCGCTGTTCGATGCCTTTGCCGCCAAGTTCCTGCTGGGCGATGCGGTCAAGGCGGTGCTGGCCGCGCTGCTGGTGTCGGGGGGCTTTGCCGCGTTGCGTCGTAACGCCTGATCCACTGCAAAACTGGTTCACAAAATCGCACGCCGCCCTTTCGGGGCGGCGTTTTACGTCTGGGCCAGCAATTCGGCGACGGCTGTTTTGCACATACCCAACGGCAGCCACTGGCAGCCCTCGCAGATATCATCAAGGTCATCGGGCGTAATGCGCGCCCGGACCCGTTCGACGCATTCGCCCCATGACAATGTGTCGCCGGCCCTCAGGTCCAGTGCCTGGGAATGGGCCGCGTCCAATCGGGCGATATCATGCTGCGATGCGCATCCCAGACCGATCCGGTGGGGGCAGGGCGCGCAAAACGAATCGGCCTCCAGCGTGATGTGAACCTGGGCCTTCTCTCCCCCCGGTGCCATGAGCTGGCCAAAGACGATGTTCGCCATATTCGCGATGAAGGCGCTGTCATAGCCTTTGCCCTCGAATCCGAGAGAGCAAAGAACGTGGTGAGGTCGCAATCGGACTGTCATGGACGCCTGTGTCTGCCAAATGAGCGCACGACACAAGTTTTGCCGCGTCACACTTCTTATTCGGCAGCCTTCAACTGAAATCCGTTCTCGACCTGATCGGACGGCTCGACCGGATAATCGCCCGAGAAGCATGCGTCGCAATATTGCGGGCTGGCCGGATCGCGCCCGTTCTTTTCCCCGACCGCGCGGTACAACCCGTCGAGCGAAATGAACTTGAGGCTGTCGACACCCAGATGGGTCCGCATTTCCTCGGCGGTCATGGTCGCGGCCAGCAGCTTTTCGCGCTGCGGCGTGTCGACGCCATAAAAACAGGGCCAGGCCGTCGGCGGCGAGGCGATGCGGAAGTGAACCTCCGCCGCGCCGGCATCCAGTATCATTTCCTTGATCTTGCGGCTGGTCGTGCCCCGCACAACGCTGTCGTCCACCAGAATGATGCGCTTGCCCCGCACCAGCGCCCGGTTCACGTTCAGCTTCAGGCGCACGCCCATGTTCCGGATCGACTCGCTGGGTTCGATGAACGTCCGGCCCATGTACTGGTTGCGGATGATGCCCATCGCATAGGGGATACCCGATTCCAGCGAATATCCGATCGCCGCTGGTGTGCCCGAATCCGGGACGGGGCAGACCATATCGGCGTCTACCGGGGCCTCCTTGGCCAGTTCGCGTCCGATGGCTTCGCGGGTGGAATAGACCGACTGGCCGCCCAGAATGCTGTCGGGGCGGCTGAAATAGACATGCTCGAATATGCAGAACCGCGATTTCTTCTGCTCGAACGGGCGGTGCGACGTCACACCATCGGCGGTGATGACGACCATTTCGCCCGGCTCCACCTCGCGAAGGAATTCCGCGCCGATGATATCCAGTGCGCAAGTCTCCGACGCCAGAACCCAGCCATCGCCCACTTGCCCCAGCATCAGGGGGCGCACGCCCAGCGGATCGCGCACGCCGATCAGTTTTGTGCGCGTCATGGCGACGATGGAAAACGCGCCCTCGACCCGGCGCAGCGCATCCTTCATTCGCTCGGGGATGTTGCGCTGCAGCGACCGGGCCATCAGGTGGATGATGCACTCGGAATCGCTGCTGGACTGGAAGATCGACCCGCGTTCGATCAACTCTCGACGCAGGCTGGCGGCATTGGTGATGTTGCCGTTATGCGCGATCGCAGCCCCGCCCATCGCGAATTCGCCGAAGAACGGCTGCACATCACGAATCGCTGTCGCGCCCTTGGACCCGGAGGTGGAATACCGCACATGCCCGATGCCGATGGGACCGGGCAGGGTGTCCATCACGTCCTGTTGTGTGAAGGTATCGCGCACATAGCCAAAGCGGCGGACCGAGTTGAACCCCTGTTCGGGGTCGTGCACGACGATGCCGCCCGCCTCCTGGCCCCGGTGCTGCAATGCGTGCAACCCGAGTGCAGTGAAATTCGCGGCGGAACTAACCCCGACGACGCCGAACACGCCACATTCTTCCTTGAGCTTGTCGTCGTCGAAAGGAGTGCTGCGCCAGTCGGTCATCGGGAACGAATCCTGCATGGGTCGATGCGAATGCGCGTCACATAAGCCCGTCGCGCGGCGATGTCACCCGGCCTTCACATCTTGAGGCCGGATCGTCATGTCAGTTGACCGCCGCTGCTGCCTCGACCGATTGGGTGGGCGCGCCGCATTCGCCGACCAGCGATTCATAGCGGGTCAGGATCCAACCCGGCGCATCTTCGGGAATTTGCTGTTCGATGCCCGTCTTGGCACGGCTGAACACAACGGCGGACCGGCTGTTCTCGACCATTGGCACGCCTTCGCTCACGGTCACGCGGTCATAGACGATGAAGGCAACCGCCACCAGCAGAACACCGCGCAGCACACCGAACAGGAAGCCGAGGCCCCGATCGGACGGACCGAAGGCGGAATTACGGATCGCCCCCGACAGAAGCGGCGTGAAGAAACTCGTCAGAACCAGCGCCAATATGAAGACCAGCGCGAAAGCCGACAGAACGGCCAGTTCGCAATTGTCGCCGAGCATTTCGCCGACATAGGGAATTTCGCGCACCAGCGGTTCCGCCGCCCCGGCGAAGGTGAACGCCAGGAAACCGGCCGCGATCCAGCCGACGATGGCCATCGTTTCACGCACCAGTCCGCGGGAATAGGCAAGGATCGCAGAGATCAGGATGACGGCCGCGACCGCGCCGTCCACGATGGTAAATCCGTCCATGCTTCCCCTCGTGTCGCCCGCTTGAGGCGCTTATCCCGCACCGAACACGTCACCCACAAGGGTAATCAGGTCCGGCAAAAGGCGCACCGATATTCCCGATGCATTCCCCGTCTTGCACCCTTTGGGTGCCATGGCGGCGGTAAAACCAAGTTTAGCCGCCTCTTTCAACCGATTTTCCGCCTGTGCCACCGGACGCAGTGCACCGGAAAGCGACAACTCGCCAAAGACGACGGTTTCCGGAGGGATCGCCGCGTCCTCCCGCGAGGACAGTAGCGCGCAAGCCACGGCAAGGTCGGCGGCAGGTTCCGAGATGCGGATACCGCCCGCCACATTCAGGTAAACATCGAGACCCTGAAAGCTGATCCCGGTCCGCGCCTCCAGTACGGCCAGAACCATCGACAGGCGGCTGCCATCCCATCCGACCACAGCGCGGCGCGGCTGACTTAACTGTGAAGGTGCTACAAGCGCCTGAATTTCCACCAGAACCGGTCGCGTGCCTTCGATGCCCGCGAACACGACCGACCCCGGCGCGGGGGCATCCCGGTCGCCCAGAAACAGGGCCGAGGGGTTGGCGACTTCGGCCAGACCCATGCCCGTCATCTCGAATACGCCGATCTCGTCGGCGGGGCCGAAGCGGTTCTTGACGGCGCGCAGGATACGGAACTGGTGCCCGCGCTCGCCTTCGAAATACAGCACCGTGTCGACCATATGCTCGACCACGCGCGGTCCCGCGATCTGACCGTCCTTTGTGACGTGGCCGACCAGAATGACCGATGTGCCGAACCGTTTGGCGAAACTGGTAAGCTCATGCGCGCAGGCGCGCACCTGAGAAACCGATCCCGGTGCCGAATCCACCGTGTCCGCCCACATCGTCTGGATCGAATCGATGATGCAGAGGTCGGGCTTCTCGGCTTCCAGCGTGGTCAGGACGTCGCGCAGATTGGTCTCGGACGCCAGTCTGACGGTGCTGTCGGCCAGCCCCAACCGCTGCGCGCGCATGCGAACCTGCGCGGTCGCCTCCTCGCCCGACACATATACGACGCTGTGACCGGCGTTCGCGAAGGCGGCAGCGGCCTGCAACAGCAGGGTCGACTTGCCGATCCCCGGATCGCCACCCACCAGCGTCGCGGATGCAGGCACCAGTCCGCCACCCAGCACACGGTCCAGCTCCCCCATGCCCGACAGGGTGCGGGGCGGCGGCACTTCCTCGGACGACAGGTCGGTCAGCGCCATGCGCTTGCCCTTGGCCGTGCCCAGCGATTTCTTCGACGGCCCCTGCGACAGGGGCACTTCTTCCTGAATGGTATTCCACGCGCCGCAACCGTCGCAGCGCCCGATCCATTTTTTATGAACGGCGCCGCAATCGGTGCAGGCGAACTGGGTGACGGGTTTGGCCATGTTCGCTTTTTGGTCCATGCGCGGGTTGGGCGCAAGTGGGGGCGGGATGGGAAGTCGGCGCGTCATCTTTCTGCCACTGTCCGTGGCGATTTCGCCACGCGAATCCATTAGTTGACTTGAGGGAACCCCTCGGCACTCGAAGCTTCGTGACGTTCATGTCATGGCGACTGCGCGACAACGGACGGCTTGATACAGGCCAAGACAAGAAAGTGTTAAATATGAGCAGAACGATTTTTTCCGGTATTACGGGTGCCACGATCCTGGTGGCGACGACGATGTTGGGTAACGCCGCGTGGGCCTGCGACATTAGCAGTAGTTGTGAACCAATCTTCCCACCCTTCGAACCAATCCTCCCACCCCTCCCAGTAGGCCCCGCCGCCGCCACACAATTCACTGCCCTCTCCCAGGGCACCGCGGCCGTCACGCGTGGCGTGGTGGCGCAGGCCGGGGGCGTGGCCGCCACGCAGGCGCAGAGCGGGCTGTCGCTTGAAACCAACACCACTGCCTCGACCCGCGGCACCAAGTCCAAAGGCGTCAACACCTGGATCGAGTTCACCGGCTTCGCCGTCAACGGCAACGACCTGCGCCAGACGGCCACCGGCTTCCAGCTGGGCGGTGATGTGCATGTGACGCCTAACCTCGCCCTCGGTCTGTCCATCGGTCACGATCAGATCAACTCCGACGCTGGCGGGTTCGACCTGTCGGGCGACCTGACGTTCCTGCAGCCCTATGCGGCCTACGTCAGCGGCCCGATGCGCACCGAAGCCTCGCTGATCTACGGACGTGGTGATTTCGAACAGGTGTCGCTGGGTGGCACCGGGCAGGCGGACACAACGCTGATCGCGGCCACGCTTTCCGGGGCCTATGACATGGCGCTGTCGACCGGCCAGACCCTGTCGCCAATGGCATCGCTGTCCTACGGCGAGGAGGAGTCCGAGGGCACCGGCGGCACACTGGCCGGGGCCGGAAAGGACACCACCAGTTTCGGTCGCGCTTCGGTGGGGGCACGTCTGAGCACGGCTTTCGACGCGGGCACCGCCTTCGTGGGTCTGCATGCCGACTACGATTACAGCAACGGCGATACCGATCTGGTCGCGGGCTTCGACGATGACACCGGTTTCGCGGGTCGGATCGAACTGGGTGTAAACGCCGCCATCACGCAACGCCTGAGCCTGCGGACCTCGATGTCGGTCGGCGGTCTGGGCACCGGCACCAAGGACGTTGCCGCCGGTCTGACTTTGAACATGAAGTTCTGATCACAAGACACTGAACAGAAAAGGGACGCGCCCGTCACAGGCGCGTCCCTTTTTCGTTTCGGCATGGCGGGCCTATTCCGCAGGGGCCGCCATCTTGTCGCCCATGCCATCGCGCCGCGACAGGCCCACGACATTCTTCGGCCTGTCATGGCCGGTCAGTTTCAGTGCATCAGTCACCTCGGCCAGGTCCATCTGCAGACGCTCCAGCTGTTTCTCGGCCAGACCCTCCTCGACCGACACGGCCTGCATCCAGCGCTTGATCTCCTGCACGGTTGCCTGCGCCATCGAGATACGCTGCCGGTAATCCTCGACCTCTTTCTGGCGCTGGCGCAGGAAGCTGCGGGCGCGGTCGACCTTTTCATCGGAATAGACTTCAGCCAGTTCGCGGCTCTCGACGGACATCTGGGCCGCGACCTCAAGGACATCATGCTCCATCCCCGCCAGATCCGGATGCGCGCGCATCCATTCGATCCGGTCGCGCATGGCATCGAATTCGCGGCTCAACTGGAATGTGCCTTCGCGGTCGGCTGCATGAACCATGGCATAGGCCTGCGTAACGTCGTCCATCGAAAGGTGAAAATCACGGTTCGTGACTTCCAGACGGCGGACGCGGGAATTGGCGGGCAGGAAACCGACCAGCAACAGCACAAGCACTGTCAGGCCGATTTGCGCGATCATCCCGGCCTGCGCCACTTCGGTCTCGCCAATGGCCAGCGGCAGGTCGAGCCAGGGAAGAAGCCCCATGAGTGAAGCGACGGTGAGGGCGGTCAGACTCAGGGCGATAAGGACAAGCAAGAAAGTGCTCACCTGCTGCAGAAAGCTTGTCGCGACGGCGACCGGAGGCGATATGTTATTCATGTAGCCGAACCCTTGTTTGGCGGTGGTGATCGGGTTTTTGGCTGCTCGATTCAAACTATAGCAGACACTTGCGTTACCAATGCAACCAATTCTTGAAAAGTTCCGTTTGGCGAAACCTTTCGCAGTAACTGTTACAGGATTGTAGCAAACCGGCATCGCGTTGCCGTTGCCTTTGCGCAGATCAGGACAATCTGCCGCGTTACTGGCCGCCGCGATACTGGCGCTTGTATCGCCGCCCCATCGACGTCAGCACTTCATAGCCGATCGTTCCCGCCGAGGCGGCCAAGGTGTCGACGCCCCGGTGCGCGTCCAGAACGCGAACCGACTCGGGGTCGCGGTCCAGATGACTGATATCCACGGTCAGCAGATCCATCGACACACGCCCCACGACATTACAGGGCACCGGGCCGACCATCACCTCCATCCCCTGTGACAGGCTGCGCAGCAACCCGTCGGCATAGCCTCCACCGACCGTCGCAATGCGCGAAGGTGCGCGCGCGGTCCAGGTCGCGCTGTATCCCACCGCCTCGCCCGCAGCGATGTCGAAGCAGGATATGACCGGCAGATCCAGTGCGACCACCGGGTCCGCCTTGGCGAAGGGCAGGCCGCCGAACAGGCCGATGCCCGGTCGTGTCATGTCGAAATGATATTCACCGCCCAGCAGGATGCCACCTGTCGCCGCAAGACTGCGCGGCACCGAAATGCCATCGGTCATTTCGTGAAACCGGGCCAGCTGATCGGTGTTCTGTGCCGCATCCGGCACGTCGGACGAGGCCAGATGCGTTGTCACCAGAACCGGCTCGGCCCGCAGCGCAAGTTCGGCGACGGCCGCCCATTCCTCCATCTTCAGGCCCAGACGGTTCATGCCCGTATCAAGTTGCAGCCCGAAGGGATGACGCGGCAACGCCTCCAGATGGCGCATCAACTGCTCCAGCGAACAGATCAGCGGCACAACGTCGGCGCGCGCCAAGGTCGCCGTATCTCCGGTCATGTGACCGTAATACGCATAGATCCGCGGCTCCGGTCCCAAAGCACGGCGCAGTTCCAGCCCCTCATCGGCTGTGGCCACGAAGAACGCGCGGCAGCCTTCCGCGAACAGACGGGGCGCGATTTGCGTGACGCCAAGGCCATAGGCATCCGCCTTGACGGTTGCCGCCGTTTCGCAATCGTAGGACGACAGGGCATCCAGCGCGCGCCAGTTGGCGGCGATGGCTTCGAGGTCGATATGTAGAATTCCGGTGGGCATATGCGGCGTGATGGTCAGGCCTGACGTCGCCGTCAAGCGGTCCCGATCACCGATTGCTGTCCTGCCATGGTTTCACAAGGTTGCCGAAGCGGGTGAACCGCCCTTCGAAGCTCAATTCCACCGTGCCGATCGGACCATGCCTTTGCTTGCCGATGATGACTTCGGCCTTGCCGTGCACGGCTTCCATCGTGGCCTGCCATTCGGCCATCTTGTCAAGTTGGTGATCGCCCGGCTTTTCGCGTTCTTTATAATATTCATCACGGTAGACGAACATCACGACGTCCGCATCCTGCTCGATCGAGCCCGATTCCCGCAGGTCGGACAGTTGCGGGCGCTTGTCTTCGCGCGATTCGACCTGACGCGAGAGCTGCGACAGGGCAATGACGGGGATGTCCAATTCCTTGGCGATGGCCTTGAGACCCTGGGTAATCGCCGACACTTCGTTGACGCGGTTGTCGCCCTTGCCCGGTGCCGTGACCAGTTGCAGATAGTCGATGATCAGCAGGTCCAGCCCATGCGTCCGCTTTTGCCGCCGCGCCCGCGCGGCCAGCTGCGCGATGGGCAGGGCGGGCGTGTCGTCGATATAAAGCGGGCAGGATTCCAGCGCTTTCGCGGCCTCGACGAAGCGGCGGAACTCGGCCTCGGTCATGTCGCCCCGACGGATCTGCTCGGATGGCACCTCGGAGGCCTCGGACAGGACGCGCGCCGCCAGCTGCTCGGCGGACATCTCCAGCGAATAGAACCCCACGACGCCGCCTTCGACCGCGCCGTCGCGCCCGTCATAGGTGGTGCCGCGTTTGTAGGCCTTGGCGACGTTGAACGCGATGTTCGTGGCCAGCGAGGTCTTGCCCATCGACGGGCGCCCGGCAAGGATCAGAAGGTCCGAGCGGTGCAGGCCCCCCAGCTTCTTGTCCATATCGACCAGACCGGTCGAAATGCCCGCAAGCCCGCCATCACGCTGATAGGCGGCATTGGCCACGTCGACGGCCTGTTTGATGGCCGACAGGAAAGACTGGAAACCGCTTTCGGACCGGCCCTGCTCGGCCAGGGCATAAAGCTTCGCTTCGGCTTCGACGATCTGATCGGCGGGTTCCCGTTCGACTGTCACGTCGTTTGCCTGCGCGCTGATGTCCCGGCCCAATGCGATCAACTCGCGCCGGATAGCGAGGTCATAGATCATCTGGGCATAATCGCGCACCGCATAGGCCGCGATGGCCGATGCAGCCAGCGTTACCAGATAGGATGGCCCGCCAAGGGCGCGCAGACCTTCGTCCTCCTCCAGAAACGGCTTGAGCGTGACCGGCGAGGCCAGCGCGTTTTTCTGGATGCGCGCAGCGCAGATGTCATAGATTCGGGCGTGAACCGGGTCGTAGAAATGCTCGGACCGGATGACCGATGCGGCCCGGTCATACAGATCGTTGTCGGTCAGCAACGCGCCCAGAAGCTGTTGTTCGGCTTCGATGTTATGCGGCAACGTGGCATCGCCGGAAATCTCGATCCTGGCTGGAACGCCTGAGTCCACCCTTGCAATCTCGTTCATTGTTCTGCCCCTGCGACCTCGCCGTCACCCTAGGCCAAGGGGGGCTATACGACAACGGGGGTCGCCTGTGGAAAGCGGGAGCGGTGTGAATGTCGTCTTGTAAGGTGCTGACATAAAACGAACGGAAATCAGCCTTGCGTCGCCCGAGCCACGGATTGACGCAAATCGTCGATCCAGTTGCAGGCCAGCCCGTCGCCGTCGTCGTCCAGCTTGTGGCGGTCGTTGCGTGGCCCGCCGGAGCCCATGAACTCCACCTGCGCGGCGGCATCGGTCAGAAAATCGTCGCAGTTGACCCCGTCGAGGGCCGGGTCGTCCTGTGACGGGCGGCGATAGCGCCCGCGCGCGGCCTGCGCCAGTGTCCGGCGGCCCAGATATCCGATGCTGGACGAGAACTGATCCCGGCTGCCCAGCTCCGCCTCGACCTGCGACAGCTCGACCATATCCCGTGTCGATGCCTGAACCCGCCAGAGCGTGGCGGTGTCCAGCGCGTTTATGCGCCGCGCTTCGTCGCGCGCGGTCTCGGGCGTTACGACAAAAGCACCGCAGGCGGTGAGCAATGGCAGAAGCAGAAGAACGCGCATCATCTCGATACTCCCGAAGGCAGGCGGAGAAGATTCAGGGTCACTTGTTCAGTGGGACCGGGTTTTTGCAGAGGCGTCAAGCTTGGTGGTGAAACCGGCCCGCGGCGTCACTTCTTGTGCTTTTCCTGCCACCTGCGCGGATCGTTCAGGAAGTTTTCGACCCCGGCCAGCGTTTCGGCATCGAAGCTGCCTTGCGCGCGCGCCTCGGCCAGAACATCCCACCATGTTGCCAGCGCATGCAGCGTCACACCATGGTCACCCAGCGTTTTGGTGATTTCGGGGAAGATGCCATAGCTGAAGATGACGCCGGTATGGGCACAGGTCGCCCCGGTTTCGCGGATGGCGTCGACGAAGGACAATTTGCTGCCGCCGTCCGTCGTCATGTCCTCGATCAGCAGGACGCGCTGGCCTTCGGTCATCAGACCTTCGATCCGGGCATTACGGCCGTATCCCTTGGGTTTCTTGCGCACATAGGTCATCGGCAGGGCGAGGCGTTCTGCGATGAAAGCTGCAAAGGGGATGCCGGCGGTTTCGCCACCCGCGACATTGTCGAAAGCCTCGAACCCCGCGTCGCGCATCACCGTGACGGCCAGAAAATCCATCAACGTGGAGCGCAGGCGCGGGTAGGAGATCAGCTTGCGGCAGTCGATGTAGGTCGGGCTGGGCAGGCCGGAGGCAAGTGTAAATGGCTCGCGCGAATTGAAGTGAACGGCTTCGACCTCCAGCAAGGCGCGGGCAGTCAGGCGGGCGATTTCGGCAGCTGGCGGGAAGGTTGTAGGGATCATGCGGGTCTCCGGGGGCTGTTCCCCGCAGGGAAATAACGATTTAGTAACAGGCGTTTAAGTTTGATTAATCGACGACATGCCAGTGGATCGGATGGCCGGGGTCGAACAGGGTGACGGACTGACCGTAAGCCTCGATCCTGGCAGGGAAATCCAAATGGCTGCCCTTTGAAAGCGTGATCGTGTCGTCATTGACCGGAAGCCCGTAATGCGCGGGTCCGTGAAGCGAGATGAAGCCCTCCAACCGGTCCAGCGCATCCTCCTCCTCGAATACATGCGCCAGCAGGGGCAGGGCATGCGTTGCGGTGAAGCACCCGGCGGAACAACAGGCCGATTCCTTGGCATGGGTGGGATGCGGGGCACTGTCGGTGCCGAGGAAAAACTGCGCCTCGCCCGAGGTCGCGGCCTGACGCAACGCCGTCTGGTGCGTGCCGCGTTTCAGGATCGGAAGGCAGTAGAAATGCGGACGCATCCCCCCGGCCAGCATGTCGTTGCGGTTCGCCATCAGGTGCTGAACCGTGATCGTAGCACCGACGCCGGGATGAGCGCGGACCCAGTCAACGGCCTCGGACGTGGTGACATGTTCCAGCGTCAGTTTCAGATCCGGATGCGCGGCGCGCAGGGGCGTCAGGACGCGGTCCAGAAAGCGGGCTTCGCGGTCGAAGATGTCGATATCGGCATCGGTGACTTCGCCGTGCAGGCAGAGCGGCACGCCCGCCGCCTCCATCGCCGTCAGCACGTCACGCACGTTTTCGAAATTCGATACACCGGAGGCCGAGTTCGTCGTGGCCCCCGCCGGGTAAAGCTTCACGGCGGTGATGATGCCGTCCCGATGCGCCTGCATGACGTCCGCCGGGTCGGTCGTTTCGGTCAGATAAAGCGTCATCAGGGGGCGCGCGAACCCGGCGGCGATCACGCGATCCCGATACGATGCGGCCTGCGCGCCGGTAACGACGGGCGGCACCAGATTGGGCATGATGATCGCGCGCCCGAAATGGCGGCTTTCGGGGGCGACGGCGCGCAGCATGTCGCCATCGCGCAGATGCAGGTGCCAGTCATCGGGACGGCGGATCGTGAGGCTGTTCATGCGTCCCGGACTAGTCCCCTTGCGCCGCCTTGGCCAGAGGGTCAGGGTGCGCGGATGCCTGATACTTCCCTTATGCAGCGTGTCCGTGGCGAGGCGCATGTCACCCTTGGCCGCCACGGGCTGCGCGATCTGCGGCAGGCCGGGTCGGCCAAGGCGATCCTGCCGCGCACCGACGCGCCCGAGCCGGAGGTGGTGTTCCTGAACACGGCGGGCGGGATCACATCGGGGGACCGGCTGGATTATATGCTGACGCTTGGATCGGGCGCGCGGGCGACGGCGGGGACACAGACGGCAGAAAGGGCGTATCGCGCGACAGACGGCCCCGGTCGCGTTGTCACGACACTGAAGCTGGGCGCGGGCGCGCATCTGGATTGGTTGCCGCAGGAGATCATCGCATTCGAAGGCTGTGACCTGTCGCGTATCACGCAGGTCGAGATGGCGGGCGATGCCACGTTTCTGGGTGTCGACACGGTGGTTCTGGGCCGCGAAGCGCATGGCGAGACGCTGCGTGCGGCGCGACTGGACGATTTGCGGAGGATCACGCGAGACGGCGTGCCGTTGCATATCGAACATCTGACGCTGGGACCGGATATGCTGAATGATCCGGCCTGTCTGGGCGGTGCCCGCGCGATGGCCACGCTGGTGATGGCCGGCCCGGCGGTGTCGGATGCACTCGGACCGCTGCGCGCCGTTCTGTCCGCTCAGGACGTGACCGCTCATGCCAGCGCCTGGGACGGACGGCTGGTCGCGCGCTTCCTGTCGCGGCATCCGGCCCCGTTGCGTCGGGCGCTTGTCTCGGCCATCCTGACGTTGCGCGGCAGACCGATGCCACGCGTCTGGCAGTGCGAGGTGACGACATGAACCTGACCCCCCGTGAAAAGGACAAGCTGCTGGTCAGCATGGCCGCGATGGTGGCGCGCGGCAGGCTGGCGCGCGGCGTCAGGCTGAACCACCCCGAAGCGATCGCCCTGATCACCGATTTCGTGGTGGAAGGCGCGCGGGACGGTCGGTCGGTGGCCGATCTGATGCAGGCGGGCGCACATGTGATCACCGCCGAACAATGCATGGAGGGTATTCCCGCCATGGTCCACGATGTGCAGGTCGAGGCGACGTTTCCCGACGGCACCAAACTGGTCACCGTGCATCATCCGATCCGCGTGGCGGAGGCGGCGGAATGAGTGGCCTGGTCCCCGGCGAGATCCTGACCGCGCCCGGTGATATCACACTGAACGATGGGGCAGAGGTCACGACGATCGAAGTCTCCAACACCGGTGACCGCCCGGTGCAGGTCGGCAGCCATTATCATTTCGCCGAAACCAACCCCGCGCTCGACTTTGACCGGGACGCGGCGCGGGGCCAGCGGCTGAATATCGCCGCAGGCACCGCAATTCGTTTTGAACCCGGACAGTCCCGGCGCGTTACACTCGTGCCGCTGTCCGGAGATCGCCGGGTGTTCGGCTTCAATGGCAAGATAATGGGAGATCTCGGATGATGGAATTGTTCCGCCTGCAGATGCGGACCGCGCAGATGCTGGTCGAGGCTTCCAGTGTGATCAACATACGGATGCTGGGCATGGCAGGGGTAATCTCGTCGGATGCCGGGGAAACGAAGCGGATGGTGACCGAGAAGCAGACCGCTTTCGTGGAATCGGGTCGCGCCGCGATGGGTGCGCTGATGGCGGGCAAATCGGCGGCGCAGGCCTATGGGGTCGCGCTGACACCCATCGGGCGGACGACGCGGGCCAATTCGCGACGTCTGGTGAAACGGAAATCGGCGTGAAGACCCTGACCGCGATCCTGCTTGTTCTGGCCGCTCCGGTTGCGGCCCAGATCGCGCCGCAGATCGACTGCATGGCCAGCGATCTAACGGCACCGGAATACAGATTTTGTGCCAGTCAGGCCTACGAGGAGGCGGATGCCGAACTCAACCAGGTCTACCGCCTGGCGATTGCCCGCGCCCAGGTCTTCGACCAGGAGGTGGCGGTGCTGGACCAGAGCGGGCCGATCACGCTGGAGGAGGCGCTGCGTCAGTCGCAGCGCGACTGGATCGCCTTCCGCAACAGCGCCTGCGAGGCCGAGGCCGTGATTTTTCGTGACGGGACTGACGCGCCGGTCGTCGGGACGATCTGCCTTGCCCGCAGGACCATCGAGCGCACCGAGGAACTTCGGACCTTCGCCTCTGACCTGTGATCCCTGTGCGGACCATGCAGGTGATAGGTGCGGTCCATGACATGACCCGCGCCCGGATGTGCGGTTTCCATCCATTCAGCCCATTCCTGCGCGCCGGTTGATCGCGTAACAGAGCGCATCGCTGCCGATGGGATGGGACCGGTGGTCCGGTTGATATATTTTTCGGCAGCCCGCTACGCACAGTGCCCTGAATTTAGGCAGGATGTGATTTGCGCATAGCCCTAGCGCCGTCCCGGTTTGACAAGCGGCAGGGGCGGCGGGACACCTGTCGTCTACTGACAGGAGAGCCGATGCCCGCAACGATTTCCCGCCGTGCCTATGCCGATATGTATGGTCCCACGACCGGCGATCGCATCCGTCTGGCCGATACCGAGTTGTTCATCGAAGTTGAACGCGATCTGACCATTTATGGCGAGGAGGTCAAATTCGGCGGCGGCAAGGTGATCCGTGACGGCATGGGCCAATCGCAACGCACGCGCGCCGAAGGGGCGGTCGATACCGTCATCACCAATGCCCTGATCGTCGATCACACCGGCATCGTGAAGGCCGACGTCGGCCTGCGCGACGGGCGCATCGTGGCCATCGGCAAGGCGGGCAACCCGGATACGCAGCCGGGCGTCGATATCGTTATCGGACCGGGGACCGAGGCCATCGCGGGCGAAGGTCGTATCCTGACCGCCGGGGGCTTCGACTGCCATATCCACTTCATCTGCCCTCAGCAGATCGAGGATGCCCTTCATTCCGGCATGACCACGATGCTGGGCGGCGGCACCGGACCGGCGCACGGCACGCTGGCCACGACCTGCACGCCGGGATCGTGGCATATCGGACGCATGATGCAGAGTTTCGATGCGTTCCCGGTGAACCTGGCGTTGTCGGGCAAGGGCAATGCATCGCGTGCTGCGCCACTTGAGGAAATGGTGCGCGCCGGGGCCTGCGCCCTGAAGCTGCACGAAGACTGGGGCACGACCCCCGCCGCCATCGACACCTGCCTGAGCGTGGCCGACGATATGGACGTGCAGGTGATGATCCACACCGATACGTTGAACGAAAGCGGGTTCGTCGAGAACACCATCGCCGCCATCAGGGGCCGCACGATCCACGCCTTCCACACCGAAGGCGCGGGCGGGGGCCATGCACCCGATATCATCAAGGTCTGCGGGTTGAGCCATGTCATCCCGTCATCCACCAACCCGACGCGGCCCTATACTGTGAACACGCTGGAGGAACACCTCGACATGCTGATGGTGTGCCACCACCTCGACAAGTCGATCCCCGAGGATGTGGCCTTCGCCGAGTCGCGCATCCGCCGCGAAACCATCGCCGCCGAGGATATTCTGCACGACATGGGTGCGATGAGCATCATCGCATCGGATTCGCAGGCAATGGGCCGCGTCGGAGAAGTCGCCATTCGCACGTGGCAGACCGCCGACAAGATGAAGCGCCAGCGCGGACGACTGGAGGGCGAGACGGGCGACAACGACAACCTGCGCGTCCGGCGATATATCGCGAAATACACCATCAATCCGGCGATTGCGCATGGCATCGGCCACGAAATCGGCTCGGTCGAGGTCGGCAAGCGCGCCGATCTGGTCTTGTGGCCCCCGGCATTCTTTGGCGTGAAGCCCGAAATGGTGCTGGTCGGCGGCACCATTGCCGTGGCCCAGATGGGCGACCCCAACGCCTCGATCCCGACGCCGCAGCCGGTCTATTCCCGCCCGATGTGGGGCAGTTACGGGCGCAGTGTCGAACGCGGTGCGGTGATCTTCGCCTCGCAGGCGTCGATTGATGCGGGCGTCGGTGGGCAGTTGGGGCTGGCGAAGGAGCTGGTCGCGGTGAAGGGGACGCGCGGCATCGGCAAGCGGGACATGGTTTTGAATGATGCGCTGCCCGAGATCGGGGTGGACCCGGAGACCTATGAGGTGCGCGCCGACGGCGAACTGCTGACCTGCGAACCGGCGAAGGCGTTGCCGATGGCGCAGCGGTATTTCTTGTTTTGAGGTCCGCGATGACGAGAGAGCGGATTTGCTGGCGACAGCGTCCATCCGCGGGTCGGGGCGGACGGGTAGTGCCCGGCAGGTTTCGCCGGGCGACAGCATGGAGGGGGGGATTTCTGTGACGACACTCCTGTCCCACCTCCACGCCCCCACCGACACGATCCGGCTCGACTACGACGCGCGGCTCGTCCGGCGCAAACGCCTTGTCACCGAAGCGGGCCGGGCGGTGATGCTTGACCTGCCCGCAATCACCGACCTGTCGCATCACGCGGGCCTGCGTCTGGATGACGGAACCGAGATCGCGCTGGAGGCGGCGGCGGAGCCTGTTCTTGTTATCAAGGGAAACCTGCCCCGCCTGGCGTGGCATATCGGCAATCGGCACACGCCCTGTCAGATCGACGGCGACACGCTGGTAATCCGCGACGATCACGTGTTGCGCGCGATGCTGGAGGGGCTTGGGGCGCAGGTTACGGCGGACACACGGCCCTTCCATCCCGAAGGCGGAGCTTACGGTCACGGGCGCACGTTTGGCCATGATCCCCATGACCACTGACCTTTTGCGCCTGACGCAGTGGCTGTCGCCCGCGTTCCCGGTGTCGGGCTATGCCTATTCGCACGGGCTGGAGACGGCGATGGCCGGGGGCCGCGTGACCGACGCGGCCAGCCTGACGGCGTGGGTCCGCGCCGTTCTGACCCACGGGACCGGCCCGCTGGATGTCTGGGCCATCCGCCGCAGTATGGCCGGCGACGACCCGGCCCATCTGACCGCGATCCTGCGCGCCCGCGCGGGCAGTCCCGAACGCTGGCAGGAGGCGCGCGACCAGGGTGCGGCCTTCTGCGACGTGACCACCGTGATGGGCGATATGCCACTGGACGATTTGCCGCTGCCCGTAGCTTTGGGCGTGCGGGCGCGGGGAATGGACGCGGGCGTCGTCGCGCTGTTGTTTCTGCAAGGCTTCGCGGGCCAGATGGTGTCGGCTGCCGCGCGGTTCCTGCCGCTTGGCCAGAGCACGGCGCAGACCGTGTTGTGTGGCCTGCATGCCGATGTCGCCGTGACGGCGGCGCGCGATGAGATTGACCCACCGGGGTCTGCGGCGGTGCTGGCCGAGCTGGACGCGATGGCGCATGTGACGCTGCAACCGAGGATCTTTCGGACATGAAGAACGTATTTCAATTGATTGAAATAATTACGATATGATTAGCGTGAACGGCCCCCTGCGCATCGGCATCGGTGGCCCCGTGGGCGCGGGCAAGACCACGCTGACTGAACATCTGGCCCGCGAATTGTCGCGCGATCTGTCTGTGGCGGTCATCACCAACGACATCTACACGCGCGAGGATGCCGAACACCTCATGCGCGCGCAGGTCCTGCCGCTGGACCGCATCCGGGGGGTGGAAACAGGTGGCTGCCCGCACACCGCGATCCGCGAGGATGCGTCGATCAATCTGGCCGCGATTGCCGATCTGCGCGCCGCGCACCCCGATCTGGATGTCGTGCTGATCGAGAGCGGGGGCGACAATCTGGCCGCGACCTTCAGCCCCGAACTTGCGGATCTGACGATCTATCTGATCGACACCGCCGCCGGGCAGGACATTCCACGCAAACGCGGGCCGGGGGTGACACGGTCGGACCTTCTGGTGCTGAACAAGACCGATCTGGCCCCGCATGTCGGCGTCGACCTGGATCGCGCGCGCATTGATCTGGACACGGCGCGCGGCACCCGGCCTTATGTCTTGGCGGCGCTGCGACAGGGGCAGGGCGTGGATCAGATCGTCGCGTTCATCCAGCGCGATGGCGGGCTGGAGAAATCCACCGCCTCCTGAACGCTCCTGACAGTATGCTGTCAGGAGGGGGGTGTCAGGATATGTCCGGTGCCCCGACGGTCGGGGCCGTAAACCGGAGAACAAAAATGTCTGATCCAACAAATGTCGTCGTATGGGCCGAGATACCCGTCACTGACATGGAACGCGGCCGGGCGTTCTATGCCGCCGTGCTGGAGCGCGAACTGCGCCTGGACGAGAGCGGGCCGAACCCGATGGTCCCGCTGGGGACCAGCATGGACGATCCCGGCGTGGCCGGGCATCTCTATCCCGGCAAGCCGGCGCCCGAGGGCACGGGCAACACCATTCATCTGGCCGCGCCGGGCAAGCTGGAGGCGATCATGGACCGTGTTCGCGGGGCCGGGGGCCAGGTGGTCAGCGATGCGATCCCGATCCCGGTGGGGCGCTTCTTTTATGCAATCGACCCCGACGGCAATTCCGTCGGCCTGTTCGAGGGCTGACGCCCATGCGCCGCGCCGACCGCCTTTTCCGTCTGGTGCAGACCCTGCGCGGCGGCAAGCTGTGGACGGCGGCGCGGTTGTCGGAAATCGCCGAGGTGTCGGAACGCACGATCTATCGCGACATCGCGGACCTGCAGGCGTCCGGCGTCCCTGTCGAGGGGGCGGCGGGCGTCGGATATGTCATGCGCTCCGGCTTCGACCTGCCGCCGCTGATGTTCACCGAAGCCGAGGTGACGGCCCTGGCCTTGGGCGCGCGCATGGTGTCGGCCTGGGGCGGACATGACATGGCCGGTGGCGCGCGCGACGCCTTGTCGAAGATCGAAGCCGTTGTGCCCCGCGCGCAGGACGTGCAGGACGCGCTGTCGCGTCTGAGCGCACCCATGGACGGGATGGCGGCGTCCGATCGAGAACGCCTTGATGTGCTGGACCGTCAAATTCGGGACCGGTGTCTGGTGCGAATGGTCTACGTCACGCCGGATGGAAATCATACGAACCGCAGGGTGCAGCCCTTGGGCCTCTGGTTCTGGGGCCGCGTCTGGACCTTGGTGGCGTGGTGCGAATTGCGCAGCGATTTCCGCATGTTCCGTATTGACCGGATCGGTGTTCTGGAGCCGCTGGACGACGGCTTCGACCCCCACCCGGACCGCAGCCTGTCGGCCTGCATCGCCCAGATTGAGGCGCGGGAGGGGTGCGCCCTGCCGTCCGATCCGCTGGCATGATCCGGATCAGGCCGCCTTGGTGAACAAGCGTTCGAAATTCGCCTCGGTCGCGGCGGCGAAGTCGGCATACTCCATGCCGAAGACCTCCGCCCCCTTGCGCGCCGTCAGATTGACGAACGACGGCTCGTTGCGTCTGCCGCGATGGGGGGGCGGGGCCAGATAGGGGCTGTCGGTCTCGACCAGCACGCGATCCAGTGGTGCGGCGGCGAAGATATCGCGTACCTCCTGCGAGCGGGGGAAGGTCGCGATACCCGACATCGACAGGTAGAACCCCAGGTCGATCGCAGCTTGGGCCAACGCAGGCCCGCTGCTGAAGCAGTGCATGACGCAGGTATAGGTGCCCGCGCGATGTTCCTCGGCCAGAATGCGCGCCATGTCTTCATCGGCATCGCGGGCGTGGATGATCAGCGGCAGGCCGGTGCGGCGCGCGGCTTCGATGTGAATGCGCAGACTTTCCTGCTGAACGGCCATGCTGTCGACCGTATAGTGATAGTCCAGCCCCGTCTCGCCGATGCCGACCATCTTGGGGTGCATGGCCAGGGCGACCAGGTCTTCGACGGTGGCCAGTGGCTCGTCAGCGGCGCTCATCGGATGCGTTCCGGCGGCCCAGAAGACAGGGGCGTGGGCATCTGACAGCGCGCGCACGGCGGGCGCGTTCTTCAGCTTGGTGCAGATCGTGACCATGCGATGGACGCCCATTTTCGCGGCGCGCTCCAGAAGGTCGGGAAGCTCGCCCTCGAATTGCGGAAAGTCGAGGTGGCAGTGACTGTCGGTGACTTTGGGTTCCATGTCGCGCGGATTAGGCCACGGGCGGGCCGGACTCAAGGGCGCGCGCGGTCAGATCTGTCGTGCCTGCGCGTCGATCCGGGCAAGTGCGTCCCAGACGATGGCGGCGGGGTCGACGTTGACGGCACGCGCATGGGCCACGCGGTCGCCGATGTCCTGCGCCAATCTCGCCCAGACGCGGGCGGCGGCGTCGTGCGGGGCCAGCCGCGTCAGGGTGCGGACTTCGGCGTCTGGCGCATCCGGGGGCGGGCCCAGCAGACCGGTGCGCGCGGCGCGGTGCAGCAGGCGGGCGATGGCGGTGACGGTCGCATCCAGGCGTGCCGCGCCTGCCTTGCCCGCGCAGGCATCGGCCATGGCGCGGGCGCGGGCGCGGTCCATCTGCGGTTTGGACAACAGGTTGACCAGTGCCTCGTAGGTGTCGGCACCCCCATCGGCCAATTCCAGCGCCGCGCCGACCGATCCTTCGGCCAACGGGTTGGCGGCGGCGGGGTGCCCCCCGGCCTGCACGACTGCGGCCTCCAGTGCATCCGGATCCAGTGGGGCCAGTCGCAGCACCCGGCACCGCGACCGGATCGTCGGCAACAGCCGGGCGGGTCGGTGCGAAATCAGCAGCAGCGTGGCTTTCGCAGGCGGCTCCTCCAGCAGTTTCAGGATCGCATTGGCCGCCGAGGGGTTCAACTCGTCCGCCGGGTCCACGATCACGACGCGGCGCCCCCCGGCGGACAGGCCGAAGAAGCTGCCGAGGCGGCGGACTTCATCGACGGTGATCTGCGTTTTCAGCTTCTTCGCCTTCTCGTCCCAGGGACGCCGGATCAGCATCAGAGACGGCTCGGACAGAGCACGGATACGGGGCAGGGCGGCGTGCCCCGGAGGGGCGTCCAGCGAGTCGGCCTGCATGGGCGGGTCTGTCAGCAGAAACCGGGCAATACGCCACGCCAGCGTCGCCTTGCCTACGCCGCGCGCCCCGGTCAACAGCCAGCCATGGTGCAGACGCCCCGTATTCCAGGCGTCCAGAAACGTGGCTTCCGCAGCAGATTGACCGAACAGCCGCGCCGTTTCGCGCGGGTGCGGCGCCTCGCCTGCGCGGTCGGCTTCGGGAATGTCGCTCACACCAGGGCCTCGACCCGGCGTGCTACCTCGTCCGCCCCGGCCATGCCGTCGACGATGCGGATGCGATCGGGGAAATCACCGGCCAGCGCCAGGAATCCGGCGCGCAATTTCTGCTGGAACGGCAGGCCGAAATCCTCGAACCGATCTTCGCCAGATCCGCGTGCCAACCCGCGGGACAGTGCGACTTCGGGGTCCATGTCGATCACGACGGTCAGGTCCGGTTCGCGCCCGATGACCAACCCGTGCAGCGCATCGACCAGTTCGCGCAGATCGCCGCGCGTCGCGCCCTGATAGACCCGCGTCGAATCCGCGAACCGATCCGATACGACCCAGTCGCCCCGGTCCAGCGCAGGTGCAATCAACCGTTCCAGATGGTCGCGGCGGGCGGCGTTGAACAACAGAAGCTCCGTCTCGGGTGACCAGCGATCGGGATCGCCTTCGACCAGCAGGCGGCGGATGGCCTCGGCCCCGTCGGAACCGCCCGGCTCCCGCGTCAGGACGACATCGTGGCCGCGTGCGCGCAGAAAATCGGCCAGCCGCCGCGCTTGCGTCGACTTGCCCGACCCGTCGATGCCTTCGAACGAAATAAACATGAAATCGGCCTAGCAGGCCCCGTTCAAAGGGAAAAGACGATAGGCGATGCCGCCGCTTTTCTTGGCTCGGCAGGTATTCGTGCCAAGGGAGAAAACGACCACGGAGAACGGACCCTTTACTGGAATCGTTCCATCGCCGATCCCAGCAGATCGCCTGCGACGCGCCCGCCCGCGATCTCGAGCCGGCGCATGGGCCCGGCCCGCTCCACGTCGGCTGCCGCGATCAGCGGCACCTCGACCGGTGGCACACCCGGATGCGACAGGGTGAGCGTCCCCAATCGCGTTCCCGCCGTGACCGGAGCCTTGATCGGGCCGTCGTAAGTGATTTCGCCTGTCACCGCCTTGCGGCCCGTGACCGGCAGCAACAGTGTCACCGCATTTTCCGGGATCAGGTCGACAGTCTCAGCTTCGCCCATGAAAACATCGGCCTGCAGTATCGCTTTCTGATCGGCCAGAAGCTCGACTTCGGCGAACTGGCGGAACGCCCAGTTGACGATGCGTTCGCTTTCCTCGGCGCGTGCCGCCTCGGAGTCCAGGCCCGAGATTACGAAAGTCACGCGGCGGTCACCCTGAACGGCGCTGCCGACAAGGCCGAAGCCCGCTTCCTGCGTGTGTCCCGTTTTCAGGCCATCGGCCCCGATGTTCAGCCGCAGCAAGGGGTTGCGATTATAACGGTTGGAGGGCGATCGACCGTCGAAGGCGAACTCGGTTTCGGCGAAGTATTTGTAATATACAGGAAATTCGGTAATCAGACGTTCAGCCAGAATCGCCAGGTCGTTCATCGACATGACATGCCCCGGTGCGGGCCAGCCGTTCGAATTGCGAAACACCGAATTGACCATTCCCAATTCGCGCGCGCGTTCGGTCATCATCCTTCCGAACCCGGCCTCGGTCCCGTCCGGCGACAGGGCTTCGGCCAGAACGGCGCTGGCGTCGTTGCCCGACAGGACCACGACACCGCGGATCAGATCCTCGACCGATACGCGGTCGCGCGGGTCCAGAAACATCGTCGATCCGCCATAGCTGGCCGCTTCCTGCGAGACCGGAAGTTCCGTTTCCAACGTCAGCTGGCCACTGGCCAGAGCCTCGAACGTCATGTTCAGGGTCATCAATTTGGACATGGATGCGGGCGGCAAAGGCACGTCGGCGTTCTTCGACAGCAGGATCTGTCCGGTATTGTGGTCGACGACGACGGCGGCCCCGGCCTGAGTCGCGAATTCCTGTGCCAGCGCACTGCTGGCGAAAGTGAAAGTGGACAGTAGCACGGCCGCGATCAGAGGGCGGAGCATGGGCAGGGTTCTCCGGATATTGGGAATAGTCTTCGGTCGATATAGGATGTTAGCCGCCGACAGCAAAAGCATCGGTGAAGCCAAGCCCCTTGGCCTTGCGGATAACCGCCGCCCGGTCCGATGCGGTTGTCGACGGTCCGACCACGACACGCCAGAATCGGCGGCCCTGGCTTTCCTGTTCCAGCACCGTCGGCACGACCCCGGCAGTGGACAGCGACGTCGCCGTGTTGCGGGCGTTTTCCTCAACCGAGAAGATGCCGATCTGGACATAGGCCCGGTCAAGGCCTGTGCTGCGCGCGGGTGCCGGTGCGGCGGAAGCGGTTCGCACCGGCGGCGCATCCAGCGAGGTGGCGGTCACGGCGGGGCTGATCGCGCTGGAAGCGGCGGGCCCGACGTCTGGCAATGGTGTGGTCGACGGGTCTGAAGGTGCAGCGGACAGGGGGGGGCTGGCGGGTGTCTTGCGGCCGAACAGGCGCTGGAAGATATTGCGGCGGCGCGCAGGTTGTTCGACGGATGCGGCGACGGACACCTCTGCGCCTTCGGACCCGATTGCAGCCGGGGTATCGGATTCGGCAGTGTCGATGGCCGCTGCGGCTGCGGCGATGGCATCGGGGTGCGGTGTGGCGGGAACGACGTCGGTCTGGACCGTTTCTTCGGTCAACGGCACGGTTTCGGTCTCGGTCAGCGGGGCACTGGCGGCGGGGGCGGCGACCGGCTCGGACACTTCTTCCCGGCGCAGGGCGACGACGTCGATGATCGTGGGGGCCCCGGCGATGATGCCAAGCGCGGCGGCCGCATCGGACGACAGTTGCAGGGCCGGGCCGGGGTTGTCCCGTTCACGCTTGAACAAAGCGCCTATGACAAATTTGCCATTGTCGGAATTGCGGATGATGACCCGCTCCGGGTCACGCACACCAGGAGCCGCGACCCAGACGCCGCCAAGACTGGGTCGCCCATCCCAGAGCGCGCGATCCTGTGCCTTGAAGACTTCGGGCGCCTCGACGTCGCGTTCGATCAGCTGGACGCTGTCAAAAGCCGGGGCCGCACGGGTCGCATCGCTGCCGCCATTGAGCGCGGACTGGCAGCCCGCGATCAGGGCGATCAGCGCGACGGATGATGTGAATCGGATGGTTCTGGAGGCAAGCGCCCCGTGAAATGCCTGTCGCACTGTCATCTGCCCCAAGACTGTTTACTGCCGATGGCGGTTCGTTGATCGGACCTGCCTTGACGGAACCCTAGCGCATATTCCCAAACCTGTGAAGCCTGCTGTTCTCGGCCCACCATATCTTGGGGAATCGTGGCCAATATGTCGGGGGGCGCGTCTCCAGACCGAACCGAACCGACCCGCTGCGGCGTGCGGTCATGTCGCCTGTCGGTTTCCGGCATGCGGTCAACCGGGGCGAACCTGTTCTCCGGGCCCAGGCTGATGGCGGTCATGGCGGCACGTCCTGACGGGCGCAATGCCGCGGATGGATGACGAGAGAGGCGATGCCACGCAAACCGAAACGCCGCCCCAGGGGGCGGCGCGTCAATAAGATAGCGATAGGATCACCCGGCCGAGGCCGGTTCCTCCACCTTCTTGTCGGAGTGGATCAGCAGCGGCTTGACCTCGCGGCGGACGGCCTCCTCGTTCACGACGACTTCCTCGACCGTATCCATACCGGGCAGTTCGAACATCGTGTCGAGCAGGATGTCCTCCATGATCGAGCGCAATCCGCGCGCACCGGTCTTGCGCTCGATCGCGCGCTTGCCGATGGCCTGCAACGCGTCGTCGGTGAAGGTCAGCTGCACATCCTCCAGGTCGAACAGGCGCTGATACTGTTTGACCAGCGCGTTCTTCGGCTGCGTCAGGATCGTCACCAGCGCGTCCAGGTCCAGATCGGTCAGCGTCGCGATAACCGGCAGGCGTCCGACGAATTCCGGGATCAGACCGAATTTCAACAGGTCTTCCGGCTCCAGGTCCTTGAAGTATTCACCCACGGTCTTTTCGTCAGGGGCCTTCACATCGGCACCGAAGCCCATGCTGGACCCCTTGCCGCGCTGCGCGATGATCTTGTCGAGGCCGGCAAAGGCCCCGCCGCAGACGAACAGGATATTCGTCGTGTCGACCTGCAGGAATTCCTGCTGCGGGTGCTTGCGCCCGCCCTGTGGCGGCACGGAGGCAACGGTGCCCTCCATTATCTTCAGCAGCGCCTGCTGCACGCCTTCGCCCGATACGTCGCGGGTGATCGACGGGTTGTCGGACTTGCGGGTGATCTTGTCGACCTCGTCGATATAGACGATGCCGCGCTGTGCCCGCTCGACGTTGTATTCGGACGCCTGCAACAGCTTGAGGATGATGTTCTCGACGTCTTCGCCCACGTAACCCGCTTCGGTCAGCGTGGTCGCGTCGGCCATGGTGAACGGCACATCCAGAATCCGCGCCAGCGTCTGCGCCAGCAGAGTCTTGCCGCAGCCGGTGGGGCCGATCAGCATGATGTTGGACTTGGCCAGCTCGATGTCGGATTTCCCGGCGTTATCAAGGCGCTTGTAGTGATTGTGGACAGCGACCGACAACACACGCTTGGCATGTTCCTGACCGATCACATAGTCGTCCAGCACCTGGCAGATTTCGCGCGGCGTCGGCGTCCCTTCGGAGGATTTCAGGCCCGCGGCCTTGGTCTCCTCGCGGATGATATCCATGCACAACTCTACGCATTCGTCGCAGATGAACACCGTCGGACCCGCAATCAGCTTGCGAACCTCGTGCTGTGACTTGCCGCAAAAGCTGCAATACAGCGTATTTTTACCATCACCTGAAGTGGAAGTGTTGGCCATATTAGCCTCCTCGTCGTGCCGCCTTGCCTGTGGCCGCCGACAGCGGGGCGCACCCCGCCGCTCATGAATTCCGAATATCTGACCCAAAGCCTAGGCGGATCGTCCGGGGGCCACAATGGCAAAATCGGCGCCCAAACCCCGGTTCGCCGGTGGCCTTTACGTTAACCTGTTCCGCACCCCGAATGGGCATGGATCGGGCCGCGAATTGCATTTCGCGGCCCGTCGTCCGGGAAACCCCGCCGGGTCACTTCTTGGTCGCCGGTTTCTCGTCGGGTTTCGCGTCGCCCCGGTTTTCGACGATCTCGTCGATGTGACCCCAGTCCTTGGCTTCCTGCGGTGACATGAAATTGTCCCGCTCCAGCGCCCGCTCGACCTCTTCATAGGTCTGGCCGGTGTGCTTGACGTAGATGTCATACAGCTGCTTGCGGATCTTTTCGGTCTCGCGCGCATGGATCATGATGTCGGTTGCCTGACCCTGATATCCGCCCGAAGGCTGGTGAACCATGATCCGGCTGTTGGGCAGCGAGAAGCGCAGACCCTTTTCGCCTGCCGCCGACAGGACCGATCCCATCGAAGCGGCCTGACCGACGACCAGTGTACTGACGGCGGGGCGGATGTATTGCATCGTGTCGTAGATCGACAGGCCGGAGGTCACGACGCCACCGGGCGAATTGATATACATGCTGATTTCCTTCGACGGGTTCTCCGCCTCCAGATGCAGCAATTGCGCCACGACAAGCTGGCTCATGCCATCGTGGACCGGGCCGTTCACGAAGATGATCCGCTCTTTCAGCAGACGGCTGAAGATATCGTACGCCCGCTCACCGCGACTGGTCTGCTCGACCACCATCGGCACGAGATTGTTCTGAAAATTATCGACCGGGTCGATCATGGCACTGCCCCTTCTGCCACCGCCTCCACGACTGTCGCGGGCGGGCTTGGCAGGAACCTATGCGCGGGGGACGGGGCCTTCAAGCCGATCTGTCCAACCTGTCTTACTTCTGCGACAACCGGGATCGGCCGGGATCGGATCATGGGCAGGGTTCCGACGATCACGGGCGGGGATGCGCCGCGCAAGGCATTGTCAGACCGACGTGATTGACCCGCGCAGCCGTGCGGTGAATAGGATCGGGCATGAGTTACGAGACAATTCTGACCGCGCTGGCCGACCCGACGCGCCGCGCCGTATTGGACCGTCTGCGGCGCGGACCCCAGCCGGTCGGTCGCATTGCCGACGATCTTCCGGTTTCCCGTCCCGCCGTATCGCAGCATTTGAAGGTTCTTCTGGACGCGGGGCTGGTGTCGGTTCGGGCACAGGGGACGCGAAATCTCTATGCATTGGTGCCGGGCGGCGCTGGCCCGCTGGGCGATTGGCTGGGCAGTCTGCGGACCGATCCGGCCGATGCTCAACCGGATGGTGCCGTGACCGATACCGCGGAAGGCACCCTTCGCCGCAGCCTGACAACCCGCCTGACACCGTCCGAGGCCTGGGCCCTGTTTTGCGACGATCTGTCGATCTGGTGGCCCGTTGCCCGCGTGTCGCTGTCGGCGCAATCCGGTGGCGCGCTGCCGCAGATCGTCACCCTGGACGCGCGTCCCGGTGGCCATCTGCAAGAGGTGCTGTTTGACGGATCACGCGGCATTTGGGCCACGGTCATCACGGCGCGCGCGCCCGGCTATCTGCAGCTGGACTGGCGGCTGGAGACGGTGGGCGGCTCTGTCGTGACCGTCGTTTTTACGCCCCAGGACGGGGGGTCACGCTTGACCTTGACCCAGGATACCGACACGACCCGTACGGCGGACCTGTGGGATGCGGTGCTGGACCGTTTCTCGGCTGCCGCCAACTCGAGCCTGTCGAACTTCTGATGCGTCCCATCCGCGTGTTTGCCCTTGCCCTGCCGGTGCTGGTCCTTGCCAGCTTTTCGTTTCCGCGCACCGTGCTGTTGCCCGGAGCGCACGGGTTCCGCGAGATCGCGCCGCGCGTCTGGATGCAGCCCGGCGCGCGCGATCCCGTCGAGGTATTGAACGAACTCGACTGGGCCGAAACCAGAATCGAAGAATGGTGGGGTGACGCGACTGAACGGCCCCGCATCCTGATCTGTGGCGATACCGGATGCGACGGGTCGCTTGGCGGCGTCGGGCCCTATGCACAGGCCTACGATCAGTATCTTCTGATTCTGCATTCCCGGCTGAGCACCGAGGACGCGGACCTGCGCCGGGCGATTATCGCCCATGAACTCAGCCATGCGGCGCTGGCATCGCGGGTGTCGTCCTGGCGGCTGCTGACCGGCGATATGCCGGCCTGGCTGAACGAAGGGCTGGCGGTTCTTGCCTCTGACGATCCACGCTTCGACCTGACGCCCGAGCGCTGCGCGTTGCTTGCCGACGAAACCCTGCCTGAAAGTATGCGCGACTGGGACCATGCGGCGGGTCAGCGCGATCGCCCGATCTATCAGGCAGCGGCCTGCCGGGCCCGCGACTGGCTTGCAACCAACGCCCTGTCGGACCTTTAGCCCGCAGTCGCTTCAACGAAGCCAGAGACCTTCGCGCTTCAGCCGGTTGCGGATTGCCTGTTCCTTGCGGGGCAGGTCGCTGCGGTCGAACAGCGCCCGCGCCTTGCCGCCCTTGGGCTGATACAGGAACCGCTTGAACGGTTCGTAGTCCTTGAGAACTTTCTTGATCGGGTTGGGGGCCGTCGCCGCCTCGACCGCTGTGATCACATGGTCTGGCGCGGTCGCGTACATCAACGGCAGAAAGCGGTAATGAAAGCTGTGGCTGCCATCCAGCAGGCCATCGTCGATCCCGCCCTTGTCACCGGGTCGCCCGCCGCCCAACTCGTGAATCGCCAGGGGGAGCGCGGCCTGATCCAGCCAGGGGTCCAGCACCTGACAGGCGACTTCGTCGGGCGGGTCGTCTCGGATCATCAGGGCGGCGTCCAAAAAGGCTCTGCGAAACGCGTCCGGATGTTGTCCGAAGAACCACCCCGCATTGAAATAGAGATAGCGCTGCCAGTATTCGTCAGGCCAGTTCAGATCCAGCGTATCTGCCAGCCGCCCGCCACGTCTTGCATGAAGAACGCCCCATATATCGTTGTAACCAGGCCCGTAAATCTCGATTTCAGGCCAGGTCCCCTCGCGCTTCATGCTGGCGGCAGGACGCGAGAAATCAATATCAAGCGTCGAGATGTCACTTGTGATCACAGTATCCGTATCGAAGAACATGAACGGCCCGTCAGGCAATGTTACCAGACCTTCGATCTTGTTGCCGTTGGGATAATAGCTTCCGAAATGCCGGCTCTCGAATGGCACGATCTCAGCGCCCAGCGACTCCAGAAGATCACGCTGCGGCCCGGCCGGTATGCGCGGGTCGTCTGACCAGCGATCGCCCGGCTGCGGCTCGGCCACGATCAGCCGTCCGTCCCAGCCCGGCGCGTTGTGGCGCAGGGTCGCGGCGAAGAGGCAGGCTTCGTGGGTCAGGCGTCCGCGCTGACCGACGATCATGATATTGAAGGTCATCCCGAGCCTCAGCCCAACTCCGCCAGACTGTTGAGCGCGGTCTGCACCGCGTCCCGTTCCGACTGTCGTTCGGCAAGGTTGGCCCTGGTCTCCTCCACCACCTCGGGCGGGGCGGATCCGGCGAATTTCGGATTGTTAACTCTACCCTCTATACCTTTGATTTCATTTTCAAGCTTGGCCAATGACTTGTCCAGTCGCGCCCGTTCCGCGGCAACGTCGATGATGCCTTCCAATGGCAAGGCAAAGCGGCTGCCCATGGCGGTCACGGCGATCGATCCCCTCGGGGCCGCGCCTTCGGTCAGGCCTTCGATCCGGGCCAAGGCAGAAATCATCACCGCATTGGTTTCATAGGGTTTTCTTGCCGTATCATCCCAATCGACCGCGACCACGGGAACGTAGGCCCCAGCCGGGACGTTCATCTGCGCGCGTGCAGAACGCACAGCTTCGATGAAGGCGATGACCCAGTGAATTTCTGTTTCAGAAGCAGTATCAATTACTTCCGAGGTGACGTTCTCAGGCCATGTGCCATGGACCAGCATGCCGTCGTGACCGGTGACGCGCCACAACTCCTCGGTCACGAAAGGCATGAACGGATGCAGCAGGGTCATGCAATTGTTCAGAACCCACCCCATGACGGCCTGCGTTTCCGCTTTTTCGTCAGAGGCTTCGCCCTGCAATACAGGCTTGGAGAATTCGACATACCAGTCGCAGACCACGTTCCAGACGAACTTGTAGAGCGCGCTGGAGGCATCGTCGAACCGGTATGCGGCAAGGGCGGCATCGACGTCTTCGCGGACACGCGCAGTTTCGCCGATGATCCAGCGGTTGATCGTCATATTCACGTTTTGGGGTAAGTCCGCACCGCTGTTTAGCACGAACTCCACATCATACATTCCGGCAAACCGGACCGCGTTCCACAGCTTGGTCGAGAAATTGCGATAGCCGGTGACGCGTGCCGTCGACAGTTTCAGGTCCCGACCCATCGAGGCCATGGAGGACAGGGTGAAACGCACGGCGTCGGCACCGAATTCGTCGATCAATTCCAGTGGATCGACGACATTGCCGAGACTTTTCGACATTTTCACACCCTTGGCGTCCCGCACAAGCGCGTGGACGTAGACGTCTCTGAAGGGAACGCGGTCTACGACAGGCCTGGATTGGTCGGTGACGGCCAACTGCATCATCATCATCCGGGCGACCCAGAAAAACAGGATATCGAAGCCGGTGACAAGGACGGACGTCGGGAAGTATTTATCGAGTTCGGGTGTCTCTTCGGGCCATCCCAACGTACCCAACGGCCACAGGCTTGAGGAAAACCAGGTGTCGAGGACATCCGGGTCCCGGAAGGCCGGTATCGTCTGCGGACTCTGCGGCTGACGGATCTTGCCTTCGGTTCGGGTGTTCAGACCGGCAAGATCGTCGCGGATCACGTCGAGCGCGGCGGACTCATCCTCGACGAAACGTATGTCGGCGTCATCGCCGTGGATCAGGCGAAGTTGCTCCAGCGCCGCTGCCTCGGACGTTGCGCAAATCGGCAGCCAATCCGCATCACCATCGGGGTCGAGGGTGTACCAGACCGGCACCTGATGCCCCCACCAGAGTTGCCGGGAAATGCACCACGGTTCGATATTCTCCAGCCAGTGGAAATAGACTTTCTCGTCACCCTTGGGCAGGATACGGACGGTTCCGTCCCGCACAGCGTCGATGGCGGGCTGCACGATTTTCGCGGTGTCGACGAACCACTGATCGGTCAGCATCGGCTCGATCACGACCTTGGAGCGGTCGCCATAGGGCTGCATGATCGCCTTGGATTCGACCAGCGGAACCAGAGCCAGTTCGGGCGGTATGCCGCCTTCCTCGAAGCTGTCGGTCGGGGCCCCGGCCTGTCCATCGGCGGGCGCGGCGGAGGAGGCGGACTTGCGCCCCAGGCGGGGGTCGCTTTCGGGGACCATGACGGCCAGCCCTTCGGCGGTGATATCCTCGACCACGCGCTTGCGCGCCTCGAACCTGTCCAGCCCGCGATAGGCGTCGGGCACGAGGTTGATGGCGTCGATCTCGGCTTCGGACATTTCCTCGCCGTCGCGGATGGCCCTGGCTTTTTCGGCTTCCTCTGCGTATGGCGCGCCGTCGTCGCGCATCGCGGCGGTGGTGTCCATCAGGCGGAAACACGGGATATTCCCGCGTTTGGCCACTGCGTAGTCGTTGAAATCATGCGCGCCGGTGATCTTGACCGCGCCCGAGCCAAAGTCCTTGTCGGGGTATTCGTCGGTGATGATAGGGATCAGGCGGCGTTGATCCTTCGGCCCGACCGGGATTTCGCAGAGTTTGCCGACGATGGAGGCATAGCGTTCATCCGTCGGATGTACTGCAACCGCGCCGTCGCCAAGCATGGTTTCGGGGCGCGTCGTGGCAATGGAAATATAGTCGCGAACTTCGGTGAACAGGATTTCACCATTTTCATCACGTTCGGTATATTCATAGGTCTCGCCATCGGCGAGCGGGTATTTGAAGTGCCACATGTGGCCCGGCGTCTCGATATTCTCGACTTCCAGATCGGAAATCGCCGTCTCGAAGCGCGGGTCCCAGTTTACCAGACGTTTGCCGCGATAGATCAGGCCGTTGTCGTACATATCGACGAAGACCTTGATGACGGCATCGTGGAAATTCTGGCTGCCCGGCCTGACATCGGGATCGCCCGGTGCCCCGCCCATGGTAAAAGCCTCGCGGTCCCAGTCGCAGGACGCGCCGAGGCGCTGAAGCTGACTGATGATGGTGCCGCGCGATTGCGTCTTTTGTTGCCAGACCCGCTCCAGGAAGGCGTCGCGGCCCATCTCCTGTCGCGATGGCTCAGCGTTCGCGGCCATGTCGCGTTCGGTCACCATCTGGGTGGCGATACCGGCATGATCGGTTCCCGGCTGCCACAGGGTGTCGAAGCCGCGCATCCGGTGCCAGCGCGTCAAGATGTCCTGCAACGTGTTGTTGAAGGCATGGCCCATGTGCAGGCTGCCGGTGACATTGGGCGGAGGGATGACGATGCTGAACGTCTCGGGACGCGATGCATTGGCCCCTGCGCGGAAATATCCACCGTCGATCCAGTCCTTGCTGATCCGCGCTTCGGCGGATTTCGCGTCGAATGTCTTGTCCATTTCGGGCCTCATGTTCTGTTGCTCCGGTCCTAGCGCGACGGCAGGCGAAGGGGAAGGTGGACTGGGGGGGAGGTGCATGGCTGGACTATGGGACGCGGGCCGCTAGTGTCCGCATCAGCACCTTCATTCCGTTCGGAGACATCCATGGACAAGTTTGGCCTGAGCCAATCGACACGACGCACTGAAGATCCCCGGTTTTTGACCGGACAGGGCGCTTACGTTGACGATACCGCGCCCGCAGGGGCGCTGCATGCCTATGTCTTGCGTTCGCCCGTGGCGCATGCGGATATCACTTCGCTGGACGTGTCCGAAGCCGAGACAATGGACGGTGTGCGCGCCGTGCTGACGGCCGAAAGCGTCGAGGCGGCAGGCGTCGTGAATAACCTTCCGACGGCGGTGGCGAAGAATCGCGACGGATCGCGGGCGGCGGACCCGCAGCGGCCGTTGCTGGCCAGGGACCGTGTGCGGTTCGTGGGCGAGGGCATCGCGATGGTCGTGGCCGAGACGCTGCAGCAGGCGCGCGATGCGGCGGAGGCCATCGAAATCGACTTCGAGGAGCTGGACGTCAAGATGGACGTGGCCGATGGCGGCCCGACGATTCACCCCGAGGCCCCGGACAACGTCGTCTATGACTATGCCAAGGGCGACGAGGCGGCATGCGACGCGGCCCTGGCCAAGGCGGCGCGGGTCGTGGACCTGACGGTCGACGACAACCGCATCATCTGTGCGTCGATGGAACCGCGCGGGTCCTGGGCCGAGTTGGAGGACGACCGGCTGCACGTCTGCGTGAACGGACAGGGTGTCTGGGGCATGAAGGATCAGCTGGCCAAGTCGTTTGGCATCGACAAGTCGTCGGTGCGCGTGACCAACCCCGATGTGGGCGGCGGATTTGGCATGAAGGGCATGAATTATCCCGAGACGGTGCTGGTGGCGCATGCGGCACGCGAATTGGGCCAACCGGTCCGCTGGATGGGCGACCGGTCCGAGGCGATGCTGTCGGACAATGCGGGCCGCGACCTGATCTGCCGCGCCAGGCTGGGGTTCGACGCCGACAACAGGTTGATCGCCTACCGGATGGACAACGTGGCCAACATCGGGGCCTATAATTCGGGCTATGCGCAGCATATCCAGTCGGAACTGTTCAGTAAGGTAATGCCGGGCTGCTATGACGTGCAGGCCTGTTTTATGACGTCCCGCGGCATCTTCACCAATACCACGCAGGTCGACGCCTATCGTGGGGCGGGGCGGCCCGAGGCAATCTATGTGCTGGAACGTGCGATGGATTTCGCCGCCAGAGAGCTGGGGGTGGACCGGTTCGAATTGCGGCGCAAGTGCTTCATCCAGCCCGATCAGTTCCCCTACGAGAGCGCGATGGGCGAGACCTATGATGTGGGCGATTTCCCACGTGTGCTGAACCGCGCCATGCGCGAGGCGGACGTGACCGGGTTCGACGCGCGGCGCGAGGAGAGCGCCACACATGGCAAGCTGCGCGGACTGGGCCTGTGCTATTATATCGAGAGCATCTTGGGTGACCCGAGCGAGAGCGCCGAAATCGAGTTTACCGATGACGGCCGCGTGACGCTTTACGTGGGCACGCAATCGAACGGGCAGGGGCACGAGACGGTGTATCGGCAATTCCTGTCAACCGATCTGGGCATCTCGCCCGACCTGATCGACATCGTACAGGGTGACAGCGACCGCATCGCCACGGGCGGCGGCACCGGCGGGTCACGGTCGGTTACGACGCAGGGCACCGCGAACCGCGCGACGACGGCCAGGGTGATCGAGAAGTTCACGCCTTTCGTCGCCGGTCTGATGGATGTGGAGACGGTCGACTTCGAAGACGGCGGCTTCCGCGCCGCAGGATCGAACACGGTGATGACCGTACTGGAGGCCGCCGCCGCCGCGCGGGAAGCAGGTGAGACGGAGCTTCTGAAAACCCGCGAGACCGCGACTCTGCCGGGGCGCAGCTTCCCCAACGGCGCGCATCTGTGCGAAGTGGAAATCGACGGCGATACCGGCCATCTGGAGGTGGTGAAATACACCGTGGTCGACGATTTCGGTAACCTGATGAACCCGATGCTGGCCGAAGGTCAGGTGCATGGCGGTGTCGTGCAGGGCATCGGTCAGGCGGTCAGTGAACACGTCGTCTATGACGAAACCGGGCAGCTTCTGACCGCGTCGTTCATGGATTACGGCATGCCGCGCGCCGTGCAGGTGCCAATGATCGCCTTCCATTCCGAGCCGGTACCGTCGACGGCCAACGTGCTGGGCATGAAGGGCTGCGGCGAGGCGGGGACGGTGGGCGCGATGGCCGCCGTCGGCAATGCCGCGCTGGACGCCCTGTGGGACCTGGGGCTGCGCCGGGTCGACATGCCGTTCACGCCATCGCGTGTCTGGTCGATGCTGCAACAAGCAAAGGGTTCGATTGCCGCTGAGTAACTTCATCACTCGCCTGTTCGGGCGTGACAGGGCGGGGATCACCCGCAATGTCGCGCGCGCGCAGACGCATGTGGTTCTGATAGACGGGACGTTTTCGTCGTTGCAACCGGGAACCGAGACGTCGATCGGACTGACCTATCGCCTGTTGGCAAGGCAGGGTGCGCATTGCCTCTATTACGAACCGGGGATCGAATGGCGCGGATGGCGCAATTTACCCGAAGTGATGGCCGGCGTCGGCATCAACCACCAGATCAGGCGCGCCTATCAGTTTCTGGCCGAACGCTATCGCCCCGGTGATCGTATTTTTCTGCTGGGGTATTCGCGGGGCGCCTATGCGGTGCGGGCGCTGGCGGGCCTGATCGACCGCATCGGCCTGCTGCGGCCCGAACATGCCAGCGACGATCTGGTGCTGCAGGCCTATGGCCATTATCGCGACGACCCCATCCATCCGGGCGCGCGCAGCTTCGCGGCGCAGTACTGCCATACACGAGCCGGGATCACCGCCGTCGGTGTGCTGGATACGGTGCAGGCGGTGGGTATCCGCTGGCCGATCCTGTGGCGTCTGTTTCCCAAGGTCCATGCCTTTCGGTCGCATCGTCTTGGGCAATCGGTCGAATACGGGTTTCACGCCATGGCATTGGATGAAAACCGCAATGCCTATGCGCTGGACCGCTGGCGCACGCGGGGCAACCGGACGGCCAGTGTGGAGCAGGTCTGGTTTCGCGGCACACATGGCGATGTCGGTGGGCAGTTGAACGGGCGAACGACAGCCCGGCCCTTGGCGAATGTTCCACTGGTCTGGCTGCTGTCGGAACTGGAGCGTGTCGGTCTGGACCTGCCCGGCGGCTGGCAGGATGGTCTTCCGACCGACGCGACCGCGCCGTCGGCGGGCAACTGGGGCGGGTTCGGACCGGTATTCCTGTCGCGCAGACGGCGGCGCGTGGGGCAGGACCCCAGTGAATGGCTGCACCCGAGTGCGGCGGGCCACCGCGCGGCGCGGCAGTTGCGGATCTGGGGTGCCCGGAAGGGAGACACCGTTCGGAGTGAGACGGACGCGGCCGAATAGGCACCGCGCCCGTTGCTTCATCAGATGTCGTGCAGCGACTGCCGCATCCGGGCCATATGATCGTCCCAGCCCTTGTCCAGCGCCAGGATCAGATCGAACGCCGCTGCCCCTTCGGGCAAGCCTTCGTGGGTCATCGACAGCCGGGTTCCGTCGGCGACATCCTCCAGTCGCCAGCGAACCGTGCTGGTCGCCTCGCCCATCGGGGCGACGGTAAAGCTGTAGTCGAGACGCGAATAGGGTTCTGCCAGAAGAACTTCGCCCCATATCAGCCTGTCTCCGCTGTCGGTTCCGAACAGCTCGTATGGCCCCGCAACCAGCGGTTTTTCCGGCTTGTGGAACCAGATCGCCAGCTTGTCAGGCTCGGTCAGATAGGCCCAGACCTGTGCGGGTGTGGCCCTCAGGAAAATGGATTTCCGGAGGGTTCGGTCAGACGTCGTATGGCCGGTCATTGCATGTCCTTTTCAATGGATGCCTTGAGGCGGGAAAGCCGGTCGTCCCAGAAGGCGTCGAAATATCCGAACCAGTCGAAAACCTGCTTCAGCCCCTGGGGGTTCAGCGTGTTGATCCGGGCGCGACCTTCCGGACGCACGGTGATGAGATTGCCGTCGCTCAGAACGGACAGGTGCTTCTTGACGGCTGCGCGGGTCATGTCGAAATTTTCGGCGACCTCGGCGATGGTCATGTCCTGCTGTGCAAGCATCATCAGGATGTCGCGTCGGGTCGGGTCCGCCAACGCGCGAAACGCGGCCTGCGCGGTCATTGGCCTGCCGATTCGACCTGGGCGCTACGGATCATGCGGATAAGGATGGGAAATTCGGGCATATCAGACACCTTCGTGATACCATTCGGTATCAATATATATGAAACCTTATGGTATCATGTCAAGGGTGTCACCGGACACTGCCGCGGCACACGGTTACGCTCGCCTCCAAAGCAGAGGGTTTCCTGCCTAACGCCTCACCTGAGAGGCCTGATCCGCAGCATCGTGATCCGGTTCGCCTCACGGGACGCGACCTCGAAACGGAAGCCATGGAAACTGAATACCTGACCCTTGGTGGGAATCGTCTGCGCCTCGTGGATGACCAGGCCGGCGACGGTGTTCGCCTCGTCGTCCGGCAGGCCCCAGTCGGTCGCGCGGTTCAGATCGCGGATCGTCATGGCACCGTCGATCAGATAGCTGCCATCGGCTTCCGGCAGCAGCTCCGGCTCCTCGGGGTGGTCGTATTCGTCGGTGATCTCGCCCACGATCTCCTCCAGAATATCCTCCAGGGTGATCAGACCCTGCAACGCGCCGTATTCGTCCACCACCAGCGCGAAATGCGTGTGGCGGCGCAGAAACTGACGCATCTGATCGTCCAGCGTCGTGGTTTCGGGGATGAAATACGGCTCCATCATCACCTGCGTCACATCCAGACGTTCGACCGCATCTATACCACCGTCCTGGCCGCGGACCAGACGGTCGATGGCCCGCAGCAGATCCTTGGAATGCAGGACGCCGATGATGTTCTCCGGCTCGTCGCGATAGACGGGCAGGCGGGTGTGACGGCTGGCCAGCGACTGGTCCAGAATCGCGGCGGGCGCGGAATCGACGTTTACCATCTCGATGCCGGAACGGTGCAGCATGATCTCCTCGACGAAGCGGTCGGCCAGGTCCAGCGCGCCAAGCAGGCGGTCGCGGTCCTCCTTCTCGACGTTGCCTTCGGTATGGCCCAGGGCGATGGCCCCCATGATTTCCTCGTGCGCGGACATGATGTTGCTGTCGGGGTCGGTGTCGACGCCGAACAACCCCAGAACCACACGCACGAAGGCCCGGACGGCGGAGACGATCGGACTGAACACCCGGATCACGATGGCGATGGCCGGGGCGACGCGCGATGCGGCCGACTCGGGGTTGGTGATGGCATAGGTCTTGGGCAGCACCTCGGCGAAAACCAGAACCAGCGCCGTCATTACCAGTGTCGCGATGGCCACGCCCTGTTGTCCGAACAGCGTCGTAAACAGCGCGGTCGCCAGAGAGGCCGACAGGATGTTGACGATGTTATTGCCCAGAAGGACGCTGCCGATCAGACGTTCGTTGTCTTCGGTCACGGCCAGTGCACGGGATGCCCCGGCGCTGCCCTTGTCGGCCTGAGTGCGCAGCTTGGCGCGACTGGCGGCGGTCAGGGCGGTTTCGCTGCCCGAAAAGAACGCCGACAGGATCAGCAGCAGGACGATGCCCGCCGCCGTGCCCCAGGTCGCGCCCCAGTTGATCGTGTCGATAGTGTTTTCCATGTCGGAGTTATGCGCGGCCCCTGCACCTGCGGCAATGGGCGTCACTTCCTCTTGGCATAAATATCCCCTGTTGCGTCGCTTATTCCCGCGCCAGCGGATGATGCGTCAGCACCAGCTCCTTCAGGCGGCTTTCCAGAACATGCGTATAGATTTCGGTCGTCGAGATATCGGCATGCCCCAGCATTGTCTGGATCGCCCGCAGATCGGCACCGCCCGCCAGCAGATGCGTGGCGAAGGCATGGCGCAGAACGTGCGGGCTGACCCGGTTGGGGTCAAGCATGGCGAAGGCCGACAACGCTTTGATACGACTGTGAAACCAGACGCGGGTCAGGTGTCCGGCCTTGCCTCGCGACGGGAACAGATGCGGCGAGACGGGCGCGCCGCTGTCGGTCTTCGCGCGCGTCTGTTCCATGTCGCGGTGCGCAAGCCATGAGGCCATCGCATCGCGGGCAGCAGGCGACAGCGGGACCATGCGTTCCTTGCCGCCCTTGCCGCGCACCAGAAGCATCCGGGGATCGCCCCGCGCGGCGGAGACCGGCAGACCGATAAGCTCCGACACGCGCATGCCCGTCGCATAGAGAAGTTGCATCAGGCAGGTGTCGCGCAGGCGCTCGGCCTCGGTCTCCCCCATGTCCTCCGCCGCCGACAGCAGGGCATCGACGTCCGCCTCCGACAGGGTTTTCGGCAGGGATTTCGGCTTTTGCGGGCCGGTGATGCGGATCGCCGGATCGTCGTCGCGCAGCCCTTCCTCGTGTGCGAAGCGGTATAGGCCCCGAATTGCGGACAGGCGCCGCGCGCGGGTCGAAGCGGCCAGACCTTCGGCCTCGCAGGCAATCAGAAAGGCCTCGATCTGGGTCCGGGTGGCGGTGCCGACCCCATGGCCACGCGCTTCCAGATGGGCGGCATAGGCGTCCAGATCACGGCGATAGGCCATCAGCGAGTTCAGGGCGGCACCGCGTTCCGCCGCCTGCGCTTCAAGGAACAGGTCGACCCAGGCACTGCCGTCGCCGCTCATGCCAGCAGCAGTTGCAGAGCCGTGCGCCGGGCCACGTCCAACAGTCCGACAGACCTGAAGAACGCCAGCGCATCGGCGATATCCTGCGGATCGGCCTGGGCACCGCCCGACAGCAGGCTCGCCGCTTCCAGCAGGGCCTCGGCTAGCCGTTCGCCTTGGGCCATACGGGTCAGACGGTCGGGGGCCGGGCCCGTCAGCCCGTCTGAAATGGCCTGCATCAGATTTCCGGGCGGGGGGGGCGCAGCGAAGTCGTCCTGTGCAATGGCGACGGCGAAGGCGTCGCGCGGCAGGGTCGGACTCGCGTCGCGGGCGACGCGTTTGTAGGCGGGCGACAGCAATCCGACGCGCAGGGCCAGATCCGCCGCCGAACCGTTCAGCCTGACCTGCGACAGCCGCTCGCCATAGAGATCGGCAAAGGGCACCAGCAGTCCGGCCTCCCGCATGCGTGCCACTGCCTGTGGCAGCGCGCTGGCTACCGCCACAGGATCGCCGGCGATCAGCGCGGTGTCCAGTTTCTGGATCGAGGCGGCCCGGTCCCAGACGCCGCCCGACGCGGACGGACGCCCTTCGGTGTAGAGCGCCAACAACCGGTTCGGGTCCAGCGCGCGGGCGCGAACCAGACGTTCCGCCGCTTCGATCTGGGATTTCCAGCCGGTCGTGGGCCGCAGATCGGCAACCGCGAAGGCCAGTGGCAGGTCCAGCGTCGGAGGTGTCTCGCCGATGCCGTCCAGCAAACGGAACGCCAGCGGAGTCATCGGACGTGGCGGAACCGGTGGCGGCAGTCCCTCGAACAATTCGGGGTCGAGAAAGTTGGCCAGCAGCGCGTCTTCCTCATCGGTGATCATCCCCAACGCGCGCCCGGTGTCCAGCGTCAGGGCGGCGGCGGCCCAGTCGCCCGAACGCGACAGGCAGAAAATGCGCGCGGGCAGGGTGGGCGCGACGCCCGGATTGGCGGTCATCGCATCGCAGGCGCGGGTGTCGAACCCGGTCAGCAACGACGTGTCCCACCATCGCCGGAAGGCTTCGGGGTCGGTCGCGCCTGCACGTTCCAGCAACGCCTGCGCCTGATCCAGTGCGCCGAAGCGCAGCAGTCCGTCGATGCGCGCGAAAAACAACCTGTCGGTGTCCCCGGCGCCGCGGGGCGGGTCCAGTTCGGCCAGCATCAGCATCAGCGCCAGATCCTGCATCGCCGGTATGGCGTCCCCCGGCAGAGTCTGGATCAGGTCGGCAATTCGTTCCGGATCGGATCCGGCCACGGCATCGCGCGGCAGACCGGTCAGGCGGGTCGACAAAAGACCCACGGCATCGCGCCGCGTCTGTCCCAGCGGCATGACAGTGACTTCCGGGCCGGTCAGGGGGGCAGCCACAGGTTCGTCCATGGTGGAAGAGGCTTGCGGCGCGGCCAGACTGTCGGACAGCCAGGGAATTGCCGATTCGGGTGCGCCCTGCGCGGCGACGGCCATTGGAAGCAGCCCTGCGATCAGTGCAAGACCTGCGCAGGCCAGCCGCCGATCACCCCGCATCGATTTCGATCGTGGTGCTGACCGGGGCTGTCTCGGGCTCCATCAGATAGGAATATCCGAATAGTCCGATCGTGCCGAGCACGAGCAGAATCAGAAGGTATTTTAAAAATCGGAACATGCCTGCCTGCCTGTTATCATTGCATCCATTGTGGCGGGCGGAGATATAGTTGGCAATCGGTCAAGCGACAGGTCAAGGAAACGTCATGCGGACGATGGGCGACAAGATGCCGGAAGAGGCGGGACAAGCGGAACGGCGTGTAACCGCCGAGACCGGCCTCAGTCTGACGCGTCCGGTCGTGCTTGTCGGCA